>Ga0233431_1000427_pt1 | contig 94247 bp, 57 predicted proteins | sample SI_118_April2016_FD_179867 | JGI IMG/M metagenome (GOLD analysis project Ga0233431, IMG submission 179867) | Seawater microbial communities from Saanich Inlet, British Columbia, Canada - SI_118_April2016_200_MG | ecosystem: Environmental > Aquatic > Marine > Inlet | place: Canada: British... | reverse complement strand
CGCGAAGATGGCAACAGCGCATCGAGCAGAGCGCATGGAGGTGGTAGTTACAGGGGATAGCGCCAGAGTGGTACGCAGGGATCTGGAGCGCGTGGGGGAAAACTGGCGCGCCGAATTCGAGCTTCAGGCGGGGAGATACGACATAAGTCTTCACGCCTACAAAGAGGGTGAGATCCGCTGGAGCGGCAGTTCGACCACCGAAGTCCTCCGCGGGAAGACCACTTCCGTCCCCATCCTCCTCGACCGACTCTATCAGCTCCAGCTCTCGCAGACCGACCTGGACCTCGGCAGCACCAGCGTGGAAGCTGCCATCCAGTTGAGCAACGCTGGTGCCGGACAGCAGTTCAGCTGGACCGCTGCGGAGCAGGCCGACTGGCTGACCATCACCGCCCGGCAAGCGGAAGACGACACCGATGACGATGGCCTGATCTCAGGCGTCGGCGATGACGAACTCCTCCTCCAGATCAATCGCACTGGCCAGCAAGCCGGCTTCTACGCTGCCACCATCATCCTCACATCCAACGGCGGCAGCGACACCCTCCGCGTGCACATGACAGTCGATCCAACCTCTGCACCAGATCCGGACCCGATCCTCACCCTCTCGATCACCGGTTTGAACGTGGAAAATAGGCCGCAGGAAAACGAACTGACGCTGACCAATAATGGCGGGGGTTCCCTCCAGTGGCACCTGGAAGAGACGGCCGACTGGCTGGAGGTCTCTTCCCATTCGAGCGACAGCGGCGACGGCACGCTCGAAGGAGACGGACCGGCGACCTTGACGATCCGAACGTCCGGAGAAGACCTGCAAACCGGAATCTACCAAACCCAGATCCGCATCACGTCCAACGGCGGCAATGCGACTCTACCCGTTGCCATAACCGTCACGTCTCCTCCCATTCCCGGCGACGGCACGCTAACCGTCGACCTGGGCGACGGAGTGCAGATGGAGTTCGCGTGGATCTCTCCGGGCAGCTTCTCCATGGGCTCTCCCGAATCCGAAATCGATCGCTCCGCCAACGAAGGGCCGCAGCATGCAGTCGATCTCACCCGGGGCTTCTATCTGGGAATACACGAGGTAACTCAGGCCCAGTGGACCCGGGTGATGGACGACAATCCGAGCCGTATCTCCGGTCCCAATCATCCGGTCGAGTCGATCTCATGGATGGACGCGCAGGCGTTCATCCACCAGCTCAACCAGTCGGTGGGCGACTCCCTGTATCGCCTGCCCAGCGAAGCGGAATGGGAATACGCCGCCCGGGCGGGCACCGACACGCGCTGGTCTTTCGGCAATCGCGAGGGGGATCTGGACCAATACGCCTGGTTCGGCACCTCGACCGCCACCGAACCGGTGGGCGGTAAACTGCCCAATCCCTGGGGGCTCTACGACCCACACGGCAATGTCTGGGAATGGGTGCAGGACTGGTACGACTCCGACTACTACGCTACTTCCCCGCGCGTCGACCCGCCGGGCCCGAGGACCGGTTCCGCCAGAGTCCTGCGCGGCGGTGCCTTCAACCGCGAACCCCGCTTTCTGCGCTCGGCCGACCGTCTGTGGTTCGACCCATCCGTCCGCAGTCCGGACATCGGTGTGCGCATCGTGCGGATTCGCTGATATCAGATGAGCCGGCACCACCTGACAAAAAAACGGCGGAGTGGGTGAGACTCCGCTGTTTCCGCAATATCTGCACTGGTCACACGATAGTATCCGGCGGCGAGAGATAGATGTAGTACCCGGATCCGAGCTGGCTGCGGTCGTGCAAATATTCGAAATGATCGGTCGGCGAATACCCTCTACTGCTGGCGACGGCGGGGTTTACCAGGACCATCAACCTATTCCGCTCGGTGTCCACTGTGACGATGTTCTCCCGATAGTCGCCGATCACATCCATACATCCGAGATTCCGCTCGTACTTCCCCCCCTCCGGCAATTTCCCCTCCGGCAGGTCCTCGATCTCACCACTCTCCAGCAGGCGGACGACCCGCTTGTTCTCCTTGCGGATGATAAAACTCACCTCCCGCCCTTCGTCCCAGTGCACGGGGACGAAATTCTTCCGCTGCCAGTCGCTCAAGTTGCGCCAGGTGCTGCCATCCGGCAAAAAGATCGGAAAGTGATCGCGCAGCTCCCGTCGACCATCCTCCGCCGTGTGTGGATGCAGACCAGGCACACCCGGTACATGACGTGCTATCCAGCCGTAGTGGGCGTGGTGGAACGCCTCTTTAAAGAGCGTCTTCCCCTCCTTATCGACCAGATACACCCCCGGATTATTGCTCTCGACCGCATACCAGATCTGCATTCCCTCCCGCTCCGGGTCGATCCACGCCGGCTTGGAGATATCGGTATGCCCAAACGGCTCCGCCTCCCAGCGCAAACTCCCATCCCCGTTGTAGCAGATCCCTCCACAGATGACCTCCTGCACTCCATCTCCGTCGATGTCGCCGATATCCAGATTGTGCCCCGCCGGCCGCGCCTGTTCAACCCTCCAGAAAACTTCAGACGTCTTTCCGTCGATCGCCGTCAGCACCACATCCCCGTAGGTCTCGTCCAGTACCACGACACTGGCCGGCTTATCCCGCCCTTGCAGATGGCCGACGGTCATCATGACGCGCGACTGAATCGCAGGCCAGTCCGTCTCCCACACCAGCTCTCCCGTCTCGGCATCCAGCGCAGTGAGGAATTCCCCAGCCGCCGCGGTGCTGTATTCCTCTTCGGGATAATCCCCTTTGAAGTTGGGAAAGACAGTCTCGGTCCGCCCATCTCCATCGAGATCCCAACAGAGCAGCGGCACGTGCTGCGTCGATCCATCCCATCCCCCACGCGAAGGCAACCGGGTGTCGAACTCCCACAGAACTTTCCCATCGTGCCGATGCGCACAGATCCAGACCGTTCCCCCTCGTATGCAGCGAAGCACCGCCCCTGTCCGTCCATCGTTGCACAAATCCCCGAGCACCATCCCCTCCACCTGAAACTCCGGATCAAGCGGCCAGTCCAGCGCCAGCATGCTGGCCTCCGCCCCCGCATCTACAGAAACGGTTTCGGACGAAATGCCGTCTTCTGCGACAACCCGATAATCGTAGTCTGCCGCATCCGGCGTCTCGTCGAGAAAATTCGTGGAATCCACTACCGGCTTCGAGGTCACCCGATCCCACTCCCCATTCCCCCTGCGCTCGACGTGGAACGGTGCGTCCGGCGCGTCCCCGGCGAGTAGTCGCCAGGAGAGAAAGACCTCCCGATCCCCCCGTGGCAGGGCGACTAAATAGCGCTGTTGTTCGGCTGGGTGCACGAAATAACCTCCTATAAATAGAGAATGTTCTCGGCAAAATCCAGCTGCAGGTGAAGTCGGTTCGTCGAAGAATTACGTGTTTGTGTAGTTTGCTTGGCGTATCTGCTGTGTGGGGTCGGCGGATGCCTCCACTCCGACCGTCACAATGGTCTGGTCGTCCTCCTGGGAGACGCCGGCCGAGAAACCCTTCACCTCTTCCAGAATCTGCTCGACGAGCGCCGCGCCGGATAGGTCCTGTACACACCCTCTGCGTATCGCCTCGACCGTGCGCTCGAAGCCGAATAGTTCCTCCGCCTCGTTCCCCGCTTCGACTATGCCGTCCGAACAAAAGACGATCCGGTCTCCCGGCTCCAGCTGCACCTCGACGACCGGATAGCAACTGTCGGCGCGCACCCCTAGAGGATAGGCGTCTACCTGCAGTTCCTCCACTTCCCCCATAGCCGCGCGGAAGTGGAACGGATAGGGACAGCCACTGTTCGACAGTCGCAGCGTCAAACTGGCGAGATCGAGCTCTCCCATGACAAAGCAGACGTAGGTGCGGCTCTCCAGCGATTCACACAGCGTCTGGTTCAAACTGACGAACAGATCCTCCAGCTGAGCGGCGTGCTTTATCTCGGTTTTGAGGAGACCGCTGAACATCATCACCGGCACTGCCGCCTCCATCGCGTGCCCGGTCACATCCGCCATGGCGATAGCCAGTTTCCCATCCTCCGGAAAATACTGGAAGAAATCGCCGCCCACGTGGTTGGCTGGAATGCAGACCCCGGCGACGTCAAAGCCGGGGATTATAGGAGAGCCCTCCGGCATCAGCCGCATCTGCATCTCGTGGGCGGTCTGCAGTTCCTCCTCCAGTTCGAGCATCAACGCCTCGCGCGCCTGATCCCGTTCCCGTCTGCGGTTCAGAGCCACTCTTCCGGAAACGAGCACACCGACCAGCGCCAATCCCAGCAGTCCCCACAGCGCCATTTGCCCGTAGGGCAGATGCACTTCCACCTCGACCGTTGCCGGCTCCGTAGAATAGGTCAGATTGCGATCCACCGCCTGCACCTGAAAGAGATATTCCCCCATCGGCAGATCGCGATAAACCACCTGCTGCTCGCGCGTCACCTGCCAGTCCGCATCGTACCCATCCAATCGATAGACATAGGCAATCTGATCGGGCCGCGTCTTGAAGCTACTCCCCTGAAACTCGAAGGCCAGATAGTCCTGAGTAGCCGGCAGGCGAACCGGCGCGTCAGGTGGGAAATCCCGTCCGGCGACGATTCGGGTGATGCGGATGCGCGGCGGCGAAATGCGCGGCCGGAAGCGCGTCAATCCTCCCTCGGTGGCGATCCAATAGCTGCCATCCCGTCCTTCAATAACCTCGTGAACGCCGTTGTGCACCAGGCCGTCCCGCTGCAGCAGGGACTGGAAAACCCGGCCATCGTACCGACTCACGCCCCCGCCGAAAGTGCTGAACCACAGATGCCCCTGATGATCTTCCATGATGTCGCGCACGTGATTGTGGCTCAAGCCGTCGGCGGTGGTGAAACAGGTGAAATTCTCTCCATCGAAACGACTCACCCCACTACCGGTGGCGAACCACAGATACCCCTGCTGGTCCTCTATCGCGCTGTTCACCCCACTCCTGCACAGGCCATCGGCTGCGGTGAAGTGGGTGAACTGAAGATCCGTCAGATCCGCAGAGTCTGAATGCAACCGAAGGTCTGCCGAATCTGCAGAACTCGAGCGCCAACTCTCTCTATCGAAACGGCTCACCCCACTGCGGGTGCCGAACCACATACGCCCCTGACGATCCTCCGCGAAGGCGGTTATTCTGTCGTCGATCAGGCCATCGGCGGTAGTCAGATGGGTAAAACCTTCCCCATCAAAGCGGCTTACCCCGCCGGCGCTCCCGCTTCCAAACCACACCCCTCCACCGCGATCCTCATACAGCCCTCCCGACAGATAGTCAGTGCCCAAGCCATTGCGGGTGGTGTAGTGTGTCACATTCCTGCCGTCGTACACATAGGCTCCATCTCCTCCACTCGTGCTGAACCAGATTCTCCCCTGTTGGTCCGTCAATACTCGCCAGATATAGCTCCTGATAGGCTCGAACGTTTCGATCTCTCCTTCCTCGAAGTAGCGCACATCCGCCCAGGTGCCCAGCCAAATGCGCCCTCCGTGGTCCTCTGCAAGACCCATGACCCCTACTTCGGTCGTGCGCGAGAGGAATTCATCCCCCACATACTGGCTTACGCCGTTGCCGCTGATGGTGTTGCTCCTCCTGGCGTACCCACTGCCGAACCACAGATCTCCCGCCCGATCCTGGCAGATCGCCCCCACCACCTGGTGCGCCAATCCGCCGGTGGGTATGAAAGAGGTCCACTGCTCCCCGTCAAAACGATTCACTCCCCCCTCGACACCCGCCCACATATATCCATCCCGATCTTCCAACAGAACATTGACATGCCTGGAAACCAGTCCGTCCCGGGTGGTGTAGAAAGAGAAATCGCTGCCGTCGTAACGCCAGATACCAGGATCCGCCGCCATCCATAGAGCCCCGGTTTCATCAACCAGCAGATCCTCCACATTCACATTCGAAAGTTCTCCTCCGTAGGCGAGGAGTTCGAAGTACTCCCCGTCGTAACGGGCCACTCCCCCTATCGTGCCGATCCACAGATCCCCTTCCCTGTCAAGAGCAAGCGCAGTGACCTGGTCGGAGGGCAAACCATCCTCGATAGTGAAAGTGGTGAATTGCTCTCCGTCAAAAAGGCACAGACCGGCGTCGGTGCCGAACCACCAGCGTCCTCGGGCGTCCTGAATCAAGGCCGGCACGTCATTGCTCGATAGCCCGTCTTCGACGGTGAAGGTAGTGAACTGTTTTCCGTCGAAACGACTCACACCACCTAGCGTGCTGTCGATATTTTCCGGCGTCGCGAACCACATATCTCCATCCAGTCCCTGGGATACGGCGGAGACATGATCGTTGCCCAGTCCATCGACCACAGTGTACACGGTCATCTCCTCCCCATCGTACCGGGCCACCCCGCCCCCGCCCGTAGCAAACCACAGGGAACCATCCCGATCCTGAAAGACATCGGTCACCGTGGCGTCCGGTATGCCATCGGCCAGGCCGAGTGTGCGCCAGGCCCCTTCCCAACGCCCTGGACCCGCCCGCAGGGTGCGCCCCTGCCCCCGGACCTCTCGCCCCGGACCGGCCTTCACCTCCCGTCCTCGCGGCGGCGGCATCACGCCCTCAGCCAGCTGGACCTGGCTCCCCGACTCGACTTCCACCTCCACGTCGAACTCGGAAAGAGAGCCCGCTTTGAGACGGTAGCGACCAGCAGTCAACGCCAGTGCGAAAGCTCCTTCCTCGCTCGCGCGCACACAAAGCCACTGCTGTGGATCGTCCACGGAGTGAAATTCCAGATGCCTGTATGCATCTCCTCGTCCATCCACCCGCACCAGTTGCCCTTCTACACGGCCGTTTTCACCCTGAGAGCTACTCAACACCACATCCCCCAGGCTCTGCGAACTGAATCTGTGGCTGTAATCAATCCCCTTCACTCCCCAGGCTGTCATCGTGAAGGAGCCATCCTCATCCCTGTCCCGCAGTGAGACATCCAGGCCCAGGACCATACCCGACTGCAGATGCGCCTTCCCCTGGCTGTGTCCATCGATATCTACGCGCCACTCGTAGTAATGCATCTCGGTATCGCGGTGCGCAGCAACGCGGAAATCCTCGCGCCGGATGTCTAAAAAAATACCGGGCTCCGTGCTCGTGATGTTGTACTGACCAACCGGCACAATTTCCTCGGAGTGCCCAATATCCACGTATAGTTCGCAGCCATCCACCGAGTCCCACTGCAGATTCCCAGCCTCCAGCACCAGCGACTCGTCCCGCACCTCGACGGCCACGTAGAGCGCATTCTCTTCAACGTTGTAGCCAACTGCAAAGCGCCCCTCCAGATCATCGGAATCCCCCAATAGATCCCTCGTCAAATAATGCAGCCGGTTCCACGTCAGATCATTTGGCCATTCGGATAGATCTCCGTCTACCGCAATCCCAACCACCGGCACGGCTACAGTCGCCGCGCCGTTGTGAGCTCGAACGTCCGGGGAAAAAAGCAGCAGGAGAATGGCGGCGACCCTAAACAGGCCGCCGCCCGGAATCCGTTTCATCTCTCCTCAGGCCAGCGCCGGCTTGACCAGCGCCTGGAAGCAGGTCCGCTCTATCCCACACGATCCCGGACAGACCATGTCGTCGTCCGGACCGACCGCGTGCAGCGTCTTCACGCAGAAATACTGGAGATAGGGATCCTGTTCCCGCAGAAAGTCCGCATCCTGCAGGGCGGGTATATAACTCTTCTTGGTGCGCAGGCTTTTGCAGATCCGGTTCGCCATAATCAGCCCTCCTTCAAACTTTCGAGCGCCTGCCGCACCAGATTGCGCGTCAGTCGCACCTTGTACTTGTTGTCGCTCATCGGCTGCGCATCCGCCACCGCTGCATCCGCCGCTCGGCCGATCGCCGCATCCGTCAGCCCCTTCCCCTCCAGTTCCGCTTCAGCCGCCGCGCAGCGCCAGGGAATCGGCGCCACCCCGCCCAGCACCAGCCGCGCCGCCTGCACCTGACCTCCGTCCATCTGCAGCACCGCCGCCACGCTGCTCACCGCGAAGTCGAGCGATTGCTTGGCCCGGAACTTCAGATAGGTCGATCGCGTGCCCATCGCAGGTTTCGGCACCCGAATGCGGACAATCACCTCATTCTCTCCCAGGCTGTTCTCGCCGAGAATATTCTCATCCGGCATCTGGAAGAATCCCTCGACCGGCGTCTCCCGCTTCCCCTTCGGCCCCGCGATCTCCAACTGCGCTCCCAGCGCCTGCAGCGCCGGCGCAGAATCGGACGGATGGACGATATAGCACGGCCCATCCCCGAAGATAGCGTGGTTCTTGTTCAACCCCCTCCGCGCGAAACAGCGCGCTCCCCCCTTCTTCCGGCAATGAGACTCTTGATCCCGGAAATACCAGCAGCGGGGACGCTGGCACAAGTTCCCTCCCAGCGTCCCCATGTTCCGCAGCTGCGGTGTGGCGATAGATGCTGCCGCCTGCGCCAGCGCCGGATAGTCCCGCTGGATCCTCTCGTCATCCGCCAGCGCCGCAATCGTCGTCAGCGCGCCGATATCCAGCCCGTCGCCGTACTCGATCCCCTGCATCTTCTCGATACCCTTGACATTGACCACCCGCGCCGGCTGCTCCAACCGCTCTTTGAGCCGATCGAGCAAATCGGTCCCTCCGGCCAGGACGACGCTCCTGCCCTCTTCCTGGTCCAACAGCTCGGGCAGTCCCTTCAGACTTTTCACGTCCACGTATTCGAAATCGATCATATCACACCTCCTCCAGCGCATCTAAAACCCGATCCGGCGTCATGGGCAGTTCCTTCATCCGCACCCCGAGCGCATTTGCCACCGCATTGGCCACCGCCGCCGAAGTCGGAATAGTCGGCGGCTCCCCCAGCCCAATGACCCCGCGCTCCGGCTGATCAAAGAGGACGATCTCGATCTCGGGCGTCTCCAGCGCACCGGCGATCTTGTAATTCTCCAGATCCGCATTGACCATGGTGCCGGTGCGCGGATCCATCAGCCTTTCTTCGAAGAGGGCGTAGCTGATCCCCTGAATCACCCCGCCGTTGATCTGGCTCTCGGCCGCCAGTCGATTGAGCACCAGACCGCAGTCGACCACCGCAACCAGCTTGACCACCTGTATCCGCCCGGTATCTGTGTCCACCTCCACCTCCGCAAATTGACAGCCAGCCACTCCCCTCGACGACAAGCCTTCGACCCACTCCCCCTGCACGCTCAGCACGTCGGTCGCCATCATGCTACACGTCTCTGCCCATGTCAGACTCTTATCGGCATCCCCTTCGACCGAAACATGTCCTCCGGCGAAGATCAACTGTTCGGCATCCACCCCGAAATGTCTCGCCGCCAGCTCCGCCAGCTTCTCCTTCGCCATCCTCGCCGTATTCACAATCGCCGGCGCCACCGAAGCGGCCGTGGTGCTCCCTCCGGACCCTCCGGAGTACGGATAGTCCGAATCCCCGATCAGCGGCTTGATCGCCTCGATCGGCAGCCCCAGTTCCTCGGCCGCCACCGCCGCCACGTGGGTCCACGTCCCGGTCCCCAGATCCTGGGTACCGCACTTCACCTCCACACTGCCGTCGGGAAACAGATTCATCTGCGCCTGCGTCCCACCGCCGCCACCACCCCAGGTGCTGGCCGCCAGCCCCATCCCCCGTTTCATCCTTCCCGAATCGCTGCCACTCGGCTTCCGCCGCTTCCAGCCGATCCGCTCCGCCCCGATCTTCCACTCCTGCTGACGCGTCTCGTTCGGATCGTTGAGCAATCGCAGTTCCAGCGGATCCATGCCCAGCGCTTCGGCCATCTCGTCCATGATCTGTTCGGTGGCAAAGCAGGCCTGGGGATGCCCGGGCGCACGGAACGGCCGCCCCCCACCGGCGTTGATCAGCACATCCCTATGTTCATGGCGTCGATTCGGCACACTGTAGATGTAGGGAAGGGGCATTCCCGCTCCGCCGCTGATCCCGGCCGTGCCGTAGGTCTCCGCCGCAAAGGCCACCAATTTCCCATCCTTCCCCGCCCCGAGCTTCAGCTTCTGCAAACTGCTCGGTCGATTACCCACTCCCAGATGTTCATCCTTGCGCGACAGCATCAGCTTGACCGGCGCTCCAGCCTCCTTCGCCAGATTGACGGCCACCCGCATGTACGGCCCGGGCCACAGCTTCCCCCCAAAACCACCCCCCATGTGGTGGCAGATAACCCGCACCTTGTTGAGCGGCATCTCCAGGGAATCGGCCACCCCCTTGCGCACCCCGTGCACCGCCTGAGTCGAGGTCCAGATCGTCAACTCATCCCCCTCCCATTTGACCACGCAACCGTGCGTCTCCAGCGGCGAATGCGTCTGCACCTGGGTGCGGAACTCGTCCTCCACCACCACCTCGGCCTCGGCGAATCCCCGCTCCACATTCCCATCCTCGTTGACGCGCCCCTCCTGCACATTCTCCCGCTCCGTGAAGACCTTCGGCGCCCCGTCGCGCATCCCCTCCTCCAGGTCGACCACGAACTCCCCCTTCTCGTACTCTACCTCGATCAGCGCCAGCGCCTCCTGCGCCACCTGGGGCGAGACCGCCGCCACCGCCGCCACAAACTCCCCGGCATAGCGCACCGTCCCATTCAACTTCAGATCCGCCAGCACCGCCTTAACTCCGGGCAACTGGCGCGCGCGGGAGTCGTCGACTTTCTTCACCCTGGCCGCCGCGTGCGGCGACCCGAGCACCGCCCCGTAGAGCATCCCTTCCAGCTTAATATCAGAAGTATAGCGGGCATCCCCGGTCACCTTCAATCCGGCATCCAATCGCGGCAACCGCCGACTCACCATCTGCATCTCGTCCAGTTTCTTCCAACCTGCCATGTCAACCTCCCTTCCGCATCTTCGCGGCAGCGCTCTGGATCGCCTCGAAAACTTTGGGATAGGTGCCGCAGCGACACAGATTTCCCGACACTCCCATCTTCGCCTCTTCCAGGGTCGGGTTCGGATTCACCTGCAACAGGGCTGTGGCCGACATCACCATCCCCGGTGTGCAGAAACCGCACATCTGCCCATCCTTCTCCACAAACGCCTCCTGCACCACTGAAAGTTCCCCGTTCCGATTCAACCCTTCGACAGTGATGATCTCCTTGCCCCGCGCATCGAGCGCCAGCATCATGCAGGCCAGCGCCGCTCTCCCGTCGATCAGCACCGTACAGGCACCGCACTGCCCCCGGTCGCACACCTCCTTACTCCCGGTATGCTCGAGGCGATTGCGCAGTGCATCGAGCAGCGTCGTGCGCGGCTCCACCTCTACCTGACGCACCTGGCCGTTGACCTTCAACTCGATCGACGTGCGCCCCTTTATCACCTCCGCCTTCGGCTTTGTCCCCAGCGCAGCGGCTTCATCCTTCAGCAGCCCTTCGGCCACGGCTGCCCCACTCAGCACGCCCCCGCCCATCCCCTTGAGGAATCCGCGTCTGGAAATTCCTCCAGTCCCTTCTCTCTCCTCAGCCATAATTACAACTCCTGTTTATTCAGTGCCAGCGCCCCATTCCCTCTCCTTCACTTTTCACTCAGTCCATCCTTCGCGCCCCATGATACGGCGCCGTTAGTCCCCTGTCAAAGAAGCGAGATGGCGTCGTGCGCCACACCGATTGGCGTCTCTCGCCTTCCATCATCGTCAGAAATCATTTTTATATAATTTATATCTATCTATTTTATAAATACTTATAAAAAAATCCATCCTCCTTTCTCACTATGGCATGCCCTTTGCAATAATCCCTTCCAGAGAGCTTCACCACTCGCACCAGGAGTTGCTGAAATGAAAACGCTGATTGAGTTCGGAAATCGCATCCCATCTTTGATCGTCACCCTGCTGCTGAGCTACGCCGCCTCCATACCCACTTCGAGATAGGAGCTGACCCGTGAGACGCCTGTACCGCACCTTCAGCAACGAGTTGATCTACGAGGCGACCATCATCTTCGCCTGGGTCAGCCTGGGCATCTTCCTGGAGCGCATAGCCTTTTTCCTGGAACGAGTTTCCTGACCAGAATGACCGGATATATCAACGGCCCCGGCGGACATCCACCGGGGCCGTTTTCGCGTTCTTTTCACACATTGTCAGGCCAACAGAAAGACCTTAGTCTTATATGAATCAAATTTAAGTTTTTTCTCAAGATTTTCGGAAAGGAATCTCGCATGTCAGAAGAAAAATGGTCGGACATTATTACAGAGGCCAGGAATGGTATCGGCAACATCAGGATGGCGTTGAACCAGTTCAAGGAATCATTGGGCGACAAGGAGCCCGGTGAAGCCGAAGCAAAGATGATAAAAGAGATGGAGGAGGCGCTCTCCGGGTTGGACAAAATGAGCGAATTCGTAAAAGCCACTTACCTCTGTTACATCAGTGGATATGTGCCTTCCAAAGAACAGTATTTCCTGTTCCACTCCATCGCAGGAGAGGAGTGGGTCAATGCCAAGCCCCACAGCGAATACGAGCTGTTCTGTCTCTTCTCTTACAAAGACGATGAGAAGATGTGCTTCATCAATCCAACGTTGACGCCTGAAACGGATGAATCCACCCCCCGGGAAAACGAAAACTTTACGATACCCGTTAATGTGGGCGTCCCCCCCGAGGAACTCTCCGTGAACGGGCTTCGCCCCGAGCAGAAGGAATTCTTCCAGAAATACGACCCCGACACTTACATAAGATTCAAGCAGGACTGAATTTTCTGTAAGATCCTGATCGAATAAAGTCCGCGTGCCTGTATGAAAAAGAAACCCAACATCGTCCTGTTCGTTCCGGACTCCTACCGCGGCGACGTTCTCGGCCACCAGGGCAACCCGGGGGCACTCACCCCGCACCTCGATGCCCTGGTCGCCAGAGATGCCGTATCCTACAGCAACGCCTTTGCGCAGAACCCGGTCTGTACCCCCAGTCGGTGCTCCTTCATGACCGGTTGGTATCCCCATGTCCACGGGCACCGGTCCATGCGCAACATGCTCAAGGAACACGAGACCAGTCTGCTCACCGTGCTCCGGCAGGAGGGCTACTACGTCTGGTGGGGGGGAAAAAACGACCTGGTGCGCGTCCGCCGGCGCGAGGACTATCTCCGCTATTGCGACGAGAAATTCTGGCCCGAGGGAAAATACTCCGAGCATATGGAGTACAAACAGCCTCCGCCCCTCGCAGCAGACGACCCTCGTTGCGGCGCGTTCTATCGCGGCATCCTCACCCATGACGGCGAAGGTGCCCGACATTACGACCAGGATACCGCCTGGGTGCTCGGAGCAGTCGACATGATCCGGAACAGACCGGACGACCGGCCCTTCTTCTGCTATCTGCCCCTCGGGAAACCACATCCCGCCTACTACGCGGAGAAAGATCTCTACGACGCCATCAATCCAGACAACCTGCCTCCGCGCATTCCCAAACCCGACGTTGGAGCCCATCTTCCCGAGGTCCTCAATGCCCTGCGCGCCGCGTACCGCAGCGACGACATCAGCGAGGAGGTGTGGCGCGATGTCAAACGGATCTACTACGCGATGTGCACCAAAGTCGACGCCCTCTTTGGCAAAGTAGTCGAAGCCCTGGTGGAGCAGGAACTGTATGACGATACCTGGATTCTCTTCTTTTCCGACCACGGCGACTTCGCCGGAGACTACTCACTGCCGGAAAAGACCCACAGCACCGTGCAGGACAGCCTGGTCCGCGTTCCCCTCGTAATCAAACCACCCGCCGCTGTGCCGACACAGCGCGGTAACCGTCAGCACCTCACAGAACTCCTGGACATCACCGCCACCCTCTATGACCTCCTGGATATCGACCCCGGCTACGCCCACCAGGGAACTTCGCTGCGCGCCTCCCTGGCGGGAGATGAGACTGCGATCCACGACGCCGTATTCGCCGAGGTCGGCGGCAGAAAAGACGAAGAGGGATTCGTCAATACGGACGTCGATAAAATGCCCCCGGACAGTTTCTATTTCCGCCAGAGCCGGGCGGCCATTCCCCACCACCAGGCCGGTTCACACGCCGTCATGTGCCGCACCACACAGCACAAATACGTCCGCCGCTACTACACCGGCCATCACGAGCTGTTCGACCTGGAAGCAGATCCGGGCGAGACGCGCAATGTAAGCGGTCAGCCGGACTACGCCGACGTAGAGCGCCGGCTGGAGACGCGACTGCTGGACTTCTTCATGCACACGAGCGACGTGCTCCCGCACGAACCGGACTCGCGACAAATCTGACGATCGCCAGGACAGTCTGAACCGCTCTACCTCCGACTCGAGCACCGCACCGAACAATATGAAACGACATCCGAATATCGTCTTCATTCTCGCCGACGATCTCGGCTACGGAGACATCGGCCTGTTCGGCAACGAACAGATCCACACACCGCACCTGGATGAACTCGGGCGCCAGGGAATCGTGCTGACCCAGCACTATTCGGCATCCCCGCTCTGTGCCCCCGCTCGCGCCGCCCTTCTGACCGGACGCTACAACCATCGGACGGGAGCCGTCGATGTCCCCTCGAACCGGGGGTTGGATCGCATCGCCCTGTCGGAGCGGACCCTGGGAGACCTCTTCGCGAGGAGCGGATATGCCACCGGAATGGTCGGCAAGTGGCACAACGGCCTGCACGATATGCGCTACCACCCCAACGCGCGAGGATTCGGCGAGTTCGCGGGTTTTCTCAACGGCGGCATGGACTATCATCAGTGGGTGTTGGATCGCAATGGAAGGCCCGAGAAAAGCGATGGATGCTATCTGACGGATGTCTTCACCCAGGAAGCGATCGACTTCGTCAAACGCCACCGGCGGGACCCCTTTCTCCTCTATCTCGCCTACAACGCTCCCCATCTACCGCTGCAGGCGCCGAAAAAAATGATCCAGTCCTATCGAAATTGGGGCGACCTGACGGAAGAAGTGAGCACCCTCTACGCCATGATCGAGCGCATGGACGAGGGCATCGGGCGCGTGCTGGAAGAAATCGAGCGCCAGGGACTGACGCAAAACACCATCGTCGTTTTCACCAGCGACAACGGCCCGCAGCCCGGCTTAGGGCTGGACAGATTCAACGGTCCTTTCCGCGGCGCAAAGGGGGATGCTCTGGAGGGCGGCATTCGGGTCCCCGCCATGGTGCGGGCTCCGGATCATCTCCCTTCCGATCTGCAGGTCCACGATATGATCCACTTCTGCGACTGGCTCCCGACTCTGGCGGGTCTTGCCGGAATTTCGACGACCGAATCACTTCCCCTGGACGGGTACGACGCGACCTGCCGCCTGCGAGGGGAACCCGGTAATATTCCCGATATCCGCTTCTGGCAGCGAAACCGGTACGAACCGGTGCCGCGCTGCAATGGTGCCATGCGGGACGGTCCATGGAAGCTGGTGTGGCCGATGCGGCAGGGAGGAGATTGGAAGGACCCCGATGACAATGCATCCTACCAAATGGGAATGACAGCGGCGCATCGCATCATGCCCATCGCTGCGGAACTGCCCGAAAGAGAGATCGCTCCCGCCAACACTCCCCAGCTATTCAGAGTCGATACAGACCCCCACGAAGATCGCGACCTCTCGGCTGAGCATCCGGAGCGCGTCGATACGATGGCCAGGGCATGGGATGGATGGTTCGAGGAGGTGACCGCCCAATGGCAATCTACATTCGCGGCGAACAGCATCACCACAGATCATCCAGAAACAGCGGGCTCGGGCTGAATCTGATGTACTTGACTTGACCTACCAGACAGTGCCAGATCAGGTCCTACGTTCCAGAGATCTATTTTTATTATCCATTTACCAACGATATCACCGTCTTTCGTTTGTAAAAGAAATCGTGCCAGCGTTACGGGGGAACTCGTAGACGGGGATCTTCTGGTTCATAGGCCTTCTCGGAGGAAAGCGAAATACGAAGCGCGTGAGGCAAGAGCTTAGCCCGGCTCGTGGTGGCGCAGCAGCGTGGCGGAGAGGCTACTCCGCTTCGAGGGGACTCGGAGCTGCCACGGTCTGGCTATCGCGCAGCACAAGCTGTGATATAGTCTCGAACACATCGCCCCCATACGTAATCTGGCCCCCCCACACATCCGCGCCATTGTCTGCATCAGCTACGACGAGAGTAAAGCCGAGTGCGCGATCCTCATAGGGAGGCTTCCAAGAGGGTTCGTAGCGGCTCAACATATGCATGGGTATATACGCTTCGAGGTGGTAGTCGGTGGCCGATACCATCTTGACGGCGAGGTCGGTTTCTTTCGTGGGCCCCTGCAAACTGCGCCTTCCGATATTTGCACGCCATATGCGACCCCAGGATGGCAGGGACGGATCGGCGGTGAACGAGAACCGGTGCGTCTCCTCTCCGGGCGCCGCTTCGGCCAGGTACCCCGGCACCTTTAGATAGAGCATGACCGAATCGCGGAAATACCAGGCCCGGTCCACCGCGCCATGTACGTCGTGGACGTTGTCTGCTACCCTGGCGGCGAGGTATAGCCCGTCGTCTGACCACTGCATGGCGACGTGTGCCGTCAAGTCCTGGTCGGTACCGGCTGTGCCCGGCGCCTCCGACGGCCCGTCGTCCTGCAGGAGATTCGGATCCCGTACGGACATGAACTTCGCTCCCGGCGCCAAGTACATCCAGTGCACGTGATCCCACTCGTCAAGGACTCCGTCAACCGTCAGGGGTTGCGGCGTCTTTGGCACCTCGACGGTGACGGGCTCGGCAGGAGGGGGCAGTTCCTCTTCCGCTGTGTCGGGTGTCGTAGGCGCGGCGTCTGGAGAAGGCAGTAACCACAAGGCCCCCTTGGGAGTATGCGCCGCGTCGGCGGGACTGGGGTCGGATAGGATGCGGGCGGGGCCTTCTAGGCGGGCGTGGTTGCCGGCCGGCGATCGGTCTCGGAGGGGCTCGTCCTCAAACGGAAACCAGGCCACCAGTCCCGACTCCGTGCCGGCCAACCCCTCGCGCATGGAGGCGCGAATCTGATCCTGCGTCCGGGCGATATTCCAGATCTGCACCTCGTCCAGCAGGCCCCAATGCCGGTCGCGGTAGCCGCTGGAACCCAACCACACCGGATTGTCGGTAGCGTCGATGCGCTTGCCCGTTACCGGGCTCTCGGATACCAACTCTCCGTTGACGAACACGCGCATCGCCGTCCCGTCATACGTAGCGGCATAGTGGACCCACTCCAGGTACGGCAGCCAAAAGCCGGTGACGTTGGTCTGGGTGCCATCGTCCCAGTGCAGGCGGAAGCCGCTGCCGGACGAGGTGTGCAGCACATAAGACCACGTCTTATTCTGGTACCACTTGCCGATGGCGGTGCCCGAGGAACCGTGCCTGCGGTATACCCAGGCGGCCAGGGTTATCTCGTCGCGTATATCGAGTGACTCCGACGCGTCCAGATGCAGGTAGCCCGTGCGGTCCGTGTGCGGCGAGTTGACCTGCTCGACCAGGTGGATACTGTGGTCGGCGCCGGCATCGGCCAGGAGGCCTTCAAGATGCTGGCTGTATTGCCCACCTGCCTCGCGTACCGCCTGTACTATCGCAAGATCATCGCGTCCCGCCGCTATGTCCAGCAAGGTCCGCCCCCGCTTGTCCCGCATATGGATGCTGTTCGGGTCTGCTACCAGCGCCGCCGCAACATCCTGTGCGTCGCCCACGGCAACGGCGTACATGGCATCGGCCGGTGCCCCGTGTGCCAGGAGCAATTTGGCAAATGCGCGACAGTCGGGCGCATCGCCCTGGGCAAGCACGCGCCGCAGCGGCGTCATGCCGTCGGCGTCGAGCGCACCCACATCCGCGCCGTAGCGCAACAAGACGGCTCCGGCGGGGGCTGAGCATTCGGTCGCGGCGGCATGCAGCGGTGTGCCGTAGTCGTCGTCGTCGTGCAGTAAGCGGATTCGCTTGTTCACCAGGGTCGAGTCGAGCGAAAGCGCTGTTTCCATGTGGTCGACCATATCCAGCATGACGAGGTGACCCAAGTCGTAGGCCGTCCCGGCCGCCATAAGCGCCTTGAGCGCTCGGCGGTAGGATCCACCGTCGTGATATTTGGGCGCATGGGATCCCTCATGGGCCGTGGCGTCTACCGCCGAGAGCCCATTGCCGGATATGGTATGCGGATCCGCCCCGTTGGCCAACAGCAGCTCCACGAGGGTAGCATCGCCGAAGTAGCCCGCGTAGGCCAAGGCGGATAGGCCGGATCCGCGCGCCTGGCCCCCCGTGGCATTGACATCAGCGCCGTAATCTATGAGCAGTTGGGCGATAGCCAGTTCGCTGGGGCTGGCCGTGAAGTAGACGCCTGCCAGGCGGTGCAGCGGGGTGGTGACGCCGCTGTTGGCATCGGGCGTGTGAATAGGCTTGGTCGCTAAGGTAGGATCCGCCGTCAGCAGCGAGCGCACGGTATCCACGTTTTCGCGGTCGAGCGCCATAACGAACCGCAGGTGCTGCGCGATGCTTTCTGCCCGACGCGTAGGCCAGTCTTCGCCGCCGTCGAAGGTGAAGTCTTTGTAGTCCACGCCCTGGACATCCCCGTACCAGTAGCTCTGGTCGTTGCGCTCGAAGTAGGTGACAAATGGACGCAGCGCGAGCGCAAAATACGCATCGCCGGCCACGTACGTCTGGTCGTCGCCGGCGCCCACCACGGTGACATGGTTGACCAGTGTGGCATCCGAGGTATAGCGGCCTTTGGCCAGGCGGATTGTGTCGCCATAGCGTGCCGCCGACAGCGACCGGGAGAGCGTCTGAAAGGGATGGGCTCGGCTGCCGTCACCCTCGCTGGGCGCAGAGGCGTCTACAAACAGGATTCGCGGCGGCGGTGAGATGGGTTGAGTGCCGGCCAGAGAAGCGGACGCGGACGGCTCCACCGTGCGCGCCGCACATCCAATAAAGAGTGCTGCGGAGAGGCCGCCCCCAAGGGCGATCATATTAATACAACGTAGTACGCGAGACCATAGAGAAGGGCTGGACGAGGAGAGAGCAGTGGCGCGGTACATGGCGTCCTCCGTTTGGATACACGACGCGGGGGAAAGGGGAGAAGCATGCTCCACGGGAACCGTGGAGCCCTCCGAAGTTCCTTTCGGTATATCCCACTATCTATGACTCAAGGCGTAGGGTTGGATTGGTCTTCAGGGTTGGCACCGTGTGCGATGAGCAGATCGCACATCTCCTTCCTAAGTCCGCCCAGATCCGAGCCGGTGGAGAAGGCCTGTAGCGGTAGGCCGCCCCACTCGTTCTTGAAATTGGCATCGGCTCCCCGGGCCAACAGCAGCTTGAGCGTTTTTAGCGCCCTGTGCTTGTGGTGGATCGCGGCGTGCAATCCAGTGTTTACCCCGATGCTGGGTTGCCCAGCCCCTTCCTTAGCACGGTCGAGAAGGAATTCAACTACTTCCACTTGATCCCTAATTACTGCAGCAAGGAGAAGACCCTCGTCGAGCAGTGAAGGATCCGCCTCCAGCATTGAAGCAACGAGCGACACACGCCCCAGGAGGGCCGCCACCTGGATCTCCATGGGGGCACCGTGATCGACCATGACGTCCACCACATCGTCCTTGCCAGCCATGGCGGCGTACTTCATGAGCGCGTCTCGAGCCGGGTGGGAGTCCAGGAGTGAGGGCTCCGCGTCCAGCAGACGGGATACGTCTGCTGCCCTACCATCGACTACCGCATCGACGAACTGGCAACGACGGCGAAGGATGGCTTGGGCCTCATTCACGGGGAGGCGTCGTATGGTAGCGTGTTCGTTCAGTAGCTCTACGGCATCCGGGTAAGGATCCTTCTGAGCCACCTGCATAGCAGTGAGCCCTCGATCCCCGACGTATTCGAGATTTGCCCCATGGCAGAGAAGGAGTTCCAGCATAGCAGTGTTCCCCTTTACGACGGCGTTCCCGTTTCCAGCGGCCACCGTGAGGTCATTCTGTCCAGTGCCACCATCGGGCTGTTGCTCGCTGGCGATTCGGCCACGATCGAGCAGCAGCTTCACCCGCTCAAGTTCGCCAGCCCAGACCGCGAACCAGGGCTTCGATCGGTTTGGATCGGCGCCGGCATCCAGCAGCAGGCGCGTTGCTTGCACTGTTCCCCGTGCTACGGCCAACGGTGGATCGCCTTTCCCTGCGAACTCCGGGTCGGCGCCGTGGTCCAACAACAGCTGAACGATGTCGTCATTATGCCGTAAGATCGCGGTAATCAGCGGCGTATGAGATTCGCCTACGACATTGGGATCCGCACCATGTTCAAGCAACACCTCGACGATTCGGCGCTCGCCATAAAACGCCGCCCAGACGAGCGGCACCGATCCCTCTCCCTCGCCCATCGGGTGAACCACTGTCGCATCTGCGCCCAGCAACGCCTCGACTCGGGCGGCGTCTCCATCCGCAATGGCGCCGAAGATGTCATCGGATACACCCCGGTCTCGGAGCTCTTGTAGCGCAGCGGCATTATCCGCTGCCCGGGCCGCCAACAGTGGCGTGTAGCCACGAGCATCGCGGGCGTGAATGTCGGCGCCTTGATGCAGAAGAAAGCTGAAGATGTCTTGCTTCTGGGCGGCGAGAATGAGCGGCACCTCCCCCTCCGGTGTGCCGTTCAGGATTGTTGGGTCGGCATCGAGCAGTTCCTGAGTCTCGCGCAACAAGCCCAGCCGGATGGTGTGCTTGAGGCCGTAGTGCGCGCCGGCTTCGACCAGAAGCCTAAAGATCTCGGGACGATCGTGGCTGGCCGCTGTCCACGCGGGCGGCCGTAAGCCTTCGGTTGCTTTCTCTGGATCAGCGCCGTTGGCCAGCAGCAGCTTGACCATGCCGATATTACCCGCCCAGGCCGCGGCGTCCAGCGGGGTCGAATTTCTTGTGTTTCCTCTGCCACCGATAGCGTCTACGTCGGCGCCGTGGTCGATGAGGATCTGCGCGACTTTCAGATGGGGGTCGTCCGGATTCTGACCGTCTTTCCTCTTGAGCGGATCCGATCGATGGAGCAGCGTGTCGCCTTCGGGCATCTCACCGCCGATGCGCGTGTGGATGAGGGCCGGGTTTTCCTGCAGGAGGCTGGCGACTTGATCGGGATCACCCGCTTCGACGGCTCGGAGAAGGTTGGCGATCGCTTCGGGTAAAGCGCCCTCGGCGAAAAAGAAGTGCTCCCCTCCGACCGAAACGGATTCGACATGGCGTTTGAGGTCCGTCCAGCAATCGAAGCCGTACTCACAAGCGATGACACGCTGGGCGTCCTTGAGAGCGAACCGAGTCTGGAAGATCTCTGTGTCCGAAAGGCCAGCCAGTTCGGGAAGCGATTGACGCAGACGGAGGGCTGCGCGAGGGGCTGCTGAGTTATGGGCCTTCAGCAGATCCTTGGCCTGAAACTTCAGCTGGTCGAGGTTGGGGTTGGGGGGCAGTGAGGGCATGGTACACTCCTTCCACAATGCCTGGGGTCCGCGTCAAGCAGGCAGAAAAGAGTGTTATGGCAAGAAAACCAAAACGCTTGGAAAAGAGGTGGACTCCGTCCTTTTCGCGGACTCGGGGGCTCCCTCTAAGAGCACCTAAGCGACAACGTAAAAGAGCTATGCTACCCTGTCAAGTGTTTTCGTTTATGCCATATGAAGAATGATCAGTGCTAATGGATTTACTAACGAACACGCCGTTACTAGTGAGCAACACATGTTATCGATTCGCCGGCTCTTCAAAGTTGGTTCGGACGACCACATCGGCACGCATCAAACCCAGCTGTTCTTAAGTCGACATGTCCGTTCAGGCCCGGTCCATCGCTTCGATCACGTCCTCTTGAGGAACAAACAGTCCTTCTGCGCCACCTCCAACGGTGTCTTGCCGCTTCGATTGGGCAGACTGACATTAGCTCCCAGCACGATGAGCACTTCCGCCGCCTCGAGGTTTCCGCAGTAGGTTGCGCGGTGCAACGGTGTTCGTCCTTTCGAGTCGACCGCGTTCAAATCCGCTCCCCGTCCCGCCAACAGCCAGATCATCTCAGTGTGGTTCTCATCCGTCGCCAGATGCAGGGGCGTGCGGCCGCTGACAGTCTCGGCATCGACCGCGACCCCACGCGACAGCAGCCAACTCGCGCACCTCATGGCACCCGCACGCGCTGCCCAGTGGAGCGGCGTCATGTCGGCCTCGCCCCGGTGCTGATGTATGTCGGCCTTCTCGGCCGCAAGGGTGCGCAGGCGAGTCAGGTCGTTCCGGCCACAGGCGGAGAAGACATCGTAAGCGGCGCCATGATCGATTAGTGCGTCGGCCACCCGCGCGCATGCGTCCTCGCCGCCGACGACCGCCTCCTGCAGCGCGGTACGGCCCCGCTCGCCGTTGCCCTTGAACTGTACCTCGGGATCAACGCCATGGGCAAGCAGCAGCCGGGTCAACTCCACAAACCCCCCATTCGCCGCCCAATACAATAAGGGGACGTTGTCGGGCCAGCCTGTGTGGGGGTTGGCGATTCCCTGCGGGTCGCCGCGCCCCGACTCAAAGAGCAGTCGCAGGTTCTCCGCGCAGTTCGCCCACGCCGCCTCGTGGAGGCAGTCGTACTCGAACTCCTTGCCCTCGCGGGCTCGGTGCTCGTCGATTGAGAACGGGACGTCGTGATCGATCAGAAACTGCACAGCGGGCTCAGCGCCCCGCACCGATACGACAATATTCATCACAGCCGATCCGATTGTCTCCACTATGCTTGGAGCCCTTCGGACCACAGCCTCCATTTGCTCGATATCACTCTGCCCATCCCATCGGCTACGGCCGTACGTAACCGCCGCCCGGACAAACGCCTCCTCGTCCGACGTTAGGGGCCGGGCTCGCCATGACATGCACGCGCGACCCCAAAATCGATCCACTTCCTGTTGGCTCATACTCATAGAAAACCTCCGCATGTACGCGCAGTTGTGGGCAAGACAGTGACAGGAATACCTGTTATAGTGCACTGTAAACAAAGTTTATAGTCTTGGGAAATCGCGTAACTATATTAATCTACTGGAAAATCCAGATCGCAATTTTGTCGACGTTTTTTGTTGACAAAACACTAGTCCACTTAAGGTGAGTTGTTTTGGTTATTAAAGCCTTTCGGGCTGAGGTAGCCCAGCTGACTATGCGGTCTTTCCGTGTTGTAGTGCTGTCGCCAATCGTCCATGACGACGCGCGCCGAGGTCTCAGTGCACTTCCGCCGAGTGAGGGGGCTGTTCCTCTGGCTTGGCCCCATGGGCGATCAGGAGCTTGCGGATCTCGTCCCGGGATATCGTGGGTGGCCAGTTCCCCTGCAGCGGTGTGGGGAGATGGTGAAATCGGGTCCGGATGGTCACGTCGGCCCCCCTGGACAGCAGCAACCGGACGGTCTCCACCGACTCGCTGTCGACTGCCTGATGCAGCGCGGTCACTGCGTACCAGCCAACCTGTCGGTTGATGGCGGCCCCACGATCCAGGAGCATCTCGGCTACGTCCCACCGGTTGGTCCGTGCTGCAATCATCAGAGGTGGCTCATCGCCCCTCTTCAGGAACTTCGTCGCGTCAACGATCTTGGGCGGGCATCCTCCCTCCAGGAGAGACGGATCTTCGTCCAGCATCGACGCGACGACGTCGATTCGCCCGAGGGCGGTCGCTGCGTGGATGGTCATGGGTGCCCCACTCTCGACCAGGATATCTACGACCTCGCCGAGGTTCTCCAGCGCCGCGAAATGCAGCAGCTCGCCGCGGACGAGCTCGCGATCGAGAAGCTCCGGTGTCCTGCCCCGCGCCTCTCGCAAGGCCACGGCGTCGCCGTCGACGATCGCGTCAATCAGGCGTGCCCGCTCGCCCAGTGCACGAGCTCGCGGTTGCTTCGACCGGCAACCGATCTCAACCAGCTCGTTGAGGATCTCGCGCGTGCTGGCCCGGGCACCCGGGGGTGGTGTCCCGTCGGTCTTGCCCGCCAGATCCAGCGCAGTCTGCCCCTCCTCATCGGTCGCCTGCACGTCCACCCCATGGCTGACCAGCAGCTCGATCAACGCCGGCATACACTGCCGCGCAGCCAGGCGAAGCGACCGCTCGGCACACAGGCACTTAGGGTTTACACCGCGATCCAACAGGAACTTGGCCCGCCGCAGATTGCCGGCTCGCGCGGGCCACTGCAGCCCGGACCAGTCCGACCGCGTGCTGTTCGGGTCAGCCCCCGCTTTCAGCAGCATCTCGGCCGCAGGGAGGGTCCCTTGGCGCAAGGCGTGGTAGAGAGGAAGGTGGGCGCGGGGGATCTCGTTGGGCACCATGGGATGGTAGGGTGGATACGGAACGGCACCGGGCCAGGCTTTGGGGTATTCGCACTCGGGTGAGGCACCATGATCCAGCAGCAGACGCACCATCTCGTCGTATTGATATAGGATGGCGATGCTGAGCGGGTTCGGCACGAAGTCGAGGGGCACCTCCTGCTGCAAGATATGCCTCAAAATGGGAGTCGAACCCGACCAGATCGCCCAGATGACAGGAGGCAGAGGGCCGCGCTCAGGCCAGGACGCGACGGGCTGCGCCTGCATCGGATCGGCCTTAAGAATGGCCGCGACCTTCGCCTCGTCGCACGCTACCATGGCCCCGTAGATGTCGTCTTCGACACCCATCTCCAGCAGCGTCTGCACGACCTTGTCACTCTCTGGAATGCGGGCTGCCTTCAGGGGCGTGAGACCGAACGAGTCCTGCGTATGGATGTCCGCACCGTGACGCAGCAAGAGCTTGAAAATGCCCGGCTTGTTCACCGCCAGATTCAGCGGCAGGCCGTGGGCAGTCTCGGTGTTGGCGAGGCTCGGGTCGGCCTTGAGCAGCGCTCTCGTCTCCGGCATCATTCCAAGGCGCAGCGTGTGGGAGATGTCGTGCTTCGCTCCAGCCGCTATCAGGAGCTTGAAGATGTCCCGTCGCTGATACAAGACGGCCACCTCAACTGGAGGTGCTTCGGTGTACCGCTCGATATCGGCGCCGTTCGCGATAAGCAGCTCGACCATCTCCGGGTTTCGTGACCAGACGGCCATCTCCAACGGTGGCATGCTACCATCGACGGTGCTGTCGATGTCGGCACCGAGGTCGATCAGCAGCTGCGCGACCTGGAGGTGGCCGTGGTGGAATGGCGGTCCCTTGTACACGGCAAAAGTGCCGCAGTTGGCACGGTGCAACAGCGTCGGCCGTGGCTTGGTGCTGCGGCCGTCGGGCTCGAGCGTGACGTGGACAAGATTGGGGTTTTCCCACAGCAGCGGAGCTAGGGCTTCGGGATCGCCGCCCTCCACCGCCTCAAGAGCGGCTTGGGCGTCAGGTGCATTCACGGGTTTTCCCTTCCTGGCGATTGGGCTGCGTTATCCTCACTTGCAGGATCACGTGACTGACTCACTCCCTGTCACGCCGCATCGGTGGTGATCGTCGCCTCGAATCGCGTCCAGTCGCACCGATGGTCACCCTGCGAATCGACGACGAAGTTGATGTGCTGGCCTGCGGTGACCTCGACCTCCGGGAGGCTGAGACGCCCGGTCGCGGGTCCTCCCCTGTCAATGTTTCCCGAGGCCAGCGTCTGGCTGGCATCGTCGAGCTCGACGTACCAGGCAATGCCGTCGCCACCGCCCGAAGGGTACGCATCGGCGAAGCTCACATCGACATGCGTGGATCCATCAAGGGGGCTGAGCCAGCGGACCACCACCATTCCCGATTCGCCAGGGTGGACGATCAGGCAGTCGTTGGGCCAGCGGATCGTACGGCCCCATTCCTGCAACGTCTGCTCAGATCCGGTAGTATTCACAGCTACCCACGGCGTGTCCCCACCGACCTGCCAAGCTGCTACATTCGGTCCGGGTGCGGCCTGCATGGGCTCGCCGGCAGTGGCCAGGCGAAGGCCGGGCGCGAACTCCTCAATGAGCTGGTAGTTGCCATCTCGGACCCTGTTGTGCTTGTAGAGGTACGACCAGGTGTCGGTCTGCCGGTTGGATATCGTGGAGAAGTCTGCCGCTGCGGAGAACGTGGTCTGCGTCGGCCCTGTCACGGTTGCCTCCTGTTGGATCTCAGGTGGATGCACTCCTTCGACGCCACGGATCGGACCGGACCGCAGTCAATTGTCGATTCCCAGCAACTTCAGTATGGTCGCGCACACGCCAGGCGCAAGCTGGGTTCGAAGTCTTCAATGAGTCGGTAGTTCCCGTCTCTCGTGTTGTCGCCCTTGTAGAGGTAGGACCAGGTGTCCGCCCGCGTGTTGGACGTCGTAGAGAAATCGGAAACGGCGGAGAAGGTGACTCTCTGGTCAGTCATCGGTTGACTCCATTCGGTGGCACACGCTCACGTGGCCCATGATCGCCTGCGCCTGGATTATTGCTGGCGATCTCGCGAACGCGAGCCAAATCGTCTCGACCAACTTGCTCGATACGGCGAGTCCTTGAATCCACTATAGAGGCCATCGGTTTCTCCAGCATCGTTTTGATGTGGGTGGCAAGCACGTGCCGCGTCACCGGATTGATGGGCCTTGAGAGAAGCCTTGGTTTGTTTTTTGAGGGGTCGAGGTGAGGATTGGAGGATAGAGCAAGAGTTGCCATAGCACTCTTGCGGAATTAAGGTGGACTTGGTCTTTTGCGGACTTGGGGGCTCCCTTTATGATCACCTTAACGACAACGTAAAAGAGCGGTGCTACCCTGTCAAGTATCTTTCTATCGGTCAAAACTTATCTTGTGACCGTTTGGTTATCCGACTTTCAAACGATGGGAAGTTGCATAAGTATTTTTAATGGGAAAGGGCCTTCTTCTTCTGGTCTGGAAATACAATATCGACCTGGCACACCAATGAGAATCCCCCCAATCAATAGTCAAAACTACCAGAAGATTGTCCAATATTTGTCCACAGATCTATCTCTCCCAACTCCAATATCGTGTAGGCTCACACAGTCAACTCGGAAGCAACAAAAATAATTCCACTTCCCCCCTACACCAGTCCCAGTTCCATCAGCCTCTTCCGATCGCCCAGATGGAACCCCGCATCCAGCAGGCCATGCTGCAGTTCCTTGACATCGAGGGCGCGCGGCTCGATCCCCTTCTTTACCGCCAGCGCGGCGGCGATCCCTCCCGCTTCTCCCATCACCTTTACCGCCATTCGGTTCCTCAGCAGCGTGTCCGGTTTACCCGAGGCGCTCCGCCCCACAGCCATCAATCCCTCGATCCCCTTCGGCAGCATCACCCGGTAGGGGACGTCCACCCAGAGCGGCTTCCCCTGGCTGGCCGTGTAGCGCAGTGCCCGAAATTCTCCGTACACGTAGATCACGTCGTCGAACCGCTTTCCCGCCCGGCAGTCCTCCATCGTCAGGGTGTAATCTCCTTCGATGCAGGGCCCGCCGCGCGAACCGAGGAAAGGGGCGATGAACAGCAGGCTGGAATCCTCGAATCCGGGCACGTAATTCTTCCATAAATTCCAGGTCTCAAAAGCCAGGGCGCGCATCCCTGCCTCCAGAGCCGAGATGTGGAATCCGCTACCCGCGTCCAGTTCCTCCACCCGTTCCGGCGCCACCCGCGCGTGCCCCAATCCCGGCACTCCGATCGATCCGATCCTCCCTGCCGTGAGCTCCACCGGCTTTCCGTCCAGCTCCACCTTCTGACCGGCGACGTAATCCCCTTTCTCGTGCGCCTTTCTCACAAAGGGAAGGAGATTCCCCCATTTCAACCCTCCTCCTTCGCCCAGTTCTTCTTCCGCCCAACTCCTGTCCCCCTCGCTCACCCCTTCCTTCACCGCCGCCTCGTATCCCTCCCAGTCGATTCCGCCGACCCAGTATTGGAGCCCCATGCCCGTGGGCGCGTGACCGTCCAGCTCGTGATAGGCCGTTTTTGGATAGAGCATGGGCGCTCCCGCCCTCTTTGCCACGTCCGCATCCCCGGTCGCGTCGATCACCACTCCGGCCTTCACCGCCTGGCGACCGGACTTGTTCTCCACGAAGAGCCCCTGCACTCTGTTCCCTTCCATAATCGGATCTCCCACCGCGGTCGAAAGCAGCAGCCGCACTCCGCTCTCCTCCAGCATCTGCTGGGCGACGTAGCTGGCGATGCTTGCATCTCCGGCGTAATTGTTTCCTCCCGGCTGGATGAAAGGGGGTATGCTGCGCCCTCCCATGGTCGCGTACCGGTCCACGAACTCCTTGCCTATCCCGTACAGGCGCGGGTACACGGTGCACTCATAACTCACCCTCTCGTGAGCCCTCCCGCTGACCAGGTGGCCACCCGCGATCATACCGGGACCGATATTTCCCCCGACGCTCCCAAAACGCTCCACCAACAGAGTTCGAACCCCGCACCGCGCCGCGGCAACCGCCGCAAATACTCCAGCTACACCCCCGCCAGCCACCACGACATCCACATCGCACGCGATCGGTATCTTTTTCTCAGCCTCGGTGATGTAATCCATGATATTCCTCCTTCTACGGCTCCACAAACTCGGTGCTCATTGCGCCATCAACTCTCTGCCGATCCGAACGATCTCCTCAGCAAGCACATCGAAATCTTCGAACCTGCTGCGATGATTGGCTATGGCCACACGCAGGCAGTACTGGCCGTCTAATGTCGTATAGGACGGCGCGGCAATCCCCTGCTCCTGCAATTGAATCAAAATCTCTTTGTTCAGTGCGTTGAGTGATGTATCGTCCTGTTTGCCCGGATTGAAGCGAAAGCAAACAATGTCCAGACCGATCGGCGCTATCAGCTCCATATCCGGTTCGTTCTCAACCAGCATACCAAAGTAACGCGCCTGCTCCACGTTGCGTGCAATCATTCGCCCAAACCGATCGAGACCGTGCTCTTTAATCGACATCCACACCTTGAGCGCGCGAAACTGACGCGACAGTTGCAGGCCATAATCGCTGAACCAAAACTGGCCCGCGTTCAACCCGCGCGTGCCATGCTCCAGATATTCCGGGGTAAGTGAAAACGTCTTTCGATGAGCTGCATCGTGCCGCACCAGCACGCAACCAGCCTCAAATGGAATGTGCAGCCATTTGTGCAGATCGAGTGCAATCGAATCAGCTCTTTCAATGCCGGAGAGTTGGGGCTTTACACTCTCTGCAAGCACGGCTACTGCTCCAATGGCGCCGTCTACGTGAAACCAGAGCTCCTCGCGTTTGCACAGGTCTGCCAACGCATCCAACTCATCGATCGCACCCGTGTTTATTGTGCCGGCACTCCCAATGACGCAAACTGGCCGATAACCTTCCTCACGGTCGGCTTGAATAGCTGCATCCAGTGTCTTCAGGCTGATGGTGAAATCATCATTCACGGGAACTTTTCGCAGACCAGAGCTGCCCAACCCCAACAGTTCAACCGCTTTCTGGATACTGCTGTGTGCTTCGGTAGATGCATACACCGCCAGTGGTTGGGGAGCCGCTTGCATACCTAACTCTCGAACGTCGAATCCAGCCCCGGTGTCTCTGGCAACCGCAAGACCCACAAAATTGGCCATTGAACCACCGCTCACCAGCAAACCGCTGGAATCTGGCGGATAACCGAGCATCGACTTCATCCAGTTGATAACTTGCGCTTCGACCAGATTCGAGACATGGTTGCCCCCACCCAGATTGGAATTCATGATCGCAGCCATGAAATCGCCCAGGGCACCGTAAACCGTTCCATTGCCCATGTACCACGCCCAGAAGCGAGGATGAATAGTGCCCATCGGATAGGGGAATATGCTCTCCAAAAATTCCCGGTAAACGGCATCTGCACCGGCGGGCTCGGCGGGAGCCGGCGCGTCGAAACGGGCGGCTATTTCATCCGGAACTGGTTGCCAAACCGGCCGTTCGCCAACCGTTTCAATATAGGTGATGGCATCATCGACCATTCGATGCGCCAAAGTGCGCATTTCTTGCCAATCACCTGGGTCGAGTGTTTCATAAGGCGTTTCATTTTTCATTCGATCCCACTTCACTCCTCTGTCTCGGGCAACGAAAGTCAAAACAGTCCACGAGATCCCTTTTTCTATGGCTCCACGAATTCGGTGCTAACCGCGCAGTTCCGGTCGTCGAATAGATTCAAAAAACAAACCGTGGTCATCGGCGGCACCTCTGCGTCCACGCGCCCCTCCTCTATCGTCGCCGGCAGGATATTGTACTTCCGATCCGGCCAGAATCCCTCTGCCCGGGTGAAATTCAATTCGGCGCGAACGATCGGCCGCGCCGATTCGAAAGTCGCCCAGAGCCTATCGTTCTCGAAGCGCTGTCCCATAACCCGGGTCAGCGCTTCCCCGCCTTGCAGATGGCTGTCGGCGAAAGCGCGAATCTCCTCCGGATTCTCTCCAGCTCCACCGTGCCCGTGCGGCATCTCTACGCGAACGCAGATCGTCTTCTCCCCCGCTGTCAGACGATGAGACTTCTGCAGCGAGTCCAGCGGATAGGCGAAATCGTTCGTCCCCGTCACCCAGCAAAACGGCATCTCCGCGCGGGGCAGATACACCGCAGGATCCCACTGCGCCAGCCAGCGCTTCCGTTTATCCTCCCCCATCCGGGCCAGCACGTCCTGTTTCCAGGCGGAGTTTTCACCCAGAAAACCGCAGCCGTATACCGATACCGCAAAGCGAGAACGGGCATCTACCCCGGCGGCGATACAGGTCAGATACCCGCCCCACGAAATCCCGGTTATGCCGATGCGCTCCGCGTCCACCTGCGGCTGCGCCGCCAGCAGGGAGTGTCCCAGGCCGATGGCTCCCACCGCCTGGTAAGTCCACTGATCCTCGGCCGCTTCATCCATCTGCTCGAATCCTCCCCATCCCGGAGGCCCACCCCACTCGTGTCGGGCTCTTTCCCCTCCTGGAGGTATCGGCTGCGGTTCGGGAACGCAGCCGCACAGATCCATACCGATCGCCGCGTACCCCCGCTCATTCCACAGCCGCACCCACGAATCGAATGCCGTCCCTCCCCCTCCATGCACCAGCACGATTCCCGGACAGCGCTCTCCTTCCTCCAGAGCCGGCATCCCCAGCCAGGTAAAAACCCGCGTTGGCTTTCCCCTCCACGGCAGCCCGTCGTAGAACAGCGCTTCGATCCCTTCGGAGCGAAACCCTCCGGCCGGATAGGTTCGGGGGATCTGGTGTAGCTGCTCGATATCCCACTCCACGCTCATCTCATTCCTCTCCCCGAAAGATCCTGCCGATTGCCTCTCCCGCCGGCTTCGGCTCTCCGTTGAAGTCGATTACCGCCGTGTTGATGGGGCACGGAAAACAGTCGTGCCCCATCCAGAACAGGAGGCCGCCGATCTCCGGAAAGCGCTCCTTGCACCTCCGGGTGACGTGTGCCAGAGCATCCGCCTGTCGTTTCTGGCTCCACGCGACGTACCCCTCCATATTTTCCGGATCCCCCTCCTCTGCCAGGTATTCCCCCCACTGATCCCACCAGGGAGAAACGTGCCTGTACCAGGGATTGCGGTGCTTATCCGGCGGCCAGGCCAACTCCTCCAAACGCGCGCAGTATCTCCGCCGAACTGCTCCCCGGCATGCCGGTCTCCGAGCGCAGCAGTGCATCATCCCCATCCCAGTAAGCGTACCAACCCTCCAGCGAGCCGACGTGGTTCCACGGCCCGTGCACATCGTGATGCAATCCCTTGCCGAAATCCTCGGCCGCTGCGCCAAAGCGAGGCCCGCTCGACGAGGTGGGCAAAAAACGGCGCGTCGGATCCAGCGCCTGAACAATCCTTCCAGGCCACCCGGCGAAAGCCGACCGACGCATAGCCGTCACTCTGCCTTTTCCTATTGGACGTCAAAATCCCGCCTCTCCGAGAATTCCAGAAACGATCTCACCCGCCCAGATCGACCTTCCGACTCCCGTTCTTCCCCGATTCGTAGATCCCCGTGATCAGCTCCACCGCCCGTCGCGACTCCACTCCATCGACCAGCGGTTTCCGACCATCCAGAATCGCCTCCACGAAATCGGCGACCACCGGCGTATGTCCCATATCCACCACCGGCACGGCCGTGCCCGGAACCGCCCCAGCGCGTGCCTTCTCCTTGATCCGCCCCAACTCCTCGCTGACCCGCAGCAGGTCTTCTCGTGCCTTTTCTTCCTTTGTCGTTGGGTCGATCAGTTCCATCCGCATCAGGTTATCGCTGGTGAAAGCCACCGTGCCTCTCGATCCGAAAATCTCCAGATACTGCGGCCATTCCGGATAGGCGAGGGTAGTGCCCTCAATGACCCCTTTCGCCCCGCTGGCGAACTCGACCAGCCCCACCGCCAGCGTCTCCACCTCCACCTGACGCCCCGCTGAGTCGATCATGGCGATCGTGCTCTTCGCCTCCCCCATGAACCAGAGCAGCAGGTCGACTATGTGGATCCCCTGGTTCATCAAACACCCCCCACCGTCAACCTCCCAGGTCCCGCGCCAACCACCGGAGTCGTAGTATTCCTGAGTCCTGTACCGCTTGATATACGCGCTCCCCGAATAAATTTCGCCCAGCAATCCCGCGTCGACCATCTCCTTCAGTTTCCGAGCCACCGGTCGGAATCGGGACTGGTACACCCCTGCAAGTTTCACCCCCTTCACCCTGGCCGCTTCGATAATCCGGTCGATCCTCTCCACCACGATCTCCATCGGCTTCTCGACCAGCAGATGCTTGCCCCCATCTATCACCTCCAGAGCAGTCTCCAGATGGAACCCGCTCGGAGTGCAGATCGTCACCGCATCGACCACGTCCGCCCGCAGCATCTCTTCCACGCTGGCGAAATGAGGTACTCCACTCTCCCTCGCCAGGACTTCCGCCCTCTCGACTGCCCGATCGCAAACGGCCGCCAATTCGGCATTCGCTACCTGGCCGATCGCAAAAATGGAAGACGGGGCAATTGCCCCTGCCCCAATCACACCGATACGCACTCTATTACTGTTCATTTATTCTCCCGATTCCCCGAAACTGGTTGAGATTGGAATAGTTGCTTCTATATGGGCAACCCAGTATCTTCACATCAAAACCATCTGGGTCGATATTTTTATGAGTCCGACAGTCTTCCGTCACAAGGGATACCGTTTCTTCTTCTTTTCACGCGAAGAAGAGAGGATGCACATCCACATTTTCTCCGGCAACGGCGAAGCGAAATTCTAGATCGAACCAGAAATCGAATTAGCCAAAAATTACGGCCTTAAGCCCCGGGAATTGCGGGAGATCCAGTCCATAGTCGAGGAGAGAAGGAATGAAATCGCAGATAGCTGGAGAGAGCACTTCTCAAATTGAAGTCCTGAATATCTCCCGACATGGATTCTGGCTTTTTCTGCGCGGCGAGGAGTTCTTTCTCCCTTTTGAACACTTCCCCTGGTTCAAAGAAGCCAGTATTGGAGCCATTCTGAACGTGGAATTGCTGCACGACCACCACCTGTTCTGGCCGGACCTCGATGTCGACCTCGAAGTGGATACCCTCCGAGATCCTGAAAAATTCCCGCTGACCTACCAGTAAGAAAGCGCCTCTTCGAAAAGCCCGGCCAGATCCTCTTCTTCGGCCGGGCGCGGAGACAGCTTGGTCACCCGGTGCTGGGGCAGCGTTCCCTGTACCAGAGCGGGAATCTGCTCGCTGCTGTATCCCACTCCACTCAATCCGTTCGGTATATTCAGTCTCTGCATAAACCCGATGATCACATCCGCCAAAACATCGCCGGCATCCCCTTCACTGACATTCTCAATATCCGCACCCAGCGCCCCGGCCGCCTCCAGATGCCGCTGCGGACAGGCTTCGGCGGTAAAACGGAACACCGCCGGAGCGTTGAGAACCACCGAGATCCCGTGCGGCACCAGCGGATAGTCCACCGGATATCCCTCGGGCACGAAGCTCTTGACCATCCCCGCTACCGGATACGACATGCCATGCGGCAGGTGCACCCCGGCGTTGCCGAAGCCGATGCCCGCGAAGGAAGCGGCCAGCAGCATCTTCCCTCTCGCCTCATCATCCGTCGTATCGGCCACCGCTCTGGGCAGATATTCCGCCACCATGCGCAGAGCCTGCAGCGCCCACAGGTCGCTGATCGGATTCGATCCCTGATAGGCAGGACGCAGCAGCGGCCTCTCCGGACGGGGACGTTGATCAAAGGGCAAGGCCGTATAAGACTCCACCGCGTGGCTGAGCACATCCAAACCAGTCGATGCGGCCACCGCCGGCGGCAGCGAACGCGTATTCTCCGGATCGATGACACCGAGCGTCGGCTTCAGGTAGCGATGGGCAATGCCGGTCTTCGCCTTCATCTCCACCACGTCGAAGATCGCCACCCCCGTGGTCTCGCTCCCCGTTCCCGCCGTGGTCGGAATGGCGATCAGCGGTTTGAGCGGCCCCGGCACCGGTTTTCCTTCTCCAATCGGTGCATTGACGTATTCGAACAGCTCCGCCGGATAGGTCGAATAGAGATTGGCCGCCTTCGCCGTGTCCATCGCCGACCCCCCTCCGACACCCACAAAACCGTCGAAATTCCCCTCCTGCGCAAAACCGATCGCCTCGAGAAAGGAGGCATCCGTCGGCTCCACCCGGGCCCGATCGAAGAGCTCGAACCGCACCTTCTGGTCCTCCAGCGACGCCAACAATGTCTGCACCGGCACGGAATCCTTCAAAAGAGGATCGGTCACCACCATGACCCGCCCGATTCCCCTATCCACCAGTTCCATGCCCACCTCCCGCGTCGATCCCGCGCCGAAGCGCACGCTGGAAGTCGCCATCTCGAAAATCGCATCGCGCGTCATCTCATTTCTCCTCTACTCAGCTCTCATGGGAAAACCGGCGTAGTCATTTACAGAACCCACGCGATAATTTAACTCGATCACGGGGAAATTTCCGTACAGGATCGAAAAAGATCAGAACTTGCGGCTCCACTCCCGCGGCCAGCGCTCCACCACGATCTTGGTCTGGGTGAAAAATTCGACCGCGTGCCGTCCCTGCCCGTGCAGATCCCCGAAAAAACTGTTCTTCCAGCCGCTGAACGGAAAGAAGGCCATCGGTGCCGCCACCCCGATGTTGATGCCGACGTTGCCGACCGTGGCCTCATAGCGAAATTTGCGCGCCGCCGCGCCGCTGTCGGTGAACAGACAGGCCATATTGCCGTACCGCGCCCCGTTGATGAGACCGATCGCCTCGTCCAGGTCGGCCACCTGGATCAACCCCAAAACCGGCCCGAAGATCTCAATCCCCGCCACCTCGCCCATCGGATCGACATTTTCCAGCACCGTGGGAAAGACGAAATTTCCCCTTTCGTATCCGCTCACCGTGCACCCTCTCCCATCCACTATCACCTGGGCCCCTTCCTTCTCCCACTGGCCGATCAGGCCCTCGATGCGGCTCTTGCTCTCGGCGGTGATAACCGGCCCCATCTCCACCCCCTTATCCATTCCATACCCCACTTTGCGGCTGGCCGCTGCCGCTTTTATTGCCTCGGGGAAAGATTCCCCCGCCTCTCCCACGCTGATCACCAGGGAAGAAGCCAGACAGCGCTGCCCCGCACAGCCGAAGCTGCTGTCGGCGACGATTTTGGCCGTCATCTCCATATCCGCATCCGGCATGACTATGACCGGATTCTTTGCTCCCCCCTGACACTGGGCCCGTTTTCCGTGGGCGGTCGCCTGGCCGTACACGTATCGAGCCACTTCACTCGATCCCACGAACGAGATAGCGCCCACCTCCTCGTGCTCCAGCAATCGGTCCACCGCCTCCTTGCCTCCGTTCACCAGCTGCACCACACCTGCGGGAATCCCGGTCTGCTGCCACAGCTCGAAGACCTTTTCGCTGGCCATCGGCGTCTTTTCACTCGGCTTGAGGATGAAACAATTGCCGCAGGCAACGGCGTACGGCATGAACCAGAACGGCACCATGGCCGGAAAGTTGAAAGGGGCGATCGTCGCCACCACTCCCAAAGGCTGACGCAGCATGTGCTCGTCGATACCCGAGGCGATATCTTCGTTGTTGTACCCCTGGAGCAGCATCGGAATGCCGCAGGCCACCTCGACATTCTCAATGGCGCGCCGCACCTCGCCGACCGATTCCTCGAACGTCTTGCCGCACTCTTCGGTGATGATGCACCCCAATTCTTCGACATGCTCTTCGAGCAATCCCTTCATCTTATAGAAATACTGCACCCGGTCATTGGGAGGTGTCCGCCGCCATTCCCCAAAAGCAGCCGCAGCGATGGCAACCGCTTCGTCCACTTCCGCCGCCGGCGACATCGGCACTCTGGCGATGGCAGTGCCAGTGGCCGGATTCATCACATCCAATAATTCGTCGGCCCGGGAAGGCCGCCATGCCCCATCGATGAAATTTCCTATCAATCTTTCCGACATTTACTCCTCCTCATTCTCGACTGAATAATCTGTCAACAAAATTTCTGGCCTTCGGAAATGGCGAAAATATATTAATTCACTGGAAGATCCTGATCGCAATTTTGTCAAAGTTTTTTTTGACAAAACACTGAATGCACAATAACTCCAGACAATTGCCTCGATCTATCCCAACGAAAGTGGATACGACGCCAGTTCCCGCCAGCGTTCCAGCATCGCCTCGACGTTTTCCCAGGGGGTCCATTCCTCGATCTTGTCTACCGGCGACAGCACGAATCCTCCCCCCGGTCCCAGCACCCGGATCGCCTCCTCCACATCTTTCTTTATCTTTTCCGGCGTTCCCTCACTCACGGTCAAATTGCCGTTCATCCCTCCCAGCACGCACATTCGCCCCCTGACCTTTTCGGCCAGCGCCTGCAGATCCGCTTCCCCCTGCACCGGATCGACGCCCCACAGCATGTCCATGCCGATATCCATGAAGTCGTCCAGCCGGTGCATGATCCCCTTGGTCATGATATACGAAAATTTCCTCCCCGCCTGCTGCACAATCGCCGCCTCTTCTCTCAGCAGAGGCTTGAGGAAACGCCGGTACGCGTCTACCCCCCAGAAATCGGGAATCTCATACCAGGCCCGATGCAGTATGACATCCACCCCGGCATCGACCAATACTCCGATCTGCTTGATATGCCAGAACCAGATTATCTCCAGCAATTCCTCGATGAACCCCGGATTGTCGTGCGCCGTATAGATCATATCCTGCGGCCGGATCAGCCAGGCGACCGCGTCACCCAGGCTGAGATACGCCCCCTCCAACAGCACCTGCTTCTCGTCCGCAAAGCGCCGATACGCCTGCGCCTGCTCTCTGAAATCGTCGATCTGCTGGCGCCCCGGATCCCCCAACAGATAGGCCAGCGCCGGTAAATCCTCCGGCTTTTCGACCAGCGATTTGACCCCGTGAGACATATTCAGGTCGCCCAACACCTGGATCGCCTCCGGGTCCTGAAGATATTCACTCGAACGCACTACGTGCTCCAGCGTCCCCACCGGCGTTTCGTACCGCTTGTGCAACAGCGAATACTCCTCCTCCGGCACCGGCTCCGACCAGGTTGTCACCTTTACATCCGGAGCGATGCGCCACGGTCCGAACAACCACAGCGTGTCGTCAAACCCCAGTTCCAGCGTCGCTTCGATCCGCTTCAGATGATCCTTCCGGTTGAACGGATCCCGCCCGTGACTCCACAGACACCACAGGGGAACGTGATCCAGTTCCTGCAACTCCATCGCCGCCAGCATCCGCTCCCGGGAACTCATATTGGTCTTCATATAACCACCTCAGATATATTTGTTTACCAGAGACAAGAAACGAAGCTTTACAGTCCGCATCAAGATCCCTACCATTGATTCTCAGCCAATTGCATTGTCTGAAGGAACGGAGAATCGGACTATGAGCGAAAATATCCGCATACCCCGCCGCAAACCGCTCACCGCCAGAATCGGCGTTTTCGGCGTCGGTCATTACACCTACTGGAAGCAATTCGAAGGACTCCTCGACGAAATGCACCGCAAACTCGACCAGTTCGTCGCCAAGGTTGCCACCTGCGACGTCGAGGTGAGCAATTTCGGCATGGTCGACGACGCTCCCAGCGCCTACGCCCTGCTGCCCAAATTGAAAGCCGCCGATCTCGATCTGATCTTCTGCGACATGGTCACCTACGCCACCTCCTCCACCTGGGGTATCCTCATCCGCGAACTGGACGTGCCCATCATCCTCGTCGCCCTGCAGCCGCGCAAAGCCCTGGACTACGAACACGCCTCGACTTACATGCAGCTGTGCAATGACGACTTCTGCTCAATCCCCGAGTTCACCGGCGTGGCCATCCGCATGGGCAAACGCCCCCCCGAAATAATCCTGGGCACTCTGGAAGACGATCCTCAAGCGGACGCCGAAATCGCCGAATATTGCCAGATAGCCAAAGTGCTGCACGACCTGAGACGGGCCCGCATCGGCCACTTCGGTCACGTGCTCGAATCGATGCTCGACATGCACTCCGATCCCACCGCCCTCACTGCCGCCTTCGGCTGCCATATCGTCCAGACTGAAGCGGATGATCTGCTGCGCCACAAGCGGGACCTCACCGAGGCCGAGGTGGAAGTCAAAAAAAACGAAATCCTGGGCATGTTCGACAGACCAAATCCGGTATCGGATCCGATCACGCGCAAACTCACGGATGGAGATCTCCAGATAGCCGCCGAAGTGGCTGTGGCCCTCGATAAATTCGTCGAAGAAAAGGATCTGGATGCCCTCGCCTACTACTACGAGGCGGAGGAGGGCTCCGAGCTGCGCCAATTGGTCACCAACCTGATCGTCGGCAATTCCCTGCTCACCGCCGCCGGTTTTCCCATGTGCGGTGAGTCCGACCTCAAGACCTGCCTCGCCATGCTCATCATGGACCGGCTCGATATCGGCGGCTCCTTCGCAGAATTCCACCCTATCGACTTCGCCGAGGGATTCGTCCTGGTCGGCCACGATGGTCCGCATCACATCAACATCGCCGATGGGAAGCCGGTGCTCCGCAGCCTGCTCAAGTATCACGGCAAGCCCGGCTCTGGTGCCTCCGTCGAATTCAAGATCAAAGAAGGGCCGATCACCATGCTCAGCATCGGCCTGACCGGAGAGGGGAAGTTCAAGTTCGTCATCGCCGAAGGAGAATCGGTCCACGGTCCCATCCCCCCCACCGGCAACACCAACACCCGAGGATTCTTCGCGCCCGACGTGCGCACCTTCCTCAAACGCTGGGTCGCCGAAGGACCCACCCATCACTTCGCCCTGGGTATCGGCTGCCACGCCCGGACCATACAAAAAATAGGGAATATGCTCGGAATCGAATCGGTCGTCATTTCTCCGGAGCCCTGAAGATCGATCCCCCGGAGCCCTTTCCGCTAGAAAAAGCCGGTCGACTCCGACCGGCTTTTTCTACTATCGTCTACGCCTCTACGGCAGCGGAGAGGGGCGATCACTCCTTCAGGTGGATCTTGTAATTCCCCCGTCCCTCGTCGTAGTCGAGGCGCACAAACTCCCTTTTCTGGGCCTCCTTCGCCAACTCCGCAAAGCTCTTGTAACCGTAGTGATTCTCCTTGAAGCCAGGATGCACCCGTCGCATCGTCTGCTTCACCAGCGACCCCCATAGCGGATCGTATTCGTCGGCCAGCGAGCGCACGATCTCCAGGAAGATATCGATCCCCTCCTGTCGCTTGTCGGCCTGCAACACTTTCCCCTTCGTTTTCTTGGGTTTCACCTTCTTCTGCGCCACCTGCGCCAGATCGTCGTAGTAGATGAACTCGTCGCAGTTGGCCACCAGCAATTCCGAAGTCGAACTCCTCACGCCACAGCCGATAACTCGCTTTTCATTCTCCTTCAGCTTGGAAACCAGCGGCGAAAAATCGCTGTCTCCCGACAGCAGGGCAAAGACGTCTATGTGCTGCTTGGCATAGCACAGATCCAGCGCATCGACGACCATGCGGATGTCGGCGCTGTTCTTGCCGCTCATCTTGCTCTGTGGGATGTCGATCAACTCGATTCCCTGGACGTGGAACTCGCGCACCGCATTGCGGTAATTGCTCCAGTCACAGTACGCCCGTTTGTACACGATCCGCCCCTTCTCGAGCAGACGCTTCAGCACCAGTTCAACCTGAAAATCCCCTCTCTTTACATCCCGCACGCCCAGAGCCAGGTTTTCGAAATCGACAAATACGGCAATCAACGGCTCGTCGGCCATCGGTATTCTCTCCGATCCCTCCCCGAGGAGGCTTGGAGTTGAGGAAGTTTCCCCGGCATCGACGCTCTTCACGGGGGTTTCCGTGCCATGCGCCAGACGGTCTGCCTGTCGAGGTGAAAAATAAGACCGGAAAGGAGGAAAGAGAACTCCTAATTTCCCATTCTCTCCGGGATCCCCTTTTTGGACAATACCCTTCTCCTGCAGTAAATTCTTGATATTCGACGATCGCACCGGAATAAAATCCCGCGGTATCCCCGAGCGGGAGCGACGCCCCATACGAACGACGCCTACGCGCCAAGGAGAACATCATGAGTGGAAGCACCGCCCGTTTGCAGGCCATCACCGCTGTAAATAATTACAAAGCGACATCGGCCCCCCTGAACTTCACCGAGATCCCGGCCAGAGATCTGTTCGGCGTCAATGTCTTCGGCTACACGGCGATGCAGGAGCGCCTGCCCAAGGAGATCTACCGCTCTCTCCGCAAGACCATCGACGCCGGCGAGCAGCTCGATCCCTCGGTCGCCGATGTAGTGGCCTCGGCCATGAAGGACTGGGCCATCGACAGGGGCGCCACCCACTACGCCCACGTCTTTTATCCCCTGACTGGCCTGACCGCCGAAAAGCACGACAGCTTCCTCACCCCCGACGACGAGGGGAACGCCATCGCCCAGTTCGACGGCAAAACCTTGATCCGAGGGGAGCCGGACGCCTCCAGCTTCCCCAGCGGCGGCCTGCGCACCACCTTCGAAGCCCGCGGCTACACCGCCTGGGATGTCACCAGCTCCGCCTACATCCTGGAAAACCCGAACGGCACCACCCTGTGCATCCCCACCGCCTTTGTCTCGTGGACCGGGGAAGCGCTCGACAAGAAGACTCCCGTGCTGCGCTCGCTGCAGGCCCTCGACCGTCAGGCCCAGCGCATCCTCAAGCTTTTCGGCGACCCCGAGCCCGGCCGGGTCCTGCCCACCGCCGGTGCCGAGCAGGAGTATTTCCTCATCGACCGCAACTTCTTCTTCGTCCGCCCCGATCTCATGGGCACCGGTCGCACCCTCTTCGGCGCCAAGCCTCCCAAGGGGCAGGAGTTCGACGACCACTACTTCGGCGCCATCCCGGATCGCGTTCTGGCCTATATGCTCGAGTGCGAGCACGAGCTCTTCAAGCTCGGTATCCCGGTCAAAACCCGGCACAACGAGGTGGCCCCGGGCCAATATGAAATCGCCCCGGTTTTCGAAAACGCCAACGTCGCCACCGACCATCAGCAGTTGCTCATGACTACTCTCCAGAGAGTAGCCAAGAATCACGGCATGGTCTGCCTGCTCCACGAAAAGCCGTTTGCCGGCATCAACGGCTCGGGCAAGCACGTCAACTTCTCCCTTTCCAACGCCAAACACGGCAATCTGCTGGACCCGGGCGACACCCCCCACGACAACGCCCAGTTCCTGGTCTTCTGCGCCGCCTGCATCCGCGCCATCCACCTCCACGCTCCCCTGCTGCGCGCCGTGGTCGCCTCGGCTGGCAACGACCATCGGCTGGGGGCCAACGAGGCTCCTCCGGCCATAATCTCAATCTTCCTGGGAAAAGAACTCACCGAGGTTTTCGAGCAAATCGGCAAAAGCGGCTCCCGCACCGCGCACAAACGCGATGCTCTCACCGTCGGCGTCGACACCCTGCCGCCGCTGCCCATGGACGTGGGGGACCGCAACCGCACTTCTCCCTTCGCTTTCACCGGCAATAAATTCGAATTCCGCGCCGTCGGCTCCAACCAGTCGATCGCCGGGCCGCTGGTAGTGATGGGCGCCATCCTGGCCGATTCGCTGGACTACATCGCCACCGAGCTGGAAAAAGCGACCAAGGGGAATCCCAAGAAGCTCAACCCGGCCCTGCAGAAACTCATCAAGCAGATCATCGATGACCACGGTCAGGTGCTCTTCAACGGCGACGGCTACTCAGACGCCTGGCACCGCGAAGCCGAAAAACGGGGTTTGCCCAATCTCCGCACCTCGGTCGAAGCGCTGCCCGAAATCGCCACCAAGGAATCAATCGAACTCTTCCGGCGGCAGAAGATTCTCTCAAAGCGCGAGTTGGAGAGTCGCCAGGAGATCTACATCGAACAGTACGTCATGAGCGTTCGCGTCGAGGCCAATCTAACCGCCGAGATCGCTCAGACCATGATCCTGCCGGCCGCCCTCCGCTATCAGACCGAGCTGGCCAACAACAGCGCTCAGATGCAGGCGGCAGGCCGCCAGGGAGATACTCGTCTCCTCGACAGACTCACCGATCTGGTCGGCCAGCTGCAGGACGGAATCGACGCATTGGAAGCCATGTTGGCACAACCCGCTCCGAAAACGCTCCACGCCGAAGCCGAAATCGCCTGCAGCGAAATCCTGCCGATCATGCTAGCCATCCGCGACTGCGCCGATCAGCTCGAAGCGATCATCGCCGACGACATGTGGCCGCTGCCGACCTATCAGGAGATGCTGTTTATCAAGTAGAGAGAACGATTAGCCGGGTCTCCGAAAATTTCCGGAGACCCGGCTAGTTCAGAAAAACGCTACTACTCCAAAAAAACGCCGATAGCTACCGGCTCCTCTCGATCCTATCGACGCACATATCGACCGATGCCCTGAGAAAGCAAGGATCATGTACGACCTGAATCCCCCCCACGTCTTCGTCCACAAACGCGTCTTCGCTAACAAAAAAGCGACCGCACGCCTCGAACGCATGCTCCAGGGGTTAAAAAACCCGCCGTACGAAGAGGTGGACGAAAGCGACACCGAAAGAATCATCGAAGCCTCCGGCGCTCGGGAAGAGCTCCCCGTACAATCCGGCCGGGTCCGTCAGGGCATCGAAAAGCTCTCCAGCGACCCCATAATGCTCTTCAACACCTTCGTCTGGAATCCGGACGACGTAAAAAAGCCCCCGATACAGTACGGCAATCCCCGCGCCCGCAGCATCGCCCAGCACATGTACGGCGCCGGACGCAACTTCGCCTACAGTCGGCGCGAGCTGGCCGACGGTCGCGATCCCAAGCGGTCCTACGTCTGTCAGGGCGGCTGGGGAATCCACACCATCGAAGGGTGCGTGCACAAGTGCGACTACTGCACCCAGAGCTACTTCGTCAGCTACATGCTCGACCTGGAGGACTTCGTCGTCGACCTGGAGACCCACTTCGGAGAGCGTCCACATCAAAAGGTCTACCGCTACGACCTGAAGAGCGACGCCATCTGCTTCGAGCCAGAATACGGCGCCTCCGAACTCCTCGGCGCATGCTTCAGCCGCAACGACCGCTACCTCCTGGTCTATACCAAGAGCAACAACGTCGAGCATCTTCTCGACCTCCCCTACAAGCAGCACATGCCCTGCTACTGGACCCTGGCGACCGACACCCAGAGCATCTCTATCGAACGCGACACCCCCACCCTCGACGAGCGCCTGGCCGCCATGCGCCAGTGCGCCGACGCCGGCTACGTGGTGCGCGCCGGTTTCTCCCCCATCATCCCACACCTCGACTGGCGCCGGGAAGCTACCGTTGCCCTGGAAAAGCTCTTCGCCGCTGTCAAACCGGACACCGTCCGCCTCTGGGTCGTCTCCATGATGCTGGCCTCCGAAGCAGAGCAGATCTTCGGCGCCGAGAATCTGGATCCGGAATTTCTCCAGCTCATGCGCCAGTCCGCCCTCGAAATGGACGGCAAACACAGCGGCCCTTTCCCACCGCAGGTCCGCGCCGAGATCTACGCCCACTATATCGACGAGATCAAGCGAATCAGTCCCGGCACCCCGGTCAACCTCTGCACCGAGGAACGCCAAATATGGGACATGCTGACCGACCCTCTGGAGATGTCGCCCGACCACCTGTTCTGCAGTTGCGGCCAGTTCAGCGTGCCCGAACCCGTGTAAGAGTCGAAACGGAAATTCCCCTCGAAAATCGAAGGCATACAAGTCCGGCCGCAGTCGGCGCAGTCACTCGCAGGCCCGAGGGAGATCTGCATATAGTGAGGTTCTCAGAAGGAGAGAGATCGTGAAAAAACTGGACGTAGCCGTAGCCGGAACCGGCGGCCGGGGTCGCTACCTTGCCCGCGCCTTCGCCAACCATCCCGCCACCAACCTGGTCGCCGTCTGCGACGTCAGTGAGGTCGCCCTGCAGTTCGCCCGCGACGAATTCGGCGACAGTATTTCCTATTACGCCGACCAGGAAGAGATGTGCGACTCGACCGATTTCCAGATCGGCGTGGTCGCCTCGTGGGACCCGGCGCACCGCGACAACGCCGTCTCCTTCCTCCGCCGCGACAAGCACGTGTATCTGGAAAAGCCGATGGCCCAGACCATCCCCGATTGCGACGACATCTTGCGCGCCTGGGAAGCTTCTACCGGCAGCCTGATGGTCGGCCTGGAGCTGCGCTACTGCACTTTGTGTCAGGAGATAAGGCGCTTGCTGGACGCCGACGAGATCGGCGATGTAAAGCTGGGCATGGCCGTGGACAATGTCTCGGTCGGCGGCCAGTACTACTACCACAACAATCGCCGCCGTAAGGACTTCATCAAGAGCCTGATGATCGAGAAGGGGACCCACACCCTCGACCTGATGAATTGGTTTATCGGCTCGGATCCGACTCGCGTCTTCGGCGAGGGCGGCCTGGATGTCTTCGGCGGGGAAGAATCAGATGAGAAACGCTGCCGCGACTGCGACGAGAAGGAGGCCTGCCCCTACTTCATCGACACCTCCGGCTTTGTCATGGACTACGGCGAGGCGCTGAAAAAGTCCAGGGACGGTTGCGTGTACGCCCGCGAAATCGACGTCGACGACAACTCGATCGTCACCGTCCGCTATGCCAACGGCGCCAAGATGACCTACACCGAATGCCACTTCACCCCCGACTACAACCGCCACTTCACCCTTATCGGCACGCGGGGACGGCTCTACGGCTTCTACAACAACGAGCAGGAGTTCCTCATTCGCATCCAGAAGCGGCACGAAACCAAGGTCGACGAATACCATCCCCCCCGCAGTTCCGGCGGTCACGGAGGGGGTGACCCTCGCATCCTGGAAGAATTCATCAACATGGCCGTCCGCGGAGAGCACAACTGCACCGGCGCCCTCGATGCCCGCAACAGCGCCGCCATCGCCATCGCCGCCGCCGACTCCTGCGAGACCGGCCTGCCGGTCGAAATCCCCCGGTTCGGGTTCACCGACGCCGTTTGATCTTCCGGCGACCCCGCCAATGCTGAAAAGATGGAGGCCGATCCAGCGATACGCATCATGATCGGCGCGGAATGCGATGTATCATGGATGCGATTGTTGGCGATCGTGCCTCAACTCCCCGTTATTTCCGCTGAAAGTTCTGATCCAGCCACTTCAACATCCCACTCCCATGCAAGGGGGAATCGTGATTGCCTCCCTCGATCTCCACATAGGTCATGTTCGAGGCGCTTGACAGGCGTTGCCGGAGTCTTCGGGACTGTTCCACGGGTATGGTGGCATCCCCCGTGGCGTGTGCGAGCAGCAATGGCATAGTTAGCCGATCTGCATGCCGAATGGCACAATGCCCTGCATACCTTTTCGGGACTTGGTCAGGGCTACCACCATAGGCCGACTCGATCGCAGCGCGAATCTCGTCGCGCACGCCACCCGGATAGCTACGACACCATTCGTGGTAAGACGCAATATCGGTCACGGGGCACAAGGCAACAAGCAGGGCAACATCCTCGGGATGGGCCGTCGCATACATGAGGTTACCGGTGCCGCCCATCGACCCGGACACGAAGTAGAACGTTCTACCGCCGTATTCTCTCCGAGTGACATCCAGGAGAAGATGCAAATCCACCACCGCCTCGGGACACATCCAGGCATTCCCCCTGAGGTTAGGTGATAAGACGCCAAATCCAAGTCTAAGGTAATGTGAGAGCCACAGATCGCGTATGTCGGCGCGCGTGTAGATTTGATCACCGGAAGAGCCATGCCCATGCAGGTGGACCACCCATGTGCTGCCCTTATCAGGCCGACGCGCCAGTGCCCAGTCTTTCATTCCGTCCTGGTCGCTCTTGTAGGAGAGCTTCTCGACACCCGAAGGGGCATCTGGATAATCCCAGGCTTCAGTCACGATTTTCATTGTACAGTGTTTCCTGCGTGCACCAACATGGGGATGGCCTGCGGGGGGAAGCAGCGCCCAGGTAGAAGCGCCGATCCAACCCGGCAAAGCGTGGAGAAGCGAGAGCGGAACCACCGTGGAGGGCCGTCTGGTCCACCCCACGTTATCGCTCTGCTCATGATCTCTTTCCCATTGAGGGCTACTCCCTCATCAAGACACAGCATGGATGAACCCGGTCTCTCATTACCGCCGGCAATGGTTTGTACTGCAGTGGATACTTGACCACTCACGCTGGCCTGAATCACCCGCCATAGCTCAGAAAAGCCTCGAGAATGGCGACCACGTTTACCCGAGGCGTTCCCGGAGTCAGTTCGGCCATCAGTCGGGTGGTTCCCGAAGAAACTACAATATCGATCTCTTCCCGAAGCGACTCGGGTGTTCCTTCCAGGGCTGCGACCGTCTTGACGTTGTACCAGAAAGGGATACCCCGCGGGTCCAGTTCCTCCTGCAGATCGGCGAGTTCCAGATACTGATCCTGACCGGGGTCGAAAGAGTCGATCTTCAGTTCGGAGAGGAACTTCAGATGGTCCCGGCGCAGCAGTTCGCTGTGCAGAGAGCGGTGTTCCACGCCCAGCGCTTCGTAGATCCGACGATGGTAGGGCTGGACGAATTCCGCGTACGCGGCTGGAGAGAAGAGCCCGGAAAAATCATCGGCGATCCCAATACTCTGACCACAGAGCTGCCCGAGGAATTTCCTCACCTCCGTGAAAAAGCGGATGTAGCTCTCAGTACAGATATCGAGCAGCGCGTGCGCCGCAGACGGATCTTCGTAAACGTCAATAAAAAACTCCTGCCCGCGAACCAGTTTGGCCGTGGTGACCGGTCCCTCCAGGCCGACGCCCATACTCACCGGACTGCCGTGGATGGCGCACATCTCCTCCCGGATCCGCACGTAGCGCGCCATCACCTCCGTCTCCAGATAGCGCGCCGGAATCTCGATTCGACCGACATCCCCCCGATTCGGCGCCCCGTCCTCGGTCAGCATGGGAACCAGGTCGTCGTTGATCACCAGTGTAGAACCAAGAGCGGCGGCCTGTGCATAAGCTGGCACCGCCACGTGCGGGTCGGCCCCGACGATCGGGTAGCCGAAGGTCTGGTTGAAGATCTCGGCCCCTCGCACCTGGGTGTCGTACATAACCCGGGCGTCGGTGAAATACTGTCCCAGCCGCGTGCCGGCATACTCCGCCAGCACCTCGTCGGGCAGGGCGATGCGCCATTCGATGGCCATATCGGATTCTCCGTTATTTCGTGCCGATGCTCCCACGATAAAAGCGGAGGTATCGGTTAACATCCCAAACCGTGCTGGAGTCTGGACAACGGAGGCAAGCCCTGTGCCAGTCCTTCGGCGCGTTCTCTTACCGTATCGATATCCCCCTCCTCCGGAGCTTTCGAGTCTGCCCAGCGGATGACCCCGTGGTTGAAGGGTAGGGAGGTAGCCCATCGCTCACCTGAATACAGCTCCAGGAATTCGGGGATCTAACCCATCCCCCCTCCGGCCAGTTCCAGACAGTACTGCGTCAGATGATACCCCAGTTCCCCGTTGACATCACACTCGAGAATCGTCGAAGCATCGGGCAGATTCCAGTCTCCTCCGGCTTGCTGCAGCGACATAATTTCAGCTGCCGCCTGCCGCACACTCTGTCGGTACTGCTCTTCCCCGGTCAGGCGATAGAGGGTCGACGCCGCCCACCCGGTCTTGCAGCAGCCGATCCCCCGGTAGACCTGATCTCCACAAGCCGCATTGATGACCAGATAACCCCGCGCACCTGCCAAAAAGCGCTCCTCACCCGTCACCGCGAACAGCCGGGCCAGGAAGACCGCAGACATCCCCAGATACACGTACGCCTGACCCGGCTGATCCAGATGTATGCGCTGCAGCCGCTCTGGAATCTCCAAATCGGTCAGCAATTCCCCCTCCCCGTCGATATACAGATAGAACGGATCTCCCGCTCCCTCCTGCATCTCCAGCACCTGCAGCAGACACTCTCCCGCCCGCTTCGCCTCCTCCACCTCCTCCCAGGCCAGCAACGCATTGCCGCAGCCCGCGATAGTGACGATATCCTGTCTCTCATCGGCGTGCTGCCCGGATCGCCCGGTCAGGAACCCCTCCGTCCTCTCCACTCGACGACTCCGCAGACAGTCCAGCCCGACCTGCCCTACCTCCTTCCGCTCCAGCACGCGCGCAGCCACTATTGGCCAGGTATTGGTGTAGGAATCGGCGATCATCCCGTAGATCGGGTCCACACTCTTCTCCTCCCCGGTGCGAAAGTCCCCATCCGCGGTCATGAAATCCGCGACTATCACGTGAAACAGCTGCTCCGCCAGATCCACGCGCCCCAACGACCAGAGGAACAGCGGCCACTTGTAATACGAACCCAGATCGTGCAGATCTCCCCGCAGACGTCCTTTCTCATCCAGCCGTGGCTCCAGCCAATCGACCACGCGCGCAGCGGCGTGCAGCCACTGCATCGCCGGAGAATCGAAATTCAACACAGCCATAATCTCTCCTCACTGGAGTTTGGTTATCTCCCATGTCGGTGCAGGGAAGAAACTGCAAATAGACGTCGACGAATCGCCATAACTCCCCGTATGCAGCCCTATTTCACTCCAGCCCCGCCGCATGGCGCCCCGTATCCGGGTCCCCGGCGGCGTAGTACATGCCACTCTCCCGATCGACGTGCAGCATCACCGGAACGGCAATCGGCGATCCCTTCGCCTCCACCTCGTGTCCCCGCCGAGCGAGTTCATCGCGGATCTCCGGACTTACCTTATCGCTGATATTCAGCGATCCCGCCTTTAAAAACGTCTGCTCCCGATTCGGATTCGGGTCGAACGAGTCCTGGTGGTGTGCGGTGGCAAAGCGCGGCGCGATTACCGCTGTTTCGGGCGCCATATCGAACTCGATGAAATCGAGCAGCAGACCCAAAGTCGCCTGATCCTGCAGATCACCGCCGGCGACGCTGATCGCCAGAATCGGGCTGCCGTCCTTGAGCACCATCGTCGGCGTCAGTGTGATCCGCGGGCGCTTCCCCGGCTGTATGCAATTCGGGTGCCCCGGCGTGGTGTTGAGACTGCGCAGCCGGTTGCCGTAGCTGACTCCCGCCTGACCGGCATCTAACCCCTCCAAGGGCACGTTGGCGCTTGGAGTGGCGGAAACCACATTCCCCCAGCGATCGGCAATCACGCAGGTCGTCGTCCCGCCGACCCCGGGCCGGAACAGCCCCGATTCCTTCACCGCCACCATCTCGAGCGGATCGCCCGGACGCGCCTCCAGCGAGGCTTTCTGCATATCGATCAGCGGCCGACGGATCTCCGTATACGCATCCGCAAACAGCTCCTTCAACGGCACGTCCACAAACTCCGGGTCGGCGTAGTACTCGTCCCGATCCGCCATCGCCAGCTTGAGCGCCTCGATCGACGCGTGCACGTAGTCCGCCGACAGATGCCCCATCCCCTTCATATCAAACCCCTCCAGCAGCCGCAGCGTCTGGCAGAGATACGGCCCCTGAGTCCACGTCCCGCACTTGCACACCGTATATCCCCGATAGTCCACCGTCACAGGATCCTCGATCCGGGTGGAGTGCGCCGCCAGATCCTCCCTGCGGATAAATCCCCCCATCCGGATATAAAACGCCTCGAGATCCTCTGCAATGTCGTTGCGCGACGGATGTCGCCCATAAAACCGATCACACGCCGCCTGCAACTTCTCCTCGCGACTCCCGGAGCTGATCTGCTCCTCCTCCACCATCCGCCGCAGCGTCACCGCCAGTCGCGGATGCCACTCCTCCTTACCTGCATCCAGAAGACCCAGCGTCGGCTCGACGATCTCCCCAAAACCCAGGGTCCCATACCGCTGCAGCGTGGTGATGCACAGATCCACGACCGACGGCACCGGCGCCATCTTGATATCCTTCCCCCCCGGAATCCCGTTCTCCATATACCAATCGATCGCCGCCTGCGAGAGAGGCGCCCGTCCCTGCCCGCTGAGCGACTTCACCTCCTCCTTTTTCGCGTCGAAAATCAGCAGAGGCACCTCCCCCCCAATCGAACAGGCCCCGTGATCCGTGACGTTGAGCGCCAGAATGGTAGCCGCCGCCGCATCCGCCGCATTCCCCCCCAGTTCCAGAATCTCGATCCCCGCCGCAACCGCTCCTGCTCCTCCTGCTGCTACGACTCCGGTCTTACTGACAGCTCTCCAACCTATCTGCTGAGCATCCATCTCTTTACCATCCTTCTCATTCCGAGTGCGTAAAACCAATTTTCCAGAAAAACCCTCACCGATACGACCTCAATGCTGCAGCATGGTTGTCAATCCTCCGTCGATGACGATATCCGCTCCATCGATGAATCCCCCCATATCGCTGCACGCGAAAGCGACGAAATTGCCGATATCCTCGGGCGTCCCGATCCTCCCTGCCGGGTGCATATTGTTCACCCGCTCGACGGTCGCCTCTGGATCCGGCATCGAAGCAATCCACGCCTCCACCATCGCCGTATTGATGAAACCCGGACTGATGCTGATGGCGCGAATCCCGCTGCGCCCCAGGTCCTGGGCCAGGCTCCGGGTCAGCGCCACCACCCCTCCCTTTGCCGCCGCGTACGCCCCCAGATCCGGAATGGTCGCCTGCGCGTGCACGCTGGCGATATTGACGATTACCGCATGCTCCGATCTCTTCAGCATCGGTAGCGCCGCCTTTATCATCAGAAAGATCCCCTTCAAATCGACATCGTGCGTCCGGTCCCACTGCTCCACCGTCGTATCCTCGATGCTGCCAAAATACTCGAGCCCGGCGTTGTTGACGAGAATGTCCAGACCGCCGAACTCCGCTTCGACCCGCTCCATCATAGCGCCAATGGCTTCGTGGTCGGCAACATCCGCGTGCACGAACAGACTCCGGCGGCCGACCTCGGCAACCGCCCTGGCAGTCGCCACTCCCTTCTCATCGTCGATATCGCAGACCACGACATCTGCTCCGGCGCGCGCCAGCACCAGCCCGATCCCCTCGCCGATCCCCATGGCGGCGCCCGTCACCAGCGCGACCCTGTTCTGCAGAGAAATTTCCACAATCAAATCCTCCGTGTGCGCGTTGAATTTCCCTCTGGAAATATGCCAGTGGGAAATCGGCCCGACGAATCTTCTCCGATATTCGCCTAAAGCTAGACGGCTTTAAGAACGTGTCAACTGGAGAAAAAGAGATGGGATGGGAGAAAAAAGCAGAGATCTTACCTGAAGAGTGTGCGGTTGAGATGCCCTAACAGCTCGTGGATGGGGTTGTCCAACTCTAAAAAACTTTGGACCATAAAGATGAAAAGTGTCTAAGGAGATTCCCCTATCAGGGACCTAGCGAGCTCGAGATTTCTGCGGATCGGGTCGCTTTCGGAAATCGCGAGAGAGCGCTCGAAGAGCTGCAGAGCCTCTGAGTAACGGCGCTGTCGCATGCGGGTCACGCCCAGAGTATTTAGCGCATCCACGTGATGCGGGTCGAGGGTCAGGACACGCTGAAACATGGCGGCCGCCTTCTCAAAATAGGCGATCCGCAGGTAGCGGATCCCTGCGAGGTAGGCATCGTCGGGGTCGTCGAGGTCTGCGCCGTCACCCAGGGCGATCCGGTCGACGCGCCGGTCTAAGAATTCGAGATCCTCGCGCAGAAGGCTGTCGAAGGATGACGCGGCGGGTAGCGTCACCTCCCGGGCAGGCAAATTCGCGGGCTTGTAAACCTGGAGCCATTTCTGCACATCGACCACGTCGATCATGCCCTGTGGTCCGAGCCTGCGGTACTCAGCGACGCCGTTCCGCCAGGCATCGGCAAAGGGATGGCCGACCAGGGTCGTCTCGACGGGAATCCACACCCGCCCCTCCCAGCGCACGTACTCCGTATCCCCGACGAACCAATCCTCAGCATCGTCCGGATGGATACCGGTGTCGAACATCAGATAGATATGGCCCTTGCCCGGTTCGTTGGCCTCGAGCAGAGCCGTATCGATGCCGAGGTTCTCCAGAAGCGAGGCATAGAGGGCCGTCAGGTCGTCGCAATCGCCCACCGCGGTGTCGGCCGAATCGGTCTTCGCCAGCAACTCGCTGGGGTACTGCACGGTATCGAACACTGTACGATTATCGGCGATGCTGGCGAAAGGCGTCCTGCGATCGACCTGATAGCGGATGCGATACCCCCCCAGAGCATCGAACAGCAGGACTGCTTTGCCGATGTTGGACCGGTTGAATTTCTCGGCCAGCAAGGCGTCGTACTTCTGCAGCAGCCCCCTCGCAAAACCCTCCACGGCGGGATCGGCGGGAGTGACAAAGGCGGCTATCATCCCTGGAACAGACCAGCTGAGCTTGCCTCTGCCGGCGACATACACCCTGTCCAGGCGTTGTCCCTCGTCCTTCGGCTCGCGATCTCGCGTGTAGCTGATCGCGAGCGTGGGCTGGACGAAGCCGTCGAAGTTGGCCTCGGGCCTGTGGAACAGTTCCTCGTCGAAAGTCACCTGAAAGGAGTAATGCCGCGTGCTCTGCGGGGAAAGCACGACTTCTTCCGTGTGAGGTGCCGACATCATCCCGGGGATGAACAGGCTGACCGTGGTGCGGATCGGCTCCTGATCCCTGTTGCTCAAGACCACGTCGAAGAAGTCATTCTCCTGGTAGTGCCGGTACAGCGAGCGGAACACGGGATTCGGACGGATGCCGGCCTCCCCGATGACGACGACGCTCGGATTGTAGGACGCAGTGGCCGACAGGAAGTGGGTCGGCTCCAGGATCGGATGCCGTTCGAAGGCGTAGTCCAGCTCGAAGGAGCGATATCTGACGCCGACACCGACGGCCAGGGTCGTGGCGTCGCCGAGGTCCCCGGGACGATCGAAACCACTCTGGACTCCAAGGCGGATCGCATAACGTCCGGCGATCCAGTACTCGCCTCCAAGATGTAGGCGGTCGCCGATGTCAGCCGCCAGGGTCAACCCTTCCACAGGGCGATATCCAAGCCCAAGCCGCAGCCGGGTCGTCGGGGATGGCTCTCGAAGACCACTGTCGTGTTCGATGCCGCTGCTGCCGATGTCCCTAACCATCATGCCGAGCCGCAGATTGTTCGGCAACGACGCCAGGAGGCCGAGATCGGCACCCCACGCGGCGGCCGCCATCACGGATCGACCGTCGAGGTCGATGCTCTGCGACTCCCGCCTGCCCTTCAGGCCCACTGCCGCGGACCGGAGGTATGTGGGGAGACGTTTCGCGCTGGCGCGAAAGGCATAGGCGAAACCGAAGCGGTGCAGTTGATAGTCGAGTTCGCCATCGCCAAAGGCGCTGCGGAACCATTCCACGCCGAGAGCATGATCCTCCCTCAAGGGCAGTACATAACTCAAGTAGGATTCGTCGCGTCCCATCCCGAACCGATCGGCGTACCCGACGCCCACCTCCTGACGCTGCAGAAAAGCGATACCGGCGGGGTTCCAGCTGACGGTGCTCACATCGCTGGCGATCGCCGTGGTCGCCGACCCCATTCCGATGGCGCGGGCCCCAACGGAGATATCGTCGCCGATGTCGGCCCCCGCAGCCGCGGAGAGCGCCAGAGACAGAAGGGTGATTCGATGGCTAATCCAGTGCATCACTTGGCCTTTAGGGTCTTCTGCACAGTCACGGTGGCTCCGGCCAGTAGTCGGACGAAGTAGAGTCCAGACGACACCTCGACGGCATCGTCGTCCGTCCCGTCCCACACCACCCGATAAAGGCCGGCTTCTCTTACGCCATCCACCAGGGTTCTGATCCGCTGGCCGTATGCGTTGTAGATCAGCAGTCGAACGCGTCCGGCGGCGGCGACGTGGAACGGGACCACGGTCGATGGATTGAAGGGATTTGGGAAACTCTCCTCCATCCGCGCTTCTCCCGTCACGACACCTACCGCTTCGCTGATCGTGCGCCCCCCCGATTCGACAGCGATCGTATAGAGGCCACTGTCGACGATGTCGCCATCCGCGTCGCGACCGTCCCAGAGCATGGCATGATTTCCGGAACCGAGACGGCGATCGAGCAGCACCAGCTGGATGTCGCCTTCCCAATCGAGAATCCGCACGACGGCATGCACGGCCTCACCCACCTCGAAGGAGATCGTCGTCTGTCCGCGGATCTCTTCGGCCCTGGGGTCGAACACCCGCGGTTGCGCCGTGAGGCGACGCACCGGTCCCTGACCCGTGGTCTCGGATGTGTCCTCGAACAGGGCCACCCGGCCGAGTTCGCGCAGGGCGACGCGGAGATGGCCGCTTTCCAAATCGACCGTCCCACCGAGTCGCTGCCAGCCCTCTTCCTCGGAGGGGGAGGTGTAGAGAACGAGCGGTGTCCCCGCATCGACGGCCTCGCGCTCCGCGGCATCCAGGGTTAGGGTCAGGGAGACCGGTTTCTCCAGCGCCGTTTCCGCCGGATCGATGGCGTAGGCACGGCCAGTGAATCGCAGGAACTCGTTCTCGGTCATGTTCACCTGTGACACCGTCAACGGCGTTACCGTCAACTGCAACGTGCCGTCGATCGCATTCGGCGGCACGTAGAGCGCCACCGTGTTGTCGGCATCGATCAGGTAGCCTCCGTTGGCGCGATCGACCTGACCGATGGCCGCCACGATCCTCACACCAATCGAATAGTCGCTCGTGTGCCCGAGCGCATCGACGGCGGACAACCGCAAAACAAAGTCGCCGTGAAGACCCGTTGTGTTCCAGGTGGCGAGATGACCCACCTGTACCGGTTGGGTAGCCCCGACGAGTACCGGCTGCCACGCCTCGACAACATCGACAGAGGTCCCGGGGGCGAACTCCAGCGAGTACGAAGCCAGATCGGCTGTCGGCGAGTTGTCGAAGGCGGCGCCGGTGACAACGACGTCGCCGCTGGGGACCAGTCCACTCGACGGCTCGATGATCAGCACTGTCGGCGGCGTGACGTCGACGGTGAAAGTCGCCGTAGCCGGCGTTAGATCGATCTTGCCGTACCGGTCACGGGATCGGAGATGAAAGGTCCACTCGCCACTCTTCAAGGACACCTCGTAACCGTTGGCAAGCTCGAACGGCGACCAGTCCTCCTCGTCTGGCGCTGCCCCTGCGCGAGTGAGGGCATACGAGACGGGGGCCGACCGTTTCGAACCCAGTTCGAAGCCGACCGCCTCAAAGTAGAAGTTGGTTCCGCCGAAGGGGGAATCGGGAGGTCGGGGCAGCGTCGTTTGGACCAGCGCATGTTCAGGAAGGATCAGCTGAGCCGGGCCGCCATCCGTGATGATCCACAGCGAGCCGTCCGGGTGTTCAGTCATGGACCAGACCTGTGTGCCGCCGATGTCATCCGCCGCGGTGAAACTCTCCCAGATCGTGCCGTCGAAGCGGCTGACGCCACCCACCGCTGACGCCCACAGAACCCTGTCCGATGTCTCCACCACGGTCGAGACGATGTTACCAGCCAGCCCGTCTGCCACCGTGAAGTGTCGCCATCCTCCTTCGCGGTACCGGTCCAATCCGGTCGTAGATCCCGTTACCCAGACGCTTCCGTCCGATTGTGCCGTGATCCCCACCGAGGCCAAATCCAGGAGCGTACCGCTGAGCGGGAAGTGCTCCCATCCTTCCCCGTCAAACCGGGAGACGCCCGAGTCCCCAGAGAGGACCGCCCAGGGGAACCTGTCCTGCGCCGCCACGAGTTCGACGACGCCGTTGCCACCGAGAGCATCTCGCCCGAAGCTCTCCCAGACCGCGCCGTCGAAGCGGCTGACCCCTTGCCTGCTTCCCACCCAGATCGTCCCATCAGTTGTCTCTAACAATGCGGTCACGGAGGTGTCCATCAGCGCACCTTGCCAGGTCATGCCGTCGAAGCTGGCGACACCGCTGCTGGTCCCAATCCAGAGGGTTCCATCAGAAGCCCGCAACAACCGGGTCACATGATCGGAGCGGGTCGGAATCCCGGTCTCGCGCGTGTAGGGCTGCCACGCGGAGCCATCGAAGCGCATGAGCCCCATCGGCGTTCCGAGCCACAGCGAGCCGTCGTCATCCTCCAGGGCGACGTTCACCCTGTGCGACAGGAGTCCATCGCTCTGCGAAAAGGTCTCCCAGAGGCCACCGACGTAGCGGCTGAGGCCGTCACTCGTAGAGGCCCAGATGGCACCATCGGAGGTAGCGAGTGTTGCATAAACGGCGCTGCCGATGTGCACGTCAGCCTCCGGGAATTTCTCCCAGTCGCGGCCGTTGTACCGGGCGACCTGACCCTTACCGACAAGCCAGACCGCCCCATCCGCTGCTACAAAGAGGTGGGGGGCATCGTCAGCGTTCGTGGTCGGTGGTAAATCCAGTTCGGGAAACGCCCGCCACCCACCCACGAACTGACTAACCCCTGTTTCAGTGCCCACCCAAATGGTGCCATCTGCCGCCTCGGTAATCGACAGCCCATAGAGTCCCGCCAGACCATCCGCTCGGGTAAACGAGGTCCAGTTACCGCCGTCGTAGCGACTGACCCCCCCCTTGCCGTCCAGCGGCGCATCGTCTCCGGCAAGACACACCCAGACCGAACCGTCGGAGGCCGTCAGGAACCCGTGAGGCGAGTCAGAGGGCATGAGCGTGCCGGCCAGGCCGTCTGCTGAGGTGAATGTTTGCCAGTCACTCCCATCATAGCGCACGACGCCGGATTCCGTACCTGCCCAGATCGAGCCATCAACGGACTCGACCATCGGCACCAGGCCGTTCGCGCGAAAGCCCTCGTCGAAGCGTACCCAGAGACCGTCACGGTAACGCACGAAGTGAAGGCCAGAGCCATCGAAGGCTGCCACCCACACCGAGCCATCCGAGGTCTGCAGCAAGCCACGCACGCTGGGCACCTCGGAGGTACTGACGGCGGTCCACTCCCCATCAATGAAGCGTGATAAGCCCGTAGTCGTGCCAGCCCAGATGACGCCATCCCGAGTTGCCAGCAAGCTGGTCACCTTTCCTCCGCCCAATGCGTATGCGTCCCGACTCGAGAAATCCCGCCACTGCAGACCATCGAAGCGGCTGACACCTGTATCCCGCCCAACCCAGATCGATCCATCCGCCCCTTCGACGAGAAACCAGGCCGGCCCAAGCGGGTTTCCCGACTCGGACTGCGTGAGCCAGCGGTCGTTGCGATACTGGCTGATGCCACCGTTTAAGAAAGCGACCCAGATCGATCCATCAGAAGCCCGAAGCAGCCCCACCACCTGGACGCCGGCTAGCCCGTTTGTGAATCCCTGCCATCCAGTGCTGTCGTAGCGACTCACCCCCTCATCGAGGGTGCTGATCCACACTTCGCCATTCTCGGTAGCGAGAATGTGTGTCACTATACTGCCCGCGATCCCGTCCTGTGAGGTGAAGTTGATCCACTGGTCGGCGGGCAGTCTGCCGGGCAAGAGCAACAGGGCCAGCAGCGCCATGGGAAGACGCACGTACCGCGCAGCCCAGGTCGATCTCCCCTGTGTTGCACCGCAGGCGCCTACCACCCGGCTCACCTCACCCTGCCGTGCCCGCTTCCGGCACAGGCTGAGATGAGGATAAAAACTCTGGTCTTCATGATGAGCGATTTTCCTTTGAGGATTGGGGACAACGTGTGCCGTGATCCCGATTGAACTCCGAAACACCGGCAAGTCATCTGTGCCTTCAGGGCACCCTCATCCCCTGTTATGGGTGCTGTCCCTCACTTCGCCGGCATTATGTCCCCTGCGTGGTTGTAGCCCAGATGTGTATAGCCAACGACCGTCGCGAGGCCAGTCTCCGTATCGATCCGCATCACCGGCGTGTCTACTTCCTCACAGTTGCTGAATCCCCGAATGGCCGTGGCCCAGAGAACGTCGTGCTCGTCGAAGGCTAGCGACATGACTTCCATGTAAGGCCAATCTTCCGGACAGACGCCGGGGACGTTGTCCTGCGGTACGCCAACGATGTCCGTCACAAACGTCGACGCTCCTGTCTGCGTATCGAGGGTATACAATTTGTTCCCAAAGGTTGACCAGAGCCGACCCTGCGAATCGAACTCGAGATCCATCCACTCTGTGTGCCCCGTGTCACCGATGCGCGTGGCCTCCCCAGTGTTCTTGTCGAGTGTGTAGAGATAGGAATCGCCGAAGACAATGGGGGGCTCGCCGCCGGTCGCCGGATCACCTACGGTGAACCCGGTCGAGTAGATATTGCCACCTTTATCCATCTCCGGGCCGGCAAAGTTCATCGGGTAGGGGTCGCCGATGTAGGTCAACTCCCCTGTCAGCCTATTAACCCTGGCTAAACGGGAGCTGGAGTGCTCGCGCACGCCGTCGAACCAATTCACGGTTGTGTACATGGTGCCATCGACATCGAAAGCCACTCCGTACGGCGTGACGAACGCGTCTGCGTAGCCGTCGTTCGGATCAATCTGGAAGGTAGCGATCGGTGTACCGACCCCTGTCCGAATATCGATGGTACTCAGCTTGGCGATCCATTCGTCCTCTGGGGCCCAGGTTACCGTGTAGAAGACAGGCTGACGGTCACCAGAGGTCCTTCCACTGAGCGCGCTCCCATCTGCAGCGGAGCCTGGCGCGATAGCGGGGCCCCCAGTGCAGTTCCAGAATAAGGGAGCCGTAAGCATCAGGCATGGAAAGAGCAATAGCTTCTTCATCTGGCATCTCCCTTTCGAGGTCATTGCAACACGTCTAAAAATGTTCGGGTGCGTTCAGACTTCTTCTGCCAGTACGACTACGGTCTGATCGTCGACCTGGGTGTGATGGGTTGAGTGGAACTCTGATTTCACTCTCCTTTTTTCATATTTTCACCCAACAACCTCGCCGATCCGCTTCAATCGCCGCATCGATCACTTCCTGTGCCTTCAACCCGTCACGGAAATCGGGGGCGGCCGGCCGATCCTCGAGAATGGCGTCGATAAAAGCGCGGCTGCCCGCCGCTTGCCGGGTAAACACCTGAGTCCACTGTTCCAACGGCGGGCTGCAGGGATCTACCCCTACCAGGAAATCATCCGGAATCGGCAGCACTTCGAGCTGTTCTGCATCGGATCGCGCTCCCCGAAGTTCGCCACCGCCGCCCAGATACAGAACCAGTTCCAGCGTGCCTTCCTCGCCGTGGAGGGTCACTCGCTGTTCCATGAGGCGATCGGCCATGTGCGCGACGGCGCTCACCTGAATGCTTCCCTGGGCACCGCTGACGAACTGCAGGGTCAGCAGAGCGGAGTCGTTCGCCGAATCGGCAATCCCCCCGTCAGAATCCGGACGTTCGACGAAAGCGGCCAGACTGGCGCTCACACTGGCGATCTCGCCGCAGTACCAGCGGGCCAGGTCAATCCTGTGGGTCCCCAGATCTCCCAGGATACCGAGTCCGCGGCGGGGATCCCATTTCCATTGATAGTTTCCTCCCAGACCATAACCCGCCAGGTGATGGAACTGGCCGTGGAAACACCGGCCTAGGTATCCCTCGTCCACCAGTCGCTTCAAATACCGGTATTCTGGTATCCAACGGCTGGTGAAGTGGATCATGTGCTTGACGCCCACGGTTTCGGCCCTCTCGCACATTTCTCTGGCGTGCCCTGCGTTGAGAGCCATCGGTTTTTCTCCGAGCACGTGCAGCCCAGCATCCAGGGCGGCCATGGTGACCGGATAGTGCAGATCATCGGGTGTCGCCACCACCAGGGCCTGCACTCCCCCCTTTTCGATCAGTTCGCGATAGTCGGTGAAGACGTGCGGGATGGCGTACTTCTGGGCCATCTCTTCCCCCCGTTCGCGATTGCGGCCGCAGATGGCGACCGTTTCGGCCCGGGGATGGCTCTGCAGACTGGGCAGGTACATCATATCCGCCCACCAACTCGTACCGACGATACCCACGCGCACTGGTTCAGACATTAGCCGTCTCCTTCAGTCTACTATCGCTTGGTATACCAACGCGTAGAAATTGAAACGCGCCAGCGTTTAGGTGATCGAATGCAAGGCGTTGTTAGGCCCGTATCCTCATGTTTTCGATTCGCATTCAGACATGAAGGCCGTTAGCTTTTCGGCGACTAACTTCGGTGCGGCATTCGGCACCCCGTGATCCTGACCCTCAAGGGTGACCAATTTCGAGTTGATCAACCGACTCCCAAGAAGAGGACAAATGTTCCGAAGTACAGAGGGACTTTGATTCCCCTCAATTATTAATACCGGTTGAGTCACTTGATGCAGTTCCACCTCAGATGGGCACCAGGTTATGACCACCGGTTGATCATAGCCAAAGCAACGCATTATCTCCAAGTCTTCTTCTGTTCGAGGTGGATCGCTTGACTGCTGCAGAGTCCCGAAAATCGCCTCGCAGAACTCACCCCACCCCTTCTCCACTTCTCCTTGTTGAAATAGAGGCATTGCCACGTTTTGCATACGTTCTACCTCCGGTGGTTTCTTCTCCGGTGGGTAGATGGCATACAACGCCGGCTCCACCAATATGATCCCCTTGACTCGATCTGGACAGGACAATGCATAGGCTAACGCGAAGTTGCCTCCCGACGACCAACCGAAAATCCATACAGGCGCAGAAGTGACACTATTGTGTATGGCCTCTATTGCAGTTACTTGCTCTTCCACGGTCGTATTTCGATCAAGGTGGGTTGATTTTCTAAAGCCCAATCGATCAAAGGAGATGCAGCTATATTTTGGTGACAACACTTCAACTAACGGTTCAAAGTATACAGGCCAACCACCATGCACGAGCAGCAATTCCGGTCCGATACCCTTGGTGCGGTAATAGACCTCTCTATCATCAGGTGTGTGCGTTATCATTTCGTCCTCCTGAGCTCAATTATCCAATGTCAATCTCCCTGAGCTTCAGCTGGTATAGGATCCCTCACTCAACAATCGCCTGATACGCAAGATTCCGCAGTGTGAATTGGTCAAAATAAGACAGCGTCTGAGCCATTATCAGACCAATCAGTTCCTTTTGTGGATCAACCCAAAAAGTTGTACCGCCGATCCCAAGCCATTGGAATGTGCCATTAGACCATAACATCTCCGCTTGAGCCGCATCTACAACCACACCGAGTCCAAAACCATAGCCCATCCCAGGCCATGGATTCTCAAAATGGATGGGAATTAATGCCTCAGGTAGCTGGTTCGTAGTCATCATCTGAACACTCTCGCGACTCAACAAACGAACCCCCTCCCATTCACCCTCGTTGAGGAGCATCTGGGCGAAACGCAGATAATCCGCCACGGTGGAAACGAGACCTGTGCCTCCGGCAGGATGTTTGTCCGGTCTTAACAGTGGACTCGTCGCCGGGGCGTCCAGAAGACGGAACCCGTCTTCTTCCGGGGCGCTGTACAGGGCCCCGAAACGGTCCCATTTCCCCTCGGGCACGAAGAAGCCTGTATCGTCCATACCCAGCGGCCTGAATATCTTTTCTTCCAGAAACGTATCGAATGGCATGTCCGAGATGACGCTGACCAGGTAGGCAATGACATCATGCGCCACGCTGTAGCGCCAATCACGGCTTGGTTGATGCGCAAGGGGTAGCTTGGCGATATCTTGAACCATGTCCTGAAGCGATAGTTGCAATTGCCAGGTCGAATCCCACATTCCTACGGCACGATACATGTCCTCGACAGGTGAGTTCTCTGCATCAACACCATACGCAAGACCTGCCGTGTGCGTCAGCAGGTGCCATATGGTCATCTCACGTTCCAGGTCAACGAGTTCCGTTCCTTTATCAGAATTACCTACAAGGACTCGCATCTGCTTGAATTCTGGAATGAATTTGGAGACGGGATCATCCAGGCGAACACGCCCTTCCTCCAGGAGCATCAAAAAGGCAGCACACGTGATCGGCTTCGTCATCGAGTAGATGCGGAATATAGTGTCGGATTGCATAGGCTTGTTCGCTTCGGCGTCCCTCATTCCATAGCATTCGAAGTGGGCTACCTTGCCCTGTCGCGCTATTAGAGTGATCAAGCCCGCGAGCTTTTCCTGGTCCACATAGCTTTGCGCGACTGTACGTAAATCCTCCAGTCCCGTGGATGACAATCCTACTTCCTCAGGTGTGACTGGCGTCGGCATAGTTCCTCCTCGTTCGGGCCTCTCGACCCCGTGTCCAATCTCAAAATCGACGATTCATCTTTCCACGCTCAAATCGACTCCAGACCAGAACTGCTCAGCAGCGCGCGCAGGTATCCCGAGCCACCGCGCAACACCAGCCGCGACCCCGACCATCCCTGCAAAAGCGCCAGGCCGGCCGCATCGATCGACTTGACCCCGTTCAGGTCCAGCACCAGTCGCCGGGCTTTCCGCAACCGCCGATGACCTTCTTCCGCCAGCACACCCACCCCTTCACCGGTTACCCAGCCTTCGAGTCGGAGAACTATCTCTTCGGGAGTTTGCGTCACTGTGGTTATCCTCAGCATGAGTGATCCTGGCCGGCGGTAGACACCTTCTCAACGTTAGTGCTCAGAATGGCCATCTACTGGCGAATGGTTGTGGAAGGTGCCTTCGGCGTGCATTCGGTTGTGGAGCTTGCGATGGGCACCGGTCAGGACCATGCGCATCCGCTTGTAAGATTTGTCGTTGGGGCGGGTGCCGACGGTATCTATGTAGGCCAGTACACCCTCGATCTGTTCGAGGATGGTCATCGCATCCGCCGCCGCCATAAACGGCGTATCGGCGACGTTGACCATAACGGGCGATGAGTGAGCGGCGATGGTCTCGGCTTTGTCCAGGTAGTCGTCTCGCAGGTAGCTCGCCGCCGTTGGGCGGGCAGCGATGACCTTGGACTTGTCCGGGTAGTCGCCGCGCACGCGGACCGCCAGCCAACTACTCCGATCGAGTTGGGCGGAGAAATGGCCTTGATCTGCGTCCTTCTCGACCTGTCGGCACTCGCGGATTTCGCCGTTGACGACCAATTCGATCCGGCTCATCGGGACGGTCACACTGGCGACGCTCCACGTGACATCGACCGTGCCACCGGCAGCCGACATCTCCAGCCGCGAACCTGCCGGTCGGCCATCGACAGCGAATTCCATAAGTGGGCCATAGGTCACAAAGGTGTTACCTGTGCGCACGGCGTCCATCCAGGCGTCGTACGTGAACGGCTGGTCGTCGGGCAGCTTGGCGTAGGTGCGCACTGTGCCGACCGCCATCCCCGCCGACATCTTGTCTGTGCCGCCGACGGCCGGCAGCATGTAACCGCAGTTGAGGTAGCGGTACCAGTCGCTCAGGCTGTATGGGTCGATTCCACCGTAGAGATCGTCCCAACTGGTCATCTCAATCGCATCGATGTCGCCGTGCACGATCGCTGCAGCGTTTTCAGCTCGGGGATTCGGGAAGTGGGGCAGTACCACCAGCCCGCCCTGAGCTTTGCACTGGCGGGCCCATTCGGTCAGCAGCACGTCGACCGCATCGCCCAGTGCGGATTCACCCGGCCCGCCCGTGGTCATCGGCACGATCGGTCGCCCCTCGTACCCCAGCAGCGAGATGTGGCCCAGCACGAACTGGCGGTTCTCAGTGCCGACCCGGACGAGATGTTCGCCGTCGCCGCCCGTGTCGATCGTGCCGTGCGTGCTCCTTCCGTCGAAGTCGCCCACGTTGGTCATCAACTCACCCCATTGACTGGCCAGCAGGTTGACCACGTTGACACCCTCACCCGCGCCTTCCATCTGCGCGGTGGTCGGCGAGAGAAAATGGACGTGCGTGTCGGCGCTGACCCAGCCTTTGTCCCGCCATGGCAGGACCTTCTCGATCTCCAGCCTGACTTGCCGGGTAGCTTTGCCGATGCGGACGACCTTGCGCACTGGTTTCATCTCGAACCCGCACGAGACCTCGATATAGACGCTGCCGACTGGAAGATCGATCACTGTTTCGCCGGGGATGTACGTGCAATAGTGGGTAGCCCGGTGGAGGTAGTCAGGCGCGTAGTCCTCGAACCACGCGGGGTTTGGAATGCGGTGTCGGTCCAGCGGTGCGAGGTATTCGCCGGCCTGGCCGTGGACGTGCAGCTTGACGGTGACCGGCTTCTTGGTGCCCTTCTCGCTGACGATCAGATCGACGCGTTGTGTCGCCGGCTCGACCACCTTCAGCGACCCGCTCTTGCCGCGTTCTTCGAGTCGCGCTACCGGTATGGTCTTGCCGCCGGACACATGGAATGCCGCATCCTCGTGCGACGTGTATTCGACCAGCACGTGGCGGTCGGAGACCGCAGGCAGCTGGTTGTTGTAGCTCTTGGTCCACGCATCGTTGGGGTATTGCGACTGAAGCTGCGCCGAGATCACCTGGCCCATATCGAGCTGGATCTGCTCGAGTCGCCCCTCCACGTCCAGCGTCGGGTCGAACGTCTGCCCTCGCGGCAGCGTCAGCAGCGCCTTGCGCCGACGTCGCCAGCGCAGCGGCAATGACGCCCCCCTACCGGCGGAGATACCCGACAGCATAATCACCCCGCTCACCGGTTCGAACCGCACCGCCACAATCTCTTTGCGCGGATTGGGGTTGGCCCATGCCCATAGCCAGTTGGCCCATGGTGAGCCGTCGTTGTCCCCCGTTCGTGTCTGGCTGAAGCCCCAGCTGTCGCAGGGCTGTTCGTGGTGCGCGCGACACGAACGCATCTTCTGGTGTAAGATCGACTCGAAGCAGTTCTCCCCCCAGCGACGGGTGAACGTACCGAGCTGATGAAAGCGGCGAATGGGCAGACGCACTTCACTGCCATCGGCGTAGACGATGACGTAGTCGGCAGCGTGCTCGGCCAGTCGTCCCTTGCCGCGCATGGGCGAGATCAGTCCATCCCGGTTGGTGTCGACCGGGCGAATATCGGATGTGTGCATGAATACGAGCCACGGTGCCTTGATGCTGTCCAGTGTGAGCGTAACCCCCTTATCGTGCAACACGACGGGTCGTCCCACCCTGAACGGCAGGCCAACGCAGACACATTGCCCACGGGGCGCGTGCTCCGCAGCGTCAGCCATCGCCGAGGATATGCCGGTCTTAGCCAGCGCAGTCCACGAGGCGTTGCCACGAATTTCAACCGGCGCGAACCGGGTTGTTGCAGGGCCATCTATAGCGCGTGCCATGTGATCCTCCTGAAAGGAGTGCTGACCAGATCGGTGATAATTAGCCCAGGTGTCGGCGGGGAACGAAATGCTCGTCTGACATCTGGACTATACCTTTGCAATCTCTGTACCAATAAAACAGCCACCTCGGGCAGTTGGCCAAGGTGGCTGTTTATAAAACATTTAGAAAAGAGAAATAGTGATTAGAAACGGCGTCGGAAAAACGGCCGAAAGCGCGAATTCTCAACCCTCAATCTGGATTATTTACGCTATGTCATTAATAAACAGAATATTGACCTCTTTAACCATGCGCGTGACATTTCGCGCAAGGCGTGATATTTCACCCCCTCGGCCGCTGGATACCGTGCTTCTTCATCCGGCTGCGCAACGTGCCTTCGGGTATCCCCCACAGAGCGGCCGCTCCTTTCGGACCTCGAATGACCCAGCCAGTGCGCTCCAGTAACTGGAGGATGTATTGCCGTTCGTATTCTTCCGGAAGGATCGGGGCATCCTCCCCCATCTCGGGCACATGCCCTTTCTCCAGGGCCAGATCCTCCACCCGAATCACCGAACCGGGACACACAATCACCCCCCGCTTGATCGCCTGTTCCAGTTCCCGGACGTTTCCCGGCCAGGCGTAGGTCTGCAGGACACTCAGGGCTCCGGATGTCAGTTGGGTCACCTCTTTGTTCAGATGAGCGGCCATCCCCTCCAAAAAATAGTTGGCTAGTAACGGGATATCCTCCCGCCGCTCCCGCAAGGGGGGCAGACGCACGGTGAACCCCTGCAAACGAAAAAAGAGATCCTCGCGGAAACCGCCGTCGGCCACCATCTGCTGCAGATCCCGGTTGGTCGCCGCCACCACCCGTACATCCGCAGTAAGGACCTCGGTGCCGCCCACCCGGGAGAAGGTGCCCTCTTCCAGCACCTGCAGGAGTTTTACCTGGGCTTCGGGAATCAGGTCGCCGATCTCGTCGAGGAAGAGACTGCCCCCGGCGGCCAGTTCCACCTTGCCCAGCTTGCGGCGGGTGGCCCCGGTAAAGGCCCCTCTCTCGTGACCAAATAATTCGGATTCAACCAGCCCGGAAGGCAGCCCGCCGCAGTTGATCTGAAGAAAAAGGCCGGCTTTCCTCCCGCTCATCCCGTGTAGCGCCCGGGCTGCCAACCCCTTTCCGGTGCCTGTCTCTCCCAGAATCAGTACGGTCACCTCGGTGGAAGCGACCTGGGCGAGTTGAGTCTGGACCTGGCGCAGGGGGGCGCTGATGCCGACGAACTCGCTGCCCGGCCCCTGGGCGCTGAGAGCTTCGTTCAGCCCTTCCAGTCTCGGATCAGGTTCTACCACCACCTGAACTTCGGCCACATCTGAGTAGTTCAGATCTCGATCGACGGCTTGGACCTGAAAAATGTAGTCACCCACAGGTAACTGAGGGTATTCAGCCAGGCCTTCATAGGACACCAGCCAGTCTTCGTCATACCCATCCAACCGATACACATAGGCCATTCTATCGGGCCTGGTAATCAGGCTTGCCCCCTGGAATCTGAAAAAGAGCACCTGTTGAGATTCCGGTAAATTGAGCTGGCCTATCGGGCCGTAGTGGCGGTCGGCGATGGTTTCGGTGAGACGGATCTCCGGCACGCTGTCCTGAGATCGATAGCGGGTGATCCCACCTTCGGTAGCGATCCAGAAATCCCCGCGGCGATCCTGGAGAATCTGATGCACCGCGTCGTGAGCCAGGCCGTCGCGCCGGATCAACTGCTGGAAAACCAGACCATCGTAACGCACTATGCCGCCCCCGTACGTGGCGAACCAGAGGTCCCCGTTCCCATCCTGTAGCATGGAGTGGATCTGGTCGTGGCACAGGCCATTGGAGATGAAGGTCTCAAACCTCTTTCCGTCGTAGCGGCTCACGCCGGCTCCGTCTGTCCCAAACCACAGCCTCCCCTCCCGATCTTCGAAAATGAACATCACGCAATTGTGGACCAGGCCATCTTCAACTGTAAAAGAGTTGAAAGTACGGCCGTCATAACGACTCACTCCTCCATCTGTGGCACACCAAAGGTCGCCATGCCGATCCTCCAGCAGGCCGCGCGTCTCATTGTGGGCCAGGCCATCGGCAGTGGTGAAAGTGACCCACCTGGATCCATCATAGCGACTCACGCCCCCATTGGTAGCCACCCACAAGTAACCCTGATGATTCACCAACAGATCGCGCACCTCATTGCTTCCCAGTCCATCGACGCTGGTGTAGGTTTCTATCTCCTCCCCATTGTAGCGCATCAACCCATCCCCATTGGTGCCGAACCACAAATTTCCCCGGCGGTCTTCGACGATAGCATGCACAATTTTACCCGAAAACGCCTCTAAAGGAATGAAGAGAGCCCCATCGTAGTATGCTACTCCCTCCCAGGTAACGGCCCACAGCTTCCCAGAGCTGTCCTCCAGCAAGGCCATCACACCATTGCTCGGCAGCCCATCGGCCGTGGTGAAGAGGTTTATCTGCGCCTGGTCATAGCGGCTCAAACCGCCTCCCAGAGTACCGGTCCACAGATATCCGCTTCGGTCCTCCAGTAGACTGAACACCTGATTGTTGGCCAACCCGTGGCCAGTGGTGAAGGTCTCGAAACGCCGACCATCCCACCGGCTCACACCGCCACCCCAGGTGCCAATCCACAGATCACCGGAGCGATCCTCCAGTAGGCACCGCACCATGCCACTGGCCAGGCCGTCGGCAGAGGTGAACGTCTCGAAACGCCGACCGTCCCACCGGCTCACACCCCCTTTCTGCTCCATCCTCCCGGAGCCGCTGTCCCAGATACCCGTACCGACCCACAGTTGACCGGAGCGATCCTCCAGCAGACAGCGCACCCAGTTATTGGCCAACCCATCGGCGGTGGTAAACGTCTCGAATTGCCGGCCATCCCACCGGCTCACACCCCCCCAGGTACCCACCCACAAATCACCCACCCGATCCTCCAGCAGTGAACTCACGCCGATGCGCCCCAGACCGTCGTTGGTGTAGTAGGTCTCGACCAGTCCGTGAGCGGTGGTAAACGTCTCGAATCGCCGACCATCCCATCGGTTCAAATCGCCCATAGTGCCGACCCACAAATTGCCCGTCCGATCTTCCAACAGGCTGAAAACCACGTCGTCGGCCAGTCCATCGGCGGTGGAGAAATTCTCGAATTTCGTCCCATCGTAGCAGCTTATCCCACCACCGAAGGTCCCAAACCACAGCCGTCCCTGGCGGTCCTCCAGCAAGGCTTTTACCCTGTTGTTCACCAGGCCGTCGTCCGTGGTGAAACGGAGCAACTGGGCGCCATCATAGCGCAATACGCCCCATTCTCCCCCCTCCTTGAGCCAGCCAGTCCCCAGCCACAGAGCGCCGTGGCGATCCTGCAACATGGTGGAAATACAAGAAGGCATCCCGTCCGGAATCCCGAAGGTCTGCCACAATCCCTGGCGGAAACCCGGCCCCACGGTCTCGGCCTGCCCCGGTCCGGCCGGCGACGAATACAGCTCCAGGCGATAGCGCAATTCCCCTCCGGCGGCGATTCCAAACCCGGATTTCAACTCCTGCAGAGCCGCCTGCCACGCCGCGTCGCGCCGCAGCGCTCGATCCTTCTCCGCGATCTCAGACCCACTTTCCACCTCGAACAGCCGACTGGAGACCCCAGGCACCGCCTGCCGGATGCTTGGAATCGAAATCGCCAGGCCATGCTCTTCCAGAAGGGGCGCCAGACGGCGATCCCAGGCCTCCGCAAAGTCGTCCATCCGCTCTGCGGAGTCCTCCAGATCTGCGACCGGCACCCAGAATGAAAGGCGAGCCAAGGTCTCCATTGCCATTCTTCACCCTTTCTTCAGACCTGCCTCTCGGCAACCTCCACAGCCGTCGAAAGCCCATCGCCCGGTCGCCTGCTTCACGAAATCGCGCTCCGATCCGTCGCCCGTTTCACTTTTTCGCCGCCGCTCTCCCCGGAGCGTACTCACGCTCCTCGCCCCCTTTCATTCCGGTGTAACCGCTCTCTATATCCGGCACCTGACGGGCTACTTCACCGAACTCGGCCCCCGATACTGATAATCTCCCGGAACGTCCACCGGTATACCGTCCACGAATTCCAGCCGCTTCTTCCTGGCGATCGACTGATACATCGCCAACCCCAGCCCGATATTCCTCATCCCGTTGATGCCGCTGTTCTCGGGCTCGTCGTCGTTCTCGATCGCCGCCAGCAGATCGCGCAGTTCCAGTTCATACGCCGAAGTCGTCGGACAGATCAGAACGCCCGGCTCCGCATTCCCGGAGATGTGATGCCTGACCGGACCCTCCCAGGCGTCGAACACGAGCGTCCCTTCCGTCCCGGAGACCCACGATCCCCCACCCGCGTAGCCGACCGTCCCCCCCATGCGCACCGTTGCCTGGCTCCCGTTCTCGAAGTCGAGCACCGCCTGGATCATCCGTGGACTGACCAACCCTTCGTAATCTTCCTTCCCCGTGACCGTGCAGTAGACCGCTCTCACTTCCCCGAACATGGAGCGCACGAAGTCCAGCTCGTGCACCACCCCCTCCCCTACAACCCCCCCCGAATAGCGCGTGTCGAACCGCCACCGCCGCCGCACCTGGTCCGCTCCCGTTCCCTCCGGCGATACCCGCTGCACGCCGGTCGCCCCTCCGCGCAGCACCTGCGCCAGACAGGGAGTGCCGATCACCCCATTGGCGACCTGTTGCCGCACTTCGAGAAACGCCCCCCAGAAGCGCAGCGTCTGCCCAATCGCCAGCTTGACCCCCGCCTCTCCGCAGACGTCGAGAATCTCCCGGCACTTATCCAGAGTCAGCGCCATCGGCTTTTCGCAGAGAATGTGCTTCCCCGCCCCCGCCGCCAGCGCCACTATCTCGGGATGGGTGTGGGTCGGAGTGCAGATCAGCACGATGTCCACCTCCGCCGCCGCCACGACCTGCTCCGCCGACGCAGCTATCTTTCCCCCGCACTTGGTTGCCCTTTCTTCCGCCAGCTTCAAATCCGGATCGTAGACCAGCGTGACCTGGCAGTCCGGATGTCCTCCCACAGCTCCCACCCAGACTTTCCCCATATTTCCGCAGCCAATCAGGCCGATATTGTATTCGGTCGCCATATTTCGTCCTCGCGTTTGATCGTTTCGATTCTTTTTATGCGGCTCAACCCGAATCATCTCGGAACCAATCTCGCCCCAATTCCCCATCTAAAAATGGCTCCCCAAGGGCCCAGTTCGTATAATATGTTCATATCCGCAAGCGAGATCCTATTCCAATATCCGGCTAAAGCTAGACGGCCAGACGAACGTGTCAACTGGAGAAGAGAAAATGGAAAAGAAGCAGAGAACGGGAATCTACCTGACGACCCGACAGGTCATCGACAATCCGGACTACGTCCCCACGCTGCGGGATCGCATCGGCCTCAACCTCGCGGTCCTCAGTTTCTCCGGTGAAGTCCCCTCGGAAGTGCGCGAGAAAAGCCCCTTTGACGGCGTCCCTCTTTCCGACGCCTGTCTGCATTCCCTCGTCAACCGGCACATGGACGGCGGCCCCGTCGACCCGCTCGAATTCGACACCGTGCGCAAACAGCAGGGACCGGCGGTATCCGCCGGCGGGGACGACGCCGAGATGAACCGGGCGATCGACCTGCTGCGTCGTGCCGGCGTCGAAATCTGGTTCTGCGCCAGTTCGTGGACCGGGCGACGCCTGATGTTCTGCCCCAGCCATCCCGAAGTCGACGCCTGGTTCGAGGCGTTCTATCTCCATATAGCTACCAACTACGACGTCGATGGGTTGGACATCACCCACGCCCGTTATCCCATGGGCAGCTTCCCGCGCGGCCTGTTCTCCTGCGCCTGCAACCGCTGTGCTCAAGCCGCTACCGAAATGGGATACGACATGGAACAGATGACCGGCGCCCTCCAGGCCGGCCTGGAGCGACTGCGCACCGTCGACGCACAGCTGCTGGCCCAGGTCTGCAAATCGGGCGCCGGCCCCTTCGACTTCCTGCAACTCATGGAGATGCGCCCCGGCATAGTCGAGTGGTTCCGCTTCCGCACAGAGTTGCTGACAAAAAGGCTACAGGGTTACCACCAATCAGTGCATGCAGCGGCCGGCAACGACTTCATCTTCGGCACCGATACCCATCCCGCCTCTCTCGGCCCCTTCGTCGGCCACAACCACGCCGACTGGGCAACCTTCTCCGACTTTGCCAGCCCTCTTGTCTCGCACATCAGCGCCTTCCTCTGCGATACCCTGATCGTCTGGGCTCGATTCCTGCAGGAGACGGTCCCCGGCCTGAACGAGTCGGATGCTCTTCAGATCATCTACCGCTTCACCGGCTACGACGGTATGGGGTTACCCGAAACCATCGCCGACTTCGACCCCGAGAATCCATCGCGGCTTGCCCACATCATCCCCCTCGAAGAACTCGTCATGCGCGACCTGCTCAAGGCGCGCCTCTACCTGCCTCCTGAGATCCCCTCTTACCCGATCATCCACGGCGCCGGCTGGCCGCGCCAGGCGATCGACGCCATCGTCCGCCGCTCGGCAGAAGCCGGTCACGACGGTGTCGTCTGGCAGGGGACCGATGAACTGGTCGATTTTCCCTTGAAGTAGAGGTGGAGGAGCAAGAAATATCATTTTTGATGGGGCTGATTGTCATCATAGAATCCAGTTTTTACCCTATATTTTAGACCCATTGCTTCCACACTCTGAAGTGAAAGAAAGAATTATGTTCCAGCTCCGTCTATCGGCTGCCCGGACCCTGTGTGCTCATCTCACAGGGAGCCTCGTGCTCTTCCTGATGCTCTTCCCACTGGCGCTCTTTGCCCAATCATCGGGGCTTACCGAGGCAGTTCCCGAGCAGATCGTCGACCTCACATCTGCGGAAAAAACCTGGATTGCCGCCCATCCGCATATCCGCGTCGGCGTCGACCAGGCCTGGCACCCCATCGAATTTGTGGCCAACGGCGCTCACCAAGGTTTATCCGCTGACTATCTTGCACTGCTCAACAAACGCCTCGGCCTGAATATGAAGGCCGTTTTGGATCTAACCTGGCCCGAGGTTATCGAAAAAACGCAGAATCGCGAGATCGATATCCTCATCTGCGTTCGCCCGACCCCCGAGAGGAATAAATACCTCAGCTTCACGGATTACTACATCGAACTACCGATGAGCGTTTTCATGCTCGAGAGCGCTCCCCCCTTGAAGCATCTGGGTCAACTCAACGGCCGCCAGGTCGCGGTCATCGAAGGCTATGCCGAACAGGAACTTTTGACGCAGCACCATCCAAAGATCGAACTCGTGACGGTGCAAAACCCCGAACACGGTCTGCGCAAGGTTTCTGTCGGAGAGGTGGATGCCTACGTTGGCAATATCGCCTCAGGAGGTTACGTAGCGCGCCAGTTGGGCCTCAGCAATATCAAGGTCGCCCGTCACACCCGTTTCAACTACACCCAGCGCATCGGTGTGCGCAAGGACTGGCCCGAGCTAATCGGCATCCTCAACAAGGGACTGCGATCGATCGAGCCGGAAGAAAAGAAAGAAATCCACGAGCGCTGGATCGACGTCAAATACGACGTCGACAGCTCGCAGATATGGCGCACCGTCGGCTACATGCTCAGCGGTACGATGCTGGTATTAGTTCTCATCTTTTTTTGGATGCGTCAACTCCGTCGCCGTGAAGCCCGTTTCCGCAGCTTGCTCGAATCCAATCCAGACGGCATGATCATCGTCAATCGCCAGGGGGATATCACCCTGGTCAACGCTCGGACCGAGGCGATCTTCGGATATACACGGACTGAACTCGTCGGCAAAAAAATAGAAATCCTCATCCCCGAACGATTCAGGGAAAACCACCCACCAAAACGAGATTCTTTTTTTGCCGACGTCAGTGTGCAGAAAGCAGGAGCGTCGGGACTGGAATTGCTGGGATGCCGCCGAGATGGCACCGAATTTCCGGTTGAAATCAGCCTGAGCCCTATTCAGGGAACAGGAAATACTCAGACCTGCGCAGTCGTGCGCGACATTACCGAGCGCAAAACTGCTGAACTCGAACTCAGAAAACTCTCCCGCGCGGTCGAGCAGAGCCCCACCGCTATCGTCATCACCGATCACAATGGCGCCATTGAATACGTCAACGACCGATTCGCCGCACTCTCGGGATATTCCTCCGAGGAAGTCCTCGGCCAGAATCCCCGCATATTGAAGTCCGAAACAATGCTTCCGGAATTCTACAGAGATCTCTGGAAAACAATTTCTTCTGGAAAATTCTGGCACGGTGAGATCTGCAACCAGACCAAAAAAGGGCAGGAGATCTGGGTCAATGTCTCCATATCACCTGTCACGAATGAAGAAGACGAGATCACCCATTTCGTCGCCAGCTACGAAGATATCACCGAACGGCGGCTGGAAGAGCAGAAGTTTCGCACCATCTTCAACGCTCCGCAGGAGGGGATCATGCTCTTCGACGGAGAGGGAATTATCGACTGCAACGAAGCTACGGCCAGGATGCTCGACTACGACAGTCGGGAACAAGTCATCGGACTCAAGCCGTACGACATCTCACCCGAAACTCAGCCGGATGGTCGCTCTTCCGAGGAAAAAGGACAGGAGATGATTGGCCTGGCCGCCAAAAATGGATCCCATCGGTTCGAGTGGATGCACCGAAAGCGCACCGGAGATTCGTTTCCCGTAGACGTGTCGCTAACGGCCATCGAACTGGACAACCAGCCTCTCATTCTGGCCCTCTTGCGCGACCTCACCGAGCAGAGACAGCTGCAAGCTCAGATCAAAGAATCGCAGGAACAACTCGATCTGGCCATGCAGGCATCCGGACTCGGTCTGTGGGACTTTCGCCTTCATACAAAAGAACTTTATTTCAACGATCAATTAGCCGAAATGCTCGGTTATAAGAAGGACGAGCTCTCCAAAGATCTGGCCGAATGGGTAGCTAATATTCATCCGGATGACCTGGAGTCCCACCAGGCGGTTTACGATGAACACGCCAGAGGAAATACTCCGAGTTATCGTTCAGAACATCGCCTGCGCACAAAAAATGGAGAGTACAAGTGGATCCTCGACATCGGCCGCGCCGTCGATCGCGATGCCGAGGGAAACCCCATGCGCCTCGTGGGCATCCACATGGATATTCAGGAACAAAAAGAACTGCAAGCGCGACTCCAGGCGCTCTCAGAACGGTCGCAGGCACAGGCCCGTCAGGACTCCAGCCTGGCAACTCTCGCCGCCGATCTGCAGGGCAATCTGCCGGTTGATGAGGTAGCCGCGCGCGGACTCTCGGCTATCGTCGAATTCATAGACGCACCCGTCGGCGCGTTCTACGTCCTGGAAGAGGATGGCGATCTGCACCGCCGCGCCGATCACGCTCTGCCACCGAGCGCCGAATCTGCCGCGCAATTCCCCGTCGGAATCGGCAGCGTCGGCCAGGTCGCCCGTTCGAAACAGCTGCAGGTCTCCGAACCCCGAAGCGATCACTGGACGGTCGACTTCGGCATCGGCCGCCTCTCCCCACAGCAGGTAATAACCTTCCCGCTGATCTCCAACGACGACCTCACGGGCGTGGTCGAACTCTGCCTTTTCGATGCGCTGGACGATATTCGGCGCCTCTGGCTCAACAGAGCCTCGGAAATCATCGCCACGGCCCTCCGCTTCGCCAGAAGCACCCACGAACAGGAACGGGCCGAACAGAAACTCAAGGCCCTTTTCGCCGCCCTACCCGTGGGCGTGGTCATGATCGACCCCTCGGGACAGATCGTCGAAGCCAATAAGATCTCTGAAGAAATTCTCGGCATCAGTGCCGACGAACACAAAATGCGCGAACTCCAATCCCAGGACTGGAAGATCGTCCGCAGCGACGGCACCCTCATGCCAGTAGAGGAATATCCGGCCAGTCGGGCGTTGAGCGGTGAGGGAGAAATCAGGAACGTGGAAATGGGTGTACATCGCCCGCAGGGCGACCTGATCTGGATCAATACCAGCGCCGCCCCTATCGATCGAGCGGTAGGTGGTGGTGTGGCTGTAGCCTTCGAAGACATCACCGAGCACAGAAAAATGATCGAGGCGCTGGAGGCGGTCGGAGAGGAGAAGACGGCCTCCAAACCGACTGAATGACGGAAGTGAAAGGGACGCGGCAAATGCAAATATCGGTGCATTATCTTCAGCTATCCGTTCCATCGAGAGGGCGAAAAACAAAAGAGCTGCCGACCACGGAAAATCTGCAAAATGGATGAGAAAATCGCTTACCACAGAAGCCTGGGTGCAAAAGCGCTCCTTTTCGGCGTTATTCCGACCGTTGTCATTCTCTATGGAATCATCGTGTACACGGCGTTCAGCATGTCGGCGACTGCACGGCAGGAGGCAGAGCGCCTGGTACAGAACCTGGCGGAAAAAGTGGCCAAGGAGATCGAGCGCGGCAATCTGCATGCAGTGACGACAGCCCAGATCATGGCCTACGCACAGGAGAGCGCCGGGCTTTTCGGGAAGAGGACAGCATCTGTCGAATTCGCCCGTCGCGTACTCAAAGATTCCCCGGAATTTACCGGAGCGTATTTCGGCTATGAACCGGACGCCGATCAGACCGATTCAGCCTACCTGCAAACCGGGGAAGCAGGGAAAATCCCCAAAGCACTCAACGATCGGGGACGCTTTATTCCCTACTGGTTCAGAGATCACAAGGACGACAGCAGGATTCTGTTGACGCCACTGGTCGATATGGAGACCAGCCTGTACTACAATGGCGCCAAGGTGCGCTTCCTGGAGGCGGGCAAGGCGATGCCAATGGTCACGGAGCCCTATGTGTACGAGGGGAAAATGATCGTCGAGCAAACCTTCCCGATCGTCATCGATGGCGAATTCAAAGGCATCGCCGGTGTCGACCGGTCGCTCAGCGAGATCACTTCCTTCATAGAGCAGATCGAGGCGCGAGACGCCGTCGACATCTTCCTTATCAGCCGCCTAGGGCGTTTCATAGCCATCACCACCCCGGAACAGAAACAGCTCATCACCCGGAAAGTAAAGGAATCTGCCTACAGCTCCCTGTTTGCCGCCTTCCTCCAGAACAGAACCTCGGCCTATCAATTGGCAGAAGATCCAATCGACCACAGCAACTACTACTACGCGTCTGCCTCGGTGCCGACCGGAGACTGGCTGGTCGTTCTGCGGAAGCCCGAAACCAGTATCACGACTCCCATTCGCTCGAATCTGGTAAATAACATCATTATTGCCACATTCGGCGTCTTCGGCGTCATCCTGTTCTCTCTGTGGATCTCCCGTTCCATCACGCGACGCGTGCAAAAGGCGGTCGATGCGGCGCATACCGTTTCGGAAGGCAATCTGACGGCCAGCATCGATCTGCTTCAGGATACTGAGAAGGACGAAATCGGGCAGCTGATGAACGCCTTCGCTAACATGATGGAGTCGCTAAAATTCAAGATGCAGGTCATCGACAACATCTCAGTCGGCAATTACTCTCTGCAGTTCGAACCTGCAACAGAACACGATACCCTCGGTCACTCGATCAAAGAGATGATCGAAAGTCTCAAAGAGGTTGTGAATCACGCCGGTAGAATAGCCGAAGGGGATTACGCGCACGACCTGCAGCCACGTTCTGAATCCGATGAGCTGTCGATATCCCTGAATCGCATGACCAATGCCCTTGCAGAGGCGCGCAACAGCCTGGAACACCGCGTCCAGGAGCGGACCGAAGAACTCGAAAAATACGCCCAGGAACTCGAATCCCAAACCGCCGAACTGCAGCGCGTCAACCAGCTATCGAAGGCGAGCGAGCAGCAGGTTCAGGAGCGGACCGAAGAACTCGAAAAATACGCCCAGGAACTCGAATCCCAAACCGCCGAACTGCAGCACCTGAATGAGACCAACCAGACGAAGACCGCCGAAGAATCCAGCCTGGCGGCTCTGGCTTCGCGGCTTCAGGGTCACCACACCGTGGCCGTTGTGGCCGAAAACGGCCTGGATGCCATCGTCGACTTTCTCAAAGCGCCGGTGGGAGCTCTCTATGTTCTGGAAGAAGACGGACAGTTGCACCGACAGGCCGCACACGCCCTTCCTCTGGCTTCAGCATCAGCAACCGTTTTTGCCATGGGTAGCGGCAGCATCGGACAGACAGCCCGGTCTCGAGAGATGTCGATCTTCACGCCTGGAACCGGCACCTATCCCATCACTTTCGGCTTCGGCCAGGCCGCGCCCAAACAGATCGTCACCTGCCCGTTGATCGCCAACGACGTACTCACAGGCGTAGTCGAACTCTGCCTGTTCGACGAACTCGACGAACATCGGTCCCAGTGGCTGTCCAAAGCCACGCGAATCTCCGCCACCGCCCTCCGCTTCGCTCAGGAGAGCCACGAACGCGAACTGGCCGAGGAACGCACCCGCCTCATCCTCGAATCCAGCGGCGAAGGCATCTTCGGTCTCGACACCGAAGGACGCGCCACTTTCGTGAACCCCGTCGCCTGCGAGATGCTCGGTTATCATCCCGAAGAGTTAATCGGCGAGGGAACCCACGCCCTGATCCATCACTCCCGCCTCGACGGCAACCCCTATCCAGTTGAAGAATGTCCCATGCGCGCCGCCTTCACCACCGGCGTCGTCGCCCAGATCGACGACGAAGTCCTCTGGCACCGCGAGGGTCGTCCCATTCCCGTCGAATACACCGCTACGCCCATCCTCAAGAACGACATTATCGTGGGTGCGGTGATCAGCTTCCGCGACATCACCGAGCGCAAACAGGCCCAGGAGGCGATGCAGGAAGCCAAAGAGATAGCCGAAGCAGCCTCTCAGACCAAAGCCGACTTCCTCGCCAACATGTCCCACGAGATCCGCACCCCGATGAACGCCATTATCGGTATGACCCACCTGGCCCTCAGGACGGATCTCGATCTCAAGCAGATGGATTACATCGACAAGATCCAGAGTTCCGGTCAGCATCTCCTCGGTATCATCAACGACGTCCTCGATTTCTCCAAGATCGAGGCCGGCAAGCTCGATATCGAAATTACCGACTTTGCCCTCGTTGAGGTGCTGGACAACGTTGCCAACCTCATCGGCGACAAAGCGTCCAGTAAGTCTCTGGAACTTATTTTTGACCTCGACCCGGATCTGCCTCCCGCATTCAAAGGGGACCCACTGCGCATCGGTCAGGTCCTCATCAACTACGCGAACAACGCCGTTAAATTCACCGAAGAGGGTGAGATCGTCGTGCGCACCAAAAAGCTCGAACCCATCGGCGACGATCTGATGGTCCGCTTCGAAGTGCAGGACACCGGCATTGGGCTAACCGAAGAGCAAAAAGAAAAACTCTTCCAGTCTTTCCAGCAGGCCGACACCTCCACCACGCGCAAATACGGAGGTACCGGACTGGGGCTCACCATCTCGAAGAGGCTTGCGGAACTGATGGGTGGCGACGTCGGCGTCGAGAGCGAACCCGGCAAGGGCAGCACCTTCTGGTTCACCGCAAGACTGGGCATCGGAGAGGCGAAACTGCGCGTATTTCTGCCCGATCCCGACCTGCGCAACCGCCGCGTGCTGGTCGTCGATGACAATCCACAGGCCCGTGAAATCCTCTCCGAGATGCTCACCAGCATGACCTTCCGAGTCGATGAGGCGTCATCCGGTGAAGAGGCTCTTTCGCTCATTTCGGAAACCGATGCCGCAAACGACCCCTACGAAGTCCTCTTTGTCGACTTTCGCATGCCGCCCGGGATTACCGGTATCGAAACCGTTCGGCGCATGCAATCCCTCCCCTTAAAGGCCCATCCACACCCGGTCATGGTGACTTCCTATGGTCGCGAAGAAATTTTGAACGAGGGCATGGAGGCGGGTATCGAGGTCTCTCTGGTCAAGCCGGTCAATCCCTCGCTTCTTTTCGACACCGCCATCCGCGTCCTCGGGGGTGAGATCGAGGAAACGGGAGTCCGTTCTCGCACAGAAGCGAGCACCGCCGATCTATCCGCTATCCAGGGAGCCCATATCCTTCTGGCCGAAGACAACGCCCTCAATCAGCAGGTCGCTACCGAACTGCTAACGCATGCCGGCTTCGAAGTCGATCTGGCGGAAAACGGCCTTATCGCCTGTGATAAAGTAAAAAAGAGCACCTACGATGCCGTGCTGATGGACATGCAGATGCCCGAAATGGACGGCGAGATCGCCACCCGCGAGATTCGCAAAGATCCGCAGTTTGCCGATCTCCCCATTCTCGCCATGACCGCCAACGCCATGGAAGGAGATAGGGAGCGCTGTATCGAAGCCGGCATGAACGACCATATCCCCAAACCGATCGATCCCGACGATCTCTTCGGCAAACTCCTGCGGTGGATACGGCCGAAGCGCGAAACGGCACCGAACCCCGTCGAATCTGCGATGCCCGAGCTCTCACCTGAAGCCGTTTCGCCATCTGCACCCGTCGATTCCCTTCTCGAAGCCATCGACGGCCTCAATGTCGAAGTGGGCCTGCGCAATGTGGCCGACAACCGCCCCTTTTACGAACGCCTGCTCCGTCAATTCATCGACGGCCCCGAAGCCGCTACCGTCAAAACCGTTCGCGAACGGGTCGCAGTGGACGATCCCCAGGCGGCCGAACGCACCGCCCACTCGCTCAAAGGCGTCGCCGGCACTCTCGGCGCATCCGAACTCCAATCCCGGGCGCAGCAGCTCGAATCCGCTATCCACTCGAACTCCGACATCGAACCATATCTCGAATCCGTCGATCGAGAACTATCTCGACTGATCGAAAAATTGAGAGCAGTCTTTCCAGCGGAAGAATCCGACGGGGAAGAAACAAAAAGCGACGCGCCTGAAATTACCTCCGAATCCGCGTCCCGACTCCTGGCCGAACTCGAAAAACAGAAGAGCGTCTGTGAAGAACTCTCACAGACGCTCGGAATCGGCGATATCGAGAACTTCGCCAATCGAATGCGGGGACTCGGCAATCGGCACGATTATGCTCCGCTGGTGCAATGGAGCGAAAAATTGAGCGAACAAGCCGCCACATTCGACCTCGACAACATGGGCCAGACGCTGTCTGAATTCCCCGGACTGATTGAAGATCTTCAGCCCCTTACATAAGGGCTGACTCGGGAAGGACAGGGGCGACGGTGATCTACTCCGACGACCCGTTCTTCGGCGACCAGAACATCACCGGCGCCGTGATGCCCCCGGTGCCGATCTCGCTGAGCCTGTCGTTGATGATCTTCACGGCAATGGTATTGGGTTTACCGAACCGCACCAGTCCGGTGACGTCGAACTCCACGGGTTTGAATGTGCCGGCCGTCTGGACCAGCCTTTCCCCCGGCGTATCTGTCTGTCCCAGAAGCGTGCCGTTGAACCACACCCTGGCGATCTCGTCCACCCCGCCGAACCACAGCAGCAGCTGGCGCTCGGTGAACTCCTCGGGCACGGTCACCTCGGTGCGATACCAGGCAAGTCCCTTGTAGTAGTGGAGCCCCTGATCGGACCAGCTGGCCGTCTTCGTCTTGAGCGACTGCCAGTTGCCCCCGATTCGTCCATCGCGATACCAGCGCAGGGCCTCGCCCGCTTTGCTGGGGTCGATCAGAAAGTCCCACTCGTCCGGCGCCCCCACCACGAATTCCCCCCGCTCAACGAGACGCTCGTATCCGCTCTCCGTGGCCGGCGACCAGAAACGATTGAGGTACGACCTGCCGGCCTTTGGCCACAGGAGTCGGGCCTCCCCCAACTTGTTGCCGGCTTCGGCGTACGGTCTGCCCGGAGGGTACAGGCAGAAATCCAGCATCTCATCGATGATCGCGCGCAGCCGGTCGAGAGAGGCCTGAGCCGCAGCGAAGTCGAATTGGTTGCGCTGGTTTAGCATCTGCAAAAATGCCTCCAGCTGATCGTAGTTCAGGCGGAAGATGCGCACCCGCTGGCTGTAGATAGTGTCTCCGGCCGCCCCCCGCGCGGCTCGATCCAAAAGTGCTCGTCCCCGCATCATCCGCTCCGGAGGGAACGCCCGGGGCATGCAGAAGCTGGAACCGCTGTGCACGTCCGTATCCCGCAAGGCGTGATCTACCAGAGTCAGGTACTCGCCCATAGGTCCGGCAGCGGGACCGAAGAATTTCTCGTAAAACTCGGCCAGCAGCGCATCCACGTCCGCGTTCACATCCCACATCAGTCGGCAGGAGATGTACAGCGTCGGCCCCAGGGCGGCCCACGAGTGCATGACCTCGGTAGAGAGGCCCTTCACCCCGAGTCGGTACAACTCCGGGATCTCATCCCGCATCATGTGGATCTTGCTGAAGGGGAATCCAACGCAGGCCAGGTTGAAGCAATACCCCCTGTCATAGGTCTCCGGCAGCATCGCAGTCCACGACCTGACGATGTCGCGATACATTGATCGATCCGGACAGACCGGGTTCGACATGCCGTGGATGCGGCAGTGCGTTATGGGGGCGAAAATGGGCACCAGATGCTGGTTGGGCTCGTAGATCTCCGGGGGCTGCTTGCGGCTATCGTACGCGTAGAAACAGAGTTTCTTGCCCGGATGTTTCTTGTGCACCTCCGCGAGAATCTGGTTGAAAAACCAGATGTACCGGTCGGTCATCAGCCGCCGGCCGGAGATCGGATCAATCTTGCCCGTGTCGTGACGGCGGCAGGCATCACACATACAAAAGCCGCCAGTATCCTCGGGCCCCATGCCGATCCAGCGCGCATCCGGCCGCCTGTCGAAGTAAGCGATCGTGGCGGCGACGGCGCGCTTCAGCACCTCCGGGTTGGTCAGGCACAGCTGGGTGTGCCTGTGCTCGCCGTCGATCAGGGCCCACAGCTCGGGTTCGGTCTCGAACTCCGACGGGGGCAATTGGGGTATGCCGTGGCACCCCGGGTCGCGGAACCCCCCCATGCGCTGGCGATGATACCACGGCATGGACGCGGAGAACCACAGGTAGTGGCGGCCCTGGAAGGTTGGGGCCTGAAAGGTCTCCTGCTCATCGAGCGTGACCGTCCGGGATTCGGGAATCACCGTGCCCAGATCGCCCGGCAGGTACCAGCGGATACCCAGCTGCTCCAGAAGCTCGAAGGCTGCGTACAACGTACCCTCGGGAGAGTTGCCGACCAGGCGCACCCGCTCGGGCCGGACAGACAGGATGAACGCACCCGCCTTGTCGCTCTGAGAGACCAGGCTCTCCTGAAGATCCGGCGCGAACGAAGGCCCGATCTCAATCGGCACCAGGCCACCTGGCGCAGCACCTCGGGTGATCTGCAGCATCGCCCCGGAGATCTTCTGCAGATGCATCTGCAACTCCTGGGCGGCACGGTCGAGATGGGGGTGAGTGCTGTCCGGCAGCACGATCGCGGCTCGAGCCTGCCCGTCGGTGACCAGTTGCAGCGCGGCGCCGGAGCCTGACATGAGACCTATCAGCATAGCGACGAGGAGGAGCTGGAGCGAAGGCAGTAGACCGATGGCGCGAAGGCGGATTTTTTTAGCTCGGATGCAGGCCTGAGCAGCACGGTGTAGGATAGACCTTCGTCTGGTCATTTCTTCACAACTCCTGTGGACACACCGGCCGGCTCGAACAACGCCTCGCTGCAGATGGGCCATACAGGCCGGAGCATGAGAAGCATCGAAAATTTGCGGGTTTGCGGGGAAAGTACTTAAACTAAGCACGCCCAGTCAACATGATAATAGCCGCTAACGGCTTGGGGCAGGCGGGAATACAGGCGTCCACTCCCCTCATTCCACTCGCGACGCCCGTATCGAGCCTCCGGTATGGCGGCCAGGTCATGGCCGTGCGCGTCTCTCTGAATTCCACACAGGAGCCGAACCGTGACTATACAGGCAGATCCCAGAATTCGCGAGGTGGGCGTCCCGGTGCGGTCCGTCAATAGGGCGCTGCTCTACGCCGGCAAAAACAAAACCGACAAGCCGTGTTTGTACGGCACGATGTCGCAACAGGCGGAGAACTTCTTCCTGCTGCAGATTGACCCCGAAACGGGGGAATTCCGTCAGATGACGCCTGCAGTCCCCGAGTCGAACTACACCACGGCCGCGTACATGAGCAGGTCGGGCAAATTCTACATAGGCGCCGCACATTCGGGTCAGCTCTTCTGTTTCGACCCCGAGCGGGAGGAACTGCTGGATCTGGGCACGATCAACCCGGAGATGGCCATCTTTCCCATCCGGATCGACGAGGATTCCAAAGGCACGCTCTGGATTTCCAGCTACGGCACGGCGGACCTCACGAGTTTCGATCCGGAATCGGGTGAGTTCGCCCGATATGGCCGGATGGACGAGATCGACATGTACGCCAGTTGCTTCGTCAACGTCGATGACACCATAGCTTGCATGATCTACCAGACCAGACCTCATGTAGTCGTGCTCGACCCTATGACGGGCGACAAGCACGCTGTCGGCCCGATCGTGACCAAGGGGGAAGGAACGCTGAGTCTGCTGTACGGTTCCGACAGACAATTGTACATAGAGTCCAGCGAAGGAAATTTCAGGATCGACGGCATGGAAGCCGTTCCCGTCGAGGATATCCCCCACGCGGCCCCAGAGATGCCGACCCTGGCCGACGGCAGCACCTTCAGGTACGCCGACGCCGAGGAACAGATCCACCGCCACCTGGAGATCACAAAACCCGACGGCAGCATCCATACCTTCTATCTGGATTACAACGCGGCCGGAACCGACATCTTCTGTCTGCACGGTGGCTTCGACGAATGCATCTACGGTTCCAGCATTCTCCCCGAGCATCTTTTCAGATACAACCCCAAGTCCGAAGAACTGATCGATCTCGGGATTTGTTCGAGGGCGACCGGTGAGGCCTATTCGATGGCCAACCACGACGGCAGGATCTACATCAGTTCCTATCCTGGGGCCAGTGTATCCATCTACGATCCCTCGCAGGGCTATGCCTTCGGAGAGGAGTCGGACAGCAATCCGAGAGATATCGGCCGCATCGACGACATTTCCTATCGCCCCAGGTCTACCCTTGGCGGGCCTGGCGGCAAAGTCTGGTTTGCGTCCATCCCCGACTATGGACGATGGGGAGGTCCGTTGGCCTGCTACGATCCGGCGACCAGAAAGAAAAAGGCCTTCTACCGCATTGCCGGCGACGGCAGTTGCTACACGCTGGCCCACCTGGAAGCCCAGGGGTTGATCGCCGTAGGCACGAGCATTTCCGGAGGCACCGGAACGCAGCCCAAGGTAAACCAGGCAATGTTGTTCCTGTTCGACTATGAGGCGGAGGAGAAAATCTGGGAGGGCACGCTCGATCGGCACATCTCGGTCTACAACGCCCTCGTCACTGGGCCAAACGGCAAGCTCTACTGTGCCATTCGTGGCGAGGAAGGCGCGGGAATCGTCCTCTTTGACCCTGAGGAACGCGAATTCATCGATCGGGTTACATCGCCGGAAGACGGCCCCGTTGACAACGGTCTGCAGAACGGACCTGACGGGAAGATCTATGGTCTTACCAATCTATGCATCTTCCGGCTGGATCCCTCGTCGCTCGAAGTCGAAGAAATCGTGGTGTTCCCCGAACCCCTCGGAGGACACGCCGCTGCAGGACCGATCGTGGATGGTCAGCTCTATTACTCATCGGGCCACCGGCTGATGGCCGCCAGGATACTCTAGAGCTGGGATCTGGATTTTAGCCATCCTATCCACTCATATCTCCAGTCTCTTCTCCATGATCACCATGCCGATCCGACGCTGAAACCCAACTCGTTCGTTGATGGCCAGCATCTGCTTGTTGTCGTCACCGGCGAAGACGCAGATCGCCTGATACCCCTGCTTCCCCGCCCACTCCGCAGCCCGCATCTTGAGCGCCGTGGCGATTCCCCTGCCGCGGTATTCCTCGAGCACGCCGGTCATCGCTGCTTCCAGCTTGTCTTTTTCCTGATTTCTGTATCCATGCCAGGGTTTCCCTCGTTCGGGGTCGCGGTGCCTGAGCCAGGTGGAACCGACGAACCGCTCCCCGTCCAGGGCGATAAAGCAGCCATCGAGCAGAAGGATATCCTTCCCCACATACTCTTTCACCTCCTCGTAGATCAGTGGAGGGTGAGGGGGTTGGCCGGAGCCCTGGGGGGGCAAAAGCATACAGGAGTTGAACAGGTCGACCTGTTTTTTTAGACTTTCGGGATCTCTTTCCAGCTCTTCTTTCAGATTGGTAATGGCGATCCCCTGTGACTCCATCCGTTTTCCGGATTCCTCCAGCAGCGATCGGTCTATCGCGTCGAGAGGCTGGAACAGGTCCCAAACCAGGCGAATGCGGGCAAAACCGCATTTCTCGAAGAAATCCAGCAGGTGCTTCTCAGGGTAGTCGGCCGGCCAGCTTCTGATCGCCTCCCGAATCCAAACAGTGGTCGCTCCCAGTTCCTCCAGGTCTCCGCTCAGTTTTTCGTAGAGCGCGTCTCCCACTCCCTTCTGCAGCATTTCGAAAGACGCCACCACGTACATCCTGAAACGCTTCGGATCGGCATCCTGTTGCTCGATGCAACCGTACCCGGCGAGCTGCCCGGTATCGGGGTCGTTCACCGCGTAGTGGCGCCGCACTCTGTTCTCGGCGTCGAACGCCCGGCGCACCCGCAGCCAGTGCTCGTTCCCCTCCTGGTCGAAGGGGGACATGACATTGGCGATCTGCAGAATCGGTTCCCAATCCTGCTCCACGGCCCGGCGAATAGCGCTGGCGAAGCGCTCGTCGCGCGAGGGACGCTCCCCCTCTAAGTAGTCGCATACCATGTCGATCAGTCTCTCCTTGAGTTTGCCGCGCGCGCTGCGCAGACGGTTGGTCACCGTGCTTTCTGGGACGCAGAGAAACGCGGAGATCTCCTTCATCGAGTGGCCGGAGATGTAGAACAGGGTGGTTGCCTGGCGCTCTTTCTCGGGCAGTCGGCCGATCGCCTCTCGGACCTGCTCTTCCGTCTCCCGCCTCTCGCTCTCCTGAACCGGATCCGGCCGCCGATCGGGCACATCGAACGCCTTCTCAAGCGGTGCAATCTCCAGACGCCGAGCGCGGATAAACCGGTTGCACTGTCTGGACACGATGCGCTGGAACCAGCCCGGAAAAGCAGCGGGTTGACGCAGTTTTGAAAGCTCCCGGTAGACGGTGACGAACGCCTCCTGGGCGGCGTCCTCAGCCAGAACGGAGTTCCCCAGACGGGCATAGGCACAGGCGAAGGCCATGTCCTGGAAACGGCGGACGAGTTCGGCGAACCCTTCCTGTCGCTCGCGGAAATCTTGATCGGTCGCTCTGGCAACCAGCTGTTCTACGCTCTCCATACCATCTCGGTTGGGTTTCACTTTAATAGTGCCACTTCGCAGAGAGAATCTGTACAAAAAAAGCCGCAGGACATCTATCCTTGCGGCCGGTATTCCATTTTTTTCGCAGAGGTGGGTTTATTGTCATCCCTCTCCGCCGAAAACCCGAACGGCCATTTCGATCTGCTCACTCCGCTTGATTCCCAGGATGATACTGGTGATTCCCGCAACGGCGACCGTGGTGCGCAGTGTGTATTCGAATAGATCCATCCCCCGCTCCTCAGCCTGCGCTGCCAGCCTCTGCAGTTCCCCCATCACAGATTCATCCTCGAGCAGCGGCAGCCACTCCGGCTTCTCCGCCCCGCGCGAACCTTCAGGCGGAGCAACTCCAATCTGATATTTCCCGGAGAGCAGCCCTCCCTGCAGCACCTGAAAGGGGACGACGCCGATTTCCTCCCGCCGGCACAGAGGCAACAGATCTGATTCGATATCTCGCTTCAGCAAACTGAAAGGAGGTTGGTGTACCACCGGTCGCGGCCAACCCTCTCTAGCGCACGCCTCCAACACCTGCTCGACCTCCACGGCGTCGAAGTTCGACAGCCCCCAGTGTCGCACCTTCCCCACCCGGATGAGCTCCACGAATGTCCCGATCGATTCCTCCAGCGGCGCCTCCGGATCCGGCTTGTGCATGTAGTAGAGATCGATCCAGTCCGTACCCAGCCGCTGCAGGCTGCGATCACATTCCCGCAGCACATGCTTCCTACTCAGCCCTTCGTCTTCCGCATCCGGGCCGATCTTCATACCGACTTTCGTCGCCACGATCGCCTCTTCACGCCTCCCTCTCAACCCCTTCCCCAGAATCTCTTCGGCCGTTCCTCCAGAAGAACCGATGTAGCGGCTGTACCCTTCGTACATATTTGCCGTGTCGATGAAATTCAGGCCCAGATCCAGCGCCCGATGCACGATTTCTATCCCCTTCGTCTCACCTACCGGCGTGCCGAAGGTCATGGTACCCAGGCACAAGAGAGACACCTCCAGATCCGTGTGAGGAATCTTCCGCCTTTCCAGCATATCAATCCTCCTCCTCTATCTCCGGCCAGGAATGGTTCTGCGGATCCAGCAGCCGACTCGGGGCAAAGTACTCCGCAGGATAATCGTTCGGGCCATCTACTTCCAGAATCTGCTGCACCACATGCCGCGCCGCGTTGAACGACACTCCGGTTCCCGAACCGCACATACCGCCGATTGCATACTGCCGCTTGCCGTCCAGCAGCCCGACCACCGGGAACTCGTCCGCCGTAAAGCCGGGCGTGCCGCTCCACTCGTGGGTCACGTACAGTTTGCTGCGCCCGAAGTATTTGTACAATTCCCCCATGAGGAACTTGGTGATGAAGCGCGAAGGGTTGTTGCAATTGGCTCGCTTCGGCGAAATCCTGGAAGCATCCGAGCCGACCATCGCCCCCTCTTCGTGGCCGCCGAAAAAGCCCCGCTTGCCGCTCAAACCAATGTGCGGCTTCATATTCTCCGGTCCCCCCGTGCCGAACGCCGCCTGCGTCTGCACCGGATGGATGAATTCTCCGCACTGCGGATGCAGCGCCGCAGTGTGCGCTTCGATCGCGTTGATAACGAAGGACGCTCTCACCGTTCCGCGTTCGGTATGCACCACGTACTGATCTCCGTCCTCCTCCACCTTCAGCACTCGCGTGCGCGTGAACAGCTGCACCTCCGAACTCTCCAGCGCCTTCTCCAGCAGGCACCACACCCACCTGGCCGGATGAAAGGACGCCGCCCCTCGTGAGAAACCGGCCGGCGCCTCCACCCGCATTCCCCCCTTTTCCCACACTTCCTCCGGCGCCAGGGACGTCCAGTCGTCAAACCCGGCAATCTCCCCCGCCTCGATAGATTCCTCCAATGCCGGCTGGTCCGCTTCGTCCCTGGCCTGAATCCAACCATTGCGCGTATAGTCGCACGCGAACCCCTCCGCCTCGACCGTCTGCTCGATCAGGTCCGCGTTCCTGTAAGCACTCCGCGCGTACGCCGCTGCAAACTGTTCTGCCAGCTTCCCGCGCTGATCTTCGCTCAGGTCTCCGCACACCCGCTCCAGATAGGGCCGCACCGTATCGCGCACCATGGCGAAATACCGCCCCATCACCACCAACCCTTCGTTGCGGCCACTGGCCCCCCAGGCCGGATCCTCCATCTCCAGGACGACCATTTTCTCCGCCCCTCCCGATTTCGCCCAGTGGTACGCGCAACTCGCCCCCGTCATTCCCGCACCGATAACCACCACCTCCACCTCTTCCGGCAATCGCGCCTCGGCCTCCTCCTCCCAGGGATGGTTCGCCAGCGGATTCCCCTCCGCCAGCCAGATGGGGGTCCGCGACACCTCTCCGGCAAAGCTGACCGACGTCAGAGCATCGGGAATGGCTCCGAACATCTGCCCCAGAGCCCAACCGCACATCCGCAGCAGCTTTACCGGCCAGAAATGCTCTCCGTAAACCAGATTCATAAAACTCCTGGCCGCTCGGAAATCGTGGCCGCGCAGTCCAAAGAGCAGGCTCAGGCCCACGCGCAGGCGCTCCCACAAACCGCAGGATCTATCGGATTCCATACCGATTCTCCTTCTCTCTTCAGGGGGTCCAGTTCTTCGCCTTCTCGGCATATTCCCGCGCCTGGCCGGCGATATCCATCCCCACCTCCTCGGACCACGCCCCCAGCAGTCTCCGGTAGATCGGTCCGGGCTTCCCATCCCCAATCTGTTGAAAGTCGAAGCGCGTGATCGGAATCATACAGATCGTCGTGCTGGTGAACCACGCCTCGTCCGCACCGCGCACGTCGTACGGCTCGATATCCGCCTCGCGCATCGGGATGCCCAGTTTTCCGGCCAGCGCCATGCAGACCCCGCGCGACACCCCGCGCAGGATGTCGTGCGGTTTGGGCGTGAGAATCTCCCCGTCGCGCACCATGAAGAAGTTGTTGCCCGTCCCCTCGGTCACAAACCCGTGCTCGTCGGTCAGCAGGGCCATCGCCCCTTCTTCCATATGGGCCGCCTGCAGTTCGGCGATCTTGTAGTAGATGCGGCTGCGATTTTTCGCCTTGGGATCGATATACCGCGCCGGCACCGACCGCTGCGGCGTGATCACGAAGTGCCCCCCGGTCTCGTACTTCTCCGCCATTCCACCGATGTGCCGCACCAGCGGGAAGACATTGATCGATACGATCGGCGCCGTCCCCTCTTTCACCAGACTGTCGTAGAGCGGCAGCGCCCCCCGCGTAACATCGTGCATGATCTGGAAGTCGTATCCCTCCAGCACGGGCAAATTCCGCTCGATCGTCTCTGCGGTGGCGGCTTCCATCTCGCCAATCGACATCCCGCAGTCGATTCCCGCGTATTTCATGGAGGCGTAGAGCCGCTCCAGGTGCTCGCGCAGCCGGTACGACTTCTGCCCGAAAGACCGCGTCATCTCAAAGAGCATATCTCCGTACATCAGGGCACAGTCGAAGATGGAAATGCGCGCTTCTACTTCGGGAATAAACTCTCCGTTGAAATACACCAGACGTCCGGACATGAAGCATCTCCTCAGATTATGAATTCGATTTCGCCGCTTCGGCCCAGCTTCCGGCCGAATCTCCGGTCTCCACATTTTGCCGAAAATCGCTTCAGTGACAGCGATGAATGCCATAAAATGCCATTTTTATCGCCACATCTCAATTATTTTCTTGTTACTCGAATAGATAATTCTTTGTTTTTAGGAAAATTACAGGAGAAAAATGTCGTGCAGACCATTCTTCTCGCCGAAATCGGCGAAAATCATTATGGCAACTGGGACCTCTGCCGCGGCATGGTCCGCGAGGCGGCGGCCAGCGGCGCAACCTTTGTAAAATTCCAGACCTACACCTCCGAGCAGTTCGGCTCGGATCACCCCTGGTACTCCGAGTTCAAGAAAGTGGAGATGCCCGAGGAGATCCACTTTGAGATGCAGGCGCTCTGCCGCGAACTGGACGTCGGCTTCCTCTCCTCGACCTTCACCACCCGCTCCACCGCCTTTCTGGTCGACCGGATGGGCTGTGACGCCCTCAAACTCGCCTCCAGCCGTGTCCCCGATCTGGATTTGCTCACCTACATCAACAGTCGCGCCGACCAGGTGAAGACAGCGTATCTCTCCACCGGCATGGCCACCCTCGACGAAGTCCGCACCGCCGTCGACCACCTCGACCGCATCGACGAACTCTACCTGCTTCACTGCACCAGCCAGTACCCCACCGAGGACGAAGGCGTCAATCTGCGCGCCATGCTCACCCTCCGGGAAACGTTCCCCGAACACCGCATCGGTTTCAGCGACCACAGCCGCGGTCTGGACGCCTGTCTCGCCGCCGTTGCCATGGGAGCCGAACTGCTGGAGAAACACTTCACCTACAGCACCCGCATGCCCGGCGACGACCACGAAGGCGCCCTGACTCCCGAGAGCATGAAAGAGCTGGTGCACCGCGTCGTACGCATCGAAACCATGCTCGGTTCTCCCGAGAAAAAACCGGTGCCCGCCGAAACCCGGGCTATCGACGCCCTGCGCATCCCGATGCGCGAAGTCGACTTCGATATCCCATGAGCAAATACAGCTTCGTCGACCACTCCCGGGTTTCACGCAATCTCATCTGTATAGCCGGCCCGCAAGATGGACCTCCCCTCTGAATCGGCTTCCCGCGTCGAGCTCACCGACCGCGAGAAGATGCGGCTCCTCCCGTGGAGCTATGCCCACTGTACCGCCAATAGTGTTTTCTCCGCCCTTACCTTCTTCGGCCCAGTCTTCATCCTCTTCCTCGACGAACTCGGCCTGCCCAAGACCCGTATCGGCTTTCTCCTCTCCCTCCTGCCTTTCTGCGGACTGATTGCCCCTTTCATCGCTTCGACCGTGGCCCGTATAGGCGTCAAGCGCGTCTTCATCGCCTGCTGGGGAATGCGGAAACTGGTCACCGCTCTGCTCCTGTTGATTCCCTGGGTCCTCGGTCGGTACGGTTCGGAACCGGCTTTTTTCGCAGTAGCTGGAATAGTCGCCGCCTTCGCCCTGCTCCGCGCCGTGGCCGAAACCGCCTGGTTCCCCTGGTTTCAGGAGGTCGTTCCCCTCACCTATCGGGGCCGTTATAACGGTGTCAACAACTTCGTGAGCCTCCTGGCCAGTTGTCTCAGTCTGGCCGCCGCCAGCTACGTCCTCGATCGCATCCCCGGCCTGGACCGCTTCATCTGGCTCATCGGCATCGGCGTGGTGGCCGGCGTAATCTGTGTCCTCTTCTCCTTTCCGATACCTGGAGGAGCTCCCGGAAAACCATCCGCATCTACCCCTTTCCACGCCATGCGTGGTGTCCTGCGAGATCGCCGTTTCCTCATCTATTTGGGATACAACGCTCTGGCGCTGGTGACCATGCACTCCATGCTCATGGCCTTCATCCCCCTGTTCATGAAGGAGCAGGTCGGCCTGAGTGAACAGCAAATCATTCTACTGCAAATCGGCGGCTACGTCGCCGGCCTGCTGTCGAGCTTTCCCTGGGGACGTATGGCCGACCGGCGCGGCGGCAAGGAAATGCTCCTCATCGTCGTCCTGTGCATGCTTGCCCTCCCCATCGGCTGGTCCTTGATTCCGCGCCTTCATCCATCCAGCTTCCCCGTAGCTTTGGCCCTGGCCGCCCTCGCCGGTGGCTTGAGTGCCGGTTGGTGGATCTGCGACCAGCGCTTCCTCTACGTCGAGTTGGTGGAGCCGGAGAAACGCACCGAGTACATGGCCGTCTACTACGCCTGGAGCGGCCTGATCGGCGGCTGCGGTCCGATCGCTGCCGGCGCCTTTCTGGACCGCTTCCAGTCGCTGAGCGGCAGCTTCTGGATCTTTTCCCTCGACCCGTACCAGCCACTCTTCCTGATCGGTTTCTCGCTGCTGCTGGTCGCCCTGTTCCTCCTGATTCGCCTGCCCTGTGGACGGGATGTGAATCGAGATCTCGTTACCTCCTCGAAGGAGATTTAACCGATCATGTCGCCACAGCCCTCCGTCAGAGCCGCGGCTTTCGAATCCCGCCAGGTCTACCGCTCGCATCTGCACCCGGGCTACACCTCCTGGGTCTCCTTCTTCCCGGGCGAACGAGGCCAGTGGTACCTCACCTGCGAAGAGGTGACTCGCCCCGAAAAACCGCTGCCACAGTGCACGCCGCAGCAGTGGTACAGCATGGGACTCCCCGCAGGGTACGACAAGTCCCAGTATCTCATGGAGGCGGTCATCCTCGAATCGACCGACGATATGCGGACCTGGAAGGTGATCTCCCGTCAGCCCTTCCGCCACCACCACACCGTGGGCCAATTCGGCACGACGCGCACCCCGGACGGCCGCTTCCTGCGCTTCGCCTGGTCCTGCTACTCCCTGGACGATTCGGTAACGCCTAGCGAGATCCTCTACGTCTCCGCCGACGACGGCCGCACCTGGAAGCTGATGCCTCCTTTCCACGACCCGCACTTCGTCAGCTACCCCCACCGGCTGCGCACGCTGCGCGACGGCACCCTGGTGCTGTGTGTCCCCCTGCGACGGAAGTGGGCCACCGAGATGTGCCCGGTGCGCACCTGCCGCGACCTCGAAGTCGACTCCGACAAGCAGATGGCCCTGTTCTTCTCCTTCGACCAGGGCCACACCTGGAGCACCCCCCTGCCGATCTACGGCGGTCAGAACGTCAGCGAAACCGACTTCGTCGAGCTCCCCTCCGGAGACCTGCTCTTCGTCAACAACTCCATCTTCGCCCACCCCGGACGACAGATCGTGTATCGTCAAAATCGCACATTCACCCCCGGTCCGTTGGAAAAGGCCGGAGGCCAAACCGGCATCGGTGAGGAGAACATGGTCCCCGAAACCATCTGCCTGGCCGGGGAAAACATACTGATCGGCTGCCTGCGCGCCGGCCGCTACCAGTGGTCCGACGACCTGGGCCGCACCTGGTACCCCCTCCAGGGAATCCCCGACATCGGCCCGGAGGTGTACCAGCCGTGGATCCACGCTCTCCCCGACGGCCGCATCGCCTGCGCCGGCCACTACGGTCGCGACGCCCCCATAAGCGGCGACGACCGGGGCGATCAATACCTCAGCATCCACTTCTTCGAACTGGAAGTGCGGAGTCGCACCCGGAACACCCGACTGCTGGTCGAACGGGACTTCGATCCTCCAAATCGGCGCTGGCTCAACGCCTATACCCTCACCCTGCAGTGCGACGGTTCCCCTTTGCCCGCTGCGGAAGTTGAATTCTGGTACGTCGAACGGGACCAGCCGGGCTACGACTCCTTCGGCAAATGTCCCCTTGAAGAACGCATGGAAGCGGGAGGCAACTTGCTCAAACTGCACACAGATGCGGCCGGCAAAGCACACGTAGACCTGCCGCACCTGAACGCCGTCGAAAACGAACACCACTCCATCCAGTTCGTTGCCCGCTTCAACGCCGATCACCCCGACCCCGCGCATAAGCCCTGCCAGACGTGCCAGTTCGAGTTCTACAGCGTATCTTTCCAGGACCCGCCGCTGGAGGAACAAAGCTCATGAGCGAAGAAACGCTGGCTTGCCCCGATCACCCCTACTATCGGCAGGAAGACGAACTCCTCATAACGCGAGATCTGGAAGTCACCGGCCGCCTGCCCTGCACCCGCACCCTCCTGCCCCGCACAGAGCGCTGGCCAACCCACCACATCGGGGGCCACCTCGGCCGCACGCGCAATGGCACACTATACGCCCTGCTCACGGGCAGTCCGGCCGCCCAGCGCTGGATCTCCGAGGATGACGGCCTCACCTGGAATGGGGAAGAACTCGATCGCCCCGCACTGGGCGCTTTCGCCATCCTCGACGACGACACCTTCCTGGCCGCCGCAGGAGGCGGAGAAGAACCGATACGCATCCTCTCTTCACCCGATCGGGGACGAACCTGGGAGTCGATTCCCACACTTTCCCTATCCCCGTTCGACGCCATGCA
>Ga0233431_1000426_pt1 | contig 94291 bp, 93 predicted proteins | sample SI_118_April2016_FD_179867 | JGI IMG/M metagenome (GOLD analysis project Ga0233431, IMG submission 179867) | Seawater microbial communities from Saanich Inlet, British Columbia, Canada - SI_118_April2016_200_MG | ecosystem: Environmental > Aquatic > Marine > Inlet | place: Canada: British... | reverse complement strand
TAACTGTCATGTCGCTAGTACTTTAATTGAGTTTCCGAAAATGCTAGCTTATTTTTCAATAGGCACCTCCAACTTGTATAAAAAAACATGTGGCTCGGATAAAATCCAAACCACATGTTTTTATAATTCATTCCAACAGGCGGCCTGGCAACCATGGCTGAATTTTTCAGCTTTAGATCCATAGCTTTGCGTCCTCAGCTTTCACTGAGTTTGCCTTTTTCAATCTAAATACAGTATACAAGAGAAAAAAAGCCCAAGTATTGCGATTTCATTACAAGGGCAGCAAGCCTCTTTTAAAAATGATCAAGCTAATTTCTCAAAATCTTTCGCTTCTCCCAGCGGAATTCCCTTCGTACTACGATCAATTCGTCTGAGCAAGCCTGTCAGCACATTGCGGCTCCCCAATTCTATAAAAGTTTCCACGCCTTGCGAGATCATATACTGGATGGATTCTGTCCAACGGACGCGGGATGTAAGCTGGGCGCGTAAATCCGCTTCGATTTCCGCTATGGTGGATAGGGGATTCGCCCCCACGTTTCCGACGACAGGCAGGCTTGCTTCCCTTATCTCAACATTTTCTACTGCCTCATCAAATTCCGCTTGAATAGCAGACATCAACGATGAGTGTGGAGCAATACTTACTGCTAAAGGAAGAGCTCGGCGCGCGCCAGCTTCTGTTGCCAACGCAAGAGCACGCTTCAAGGCAGGCTTCGCGCCAGAAATAACCACCTGCCCTGGGCAATTATCATTTGCCACCTGAATAGCTTCATTATCTTCACTGGCTTCAACGCAAATTTTCTCTAGCACAGGAATGTCCAATCCAAGGATGGCTGCCATTCCGCCTGGGGCGATTTCACCAGCGTAACGCATTAACTCGCCACGTCGACGCACGAGGCGCAGACCATCTTCAAAGGAGAGGCTTTTTCCAGCGACCAACGCGCTTAACTCGCCGAGAGAATGCCCGGCAACGGAAGCAGGCTCAAATTCGGGAGCGATTTCCGAGAAAACTCTCCACGCAGCAATTGAATGAACAAAGAGAGCTGGTTGTGTATTGGCGGTATCATTTAATTCGTCTTCTTTCTCCCACATAATATTTGAGAGAGAAAAGCCTAAGATTTGATCGGCTTCTTCAAAAGTCGCACGAGCAACGGCGTATTTTGACGAAAGTTCACTTCCCATACCAAGCACTTGAGAGCCTTGACCAGGAAAAAGAAAAGCTGTTTTTTGAGGGTTGAAATCCATATTTTCTCCTATTCTGCCCTTAAAACACAAACGAGCCGAGATGGTCACGGCTCTGTTTGGGAAATTCTGGTTTTACTATTTCTCTGATTTTACTTCGATAACTTCACGGCCTTTATAGAAGCCACATTCGGAGCAAACGGTATGCGGTAATCGTGCGGAACCACAGTTGCTGCAAGTGGTAAGATTGCGGGCTGTGAGGAAATCGTGGGCGCGGCGACGATTGCGGCGACCTTTGGAAATTTTACGCTTTGGAAGTGGGGTCATGCTACTTTCTCCTTAATACAAGAATCGGGCTTCGCCCGATTTATCTTTTCTAAACAAGCGCGCTGATTATAGTGGTGTTGACCAGTGACGTCAAGACCGATTCGTTGTACAATTCATGCTATGGAAATTAAAATTGCAGGCGCAAAAATCAGAAAATACGCTGTTTCAAAAAGCGGCGATACCCTTGAGATAATCGAACGCCCAAATGGCGGGCTTTCTGTTGTCTTGGCAGATGGCCAAACATCTGGGCGTGGCGCAAAAGCCGTTTCGATGATGGTTGTCCGCAGAGTAATCGGCCTACTTGCCGAAGGCGTACGAGATGGTGCAGCAGCGCGAGCCGCTTCTGATTATTTATATACAGAAAAAATGGGCAAGGTTTCATCAACGCTGAATATTGCCTCAATTGATTTAAAAACAAAAACTGTCGTGCTAACACGTAATAACCCTGCCCCTACCTATATTTGTCATGGCGACAAACTAGATATTCTTAAAACGGATAGCTCCCCAATTGGGATTGCGCGCAATATTCGCCCATCAATTAGCGAGATTGCGCTGAAACCTGGCTTAACGATTATCATCTACACAGATGGCTTAACGCATGCCGGAAAACGCAGAGGGAATCCAATGGATATTAGCGCGGCCATTCAGGTAGCACTTGATGCTGAAGACCCCACGCCTCAGGAAATCGCCAATTCTCTTCTTGCTCACGCTATGCGCTTGGACGAAAACCGTCCTGCTGATGATATTAGCGTGGTCGCGATCCGTGTGACATCTGATGAGGGTGATAACGTTCGCCGTATGAGTGTTGAACTTCCGATTGGTCCTGTTTAAAGAGAATGAGAAAAAGGCGAAGAAGATGGCAAGCCTCATGGCGCGACACGAAACTCCTGCTCAGAGAGTTTCGTGCACCCTTGTTTTTCTTCGTAGCAACCATGCTCGGAGGAGGCGCACTTTACCAAAAAATTGCGCTTCAAGTTGGTGAACCGCTCCATGATTACTCTGAAGCTGTCTATCTGGTTCTAACATTATCTTTTCTGCAACCCAGCGGAGACTTTCCATCACACCCCTTCTTGGAAGCATTTTATTTTATTATGCCACTCTTCGGGATGGGTATCCTTGCGCAGGGTCTTGCCGATTTTGGGATCATGCTCTTTAATCGAAACGCACGTAATAAGGAATGGGAAATGGCTATTGCATCTACTTTTCACAACCACACAATTCTCGTCGGTTTGGGGCATCTTGGTTTTCGTGTCGCAGAACACCTGAGTAGTCTTGGCAGAAAAATTGCCTTTATTGAACTTGACCCCAAAGATGATCTCGTAGATGCCGTACGAGAAATGGGGATTCCTGTTATCCACGATGACGCTTCTCGACAATCTGCCTTGGAGAAAGCCGGGATCTACGAAGCTCGCACAATCACCCTTTGTATGCAAGCGGATGCCTTAAATCTTCAAATCGCGGTCAAGGCACGCACCCTTAATCCTGATATAAACGTTGTTGTGCGTATTTTTGATCATGAATTTGCAAAATCCATTCAAAAGCAATTTGGCTTCACAGCCTTCAGCGCAACCAGCATCTCTGCACCAGCATTTGCGGCAGCCTCAGCAGGAATAGAAATCACTCGTCCAATTACCGTCGAAGGGGAAGCCCTCAGCCTAGCAAAGCTCAAAATAGCACGAAGCTCATCGCTAAAGCAAATGTCCGTTGCGAAGATAGAAAAAGATTTCGACGTAAGCGTAGTTCTTTTACGACGCGGTACTGAAGCAGATATGCACCCAGCCGGCATCCGCATTCTGCGCAAAGAAGATATCGTTGCCATTCTTGGCAACCCAGATCAAATCAGCTTAATGGTTCATGCCAATCACTAAAGAAGATTTTTTGGTCGGGGTCGTTGGTCCCTGTTCTGCGGGGAAATCAACATTGGTGGCGGGGCTAAAAAAACGCGGGGTTAATATCAGGCAGATTGCGCAAGAACATTCCTATGTCAAAGATATGTGGCGGCGATTAACCAACCCAGACATCCTCATCTTCTTGCAGGTTTCCTATCCTGTAGCGCAGGAACGAAGAAAACTCAATTGGGCACAAAAAGAATACAAAACGCAGCAACATCGCCTAAGAGATGCTCGCCAATATACTGATTTTTATCTTGACACCGACGAGTTAACACCCGAAGATATACTCAACCTAGTTCTAAAATTTATAACAGAGGTCTACGATGCGCCATCCAATTAGCCTTTTTTTCCTTTTAGTTTTCCTTTCGCTAGCCTGCCGTCTCTCTCCTTTTTCGGATAGCACATCATCTTATCCTGAAAATATAGAAGAAACACTATTATCACCAGAGAGTACAGAAGATGAATCTACATCTCCTCATATTTTTCTGGATCGGGAAAATCGCGACATATTTAAGAGCGGCTTGATACCGGCTCAACAAAAGATTCTCAGCGAGATGCCTGATGCCACCACTTATCACCTCGACTTGGAAATTGCTGAGGACCTGATCCATATCACAGGCAGTCAGAAAGTTCGTTACACAAATCAAGAAGATATTGCGTTAGACGAAATCTATTTTCATCTCATGCCTAATTATCTCGGTGATGAGATGCTTGTCTCTGAAGTTAGCATTGAAGGAGAAAGCATCAACTTTGAGCTGGAAATGCAAGATACCGCGATGCGCGTCCCGCTCGCATCTTCCTTACAGATTGGCGAGAGCGTGATTATCAAAATTGATTTCGCGACAACTGTCCCGACTCAGCTTGAGAGCAATTACGGCATTTTAGCATCAACAGAAGGCGTCTTAGCCTTAGCTCACGCCTACCCGATGGTTGCGGTTTACGATGATGAGGGCTGGAATATCGACATCCCCTCTGAGCAAGGCGATGTCACTTATCTTGAAGCCAGCTTTTATATCGTCCGTGTTAACGCACCAAAAGATCTCGTGCTCGTTGGGTCTGGAAACGAGATCACGCGCAAATCCGAGGGAGATCGGCAAATCATCCAATATGCTGCTGGTCCTGCTCGGGATTTTTACCTCGTCGCCAGCGAAGATTATCTCCTCATCAGCAAAGATTTTGGCGATTATGTGATCAATAGTTATGCGCCAAAAGATGCGCAAGAAGGCGCGCAAATGGCAATGGATGTTGCAGCGGCATCCATCGATCTATTTAGTGAAAAATACGCGCCCTATCCTTATACCGAATTCGACATTGTCACTACGCCAACGTATGCACTCGGGATTGAATACCCCGGCATGACGGCGATCAATGTAGACCTATATGATTTATCAGGTAGTTTTGGCGGAACGCCTGCAAGTGTTTATCTTGAATCGACCATTGCACATGAAGTTGGGCATCAGTGGTTTTATCATTTGGTCGGCAACGATCAACTTGATGAACCCTGGCTAGATGAATCTCTGACGCAATATATCACCTGGCAATATTATCTTGATGCCCACGGTGCAAATGGCGGAGCAGGCTTTGAGCAAGCTCTAGCTGGGCGTTGGCAACGAGTTGAAGGGGAAGATGTTCCGCTTGGCTTGCCTGTATCGGCTTATCAAGATGCTGAATATGGCGCGATCATTTACGGGCGAGGAGCATTCTTTTTTGAAGCATTGTCTGAAGAAATGGGAAGTAAAAACTTCGACGCTTTTCTCGCTGATTACACCCAAAGCCAGCAATGGGAAGTTGCAACACAAGAGAGTATGCGTGAGTTTGCCGAAAAGCATTGTAGCTGTGATCTCGAGAGTTTATTCGCAGAGTGGGTTTATCCTTTGGAATAGAAGGGGCTATAAATATCAGCTATCAGGCCTTGAACTTGCTAATGTCTAAAGTCTGATGACTGAATGCTTATAAAAACCCCAATCCCACCCTACCCATACACACCCTATGAGGTATAATCTTTCCGCCGCCAGAGCATTGGTGGTATTTTTATGAATTGGAGTAGAGTTTATGATAAAAAATCAAGACACCCGATTACTCGTGATTATCATTCTGGTCGCTTTTGCGCTCTGGATTGGCTTGAGCGAAACGCTCTTCATCAGTAATCCTATTAACGGAGAACCTCTCTACGAACGTAATGTCAAGCCACAACTTGGGCTTGATTTACGTGGCGGCTTGCAGGTTTTACTTGAAGCCGATCTTCCCGAAGACGCAGAGATTTCAGCCGAACAAATGGAAGTGGCTCGTAACGTCATCGAAAATCGTACCAACGCATTAGGCGTTTCTGAGAATGTTGTTCAAATTGCAGGAGATCGCCGTATCGTTGGTGAATTTCCGGGCTTGGAAGATACCGAAGGCGTGATCGCTGTTATCCAACAGACTGGCTTGCTAGAGTTTGTCGATATGGGAGATGTCCGTCCCCCCGCTGGCACACTCCTACAAACCGATTACGCTCTCTCTGCTGAAGATGCAAACGCCGATTCCGCTTCAGAAGATGCGCCAGAAATCTATCATACGGTAATGACAGGCTCCGCGCTTAAAGAGGTCTTTGTAAATCAGCCTCAAACGGGTCAATTCCAAATTGCCTTTGAACTAGAATCAGAGGGAAGCGATATTTTTGCCGAATATACAAAAAACAATATCGGGAAAGTCCTTGCCATAGTTTTGGACAAAGAGGTTATCTCTGCGCCCACTATCCAAAGCGAGATCAGTGGAGGCAGTGGCGTAATTACAGGGCAATTCGATTACGATAGCGCAAATGCTCTCGTTGTTCAATTGCGCTATGGCTCTTTGCCAATCCCGCTCAAAATTGTTGAAAGCCGCATTATCGGGCCAACACTCGGAGAAGATTCCCTGCAACGCTCTTTGCAAGCTGGCCTGATCGGGATCATCATTGTTGTCCTCTTTATGGCGCTATATTACAGGCTCCCCGGCATGATGGCGGATATTTCCATTATCTTCTATGCCATCATCGCCTTTGCCTTCTTCAAGTGGATTGGTGTGACTCTCACCCTCCCCGGCATCGCTGGCTTCATGCTTAGCACAGGCTCTGCGCTAGATGCAAATATTCTTGTCTTTGAAAGGCTCAAAGAAGAATTGCGTCGCGGCAGATCGCTAAGACAAGCCTTCGATATGGCTTGGTCACGCGCTTTGCCTTCCATCCGAGATTCAAACGCGGCAGTGCTGATTACCTCCATCATCCTCTATTGGTTTGGAAGTGCTTTCGGTGCAACCATTGTTAAAGGCTTTGCGCTCACCCTTGCTTTAGGTGTGCTCATCTCTCTCTTTTCTTCTCTCTATATCACCAAAACCCTGCTGGCTATTGCCCTTGATAAAATCAAGGTCACCAATTACGCTCGCTGGTTTGGTATCTAAAAGGAGCATATAATGAATTTACTTGGTAAACGCTACCTTTTCTTTGCTCTTTCCTTTATCGTAATCGTTCCGGGCTTAATCGTTCTTGCAACGGGTGGAATTCCACTCTCCATCGATTTCACAGGCGGCAGCCTCCTTGAAGTAACCTTTGAAGGCGCAACACCTCAACCTGCAGACGTGCTTGCTGTATATGAAGAAGCAAATATCAAAGACCCGCAAGTTCAGACTACAGAAACGGGCGGTATCATCATTCGCTCAGAATTTTTGAATAACGAAAAACGCGATGCTGTTCTCACCTCCATGAGCAAAAGCTTTGGTGAAACCACCGTTCAACGCTTTGATAGCGTTGGCCCCAGCATCGGCGAGCAAGTTACCTCTCGTGCAGCGATGGCCGTCGGCGTTTCTTCGCTTTTGGTCGTTCTCTTCATCGCATGGTCATTTCGTGGCATTAAGGGCGCATATCGTTACGGCATCTCAGCCATTCTCGCCATGCTCCACGATGTTGCTCTGATCTTTAGTATCACAGCCCTCGGCAGCATATTTTTCGGCTGGGAAATCGACTCTCTTTTCCTGACTGCGCTCCTCACCGTGATCGGCTTCTCCATGCAAGATTCTATCGTGGTTTTCGACCGCATCCGTGAGAACTCCAGTTCATTGCGCCGTCTCGATTACGAAACCCTCGTTAATCATTCCATCGTCCAAACCTTGCAGCGTTCGATCAATACCCAACTTATGACCGTCGAATTTTTGCTGCTCGCCCTCGCCTTTTTCGGTGGCGTAACCTTGCGTCAATTCGTCATCGTCTTGCTCGTCGGGCTAATGAGCGGAACATATTCATCCATCTTCATCGCCGCCCCCGTTCTCGTCGTTTGGGAAAAGAAAGAGTGGCGCAATTGGTTCGGCAGAAATAAAGCCACAGCTTAAAGAAATAAAGTAAAATGAATGGCGCATCATTTGATGCGTCATTTTTTATTTAATACCCCTAACGCAAGATTCACCTTGCCCTTGCGCTACAGTTTCAAAAAGGATTTTTCAGAATGAAGCCAAGATTTACGCTACTTTTAGCATTATCTGTCTTAATCAGCGGATGCACCTCCCCAGCAGAATCTACAGCGATTCCTTCTGCAATTCAGCCTGCTTCCACTACCGAGACATCTTCCCCGCTCGAAGCATCCCCTGCCACAGAAATGCCCGTCTCGACAGCCACATCTCTCCCGGCCAAAGAAATTTGGCTCCCGCCTTTAGACAGCACCTTCTCTTGGCAACTCGGCAGCAATGATGAAATCAACACCAACTTCGACGTGGATATTTACGACCTCGATGCTTTTGAAACGGAAGCAAGCCTAATTGCAAGTCTGCACTCGCAGGGCAAAAAAGTGATCTGCTACATCTCTGTCGGAAGCTGGGAAGATTGGCGTCCCGACGCGGCTGACTTTCCATCCGAAATAATTGGGAACGATTACGAAGGCTGGCCTGGCGAAAAATGGCTCGACATCCGTCAAATCGATTTGCTTGCCCCCATCATGCGCGCCCGCCTGGATATGTGCGTGAAAAAAGGCTTCGACGGAATTGAACCAGATAATATAGATTTGCATTGGGCAGATACTGGATTTAAGATCAGCTATGAAGACCAGCTTGCTTATAACATTTGGCTATCCGAAGAAGCACATGCACGCGGGCTTTCGATTGGACTAAAAAATGATGATGAACAAGTGAGTGATTTGCTCCCCTACTTCGATTGGGCGCTCACAGAAGATTGCTTCATAGGCGAATGGTGTCAGGAGATGCTTCCCTTTATCGAAGCAGGAAAGCCTGTTTTCGCAGCAGAATATACCGACCAAATTTCTTTAGAAGATTTCGAAAATATCATTTGCCCCCCTGCTAACGATCTTAATTTTCATGTCTTTTTGAAAAACCGCAACTTAGATGAATTTAGAGCGGACTGCCCTGTTAATGCAGAATAAGACTCTCTCTCCTCGAATTGCTATAATCGGTGCGGGTCCCGCTGGTTTGATGGCGGCTGAAACGCTTTTAGCAGGCGACGCACAAGTAGATATTTACGACGCCATGCCCTCCGCAGGACGAAAGCTTCTTCTTGCTGGCAAGGGAGGATTAAACTTAACCCATAGCGAATCTTATGATAAATTCATCGCTCGCTACGGAGAGCGTAGCGAAATTCTGAAACCTTATCTTGACCTCTTTAAACCAGATGATTTACGTGTATGGGCGCAAGAACTTGGTATCGAAACATTTATCGGCTCATCGGGAAAAGTTTTTCCAAAAGGGATGGCAGCTGCCCCTCTACTGAAAGCCTGGATGATGCGCTTGCGTGAGCAAGGTGCAAACTTTTATTTTCGACATCACTGGTTGGGATGGAATGAGAAAAACGGACTTCGTTTTGAGACCGCCCAAGGCGAAGTCTTAACGGAATTCGATGCGGTGATTCTCGCGCTCGGAGGCGGTAGCAGGCCCGAAACAGGCTCGACTGCGGCATGGATTCCAATTTTAGAATCACATGGAATAGAAATCGCTCCGCTCAAACCAGCCAACTGCGGATTTGACATCCAATGGTCAGAACATCTTAAAACACGTTTTGCGGGATCGCCTGTTAAGACAGTAAAACTTTCTTTTGGGGATATAAAAAGAAAGGGAGAGTTTGTGATCACAGAAAAAGGGATTGAGGGAAGTCTGATATATGCTTTTTCGGCCGCACTACGAGAAGAAATTGAAGCACGGGGAAGCGCAACTATCCACCTTGATTTGCTTCCGGATTGGTCAGAAGAAAAATTGCAAAAAAACCTTTCACAACCACGCGGCTCGCGCAGCCTTTCTAGCCATCTCAAGAAAAAAATCGGCTTATCTGGTGTAAAAGCAAGCTTGCTCTGGGAGTATCTGCCCAAAGAAAATCGAGATGACACTGCCTTATTGAGTGCAACGATCAAATCTTTATCCCTTGTTTTGCTTGCGACCCGCCCTCTAAAAGAAGCGATCAGTAGCGCAGGCGGAGCCAAATTTGAAGCCCTGGATCAAAACTTAATGTTGCGTGCCATGCCAGGCGTTTTTTGCGCTGGAGAAATGCTCGATTGGGAAGCCCCAACCGGCGGCTATTTGCTGACAACCTGCTTCGCAACCGGACGTGCGGTAGGGAAAGGCGCATTAGACTGGGTTATTTCCAATAATCTTCCTTTTGCTTGACGCTCATCTTCTCAAGTGGTATAGTTTTGCCCAATATGAAAAACTTCTTCCGCCCCACCACCAACGATAATAATACAAATACTCGTCGAATTTACGAGGCGTTGGCGCACAGCTATAGGTAGAAGTCAAATTCACCCAGCAAAAACCAACGCCCCGAATTTTCGGGGCTTTTTTTTTGCCTGGCATTCACCCAAAAGGATAAATATGTCATCTCTCGCCTCCCCAGACCAGCCCGTTTACGCTCTTCCCGAAGAAAATCTTATCCCGCCTGGCAATCATTTCTCCAAAATGGCGCAGATTCCTGCCTCGCGAATGTTCTTGATCAAAAAATCGCTCAAAACCTATCGTCAAAATAATCCTGATAGTCCTGTTTATGATGCCTCGCAAGGCGATGGGGGCGCGAGCCTGCCCGGTACACCGCCCGAAATTTTGGAGCGCGCCGCAAAATTACAAAGGGATCACGGAACAGGATACGATTCTCCATTCGGGACAACACAATTCAGAGAGATCGTTGCATCAAAATATTGGGGCTTCGCTCCTGACATTGGGCTTGCTCCCGCTAACGTGATCGCCACTGTTGGCGGACGAGACGGTCTCGTTAAATCCTACGAAGCGATGCTCAATCTCGGGTATGGCAATCAAGGCGATGTTTTACTTGTCTCCCGTGTACCCTGGATATCTTATAACTGGGGACCCTATGGCGTGGGCGCAAATGTGATGCTTGCCCCCGGTCGAGAAGAAGATGGTTGGACTTACAGCGAAGAGGGCATAAAAGCCAGCGTGGCACTTGCCGCAAAATCCGGGCGCAAAATTGCGGGGATGATCGTCACCAATCCTGACAACCCCACCGGGCAGACGATTTCTGTAGAAAAGCAGATTTCGCTTGGTAAATCTGCGCTAGAATCCGGAGTCGCCTTTGTGCTCTACGATTGGATTTACCATCAAGTCACCGATGAAGAGCCGATGGATATCAACGCCTTCATGCGCGAGTTCACTGCCCAAGAAAGAGAAAAAATCATCATCCTCGATGGGCTAACAAAAAGTTTGGGTGGGTCAAATATCCGCAGTGCGCATTTGGTGGCACCTGAAAAAGTTTGCAATTTTATTACAGCGCGGGCTTCGCATAATATCATCCCACCTTTTTACGGGACCGCGGTCGCGATGGCAGCCTACGAGATGGGCTATAAAGAAGCCTCCCGCTCCATCGTTGAACCGACCAACGCCAGCAGAAAAGTTTTGCAAAGCTTCTTGGACAAAAATAAGTTCAAATATATTTTAGGAAAAGGTTATTACGCTTTTATTCATGTTGGCGAATGGCTAAAACACAAAGGCTGGGACGATACTGAGTCTCTAAGTCAATATCTCGCTGAAGAACATGGGATTGCAAGCGTGCCGGGTGTTTATTTCTCTCAATACGGAAAAGAATGGTTACGTTTCTCTTATGCAACACCACCAGAAAAAACGCAGGGTGCGGCAGAGCGATTACTGCAAGGATTAGATGCATTGAAATAAAAACTGGAAGATGTCGATTAAACGGAAGCAAGCCTAAATCAGGTGCGAAGCGATGCTTCATCCAAAAAAAAGGAAAAATTATGTCTTACGATCCAATCCAATTTGCAAAGAAATATCAACTTTCTCTCGAGGCTGCTCGACAAGATTACCCCGACCAAGGGACTTGCGGGCTTGAAGTCGAACTCTTTTTGCTCGATTCCGATTTGCGCCCTTTGTTAACGGTTGGATCAGGACCCAGTAAGCAATCTTTTGTTGATTATCTGCGTAAAAATAATATTCCGGAAAGTGTGCTTTCGCAGACGGATCTCGAAGCCTTTCAGTGGATGGTTGAGTGGGGGACGAACCCTTATTATTCGGCACGGGGCGCAACCTACGAAGGGCGGATTTTACAAGGCGTGGTTTTGAACGCGCTGCATCAGGCAGGGCAAACGCATGCAGAAAAGCTCCATCTTTGGCAGGGAAATTTGCCTTATGCGACCATGGTTGATTATGACTCAATCCCCGGAGGCTGGCATTTGGCGAAGCGCCGTTATATTGAAAAATGTGTGGATATGTACGGTGACACGCTCTCAACGACGGGAAATCATACCAATATCTCTTTGCCCGAGCCTCTCCTGATGTGGGATTTTATGCACCTACCTGTTGCCGAGCGAGAGGGCCTATTGCTCGACAATTATAAGAATGATGTCTATATTACTGCCACGCGTTTATTGCGTGCTTTTGCGCCGCTTTTTATTGCCACTTCTGCGGCGTCGCCTTTTATGGCTGAAGTCCGAGATGGAAAACCTGTCGTCTTGATCACTGAGCATAATTCTCTGCGTAGCCAAATTTTCCCGAAACCAGCCAATCTTGATGTGCCTGATATTTATCGCTCTCATCAGGATTATATTCAAACCTCCTATGACCTTGTGAGACGTGGTGCACGCTTTGGTAATAATAACTGGATTCCCGTCCGCGCCCGCTCTCTTGAAGAGCGCGTGGAAAGCCTGATTGAAGTCACCAGTACAGAATTGGATCATCTTTACTCACGGGGATTATACGCCGCGGGCGAAGCACAGCCCCTTGATGAAATGGCACGCCAGATCGAAATTCAAAATATGCTTGCCCGTGTGGATTTGCCGATGACGCGTGTCGAAATCCGTACAGATGATGGCGGGAACCCGCTTGATCTTGAACTTGCGAATATGACCCTGAAAAATCTTCTGACTATGCGCATCTACGCAGATTCTGAATTTGCGCGCGCTTTTCGTTATGATAGCGAAGATATACGTCTCGCCCGTCAAAACGAGACTATCGCCGCAAAAGATGGTTTGAATGCTGAAATCGCCAACCCCTTCACCGGTAAACCCGTTAAAATGCGTGATTTTTTGCGCTGGGTACTGGAAGAAATCCGCCCGCTAGCAGAAGCTCTCGAGGAATGGGATGACCTGCGCCCTCTCACCGAGATGGTCGCCGGTGCACCCAATACGGCCCAGCGCTTAAGAGATGAAGTCTGTGCAAAAATTGGAGATCAAGACGAAGTCCCACCTGAACTCTTTGAAGAAATCGTTACACAACACGAAAAGCAAATTGCTGATGAAGTGGAAATAATCGCATCCAGTGTTGGCCTTTGGGATAAAGAAAAAGAAAAACTTGGCGATGTGCTCTATAAACTGCGCAGCCACATTCATAAAGATACACAAGCCCCCGTTCGCTTTAGCCCCCAACAGGAGAGTCTGATCAATATCGAATACGCCGACACAACCAGCGAGATCGTTGACCTCGCCAGCCGATTGATCCGCATCCCATCGGTGACAGCCAGCCCCGATGAACGTCTTGACGAAGTGCATCATGCAGGCATTTTCATTTACGATTACTTGCAAAGTCACGGGTTGAGAGTGCGCTTCTTCGACCAGAAAAAATATCCATCCATGCTGGTTTCTTTTCCAAATGGAGAAGGAGCGCCAGTCATACTCAGTGGTCATTTCGACGTGGTTGAACCGGAACCTGACGACGAGCAATTCAAGCCACGCGTCGAAGGTGATTATCTCTGGGGGCGCGGTTCGGGTGATATGAAAACCGTCGTTGCAACTTTTATGGTCTGGATGAAAGACACGCTTAAAAAAGGGGCTCCCTACCCTCCCATCAACCTGATGCTGATCGGCAATGAAGAGAATGGCGAAGGTGAGCCAATGGGCACACCACACGTTTTAAATTTACTCAAAGAAGAATTGGGGTACGAACCTGAAATCTTTATTGCCGGAGAACGTACCGAAGAGACAGGCAAAGACCTTTGGGGGGAAATCTGCACAGAAAATCGTGGCGCAATGCGCTTTGATATTATTGCAAAAGGCAAACGTGGGCACTCAGGCGTGGCAGGCGCAGAAGCCGATCTTTCAGAGCGTCTCATCCTTGCGCGCAATCAAATTCAGGAACTGGCTACGCAATATCTAACCCTGAACAGCGCCGATGGTTGGAAGTCTCAAATCCGCTTTCCCTTCATTCAGGTAGGAACACCCGATGTCTATAACATCACCGCCGATTACGGGATTTTAGGTATCGAGGTACGTAGCATCCCTCAAGATGATCTGGAATCCTTTATCCGTGACGTGCGTAGATATTGTGAGGAATGCGATTTGGAAATTCGTATTGGCGCGATGGAAGGCGGCATCGCTTGTGACCCCGAGAATCTATACCTGAAAAAACTGATTGCCGCTGTTGAACTTGCTTCTGGCGAAAAAGCCCGCCTTGGACAGAAATTACCGGCTACTTCAGCACGTTTCGCCCCCAATGGGCAAGGCGTAGTCTGGGGTCAAAGCGGAATTGGTCCACACACATCCGAAGAGCGGCACTATATCCCCAGCATCTTGCCCTATTATCAGGCCTTGCAGGCTTATGGGGATTTGCTTATTGAGAATAAGAAGGATTAGGGAAACTGCAAATCAGATTGCGGACACGCAACAAAAAAGTCCCCGTTTACTGAACAGGGACTTTTTGATTTATAAAACGTAAACGCTATCCAATTTCAATTCCTAGATGGTTGGCAACCCTTCTCTCTCTGCCAGCAATCCCGCCTTCAATTGGGGAATTCAGCAAATCGGCTTTACCATCTTTCTCAATCACCATCGCAGAAGAACCGCCACCATCAAGATTAATGGCATTATATACACCGCCAAACTTAATCAGCATATCTGCAAGTTCTTCAAGCGTACAACCTTCACTATATCCCGGTTGTCTACCATCCACGACAATCATCACCATCCATCTACCGTTTCCATTCGTCCCAATAGCAGTTCGTGGCTCTAATGTAGTGTTATCTAAACCAGAGATGGGCTTCCCTTTATCCACCAGCATCCGATCCCCTGAAATCGCGTTATACACCGAGCCTTTTGGCTGATTATAAGTAACTTCGTTCTTCTGGTTGATATACATAATCGGGCGGCTGGCATTCATTCGCTGAGAATAAACCTTTCCGCGAGAAGCCGCATAGCTGTTGGGGTCGAACAAATCTCGTCCATCTGGGCACAAGAGATCAGGGTCATTCGCAATTTGATAGCCATCGCCGTTAATTGCAATTTGGACACCGTGTCGCTCAACAAACTCGGAGGTCGTATATCCACAAAGTAGCGTGTCTGAATTATGCTTAGGAGGAGTGACTAAAAACTTCAAGTCTGCATAATGCATATCCACCACAAAAACGTGAACGATCATCTTACGCGGCGAGGAGTTGATTTCACGAATATAACGAACGCTCTTATTGAAGTATTTTTGATTTATCGCTGTAGGCTGCGGATAACGCGCTAGGTATCTAGCTGAACACCAGCCAACCAGATCATCTATCTCGATCTTGCGCCAACTACCATCTTCGTTTGCTTCCACCGCCAAAACAATATCATTCTTTTTTACAGACCCAACTTTAGCATTCGATGTTCCTGCCCCCTCGCGGACGTTTAGCGAATTTGCGGTGACTTGAAAACGTCCCAAAAATTCGTTACCCGGATCTGGGTCAGGATCGGGATCAGGGTCAGAGCCTGGATCAGGTGCTTCCGTTTCTACAAGATAACTTGCGTAAACCCAACCAACCAAGCCGTCCCCATTGCGAATTTTGAACCATTTTTCATCATCGTCCATTTCAATCTTTTCAACAACCTCGTCCTTTACAACTGTGCCTGCAACTTCATAAGTCGTGCTGGGGCCTTGGCGTACATTTAACGCATGAGGTACCACCCGGTACCATTTATCTATATCGGGATCGGGATCAGGGTCCGGGTCTGGATCGGTATCTGGAGGGCTATCTAAAAAGACAAAATAACGAGTGTCACACCAACCGGTTAATCCAGCAGGTTCAACCAAAATCTTTATCCAACTTTTATCGTCATTATATTCAAGGATTTTCACAACCTGGTCTTGCTCAAGGGTGCCAACAACAGTAAAAAGTGCGCTGTCACCTTCCCGAACATTTAAGGCATTTGGCAAAACACGCGCCCATTCCTTCTCTGGATCAGAGTCTGGATCAGGCGTATCATCCACTTGTCGAATCAAATGCTCAATCGCGCTCCAACCCTCATCGCCATTTGCACGCTTAACCTTCAACCACTTCCCATCGCTGCTTGATTGCAGTCTTTCTACAAGCTCATCGTTTTCCAATACTCCGACAACATCGCTATCTCTATCTGGGTCTTTTCGTAAGTTCAAATCAACTTTGTAGTTAACCGAACTAGATGGCGGAGGCTCATCAGAGATATTGAAGCGCGCACGAAAAGCAGCCGCATCACCATTAAAATAATTTAGATCAATACCGCGACTTTCAACACCAAAACCTTTCCCGTCGCCTGTCTCTGTATATTGCCAAAGCATCCACTCATCTTTTTTCCAGGGTGCAGGGACAAGTGGCTCGGTCGCGTTATAGCGCGCGATCCAAAGCGGATATTGGTGAAAATACTCCAAGCTACTCGCCTGCCTATTTGCATCAGGCGCATTTTCCAGCCAATAATAATAGCCTGTGTAAAGAATGATCTCTTTGCCGGGCATTAAATCTTTTAAGTATTCCAAAAAGCCATACCATTTTCGCCACCCTGCATAAGGGCCCCCATAGCTTTCTTCAAAATCGGCGCAAAGCGGCAATTCGCCTAGATCGCCTTCCAGCGCGTCTCGCCAAAGCTCTGCTTGGCGCTGTGGCTCAACACGGCTATCGTAAAACCAATAAGAGCCGCGCGGTAAACCCGCTTCTTTTGCCGCTTTCCAATTGGTTCTAAAATCGGGATCAATCCATTGGTTTTGTCCGGCACGAATGATCACAAAATCTGCGCGTTCACGCATCTTATGAAAATCAATTCCTTCAGGGGTATCTTCTTCGTCTTGATAAAAACTAACATCGGGACCAATTGCGTTTGCCATTACAGCCTCCTGATAATTTGCTCATTAATGTCTTTCTAGTATAGCAACTTCTTACTCGCCTTGCAAACACGATAAAAGTGAAAAAATAATTCCTTCTGGTTCTTTCGTGGAAATTGCAAGCACAGGAAAATCCCCAAGAGAATGGAGGATGTGGAGATTCTCATCCACTTGAACGTGAGAGATGATGCCAATCGCATTCGAATCATCACCAATTGCCTCTCGCATCTCACGCGGACTTTGGGCTTGCCTCGCCAAAGATGAGCTTATACCGCCCTTGAGCAAAGTCTCGTTAAATGCCACTTGAAGATCATTTTCCTGACCATAAACCCAAATCTGGATTTCAGCATCTTCCCCACCAACTTCCGCCCAGTTACGTATTTTTCCTTCAAAGATTTCTGCGATTTGCGTCTCCGTTAATTCTGAGACGGGATTTACCGCATTACTTACTATCACTAACTCAATCTCACCAATCTGATAAGCGAGCATCTCGGCATCTTGTGGCACAATTAAACGGAGGGATATATCCGCATCAGCAATCTTTGGGGTACGCTGAACAAGTCCACCCTGCGTGCGATCCGCACAATTGTATACAAATGGAATCCATTCTTCGGTGGCAGGTGCTGCATAAAGGGTAAGAAGCTGAGACGTCGCATCCACATCCACTGAATTTGTTGGCGTACAGGCTGTTAGAAAAAAGAAAATGACGGGCAAGAAACGACGCATTTACCAATCCCTGAGAAGAGCGGCGGTGAGCTTTGTGCGTTCAAATAGACTATCAAGAAGAAAATATTCATCTTCGGAGTGAAAACCTTCGCCAACTGTACCGAGTCCATCCAATACAGGGACACCCAGCTGAGAAACAAAATTTGCGTCTGACGCGCTACCAGACCCACCCGCTTTGATCTTTACCCCCGCAGCAGAAGCAATTTTATATGCTTTGTCGAAAGTTTCTTCCATTGTAGAATCAAAAGGCATTGGCGGGCGATTGAGATTGCACTTGGTTTCAAGAAGAGCGTCTGGCAACACAGGCGTGAGTTTTTTTATAGCATCTTCAACACGTTTATATTCTTCTATGCTCTTAAAGCGGATATCACCATCTGCTTCAGCAAATGCGGGAACAATATTGATAGCACGCCCCCCGCTCATGGAACCAATATTAATGGTGGTGCCTTTTTCATAATCGGTAAGTTGCTGAACTTTTACAACCTGATATGAAAGCTCTTCAATAGCATTTAATCCTTTTTCGTGCGCACCGCCTGAGTGAGCAGCTTTCCCTTGCGCTTTAATGCTAAATTTTCCTGTCCCTTTGCGCCAAGTATGCAAGGCCCCTTCAAGATATTCACAAGGCTCAAAAACCAAAGTAAGAGCATGGTCTTTGGCGATTGTTTCTATTAAGCCACGTGACTTGTAACTACCCATCTCTTCATCTGAATTAAAAAGCATGGTAATTGGGCGTTTCGGCATTCTCCCCTGCTCTTGTAATGCTTCAATGGCATGGAGCATAATTACAATACCGCTTTTCATATCCAGAGCACCAGGACCAAATACCTTGCCGTATTTTTCATAAAAAGGCATCGTAGACAAAACGCCAAGCGGAAAAACAGTATCAAGATGAGCCGTCAGTAAAATGCCACCATCGCCTTCTCCCCAACGGGCGATAATATTATCACCCACTTCTTGCATAGGAACAGTTTCTAAATTTGCGCCAAGGCGAGCGGCTTCACGTGCAACAATAGCGCCCATTCGATTAACTGCATCTCTATCGTAAGTAGGCGACCCCACTTCAACCATTTCTTGAAGCAGCTTCATCATAGCGGGTTTACGGGCGGCAAAATTCATATATTTCTCACATCATCATCTTGAGGGTTTCGCATCCGTCTTCATTATAACGGAGAGCACTCTGCAACAAACTACCAATCTCTTATCAATGCAGCAACGAGTTGCGCCTTTTCTGCCAGACTTTCTTTGTGAATATACTCTCGTGACGAATGTGCCCCTTCCCCGGATGCGCCCAAACCATCTAAAACGGAAATCCCCAAAGGTGCAATAAAATTGCCGTCTGATCCCCCACCAGAACCGCCAGCTTTGATCGTGATTCCAACCTTTTCTGCAATTGCTTTTGTTTTTGAGAAAGTTGCTTCCATTGCTGCATCGAATGGCATTGGCGGACGATTAAGCTCACCAGTCACTTCAAGCGATGTTCCATCCAGTACTGGGCGCAAATCGTTGATTGCTGTGGCAATACGCTCATATTCATCAGCCCCCGTAATGCGCAAATCTATATCAATTTCAGCAAAATCAGGGATGACATTACTGGCAGTGCCACCTTTTATCGTTCCAATGCTCAGCGTGGTCCCTTTTTTATAATCAGTGAGTTTCTGAATTTTCAAAATCTGATGCGCCATCTCTTCGATGGCATTTCGCCCTTTTGCATGTGCCCCACCAGCGTGCGATGCGTGCCCGTGTGCACGAAGAATAAAATTCCCGACCCCTTTACGCCATGTTTTAAGTGAGCCATCATGCAGCGCAGGCTCCAACACCAATACCAATTTTGCTTGCCTGGCCATCTCTTCAATCAAGGTACGCGATACTGCGCTCCCTGTCTCTTCGTCTGAAGTAAAGAGAATTGTCACTGGGCAATCGGGCATCTCACCAGCTTCACGCAATGCACCAATCGCGTTCAGGGTTATGACCAATCCACCCTTCATATCGAAGACCCCAGGCCCAAAAACCTTATCATCTTTCTCGTAAAAAGGCATTGTCTCCAGTGTTCCTACAGGAAAAACGGTATCCATATGACCAAGTAACAGGATGCCATTCTCACCCTCTCCCCATTTCGCGACGATATGATCGCCATGTTTTTCTTGCGGATGAAAAGTCAGCTTCGCACCCAAATTTTGGCTTGCTTCCGCTAAAATAGCACCGACTCGATCCACGGCTTTTTTATCGTTTGTTGGCGACTCGGTCTCGACCAATTGCTGGAGAAAAGAAATCATTGCAGGTAATTGTTTTTTGAAATTCATATATCCTCTTTAAAGAATTAGACTACAAAAGTTTTGAAGATTTTTATAGCCCTATACATTAGCACAAGAAATAAAACCCAAGCACAATAGCCCCCACAGATGCGCAATAGATAGCAAAAGAATAGAGAGAGTTTTTACTCAAATAGGTCAACAGCCATTTCACCGCCAACCAGCCAACTATCGCCGCGCTGATGAAGCCAACGATTAGGGCGGGCAAAAGCTCATTGAAGCCGACCAAGTGAAAAGCAGAGAGCGATTCGTAGATTCCCACACCAAACATAATCGGTAAAGAAATCAAAAAAGCGAAGCGTGCAGCGGCCGGGCGGTCAAATCCACGTAGCATCCCGCCAGAAATAGTTGAGCCAGAACGGGATGCGCCGGGGAAAATTGCCAAAACCTGAAAGAAACCAATAATGAGAGAATCCACCCAAGTCATCTCGTTGATGGAGCGTATTTTTCTGCCAATCCACTCAGCAGACGCCATTAATGTAGCGGCTGAAAAAAGTCGAATTGCCGCACTTAAAAGCGGAGATTGAAAGAGCAGCTCGACTAAATCACGAACGAAATATCCAATCAATGCGGCGGGGATTGTAGCGAGGAGAATAAACCATCCCAAGCGCGCGTCTAAGGATAGATTTCCGAAATCTTGAAGACTTCTGAAATCTCGAATGCTATTTAAAAAGGCTTTGGCAACGCGCCATAAATCACACCAAAAATAGAGGATCAGTGAAAGCACCGTCCCCATTTGGACGATAATAAGGAAAGCAAAAATAAGTTCGCTAGATTCTACGCCGAGCATTTTCTGCCCAATTAACAGATGCGCGGTGGATGAGACGGGGATAAATTCGGTTAATCCCTGGATGATGCCAAGTAACGTTGCTTGAATTATTGTCATAGTTTTTTAAACGCAAAGGTCTCCAAGAAGCACCAAGAAAAAATGTAAGCCTTCGCTTATTTTCTGTTTATCTATTTTTAGAAGCGTTTCCCGCCCAATGCTCTAACCATGCAGGGACCTGTTCTTCAAACGTACCCTCTAAAACAGCAATGCGCATATCTTTGACAAGATGAATTAGCGCGTGCAAATTATGAATAGAAAGCAATACCCCGGCAAGAAGTTCTTTTGCAGCTACGAGATGTCGAATATAGGCGCGTGTAAAGTTTTGACAAGTGTAACAGGTGCAGTTTTCGTCTACGGGACGCTCATCATGTTTGAAGCTGGCGTTTTTCAAATTTAAGCGACCATCTGGAGAAAATGCTGCGTTATGGCGCGCTAATCTTGTAGGGAGGACGCAATCGAAAATATCTACGCCACGCCGAACCCCTTCGATCAGGTCTTCGGGCGTGCCAACGCCCATCAGGTAGCGAGGTTTATCTTCAGGGAGAATTGGGTTAACCACATCGAGAACATCGTGCATTTGCTTTTTGGTTTCACCCACGCTCAAGCCACCGATGGCAATTCCTGGTGTTTCTAGCGCGGATATAAATTTAGCGGAAGCAAGCCTAAGGTCAAGATTGACTCCGCCTTGCACTATGCCAAAGAGGGCTTGGTCGTCTCGCGTCTGCGCTTCCACAGATCGCACCGCCCAGCGATGCGTCCTATCCATTGCTTTTTTGATGTAGGCTTCATCGTTGGGATCGGCACATTCATCAAATGCCATGATGATATCCGCACCTAAATTTTCTTGAATGGCGATGGATTTTTCGGGCGTGAAACGATGCTTTGAGCCATCTAAATGGCTGCGAAACGTGACTCCTTCTTCATCCACTTTGCGTGTGCCGGAAAGGGAGAATACCTGAAATCCGCCCGAATCGGTGAGCATGGGACCATCCCACTGCATGAAATTATGCAGACCGCCGAAATCGCGGACGAGTTCATCGCCAGGGCGAAGATAGAGATGGTAGGTGTTGGAGAGAACAAGGGATGCGCCCACGTCCTTGACCTGAGCTGGGGTGAGCGTTTTGACAGTTGCCTGTGTTCCGACCGGTGCAAAAACCGGTGTTTCTAGCGCGCCATGCGGGGTATTGAATGTACCAGCACGGGCGCGCCCTTGTGTGGCGTGAAGGATATATTCAAACATAGATGAGATTATAGCAGGGGTGGCAAGGGGTTGCAAAGGTGACTAGAGCCACAAGGGTAACAAAAGCGGCAAAATTCTCGTAATTCGCTCATTTGCTAAATTCACATTAAAATTTTGAAGCCTTCGCGGTAAAATAGGCTTTATTCTCAAAACATCACAAATAAAGGTCGATAATGAAAAACAAAACCTATGATGCAATTATGGCTGGCGGCGGCGTGATGGGCTGCGCGACTGCCTATTACTTAATGCTCGCAGACCCCACCTTGAAAGTTGCCATTATAGAAATGGATGCGACTTACGAAAAAAACTCCACTGTTCTCTCAGATGCAAATACACGTTTGCAATTTAATATTAAAGAGAATATTCAGATCTCACAATATGCGCTAGAAAAACTAGCAACTTTTGACGACGATATGGAAGTGGATGGCATAAAAGCAAAAATTGCTTTTAAACAAGAGGGCAATCTCTTTTTAAGCGATTTTGAAAATGCAGAAAACGCCAAAGCGGGGCTTACCACACAGCAAAGTTTAGGCTGTGATGTGAAATGGCTTTCACCCGACGAGATTTTGGCAGGGTATCCGCTTTTAAGCGTAGATGGCATTGCCGGAGCCACTTTTGGCGCGCTAGACGGGACTATGGACCCGCATGCAGTACTGATGGGATTCAAAAATAAAGCAATTGATTTAGGCGCGGAATTCATCGAAGCCGAAGTAAGAGAAATTACACATGATAGCGGGCAAGTGACTGGTGTAAAACTTATTTCTGGCGAAAAACTCTTCTCCAACTATGTACTCAACAGTGCAGGCGGATGGGCAAAAAAACTGGCAAAAACAACAGGCATAGAGTTGCCCATTGACCCTGTTATGCGTCAAGTTTTTATCGTTGAAATTGAAGAAAAAATTGAGCGAGAATTCCCTTTCCTTTTCTTCCCATCTGGCATTTATATTTCGCAAGAACACGGTAATCGCTTCATGTGTGGAAAATCTTTTGACGACGACCCCATCGGCTTTGACTTTGTGACCAATCGCAGAACTTTTGAAGAAAGAATGTGGGAAGATTTAGTCGGCCATATCCCCGCATTTGACAGGCTCAAATATATAGGAGCCTGGGCGGGACTATACGCGGTAAATACCTTTGACGGAAACGCGATTCTCGGCGAATACCCTACAATGAAAGGGCTGATGCTGGCGAATGGATTCTCTGGTCATGGCTTTCAACAATGTCATGCCGTTGGGCGTTATCTTGCCGAACTAATTCGCGGCGTTTCGCCCGTGCTTGATCTTGGTATCTTTTCCCCTCAACGTATTCTCGACAATAAACCCGTTTTTGAAGGGCATGGGAAGTTGGTATAATTGCCACAATGCACGCACAACAAGGACGAATAATGAAAAACTTCATACAAAAAAAACTATTTTTATTGCTCATCTCCCTGTTAATACTACTGTCATCTTGCAATCGCGAATTCAAAGACGCGGTCGAAACACCTACGCTACAAGCATCTGTAGAGTTCACCTACTGCAATATAAACTCATCCAATTTATGCATAGAAGGCTTTGGAAAAGAAAATGAAAACAAAACCATTATTCTCTTCAAAATAGAAAAAGCCAACTTTCCAAATTTCTATCTACGCGTGAATGAAAGCCAAGAAGATATTACTTACACATGCTCATCATCTCAAGACTTTCCCAGGAACGCTTACTGTGTTGGAGAGATTTTCCCAAATAACGAAAAAATCAGCATCGATGTATACGCTACAGAAAGTGACAGTTTGATCGTTACAGGAGAATTTACCATTCAATATGGCAAACTAAAAACACCAGAAGATCTAAATGCCCCGCAAAACCCATCTCAACCAGATTATCCCAACTATTCTGACTACCCCAACTATCCTAACTATCCAAATAACTACAGCTATCCCTTTAATCCGAGTTACCCTAACTACCCAAACTCAGCGCCATAGTCCCCATGTTTAAAATTCTTTCAGACGGCATCTGCGTCCTGATTAAAAACTGGGATATCATCTTAACTATACTGACACTTATACTTTCAGGGCCCAGTCTAATTTTCTTGCTTAGCAGCAAAGTCAAGAAAGAAAATTTGCTTAGGTACACACCGTTATTTTTTTTCTTTATCCTATCTCTACTTCTTCGCCTAGCATTTATTCGAGGCCTATTTTCCCCACCTTATTTCGACTCTGTAGAACATTTCCGAATTATCAAACTGATGATAGCGGGATTAAAATCATCTACATTTTCAGATGTACTTTTAGAATTATTGCAAAACTACTACCATCTGGGATTTCATTTTCTCGCATCGCTCTTGGCATTCGGCTTGAGAGCTGGCCCAACAGAGGTAGTGCTCATCTTTGGGCAGATTGCCCTTACCATGCTGCCCGTTCCCATCTATTTTCTTGTCCAAAGAGAAACGGATTCTCAAATCGCGGCATTTTTTAGTGCCATTCTTTCTGGCTTTGGATGGTATATGCCAGGCTTTGCCATCAACTGGGGGAAATATCCCGCGCTCGTGGGCATTTTAGCCTTTGAAATAGTTTTATGCACTGCCTATATTTTCTCACAAAAAAAGATACACCCAAATAAACAAAGTTTCATTCTTTTTTTAATCATAGGGATATTCACAGCCACCCTCATTCACTCCAGAGTGGCTGTGCTTTTTTTTATCGCTTTTTCGAGCTATATTTTTGCAAAAAAGATAGGTGACTTTCCCAAAGAAATTCACCATCAAATACTAAGAATTTTTCTTTCTCTCATTTTTATCTTTGGATTCCTGGTTTCAAAAGAACCTCTCCTGAAGTTGGCATTAGAACCTTATTTCATTAATGGCATTTCTGTTACACTAACTATTTTCTTTCTAAGTTATTTTGCCTTCAAAAAACATCCTTTAGGATTTTATTTCAACGCTATTTTTATTTTTCTCCTCTTTCTTAGCCTCTTTATCCCAATCGCCTTACCTGGTTTTGGAAAACAAAGCTTATTAGACAGACCCTTTGTTGAGATGATTCTCTATTTTCCTCTATCCATTTTAGCAGGGCTAGGCCTGGATGGCGCACTAAAATCACTAAAGGAAAGTACCGATATCCCTAATATTGCAAGAACAGCAAGCATTCTAATCATTGGCATTACAGGGCTTTACACACTCACTCACTATTCATTTTACCAATCTACATGTTGTAGCTTATTAGAATATGATGATACAGTAGCCTTCGAATGGATGGATAAAAATCTCCCCCCCGATGCCCACGTCTTGGTTGCTGGCAATCACTTAAATGTACACCCTTCAACGACAGGAGACCTTGTTGGATCAGACGCAGGGATATGGATTCCGCAACTGACAGGTAGAAAAATTACCATGCTTTCCTACGATCTTGAATTTCTTTCAGCAGAGAAAACAAGCATATTATGTCAACGCCAAATAGATTATGTATATGTTGGCAATAAGATGCAAAGCTTTAATCGCATCAAATTCATAGAAAGAAAAGAAATCTACAAAGAAGTACTTTCCCTTCCAAATATTCAACTTTATCAATTACAAGGATGTTCACCCACAAAGCTACCTACTATTTCTTAATAAACCACCTTGCCATAAGCAAGCAGCATTGAATCCTTCACAACAAAAAGAGTCGTTACTAATTTAAGTAACGACTCTTTTTAGAATGCTTTCATCAAAGGGCGGCTTCTACTGCCGCGCTCTAAACCTGCATCAATTTATCACTTTTGCAAACTCGGTTTCAAACTCACCTGCATGGACTGCACCAAACCAGGTTTTGACTGGGGCGCCATTTCCATCCACAAGGACGAACATCGGCTGATAGCGGAACTCGAATTCTTTCATCAACGCAGCGTTCTGAGCATCATCAACATCCAAATATGTAAAATCGATCAGTCCGAAATACTGTACTTCAAGCCCGTGCACGACGGGCGCCATAGAGCGGCAGGTCCCTCACCAAAAAGCGAAGAATTCGATTAGCTGCGGCTTACCAGTTGCGAGACTGACTGTTGCGGGGTCAGTTGCTTCGAGTTCGTTGCCACGCGAGGTAGGGACAACAGCCGCGCCTTCGGCAGGTGGCTCAGTTTCGGTTGCTTCGGGAGCAACAGGAACAATTGCGGTCGCTTCGTTTGGTGCAGTAACAGGCTCTGGCGCAGCGGGTTGTGGTTCTAGTGTTGGGGCGACGGGCGAGGGTACGGATGCCGTTGGGGTACAGGCAGAAAGTACAAAAACGACCAGCAAGCCCAAGGTCAAGAGCGTTTCTTGCTTCAAAACGTCCTCCTTTTCATAAATCTTTCTTTTTCGAATAAAAAATATATCGTGTAATACAACAATATTTATCCATATTAGTATACTTCAATAATATTACAAAAAGATTAACGATTCTCGTGAGATTATCAAATAAAACGAAAAACACAGAAAAAGCAACTTGTCCCCTTCCCCTGTAAGAGGAAGGGGATTATCATTAAGGTATGGATCAGAAAGATATTATTCCCCGCATTGGCACTTTTTTTGTCGTCATCGGTATAGGCACTGTTTTACTTTTCATTATCTCTGATATCGCAGAAAAAGTATATTTCGACTATCTTTTTATTGGGCTTTTCTTCACGGGGATCGGCTTCTTTTTACGCCGCAATGCTGAGAAACCTCCCGAAAGTGGGCGCTTCTCCTATTTTAAAAAAATGCGTGAGAAGGGTAAAGAAAAAAAGAAGGATAAATAATCAAAAGGATACTACTCTAAAGGATTTTATGAGCAAATTAATTTCTCTCTCTGAGGCAATTTCAAAATACGTGCAGAATGGCGATAGTCTCTACGCTGCCGGATTTACACACCTGATCCCCTTTGCGGCGGGACACGAAATCATCCGCCAGAACAAACGTGACCTTGTGCTTGCTCGCGCTACCCCAGATTTGATCTACGACCAGATGGTCGCTGCAGGGTGCGCTCGAAAGATTATTTTTTCTTATATGGGCAACCCCGGTGTTGGCTCATTAAGAATCGTACGTGGCGCAATCGAACGTGGCGAGTTGGAGTGGGAAGAATACTCCCATTTCGGCATGATCTCTTGCCTCCAAGCTGGCGCAGCAGGATTACCTTTTATGCATATTAACCCCACTGCTGCAACGAGTTTGGAAGAAGCAAACCCGTGCATTAAACGCGTCGTTGACCCCTATTCTGGCAAAGAGCTAATTGCTGTTCCCGCCTTAAACCCAGATGTGGCAATTGTCCATGTCCAGCGCGCAGACGTGAATGGGAACGCACATTTGTGGGGAATCGTGGGCGAGCAAAAAGAAGCCGCGTTCGCCGCGAAGCACGTCATCCTCACCGCCGAAGAAATTGTAGACGAATCTGTCATCCGCTCTGATCCAAACCGAACACTGATTCCTGGCTTCATCGTGGACGCAGTTTGCCACGTCCCGCACGCTTGCCATCCCTCTTACGCACAAGGTTATTATGACCGAGACAACGCCTTTTATATGGGTTGGGATGAAGTCAGCAAAACCAAAGAAAGCGTACAGGAGTGGCTAGACGAATGGGTTTATGGCACAAAAGACCACACCGAATATCTATCAAAACTTGGTGAAGAGAAACTTAAAGCATTAGAAGTAGAAGAGCAACTTAGCGCACCAGTGAATTACGGGAAATACTGACATAAAACGTATTCGTAATGAAAAACATTACGAATACGTTTTACTCAATACGAAAAAAGCCTAATTTTTGGACACTTAATGATCCCTTACACTACCTACACCGCTGGCACGCCTCTCCTTTTTCTGCACGCTAACGGCTATCCGCCCGATTGTTATCATCCGCTTGTTGATTCGCTTGCTGAACATAAAATTGTGGCAATGCGCCAACGCCCCCTTTGGGATAATGCAAACCCCGAAGAACTGGATGATTGGCATCCTCTCAGCGACGATCTCCTCCGCTTCATGGATGAGCGCAATTTGGATGAGGTTCCAGCAGTTGGTCACTCCATGGGCGGAATCGCCCTCCTGAGGGCCGCTCTGCGTGAACCCGAGCGTTTCTCTCACTTAATCCTTCTTGACCCGGTCTTGTTTCCGCCTTTCTTCATTCGTTTTATGAGAATCGCTCGTGCGTTAAATCTGATACACAAGGTACATCCCCTCATCCCGCCAGCGCAACGCCGAAGACGTGTTTTCAAAAATCGAGAAATTATTTTACGTGGATACAGAAAGAAAAAAGTCTTTCGCTATTTTAGCGATGAAGCCTTAGAGGCCTATGTGAAAGGAATCACCTGTCCGCGCGGCGACGGGAGCTACGAACTCTGCTACTCTGCCGAGTGGGAGGTTCAAATCTATCTCACTGGCGTATGGCGCGATATGCAACTTTGGCACGATTTACCAAAACTGAAGGTTCCGCTCCTCATCATTCGTGGCGCAGAGACTGACACCTTCTTTGAGAGCGCAGGGAAATTGGTTAAGAAAAAATTACCAAGCGCAAAAGTTATTAGTATTCCAAAATCAACCCATCTTCTGCCACTGGAAGAACCAAAAGCGGTACGAGATGAGATTATAAAATTCTTAAGTGCGTAAAACGTAATGCGTATTGCGTAATGCTTGCTCGCACAAAAAACATTACGAAATACGTAATACGGGCTTTCCTAAATTACAGAATCAAAGGAATTTTTATGTCCCAAACTTACTCCTCTGCTGAACTAATGATCGTCAACTCCGCCCGCATGTTGCGCGATGGCGATGTGGTTTTCGTTGGCGTTGGGCAACCCAACCTTGCCTGCAATCTCGCCAAGCAGACACATGCGCCAAACTTGGTCATGATTTACGAAGCCGGCGTGATTGGCGCAGAACCCTCCCATTTACCCCTCTCCATCGGCGACCCAACACTGGCTAGTGGCGCGCTTTCGATTTGCTCAATGTACGATATTTTCGCCAACTATCTCCAACGCGGCAACGTGGATGTGGGCTTTCTTGGCGGCGCGCAAATTGATCGCTTTAGCAATATCAACGCGACCATCATCGGCGATGATTATAAAAACCCCAAGGTGCGGCTTCCCGGCTCTGGTGGCGCAGAATTGATCTCGGCGTGGGCAAACCGCTGCTATATTATGACTCCACACCAGAAACGCCGCTTTCCCGAAAAAGTAGACTTTATGACCTCAGCAGGCTTTCTGAACGGGCGCGAAGAACGCGATGCTTCTGGCGTGCGTGGTGGCGGCCCCCTCGCTATCATCACCGACATTGGCTTCATGGAACCAGACAAAAATGGTGAATTGATCCTCACAGCTCTTCATCCCGGACGAGTAGCGGAGGAAGCGATCGAAAACACCGGATGGGATTTGCAGATCGCAGCAGAATTAAAAACTACGGAAGCACCCAGCGACGAAGAATTGCATATCCTGTATGACGAGCTTGATCCTGATGGGTTGTATTTAAAGCGTAAAAGTTAGCAGGATTTATAAAAGAAAGTACTAGCAATGAGAAGTAAGGTATATTCTTCTAAGTAGCTAATGATGTTTTGATTATCTGCGATTGTATAGAGGTGTAATAATGAGGACACGTGATGCACTGGCTCTAATTGTCTTGTTATTTTCTCTTTCGTTTGGAATAACTAAAACATCCGCTCATTGGGGAGAAAAAAAAGATTATCAACAGAATGATGTCTGGATTACTCTCTGCCAGCTCTATGATGAGCGAAAAGCCGCGTTTGAAGCACTCGATAGAACACAGGATGCCCTTAGTACATGCCAGGGAGATGCATGTTACGTTGCCTTAGAACGCCATAACGAAACAGAAGATGCCCTCTTCGATGTGATGGATCGCTACGAAGCCTACTATTATGGCGCAGATTGGGGTGGAGAGCGTCCAGATTACAGCCCTAATGAAACCGATTCCTTCTGGCAGTGGTGTCAGGGAGGAGGCAATCTTCCGAATACTGAAATAACACCTACTTTAGAGCCTCCTACTCCTACTGTTCAAGTGGGTGCGCCTATTATCTTAAAAGCATCCTTAGGAGGATATGGGGAAAATATCCAAAGAATTCTCAATGAGCAAAACTATGAGGTCATCATCATTGAAGGCAAGGTGACTGATCAGGATGGCAATGGTGTTGCAAAGGCTAATATTGAAGTAATCAGTGGTGCAAATTCAACAGCAATTTCTTCTAACGCAGATGGTTCTTACTCTCTGGCATTGACAGTTTCTGGAGGACAAGGCAATGGATCGTTGAGGGATGTCAATTTTATACTGCAACTTGAAGGCGATTTATCTATAGAAAAAATCGAGCTTCTACAGGCCGTCAGCGGGGCCGAATTAGCAGATAGCAAGCATATTGCGGCTTTAGTGTTCCCTCGCTTCTCTAGTCTGGCTCAAGCTACCGTAGATACAAAAGTGACAATTTATGTTAATGGACAATTCTTCAAAACCCTCCCTTTTCGCGTAAAAAATGGATACAACAACGATGAGCACCGTAAAGTTTATGACGCGGTGAAGTTCTTCATTCCTCCCAGTTTTGTGCGGACTGGCGTTTTCGAGGTTAGAGCCGTGATTGACTCCGAAAATACTTTTGCCGAACCAGACGAAGGGAATAATGAAAAGACATTCTCCCAAATGATTTCTCCTTCACGGGGGCTTAGTGTGGTTATGGTGGCTCTCAGCCCCAACATCAACATTAATACCACTCAAGCTTGGAGAAATACAGCCCAAAGATTTCTGTTAAAGACTTATCCTGTCCCCTCTGTACGGATTGTGCAGCATCCTGTTTACTCAAATGGCTGGTTAAACCTTGCTATGGCACTTCGCGATGCGGCAATTGTCAATAATGCTCGAATTGCCTACAATGCTGCTAACCCAGCAAGCAGGGTGGAGTACGCGGTCGGGCTTTACCCTCCCAATGAATACGGGACCGGCAATCGGGGTTTTGTCTATCGGCATTTCTATCCACAAGCACCCCTGGTTAGCGTTGAGTTCCCGCTCACAATTTCGCATGAAATTGGACACGTCTATTTAGGCGGTCACGAAGAGGTAGATGATAACCCTAATCTAGGTGGTCTTTCGCTACCTGAAGGCTATGTATATGACCATCTTAGAGGGCAAGTACGCTATATCAAGCCTAATTCTAATTGGATCAACTTCATGGGCGATCCATATGCAGGGCATGAATTGGGATCTGTGACCGTCAAGCCCTGGGTTTCACCATCAGCTTATAATACTATCTTGGGAGCTAGACAAAAGACAACTTATGTTGAAGCTAAAGTTGCAGCACCCACGATCTCTGGATGGTCTGCCAAGGCACCTTTCGAGAAGGTTTTGTATCTCTCTGGGTATTTTGACTACGGGGAACTTAAAGTTTTACCGCCACAGACTTTAAATACCAATTTAGCCGGGGACTATCCTGTTGGAGAATTTACAGCTTCCATGCAAGATTCCAATGGCAATATTTTAGCAACTGCATCATTTGGCATCAACCATGATATCGGAGAATATGATGCCCCCAACCCTGGAGCTTTTCAGGTTGAGATACCCTTTCCAGCAGAAGCCGAAGAATTGGTAATTACCAAAGAAGGGCAAGAATTCTATCGAATGACGAAATCCGCTAATGCGCCAACCCTGAATATCAATCAACCCAATAATGGATCCCCTGTGCAGGGTGAGACATCCGCCTCATGGTCTGCCATAGACGAAGATGGAGATGCGTTAACCTATAATATCTATTACAGCCCAGATGAAGGAGAAAGTTGGCAGCTTATTGGTCTTGGATGGAGTGATCTGAACTTGCCAATAAATGGCTCTCTGCTTCCTGGCAGTGATCACGCGCTTATTCGAGTTATAGCATCAGATGGATTGAACATCGGGCAAGCTGACAGCCCGCCCTTTGTCGTGCCTAAACACGCACCCACAGTAACAATTCTTCCCCCTGACTCGGAAACAGAATCATGGTCTGTTGGGCATCCTGGTTTATTGGCTGCAATAGCCAGCGATATTGAAGATGGTCAGCTTTCATTTGAATCTTATCAGTGGACTTCAAATAAAGACGGTATAGTAGGGCAAGGCAACGCATTATATGTGGCTCTCTCTGGGGGAGAGCATATCGTAACAGTAACTGTTACAGACACAGATGGTCAGCAAGCTAGTGCAACAACAACTATCATAGTGGGCGGATCTGGTGTTTTGCCAATTTTGCCACCATCCAATACCAATACCACCCTTTATATCTTCGGAGGAGCAATTTGTCTGTTGACACTGATAGCTATTTTAGGAACAGGAAGTATCTTCATCTTTATCCGCAGAAGAAAATCTACGCGTCCCCAAAAAACAATGCAACAAGCGGGAATGACTCAGGATCGTAATGGGAATTGGTGGTACAAAGACAATCGAACGGGGCATTGGCATCTCTGGGACGGTCAGGCTTGGCAGGTTTTTGAAGCCCCCAGATCATCATCCCCTCCCCCCATACCATCTCGGTCAATAAAAAAATCACTCAAAGGCGGTTCGTGTTTCTTAACCTTAAGTATATCGGGGTTAGTGGCTATACTGATTTTTAGCGCAATTTCAATCGTGGGATTAAATTTCATCCCTAATCAAACCATTTCCCCCGCGCAAAATGTCACATTTACGTCTATCTTAAAATTGATTGGCGGAGGACTATTGCTCAGCACTATCGGTTTCTTAATGCTCAGCGGAGGCATCAAGTCTATTCTCACGCGTCAAGCCATAACTGAAGATGAGATAGGCAGACGCAGGGTACACAAGGGGTGTTTAGGCATACTCATTGGTGTTTCACAATCCTTTTTCGGACTCATATTCTTCAGCACAGGGATAGCCTTGATATCTTTATCCTTATATCAGCAGGTCTTCCCATGGCTAGGAGTTACGCTAGTTTTCTAAACTACATCTATAGCATATATAACAAACTTGACACCGATGACTTGCATCTGAAGCCATAGAAATTTAAGCAACCCTAACATCTTCAACAACGTATATCAGATGAAACTTATCTATAGGAGAAAAAAAATGACTACAGAAGAACAACGTCCCCCTTTACGTCGATCACGAAGAAACCGCGTTTTTGCAGGCGTTTGCGGAGGATTGGCAGAATTCTACGGCATTAGTGCTTTCTGGTTCCGCCTCGCCTTCGTCATCGCCACACTGCCCGGCGGCGTACCAGGCATTACCGCATATCTAATCTTCTGGTTTATCGTCCCCAAAGGCGACTGATCTGATACCCTCATCCACACTCCCGCAGCTTTGCCCCTCAAAGGCAAAATACTGTGGGATTTTTTCCTGACCAAGGAGTAATCATGAAAGCCTTTTTAAAAAATATATTCATTTCTTCTAATGAACCTCGCCTCCGAGCGGGCTGGCGACTCTTTTTTCATTTGCTCATCATGATTCCGATTGGGATGATCACAGGTGCGGCATCCAAAGTTCTCTTCCCCTTTTGGCATGGCGGGATGCTCAAAGACCAACTTGTCTCACTGATCGTGATGACCCTATCTATTTTTATTGCCCGTCGTTGGTTCGATAAACGCAGCTTCACCAGTCTCGGACTTAAGTTAGACAAAAAAATGTGGGCAGATCTGCTAGCAGGCATCGGTATCACCTTTTTGATGATGGGGTTGATCTACTTCACCATGTGGACTCTGGGATGGATCACCTTTGAAGGATTCGCCTGGGATGTAGAATCCGCATCGTCCGTGACCCTGAACTTGCTCGGCGTTTTCTTCGTCTTTGTACTGGTTGGATGGAATGAAGAGCTTCTTAGTCGCGGTTACCAATTACAAAATCTCGCGGATGGTATCAACTTGACTTGGGGCGTGATCATCTCCTCCGCCGTCTTCGGGATTTTACATCTCGGCAACCCCAACGCGACCTGGCTCAGCGCAGTCGGCATCTTCTTTGCAGGCGTTTTCCTTGCCTATGGCTATCTTCGCACAAAACAACTCTGGCTCCCCATCGGCTTACACATCGGCTGGAACTTCTTCGAGGGCGTGATTTTCGGGTTTCCCGTCAGTGGCCTGGATATTTATCGCCTCACCCGCATCACGGTAGAGGGTCCTGAGCTGTGGACGGGCGGTGCTTTTGGCCCTGAGGCAGGGCTAGTGCTTTTGCCTGCGCTGACACTGGGCGCTGGGTTGATTTACGCGTATACGCAAAAAGAAGCTATCAAGAAAGTATAATAATTTTTCGATCCTAAGTTTTTAACCTAATACAAATTATGCCTATTTTTGCTACCCTCCCCATCATCTTAATTCTCATTCTTATGGTTGGCTACCGCTGGGGGGCGGCGCGGGCTGGCGCGGCGGGGTATATTACTGCCCTAATTATCGCGATCGCTTTATTTGGTGCAAATGCGCCTCTTCTTGGTTATGCGCACACAAAGGCAATTCTGCTCACTTTTGACGTTCTCTATATTATTTGGGCGGCGTATCTTCTGTATCGCGTTTCAGATGAAGCAGGGGCAATAGAGATCATTGGCGAGGCCTTGAAACAATTAACCAGCGATAAAGGAATGCAAGCGATTCTGATCGGCTGGGTTTTTGCCTCCTTTTTGCAAGGTACGGGCGGATTTGGCGTGCCGGTCGCGGTCACGGCTCCGCTTTTGGTAGGGTTGGGATTTTCGCCCCTCGCGGCGGTTGTCATCCCCACCATCGGGCATGGTTGGGCGGTCACGTTTGGGTCTTTAGGCTCATCTTTCAACGCGTTAATTTCGGCAACGAATCTTGATGCGAGTTATCTCTCCCCCTCTTCTGCGTTATTTTTGGGCTTGGCCGCTTTGCCAACGGGCTTGATGGTTCTGCACGCAGCAGATGGTTGGGGTGCGGTAAAACGCCTCGCGGGGAAGGCGATCATCATTGGGGGCGTAATGGGCGGGGTGCAGTATTTTGTTGCAGTGAATCTGGGGTTGTGGAATATCGGTGCTTTTGTGGGCGGGATGGCAGGATTAATTGTCGGGGTGGCAATCGCTCGTTGGGGCGAGGCAAGCTCAAATCACGGGCGAATCGACGCGAAGCGGCTTTTCATCGCCCTTTCTGCCTATTTGGTTTTAATCCTTTTTACAGTCGGCATCCTGCTTATCCCACCCATCTTCGTGCCTGAATTGAAAGAGGCCTTGGGGCAGGTTGCAATCAAAGTTCAGTTCCCCGAAACAGTGACTTCGCTGGGGTATATATCCCCCGCGGGGACAAATAAACCGATCCCGATTTTCACGCATGCGGGAGCGATTTTGCTATATGCTTCGGCGGCGGCCTTTGTGATCTATAAGCGGGCGGGGCTTTATGTGGAGGGTCTGGGAAAAAAGATATTGAAGCAGACAGCACGAAAGATGGTCTCCTCGAGTTTGAGCATCGCATTGATGGTCGCGATGGCGATGGTGATGCAGCAATCGGGCATGACCGAGGCTTTAGCACAGGGGCTGGCAGATGGCGTGGGTAGAGCATACCCGCTTGCCGCGGCATGGATCGGGGCGATTGGCGCGTTTATGACGGGGTCGAATACAAATTCAAACGTGGTCTTCGCCGCGCTGCAATTGCGAACGGCAGAGTTATTGGCTTATAGTGTGCCGATCATATTGGCTGCGCAAACGTCGGGGGCTGGGCTGGCTTCGGTGCTCGCACCCGCAAAGCTGATCGTTGGCGCAAGCACAGCGGGAATGGAAGGGAAAGAGGGCCAAGTGATGAGGGCGGTGATCGGCTACGGCGGTGGGCTGGTTTTGTTTATTAGTTTGTTGACGGTTTTAGCGATTATTTTTTAGCATAATCACAAACCACAGATAAATAGGATAAACACAGATTTTATTTTTTATCCGCGTTCATCTCATTCATCTACGGTCATTTTTAAGGTACACTTAAGCCATGTTGCAGAGCAAACTCTCCCGCCACACGCTTGCCTTTGGCATAATCGTAATCGCATCCCTTTTACTCTATCCTGTTGCAGAAGGGGGCAAAACGCCCCTCATTTATTTACTCCTGATATTGATCGTATTCGCCGCATTTATCACCCTAAAAAAGGAATAATTAAAAAGAAATTTTCTAATATGACCATTATTCGCGCAGTCTTCTTTGATCTCGGCAAAACCCTCCTCTACCCCAATGTCCCATGGCACGATGTCTATCTGCGCGCCCATAAAGCACTCGCCAACTCCCTCATCGCGCAAGATATAACGATCGATGCGCGAACTTTCCCTTACGAATTTGCCGACTGCCTAAATAGATATTATGTGGATAGAGAGACAACGCTCCGCGAAACAGGCACGATGCGGCTTTTGAAAAATCTTCTCAACGAAAAAGGATACCGGGACGCTCCCCTCCCGAACTTGCGTATTGCATTGGACGCATTTTACGCCATCACGCAAAACAACTGGCTCCTCGAAGAAGACGCACACTCTACCTTGCGCGCGTTGCAATTAAACGACTATAAACTTGCTCTACTCTCTAATGCCGCTGACGATTCTGATGTACAAAGTCTCTTAGATAAAAATAATTTACGTCACTATTTTAGTTTCATTCGTTCTTCGGCAGCATCTGGCTACCGCAAACCCCACCGCCAACTTTTTGATGAAGCATTGCGTGATCTAAACCTTTTCCCCGAGCAATGTATTATGGTCGGCGATACCCTCAATGCAGATATTGAAGGGGCAAATAAAATCGGCATCTATAGCGTATGGATCAATCGCCGCGTCAACAAAACCACAAAAACGCTGGTAGATATTCGCCCTAAAGCTACCATCCAGGAATTGGGCGCACTTCCCCGCCTCGTTCTTGAAGTTTCTGGGTAGAAGAAACGCTTCTCAACTCTTAATCCCTTCATGCCTACGTCGCTGTCGTCGAAAACACTTCCTTATCTCGCACTCATTACCGGGATTCTTTCCCTGGGGATGTCTGCGATCTTTGTCCGCTGGGCAGATGCGCCGGGCCCCATCACGGCTTTTTACAGAGTAACGATTTCGCTATTTCTCCTCACACCCTTTTTTCTCAACCGTGCCAATAAAAATGGCGGGATCAAAAAATCCGCCTTGAGTATTCCAATCTGGGGAGGGATACTGACCGCTCTCGATTTCGCCTTTTGGAACACATCGCTCTCCTATACTACTGCTGCCAACGCAACGCTGCTCGGAAATACCGCTCCGCTTTGGGTTGCATTAGGGGCTTGGTTCATATTTCGTGAACGCCTAAATAAAACATTCTGGGTTGGGCTAGCCATTGCACTGAGCGGCGCAACACTGATTGTTGGTTTTGATTTTCTAACCGAATTAGAACTTGGCATTGGGGATTTGTTGGCGATCATCTCTGGCATCTTTTACGGAGCCTACTTTCTCATATCCCAACGTGGGCGTGAGCACTTCGATTCGCTCTCTTATGTTTGGCTTGTTAGCTTCAGTGCGAGCATCGGGCTTAGCATCATCAATATCGGAATGGGACATTCCTTCGTCGGTTATTCAAGAGAAACCTGGCTCTTCTTCTTCGCTTCTGCCATCATCTCCCAAACGATTGGTTATATCGCGGTTTCCTATGCTTTAGGACATTTGCCCGCATCCGTTGTCTCACCCAGCATGATCGGGCAGCCAGTCATGACCACCCTCTTTGCAATTCCGCTTCTTGGAGAAATCCCTAATACTGTCCAGTTATTGGGTGGCAGTATTGCATTAGTTGGCATTTATCTTATCAATCGAGCCTATCATAATAGAGAGAAAAACCTTTCTACTAAGGAACTGATTGACTAGCCCTCTGTTTTTTCATATACTTGACATACATTACCCACGCATAAGGAGAAAGACATGAATAATCTTGATGCTATTCTTGAAATTGCTATTGGATTGGTTCTTACCTGGTTAATTCTGAGCGTTGCAACCGCAGAGATGCAAGATATTATCAACTCAATGCTCAACAGGCGGGCAAAATTCCTTGAAGAATCCATTCTGGATATGTTTCGAGGCGAAAAAGATTTTGTAGATGCCTTTTATGAACATCCTGCAATAAAAGCTTTATATAAAAAAGGGGCTAGAGGAAAACTCAAGAAACCAGATTACATTCCAAATGCGGCATTTGCAGAAGCAGCCTTCGAGGTATTTGTCAATTTAGGCGTCGAAGAAAAAGACCTTAAAGAAGATGATATTTCTGTTAAAAAGATCATCAGTCAAGTCGAAGAAATCAACAATAGAAACCCGGAACTTGGCTATTTTGTCCGGCGTATTATGCCTGATTTTGAAGGCACAAAAACCATCTCAAAACTCAAGAGAACCGAAGCAAAAGCGGTTGAACTCAAAAACAATGCAGAAGTTTGGTTCGATACGGCAATGACCCGCGCTTCATTTCTGTACAAGGAGAAGGCAAAAACAGCAGCCTTTATCATCGGATTTATCTTTGCGCTTAGCTTCAATGTAGATTCCATTTATATTACTCAAGAGCTTTGGCGTGAACCGACCTTACGACAATCTCTTGTTGCTCAAGCACAAACAGTAGATGAAAATACCGGGCATGATTCAGTTACTGATCTTGAGAAAAAGTATGCAGATCTCAAAATACCGGTTGGCTGGGAAACACAACCCGTTGATGCCTCGGCATGGTTTATAAAAATCGTAGGGCTATTAATTAGTGGTCTTGCGGCGATGCAAGGCGCACCCTTCTGGTTTGATCTGCTCAAGAAACTTCTTCGCCTTAGCGGGAAAGAAGATAAAAGCGCCACACCGCCTGCATCACAGCCTCCCGCTCAAACGCCAGGAAAACCACCAGTCGAGGCTGTTGGCTAAGAGATAAATTCAAAAAAAAGAGGGCTGCTCACACGCAGCCTTCTTTTTTTATTTCCCGTTATAATATCTTCCATGACAGATCTCTTTGACCACCAACTGCAAGAAAATCTCAAGAAAGAAGCCCCCCTCGCGGCGCGGATGCGTCCACGCACACTCGATGAATATATCGGACAAGAACATATTATTGGAGAGGGGAAACTGCTCCGGCGCGCCATTGAAGCGGATCGGCTTTTTGCTTCGATCATCTTATGGGGTCCCCCGGGAACGGGGAAGACGACCTTAGCACAGATTATTGCGAACCAGACAGAATCCCATTTTGAAACCCTCTCCGCTGTTTTGGATGGGAAGCCGCGTCTACGTGAAGTGATCCACGAAGCGAAGGAGCGGCGAAAACTCTATCAGAAGAAGACGATCCTTTTTGTGGATGAAGTCCACCGCTGGAATAAGGCACAACAGGATGCGCTTTTGCCGCATGTGGAAAATGGGACTTTCACCCTGATCGGTGCGACGACGGAGAATCCTTTTTTTGAGATTATCGGTGCTTTAGTATCGCGCTCACGTGTTTTTCAGTTGCGTGGACTCAATCAGCGTGAGACCGGCATTTTGCTGGATCGCGCTCTCGCCGACGTAAAACGGGGATTCGGTTCTCGGCAAATCAACTTTCAAGATAACGCGCGCAAGCACCTCGTCGAGATGGCAACCGGTGATGCCCGCAATGCCCTAAATGCCCTCGAGTTGGCTGTCGAATCCACGAAAGAAGATGATGATGGAATCATCCAAATAACATTAGATGTGGCGCAGGAATCCATCCAGAGACGGGCGGTTTTATACGATAAGGATGGCGATTCTCATTACGATACGGTTTCGGCTTTTATCAAATCGGTGCGCGGCTCAGACCCGGATGCCGCGCTCTACTGGCTGGCGAAGATGATCTATGCGGGGGAAGACCCGCGTTTTATCGTGCGGCGACTGCTGATCTTGGCGGGCGAGGATATTGGCTTGGCAGACCCGATGGGGCTGGTGGTGGCGAATGCTGCCGCGCAGGCTTTTGAGTTTGTGGGGATGCCTGAGGGGATTTACTCGATCGTGGAGGCGACGCTTTATTTAGCAACTGCGCCAAAATCGAATAGTGCGGGGGCGTATTTTAAGGCCTTGAAACGGCTGGAAGAGCAGGGGCAGATTTCTGTGCCGAACCATCTCAAAGATAATAATCGTGATGCAGAGGCATTGGGGCATGGAAAAGGCTATGTGTATCCCCACGAAGAAGATGGGCATTTTACCTCCCAGCAATATCTCCCCAAACGTCTTTTGGGAACCTATTTTTATGCGCCATCATCAGAGGGGTACGAAGCCGAAGTTGCGGCACGGCTGGAGGCGTGGCGCGAGGCGCAGCAGAAGGCTCTGGGGATTGAAGAGGTTGAGTTTGCGCCTGAGTTGAGTGAAGAAAGTATTAAGAATATCAAAAGAAGTCAGAAATAAGCTGGTATCTTCTGGAGGCATCAATGAGTTTCCTGAAAAAGCCGGGGACTAATATCCGAAAGCTCACAACCTATCAAGAATTTGTAAATATTAGCGACATCATCGAAAAAATCCTCGTCCTTGTTGGTGCAGCATCATTCATTTTAGCCATCCTTTGGAGCAAGGATGCGTTGGCGTGGGCGGGAAGGTGTTAGGCGGGCTTTTCTTTTGCGCTCTTTTTCTCTTCTGGATAAATCGCAAAGGACATTCTCTTGAGGCTGGATTTAGCCTTTTTCTTATTCTTTGTTTGGCTTTTACTTATCTTGCGTGGAATGATAATGGTATCTACGGATTGCCATTCATTTTCTTTCCTATTTTGTTGATTGCTGCTGGGACTATTTTTGGCAAAGCTCTGGTGCCCCTATTTGGTGCTATCATTGTTGGTCTAAGTACATTTCTTTTTATTTTTGACCGCATGGGATTGATAGAACCTTATAATGGTGCCGTTAAATGGGCTCCAGATTTTTTTATTATTTCACTGATCATCATTATCTTCACGGGGGCTATTTTAATGCTTATCATGGATACCATCGAAAAGAATTTAATGCATATTATTCAGTCGGAACAAGCGATCAAAAACACTTACAAGCTAACGCTGGAAGGTTGGGCTAAAGCATTAGAGCTTTATGGGCGCGAACCCGAGGGGCATTCAAAACGCATTGTGGCGATGACCGAGACTTTTACAGAATCTCTTGGACTGGATGAGCAAACAAGAGAAGATATTATTCAGGGTGCTTTGTTACATGATATTGGAAAAATGGGCATCCCTGACGCAATATTACTTAAACCCGAATCTCTTACCGCTGAAGAGGTGGAAATCAACAAAGAACATACACTTCTTGCTAAAGATTTGCTCGAAGATATTGCCTTTTCAAGTGCCGCGATGGATATTCCTATCTCCCATCACGAGCAATGGGATGGTAAAGGGTACCCTGAGTGTCTCTTCCGGAATCAAATTCCTATGTCTGCTCGAATATTCTCTATTATTGATAACTGGGTCTCACTAACATCCAAGCAAGTCTATCGTCCCGCATGGTCAGAGGAAAAAGCTGCGTCATATATGTTGGAAGAGGTTGATCAAAAATTTGATGGATCACTAGTGAAATCATTTCTAAGCTTTTTGACCAGTAAAAGTAGAGAAAATCATGAAAGCTAGACGCCCACTCACTTACTATGAGCAAATCATCAATTTGCCTAAAACACTGAATATAATCTTGTTATCCGCAGTTGGCGGCGGCATCCCTATTCTAGGTGTTTTGCTTTACTTCAACGCTACGAACGAAGTCTTACTCTCAACAATTGCATTAATTATGTTTAGCATATTGCTACGCTATACAAACAAACTTGGGTATCACAAATTTGCCGGCTTCGGGACTTTTCTCTCAATCTCTGGTGTGCTAACTTACAATTTGGTCTTCTACAATGGCCTTTACGATGTCTCTTTGCTAGCATTTCCTGCAATAATCGCTTTTTCTTGCCTCTTACTTGGCTATAAATTTGTTGTCCCCATCACAGCTACAATACTTACCATTATTAGCATCATTTACAAGTTCTCAATAGATGGCATTATTACACCCTACGATGGACGTATTGAAACCCAGAGTCAGGTCTTCTGGACATTGATTGCTGCTATTCTGATTTCAGGTAGTTTAGTCTATATCATCATGTCTATTATCAATAAGAATATAAAGAAAACTTTGCGCTCAGAAAAACGCCTGAAACATATCTATGAAATTACGTTGAATGGTTGGGCTAAAGCGCTTGAATTACGCGATCATGAGACAAAAGGGCATAGTGAACGTGTTACGCAACTGACTCTTATTCTTGCAAAAAAAATGGACGTTCCCACGGACGAGCTAAAGTTTATTCGTTGGGGAGCATTGCTGCACGATATTGGAAAAATGGGTATCCCTGACAAAATCCTTCTTAAGCTTGGGCAACTTACAAAAGAAGAATTTGAACAAATTAAGAAACACCCTCTTACTGCTAAAAAATTATTCAAAAATATTCCTTATCTAACTCCTGCTCTGACTATCCCTCAATATCATCATGAAAAATGGGACGGCAGTGGCTACCCCTATGGCTTAGCGGGTGAAGAAATCCCATTGCCTGCCCGTATATTCGCCATCATTGATGTTTGGGACGCACTACTAAGCGAGCGTCCTTATAAAAAAGCTTGGGCTAAGGAAAAAGCCATCGATCACATTAAGAAGAATTCAGGGTCACATTTTGACCCCCACATTGTGAATACATTTCTGGATATTGTACAGCATTAGTTATTATATTCTGGGAGAAATTTGTATGCGAAAAATGCCTTTCATTGAAAAATATTTTGCCGAAAATAAAAAACCCGCCCTTTTTTAGAGGTCGGATTTAAGAGATACTTTACGGTATTTCGCAGCAACAAAGAATTTTACTCTGGGTTCATACTGGTATAAAGCGCAATCTGATTGCCCGTTGGGTCTTCAAAGATACCAAACCAGCCCATATTGGCAATTTCAGATTTTGGGTGAATAGTCTTGCCACCCAACGCTTCGGTCTGTTTTAAATCAGCATCAATATCTGGGCTATCAACATAGATTACAACCTTTCCGACCGGATTCCGTAAAGCCACCGCCCGGTCCCTCTGCTGGTTCAAACATGGTGTAGTTCATTTCAGGGAAAGTTTCAATTTTCCAACCGAAGAGATCGGCATAAAATTTTCCTGACGTTGAAGAATCACTGGTAGGAATTTCAATATGGACAATATTTCGTTTAGACATTTTTACTCCTTTTAGGTAGGCTTATATTATAGAACATTTGAGCTGTTTAAGCAAATTTAAAAACATCAGCTGCGCAAATTCCTTGACACATCCCCTTCCCTGCTGTAAACTTGCGCCAATCTTATGAAGAACATAACCTTTAACGCCTTCTACTTTTATTTTTATTTTGGCTTCCGAAAACGGAAACCGCTGGCGGCGTTTAACTAGGTAATATTCCTAACACCTTAAAACGTGAGACCAACGGTCTCACGTTTTTTTATTTAATTCATAAAGGAGCAAAAAATGCCAGTTCGAGGAATACGTGGTGCCACCACTGTAGCCCGAGATACACGCGAAGACGTGCTTGCCGCGGCCAGCGAACTACTTCAGAAAATCGCAAAAGCCAATCCCAGCTTAAAGCCCGAAGACATCGCCAGTGCTTTTTTCACTGTCACCGACGACGTCGTTTCAGCCTTTCCCGCTGAAGCCGCACGTTATAATGGCTGGAAAAACGTCCCTCGGCTTTGCGCTAAAGAGGTCCCTGTCGAAGGCGGAATCAGCATCCCGTTTTGTATCCGTGTCCTGCTGCACTGGAACACAGATATAGCTCCAGAAGGGGTCAAACATGTCTATCTTAGAAATGCCAGAAATTTGCGTCCCGACCTCGTGGATGCCGCAAAGGAGAAATAATTTATGATGATTATCATGCGCACAGGCGCAAGTAAAGAAGAAGTGAAAAATGTGGTCGCTCGTGTCAAATCTTTCGACCTGGACGCGCATCTCTCAGATGGTTCAGAACGCACCGTGATTGGCGTGGTCGGCGATGGTCGCCCTGTTGATAAAAACCTATTCATTCGTCTCCCCGGCGTGGATAATATCCTCCCCATCTCGAAGCCGTACAAGTTGGCATCGCGCGAGTTTTACCCCGCAGACTCTCTTGTCCCGGTTGGCGAGCATAAAGTTGGGAACGGGAGCAAAGTTATTATTGCTGGGCCCTGCGCTGTAGAAAGCCGTGAGCAATTGATGGAAACCGCGAAAGCGGTCAAAGCCGCGGGCGCACATGCTTTACGAGGCGGTGCTTTTAAGCCTCGCACATCCCCTTATTCCTTTCAAGGACTGGGAGAAAAAGGATTAAAACTCCTCGCCGAAGCCCGTGACCTCACAGGTCTGCCCATCGTGACCGAAATCATCTCCCCCGAACTTGTCCCTCTGGTCGCAAGCTATGCCGATGTCCTCCAAATTGGGGCGCGAAATATGCAAAATTATTCCCTACTCAAAGCGGCGGGATTAACAAAGCGCACCATTCTCCTCAAACGCGGAATGAGCGCAACCATTAGCGATTTTCTAATGGCGGCAGAATATATTCTCTCCAAAGGTAATCAAAATGTAATTTTATGCGAGCGCGGCATCCGCACCTTTGAGACTGCGACTCGCAACACCACTGATATTAATGCCATCCCCGTTCTTAAATCGCTCACCCATTTACCCGTTGTCCTCGATCCCAGCCACAGCACCGGCGACTGGCGTTTCGTTTGTTCACTCGCTCGTTCCGGCATCGCCGCAGGCGCAGATGGGTTGATCGTCGAAGTCCATCCCGATCCCGCTAATGCCCTCTCCGATGGCGCACAATCGCTTAAACCAAAACGATTCGCAACTTTGATTGAAGATGTAAATGCGATTGCAGATGTATTGAAAGAGAGAAATATAACGCCCATTCCAATGCAATAAGATCTCAGACCACAGACTTCAGCTTTTAGCTTATGTCTTAAGTCAAAAGTCTGATGTCTCCTATAAAAGGAACAAAAATCTCATGATGATAATAATGAAAACCACCGCAACAAAAGAAGAAGTAGAAAATGTACACCAGCGTGTCAAAGCCTTGGATCTCCACCCGCATCAAATTTCGGGCGCGGAGCGCAATGTGATTGGTGTTGTCGGCGACGGTCGCCCTGTCGAAGTGACCGCCTTCATACGCCTCCCCGGCGTTGCCAGCGTCATTCCCATTTCTAAACCTTATAAACTTGCCTCACGTGAATTTTTCCCCGAAAACACCCTCATCCCCATTGGCAACAATCACGTCGTCGGCAACGGCACTCCTACCATCATCGGCGGACCTTGCGCTGTTGAGAGCCGCGAGCAAATTCTCGAAGTTGCCAAATCAGTCAAAGAAGCAGGTGCACACGCCCTTCGTGGCGGAGCCTTCAAGCCGCGCACTTCCCCTTATTCATTTCAGGGCATGGGAGAAGAGGGACTAAAACTCCTCGCCGAAGCCCGCGATCTCACCGGTCTGCCCATCGTTACCGAAGTGACTGCTCCAGAACTCGTCCCCCTCGTGGCAGATTATGCCGAAGTGCTTCAAATTGGCGCACGCAATATGCAAAATTATGCTCTGCTCAAAGCCGTTGGGCAAACTCAGCGCACCGTCCTTCTCAAACGTGGTATGAGCGCGACCATCAATGATCTTCTCATGGCCGCAGAGTATATCCTCGCAAAAGGCAATCAAAATGTCATTTTATGTGAGCGTGGCATCCGCACCTTCGAAACCGCCACTCGCAACACCACCGATATCAACGCCATTCCCGTTCTTCAAGCCCTAACCCATCTCCCTGTCGTCCTCGACCCCAGCCACAGCACCGGTCATTGGGAGTATGTCTCTGCCCTTGCCCGTTCTGGTATCGCGGCGGGCGCAGATGGCATTATCGTGGAGGTCCATCCGCATCCATCTCAAGCCTTTTCAGATGGCGCACAATCTCTCAAGCCGAAGCGTTTTATGCGGCTCGTAAAGCAGGTGAATGCCATTTCTAATGCTCTCAAGGCTGAAGATATTTCGACTAATCCGCTACAATAATTATGGAAGAAACTGATTTTTTACGCGATCAAAATATAGCCATTGTCGGATTAGGGTTGATGGGCGCATCCATCGCGATGGGATTGCGCGGTCGCTGCAAAATGATTCTGGGATCAGATACTGATTCGCTCGTGTGTCAGCTTGCTACCGCTAAAGGGATCGTCGATTCAGCGTCAACAGATTTGCGCGAAATCCTGCCCCTCGCAGACGTGTTGATTCTCGCCACGCCAGTTTCTGCGGCACTAAAGATTATCTCTACGCTCCCCACACTGGTAAGTGTCCATAACGGAAGCAAGCTGATCGTCACGGACGTTACGTCTACAAAAGTCCAAATAATGCGTGCGCTTGCATCCCTCCCGTCAAATTTTGACATCATCGGAGGGCATCCGATTTGCGGCAAAGAAAAACTGGGAATCTGCCATGCCGAAAAAGAGATGCTCTACGACTGCACCTACACGCTCACGCCCGCCGAACGGACATCAGCGCGGACAAAATCTTTGCTGACGCAATTGGTAGAGGCGATTGGCGGAAACCCGCTCTGGATAGGCCCCGAAAAACATGACCGAATGTTGGCGAAAACCAGCCACGCACCGCATTTATTGGCAGTAGCCTTGATGCACGCTACCGAGTTGAATCTCTCAAAATTGAAGGCAGGCGGATTCTCGAGCGCAACACGGCTCTCTGCCACACCGACCAGCATGATGCTCTCAATGGTGATGACGAACGCCGAAAACACAGTCGCCGCGCTGGAAGCGGTGAAGACTGAAATTGACGAAATCGTGAAGTTAATGAAAGCTGGCGATGAAGAAAACTTGGCAATCTTGCTAGATTCGAGTAAAGCAAAACGTGAGGAGATGATGAGGAGGGCATGAGGAATAGGACGCGGATTTTCGCGGGTTAGGCTAATTTGCGCGGATTTAAAAAAACCTTTTTATTTCTTCTTCGTGACCTTCGTGTCTCTTCGTGGATAAAAAAATATGACAAAGCTCATTCACCCCATCCCCCGCCCCCTCGACGCCAGCGTGCGCGTACCAGGATCAAAATCGCTCACCAACCGCGCCTTACTCATCGCCGCACTTGCGGAGGGAAAAACAACGCTCATCAACGCACTTTTCTCTGATGATTCGCATTATTTTGCGAGCGCACTCAAAGATTTAGGTTTTGATGTGTCGCTTGATGCATCAAATAAAAATATGACTGTGGTTGGCTTGAGTGGGAAAATCCCCGCGAGTAAAGCAAATCTCTTCATCGGCAACGCCGGCACCGCCGCGCGCTTTTTGACCGCGTTCCTAACTTTAGGAAATGGGGAATATATCCTCGACGGCGAGCCGCGTATGCGCGAACGTCCCATTGATGATTTGGTGAATGCGTTAGAGCAACTTGGTGCAAAAATTCAATCCCCTCGTAGTGGCGACTTTAGTCGTCTTTCTCACAATCCAGAAGAGCAGATTTATCCTCCGCTTAAAATCTTTGCTTCCAATTTTGCTGGCGGAAAAACAAGAATTGCAGGGAATATCTCCTCCCAATATCTCTCCGCACTTCTAATGATTGCGCCCTATGCTCAATCTCCTGTAGAAATCGAACTCAGCACCCAACTCAACTCAAAACCCTATATAGACATGACCCTCTCCATCATGCGAGACTTTGGCATGGATGTGAAGCGTGATGAATATAAATCTTTTCACATTAGGCCTAAAACCTATTCCCCAATCCCTAATTACTCCATAGAATCCGATGCCTCCGCCGCATCCTATTTCTTCGCCGCACCAGCCATCTGCGGCGGGACAGTGCGCGTAGAAAATATCTCGCGCAAATCCGTGCAAGGCGATATTGATTTTCTGGATGTTTTAGCTGAAATGGGATGCATAATCAACGAAACCTTACCCCCACCTAGCCTCCCCCAAGATGGGGAAGGGACAGATTCTCCCCCCGCACTGGGGGGAGTTAGAGGGGGGCACATCGAAGTCTCCTGCGACTCATCACTAAAAGGTGTGGACGTAGACATGCGCGACATCTCCGACACTGCTCAAACTCTCGCCGCAGTTGCCCCTTTCGCATCATCGCCAACACGAATTCGCGGTATCGCCTCGGCGCGCGTCAAAGAAACAGATCGCGTATCCGCTGTTTGCGCAGAACTAAAACGATTGGGCGTTAAAGTGGAAGAATACGAAGATGGGATGAAAATCTACCCCTGCAAAAACTTCAAGCCAGCGAGCATCAAAACTTATAATGACCACAGAATGGCGATGGCATTTTCGTTAATTGGCTTGCGCGTGAAGGGCGTGCAGATAGAAAATCCTGACTGTGTGTCAAAGACTTTTCCAAATTATTTTGATGTGATAGACGAATTGAGAACACAAAAACTTAAACACAAAGGACAGGAAGGAAAACAAAGGTTTTAAAAATGTTTTTTCTTCGTGAATCGTCGTGTCCTTTGTGTTTAGAAAAGAGAAAAATATGAAAACCCTCAAACTCGGTCTCATCGGCTACCCCCTCAGCCACAGCAAATCGCCTGAACTTCATCAGGGATTTCTTGCAAAGTGTGGACTAAATGGTGAGTACAATCTTTACCCAATCCCGCCCGATGACGCGGATGCTCTCAAAGCATTACTCAACCGCGTCCGAACAGGAGAAATTCATGGGCTAAACGTGACCATCCCGCACAAACAGAATGTCATTCCGCTGCTTGATGAGTTGAGCGATACTGCACAGACGATTGGTGCGGTAAATACGATTGTGTTCAGAGACGGAAAACTTATCGGAGAGAATACAGATGCGCCAGGATTTGCAAAAGATTTGCAAATCCTAATACCTATTAGGCCTCGCGCCAACGCACTTGTTCTTGGCTCAGGCGGCGCGGCGCGGGCAGTCGTTTACGCTCTTCTCAATGCAGGCTGGGATGTCACCCTCGCCACTCGCCACGCCGACATAGAGCAAGCCCATATTCTCATTGAAGATTACGCAACACGCAACACGCAATACGCCGCAAAACTCTCGAACATAGAACTAAAAGCCTCTACCCTCTCCCCACTCATGCCTGCGCTCTCTCTCATCGTCAACACCACACCAGTTGGGATGTCGTCTCATTTGCAAGGCTCGCCCTACCACAAAGATTTACCTTTTCCGCCCAACGCCGCACTCTATGATCTCATCTATAATCCATCAAAAACCCAACTAATGCAAGATGCCGAAAAAGTGGGGCTACCCGTTCGCGGCGGGATTGGGATGTTGGAGTCGCAAGCGATGCTATCTTTTGAAATTTGGACAGGACGCAAAATTGGAGATAAAAAATGACCCTAAAATTTATGACAGCCGGAGAATCGCATGGTCCCGCCGTGACTGCTATTCTGGAAGGAATTCCTGCTGGATTAAAACTGGGCGTTTCGCGCGTGGACGTTGAACTTGCTCGCCGTCAAAAAGGTTTCGGTGCGGGCGGACGCATGAAAATCGAGCGCGATAAAGTCCAAATTTTGAGCGGAATCATGGATGGCAAAACAATCGGAATGCCCATCTCATTGCTTGTTGAGAATCTCAACCATAAACAATGGAAAAGGAAAGAAACCGACCCAATGACGGCACCCCGCCCCGGCCATGCCGATTTGACGGGGGCTGTCAAATATGGCTATAAAGATTTGCGTCCATCGTTAGAGCGCGCTTCTGCTCGAGAAACCACGATGCGCGTCGCAGTCGGCGCGATTTGCAAACAGTTCTTAGCAGAATTCGGGATTGTGGTGGGCGGGTACGTGAAATCTATCGGGCAAGTAGATGCTCAATTTAACGGTAGCAAGTACAAGGACAGGTTTGAAGCGGCGGAGAAAAACGATCTTCGTTGCCCCGATGTTGATGCTGCCGAGATGATGAGGGCGGCAATCCAGCAGACAATCCAAGAAAAAAATACGCTTGGCGGCGTGATTGAAATTATCGCCCTGAATGTGCCTATCGGACTTGGCTCTTTCGCCCAATGGGATACGCGCCTAGAAGCAAAATTGGCGCAGGCGATGATGTCTGTGCAAGCGATCAAAGGCGTAGAAATTGGAGACGCATTTGCAAACGCGAGATTACCCGGAACACAAGCCCACGATGCAATTGTTTTAAAACCTTCAACCTTAAACCTTCAACGTTCAACCAATAGAGCAGGCGGCATCGAGGGCGGGATTTCAAACGGGCAGCCAATTGTGATCCGTGCTGCAATGAAGCCAATTGCCAGCACACTCACGCCGCAAAAAACCGTCGACTTGGCGGCTGGCGAAGAGACTGTTACAACCTACGAACGCTCAGATTTTTGCCCCGTGCCGCGCGCCGTGCCAGTTTTGGAGGCGATGATAGCTTTCGTTCTCGCAGATGCGCTGATAGCCAAATTGGGCGGCGACTCTCTTGCAGAAATGTTGCCGCGGTTTGAAACTTTGCGAAAAGCAACTTTAGATGATTTGAAAATGGATAATCAGACACATATTTTTTGGAAATAAATTCTCACGAAAAAATTTAAACACAAAAACACAAAGATTCTCTAAGAAAAAAAGGTATTTCCTTTGCGTTTCTTCGTGCCCTTCGTGTTTAAAAAGAAGGAGTAACCATGACCATCTTCCTCTACGGCGCATCTGGGAGCGGAAAATCTACGCTCGGCGCAGCACTCGCCCACGCACTCAACCTAGGTTTTCTCGATTTAGATGCCCAAATTGAAATTGATTTGAACGATAACATTGCAAATACTATCGCTACACACGGCGAAGAAGTTTTTCGGGATGCAGAAACTGCTGCGTTAGAAAATGGTGTGGTGGGTAAAGAAAAAGTAATCGCCCTCGGCGGCGGCGCACTCCTTCGCGAGCAAAACCGTGCCCTCGCTGAAAAAAACGGAAAAATTACCTTTCTCGAAGCCGATTCAGAAACGCTCGCAGAACGTCTCTCCAAAGATGAAAATAAGCGTCCCCTTTTGGCTGGTGAATTAAAAGAAAAGTTGACCACACTTTTAGAAAAGCGCGCAGCACATTACGCCTCCTTCTCTTTACGCGTCAACGCCGCAAAAGAAAAAAAACAAACTCTCTGGGATATTCAGCGCAAACTGGGGCGTTTTCACTCACGCAGTATGGGGACTGGCTACGATATTCTCATCCAAGAGGGCGGGGTTGATAAAATCGGCGAAATGCTCAAAGAAAGAGATTTGCGCGGACCCATTTTGCTCGTCAGCGATAGCAATGTCGCCCCGATATATGCCGAACGCGTCCTGAACGCGCTCAAATCAGCAGGATATTCTGCCCAGCAAAGTATCATTCCTGCGAGCGAGGCGAATAAAACGCTGGAAACCGTCAGCCAACTTTGGCGCGCCACGCTCAACGCTGGGCTAGATCGCAAAAGCACCATCGTCTCTCTCGGCGGCGGCATGACCAGCGATCTCGCGGGCTTCGCGGCCGCCACCTTCATGCGCGGCTGCAATTGGGTCGCCCTCCCCACCTCCCTCCTCGCGATGGTCGATGCCAGCATGGGCGGCAAAACCGGCTTCGATCTCCCCGAAGGCAAAAATCTCGTTGGCGCGTTTCATCCGCCCCGCCTCGTTCTTGCCGACCCCGAAACCCTCGCCACACTCCCCGAACGCGAGTTGCGCTCTGGTATGGCAGAGGTGCTGAAACACGGCATCATTGCTGACCCTGCGCTCTTTGAGATTTTCACCACAAAGACACGAAGAATACAAAGTTTTTTTGAGAAAGAAGAGCTTGCTGAAATTGTGCGGCGCGGGATAGCGGTCAAAATCAAAATCATCGAAGAAGACCCTTACGAACAAGGCATTCGTGCCGCGCTAAATCTCGGACACACCATCGGGCACGCGGTAGAACTCGTCAGCGGATTTGAACTCTTGCATGGCGAAGCAGTCGGGATCGGGATGATCGTCGAGGCAAAATTAGCCGAACAGATGGGCATCGCCGAAACGGGATTAGCAGACAAAATCACCGAAACGCTCGTGGGATTGGGCTTGCCCACCGAAATCCCCCAACACTTGCCAACCCCAAACATTATCCGTACGATGCAGACAGATAAAAAGAAATCGGCGGGTATAATCCGCTTTGCCTTGCCTGTGAAAATTGGGGAGGTGAGGATTGGTGTGGAAGTTGAGGGGTTGGAAGAGGTATTAGCGAGTATTGCGTAAAACGTATTTCGTAACAGTTTTCTTTACGTAATACATAACACAATACGTTTTTGGAGAAAAACCTTATGAAAATCTTAATCCTACACGGGGCCAACTTAAATCTACTCGGCACACGCGAGCCAGAAGTATACGGCTCACTAACTCTAGAATCCCTCAACGAAAAGCTGATTGCAGAGGGGCAAAAAATGAGCGTAGAAATTACCTGCCAGCAATCCAATCACGAAGGAACGCTGATAGATGCCCTCCACAGTGCAAACGAATGGGCGGATGGCGTAGTCTTCAACCCAGCGGGGTATACGCATACATCGGTGGCATTAAGAGATGCGATCGCGTCTATAGAAATTCCCGTTGTGGAGGTACATATTTCTAATGTGTATGCACGTGAAGAGTTTCGGCATAAATCGCTGGTTTCGGCGGTATGCGTAGGGAAAATTTCAGGATTTGGGTGGATGTCTTATAAATTGGCATTGGAAGCATTGGTGGAGATGCTGAATCTCTAAACATTGAGGAATACCAAATTGGAACGTATTGCGTAATGCGCGTAATGCGTATTACCTAAGTCATAAATTCATTACGCTACACGAAATACGCACCTTCTATGAAAAAACACTTCTTCGCTCAACTCGACGAAACCATAGCCACACTCAAAACACAAGGCGTGGATGTGATCCGTCTCGATATTGGCTCTCCAGATTTGCCACCGCATCCCAGCGTGATAGAAACGCTCAATCGCTCCGTATCGCGTGCAGATTCGCATGGCTACCAATCACATTTAGGACCACTCTCTTATCGCGAAGCATGGGCAGGAATGTACAAACGCGTCTTTGACGTTGAGCTTGACCCCGCGAAAGAAATCGTCACCTTATTAGGCACAAAAGAGGGAATTTTTCATTTCAGCCAAGCCTATATCAATCAAGGCGATGTGGTACTGATACCCAATCCTTATTATTCAACCTATCTGCGTGGCGCAGAATTTGCAGGCGGAGAAGCCCATTTTATGCCCCTCTTGGCAGAGAATGATTATTTACCCGATTTAGATGCCATCCCCGTAGAAATTGCAGATAAAGCAAAACTAATGTGGATAAATTATCCGAATAACCCCCTCAGTGCGATTGCGCCGCGTAGCTTCTTTGAAGAAATTGTAAGTTTTGCTAAAAAACACGATATTTTAATTTGCGCAGATGCAGCGTATTCACAAGTTTATTATGGCGAAGATGCACCACCAAGTATTTTACAAATTGAACGGGCAAAAGATGTCGCGATTGAGTTTAATTCGCTTTCAAAATCACATAATATGGCGGGATGGCGCATCGGCACGGCGGTGGGGAACAAATCTGCGCTAGAGAAATTGCTCAAGTTGAAAACAAATGCCGATAGCGGGCATTTTGGTCCAATGCTGGACGCCGCATCCCATGCTATGGTGTTAGAATCAAGTTGGATACAGGAGCGTAACGAGATCTATCGTCAACGTAGAGATGTGATTATCCAATCCCTCCGTAAACTGGAGGTTGATATTCAGAGTCCACAAGCATCCCTCTATATTTGGTGCCCAATCCCGACGAGCTGGACATCCGAAAAGTTTGCGATGGCAATGCTCAAAGAAGCAAATGTGAGCGTTGCGCCAGGGACGATTTTTGGCTCGCGGGGTGAGGGATTTATCCGAATTTCAATTACGCAACCGAGAAAAAGAATAGAAAAAGCCATGCAAAAGATGAGCACATGGTGGAAAACCGGAGACAAATAAGATGGATAAAAAAATCGTAGCATTTCAAGGCGAGGCGGGGGCCTATAGTGAATCTGCCGCGTATAAACATTTTGGAAAAGAAACTGAAACCCTGCCATGCAGAAGTTTTGAAGAACTTTTTGGCGCAGTCACGGATGGCAAAGCCACCCACGGAATTGCGCCCATTGAGAACTCGTTGGCGGGCAGCATTCACCGAAATTATGATCTTTTATTGCGAAATGATTTGCAAATTATCGGCGAACATCATTTGCGCGTCAGCCACTGCCTGATGGCCCTGCCGAGCGTGGAGCTTGCAGATGTGACGCGCGTTTATTCACATCCACAGGCCTTGGCGCAATGTGAAAAGAGTCTAAAAAAACTCGACTTGCCCTCCGTTGTCGCTGCCGACACCGCTGGCAGTGCCCGCGGGCTCAAAGAAAACGACGATAAAACTTCTGCCGCACTCGCTTCTCGGCTGGCCGCGCAAGTATATGGCTTGAATATCTTGCAAGAAAATATGGAAGATAACCCCGCTAATTACACGCGTTTTCTCGCCCTTGCGACGCAAAAACTCGCTCAAAAAAAGGAGCTTGCGTACAAAACATCTATAGCTTTTACTCTCATCCACAAGCCCGGTATCCTTTTCAACGCCCTGAGCATTTTTGCCTTGCGCGAGATCGATTTGACCAAAATCGAATCCCGTCCGCAAGCGGGAAAGCCCTGGGAATATCTCTTTCATATCGATTTTATGGGGCACGTGGATGAAGAAAAAGTGGGGAACGCGCTGAATCATCTGCGCGAGATTGCGCCCTTTATTCGCGTTTTTGGATCTTACCCCTCTGAAAAACAGGATTGGTGACGCGCGCGAAACGCTCCTGTTTTGGGCTTGCTTCCATTATCTTGACAGGTTCGCTACTCGAACACCTGTTGGATTATGAACCAAAATATGATACAAAGGAAGAGAAGGTTTATTGATTTTCCATTTACCAAAGGAGGCAAAAATGAACACCTTTCTTTACCTCTTACTCTCTCTTCTAACAGCCTTACTTGGCTTTTTCACTTTTCGTGTGATCGTTCGCAGAGATTATCAAAAGAAAGGGCAATTATCCTCTTTTGCAACATTTCTTGAATTTCTAATTTTCGCCGCTCACGCGAATCTCGCCTACACTTTTCTGCCCGCGCCTTATCCTGAGATTCCACCTCTGCCAGAGAGCTGTGCTCAAACAGTGCTGGGAACAGCTCTCTTGTTAATCGGTCTCTTTTTCACGCTCTGGGCAATGAGCGGATTAGGCTTCAAAAAAGCTTTTGGACAAGACACAAAAACGCTCAATCGCTTTGGCTTTTATCAATATACGCGTAACCCCCAAATTGTTGCTTACGGCATCGCTCTTCTTGGCATAGCAATTTTGTGGGCTTCGCCCTATTCGCTGGGTTGGGTACTGATTTATGCCATCATTGCTCATATGATGGTCACCACAGAAGAAGAACATTTATCAAGCATCTATAAAGAGGCTTACGTAGATTACTCTAAAGATGTTCCGCGCTATATTCCCCTTTTTTGGCGAAAAAACAACGCATAAAAAAACGGGCTACGGTTTTATCACCGTAGCCCGTTTTTATATCTCGCACTCTTTTCAAGCCAACAAATCTCGCTCTGCCCTATACTTCCCCTCTACAGGTGGGTACGCCTGCATATACACATCTGCTTTGCCAAATAATCGTGAAACCAAGCCGCGAAGCCCTTTTTGCATCTGCATTCCACCTTGGCTGGCGTGACAGCGCCCCGCTGCTTCTTTCTTTTTCAAGACTGAACGGATATTAATCTTCGCATGGATAGGAAAACTCACAGCCGCTAAAGATTCCAGATCAATATCCTTATTTGAACCAAATTGGGTTGGGTCTTGCCCAAAAAGTCGCATTAAGCGCATAGAAACGCGTAAGAAAGCACGCGAGAAAGTGTGATAATAAAGTTTGCGGGGTTTATAAGTCTCTCCAGCATTGGGCGCGAAAATTGGATCATCTGCGCGGTCAAAAGCGATAACTGTTGCATCATGGATCGCGATATGGTCGGGATGTCTATATCCACCGATGGGATCAAAGGTCAAGACAATATCTGGTTTAAGGTCACGGATATAACAAACGACATTCTCTGCTACCTCGTTTACAGGCTGAGCAAAGAGTGCACGTGGATGCTCGTTATCGGCTGAGCCGGGCATTCCCGAATCACGATAATCAAGGAAGTACACGCCCGCGAGGCCTAAAATCCCTGCCGCGCAACGCAACTCGGATTCGCGTCTATCGGCAATAGAGTCGAAGCCTTGCATATATTTCTCGTCCATCTCGCCAACTTCCCCACGTGTTGCACAGACGAGATGGACCTCTGCGCCCTGTTCGGCGTAGAGAGCCAAAGTCCCGCCCATGCCAAAAGATTCATCGTCAGGATGTGCCAAAACAGAAAGGATAACTGGTTTCTTTTTCATGATAGGTATTTTACACTAAATTTGGATATAGTTTGTCGAATTTACCGTCTGCATACAGATTTCTTATCTTTGATGTATGCTCAGGTTAATTTCTTACTTTCCCTCCTGTTGCTCTTTTTTGACCGCTAACCTCTCACATCAGATGCACTGCATTATTAGGGCAAGCTTGAACACAGACAGCACAACTTAAACACATCGCCGCTTTTGTGTCGGGCATTTCGTAGAGTGCTTCCTGTGTGAGTATCTTTTTCTCACAAACCAATGCAGCCTGACAAATACCATCTTCGCATTTTTCTGGTTCACAAGCTCTATAATCCACAACGATTGTTTTTTTAGGCATCTTCTACCTCATGCCCCGCTTCCCTCTGTGCCTTCTCCAATTCTTCTTCCAAATCATCCAATTCCTGAAGTAACGCAGGAGGAACCGAATGTGCGGGCCAACGTTTTTTTAAGTCTGCTATTTTTTCTTCCAATTCTTTGATGCGCTCATTTTTCATCTTCTGCTCACTTTCCCAGTAGCTCATTATCGCTTTCGTCGATCTCGGGTTTTAGAACGCTGGCTTCGGACCTCATCAGGATAATGCGCCTTTGACGCACTCCAAAAATAATTCCCATAACGCTCTACAGCCTGCGCCTGCCCATTAGTCTCTAATTTCTCCAACGCCTTTTTGGTTTCTCCTGGAAAATAACTCTCCAAAGTGGCTTCAAGTTCGTCTTGACTCATGGGATGGCGAGTAATAATGCCAACAATCGCTTCAACTATATTTTCATAGCCGCTAAGATCAAAGCTTTCATCAATCGGCTGAATTACCTTCGCAATTTTACCCAGTATCGCCCTGGCACGCAACAAACCCTCTTCACCTGATGGTCTTACCCAAGTTTCTACAGGAGGACGAGTTGGCAAAATAATATGAATCTCATCTGGCTGAACAGCTTCCAACGTCGACGAAATCTCTTCTATATCAGCTTCAGAATCATTAATTTGATCCATGAGCATAACTTCGACCCACAATCTTCCCTGATATTCTTGTCGAAGTGCTCCCAATCCCTCCACCTGTCTATCAAAAGTGGATTCCGGGTATGGCCGATTGATACGCCGAAAACTATCAGAATTACCTGCGTCCAAAGAGGGCAAAATCGCGTCAGCTTGCAACAGCGATTCCCGAACTTCAGGAAGGAAAAGCAGCGCGCCATTGGTAATTACTGCTACAGGCAGATCCGAAAGAGCTTTTACTTCTTGAATTAACCAGTCGATTCCGATATGTAAGGTTGGCTCACCTGATCCCACAAAAGTGATCCAGTCAATCGTGCCATTTTTGTGAGAATCAAGCACCTGCTTCACCTCCGTCAAGACATCTTCGCGAGGCACATATTCTCGCCGCTTGTTGACCAATGGTCTGGAGTGGCCCAGTTGGCAATATATGCAATTCCAGTTACAGGTTTTGAGTGGAATCGTATCAATCCCCAAAGATTGCCCCAATCTCCTTGATGGGACTGGACCAAAAACATATTTCATTTTCATCCTCCACTACTTTGAGCGAATATATAGGACACCCTCCCTTATAGTGAAGATGCCCTATATGTTTTTCAACAATTTTTCTTTGCCTTTAATGCGCCTCTCCATGACCATGCTCAACACTTTCGGCACAAGGAGCAGCTTCGCTCAGTTCGCCACCAAAATAGTTTTCCAAGGCAGAGCGGACTGTGCCTGTAGCGCCAGTAGATGCTTTGATGTCTAGTTCTTTGAAGAATTGAATCGCACGCCCGCCCATGCCGCCACTTAACATTACATCCGCTTTTTGCTCTTTGATAAAGCCTGGTACTTCGCCGGGTTCATGAGCAGAGAAGAAGGGATTCTCTATGACTTCAATTGCTTGAATTTCTGTTCCTTTAACATCTACAAGTGCAAAAAATGGACAACGCCCAAAATGGTGGGCTACTGTGCTATCTAAATCGTTCTTTTTTTCTACTGAAATTGCAATACGCATGATTTGATTCTCCTGATTGATTCGTAAAGCAAGATAAATCTTGCTTTACGATTGATTAAAAGCCGCGCCGCACATGTTTTGGGCTTGGGTGCTGAATCCGAGTGTTTGCGCGGCGTGGGCAAAAAAGTTCACGCGAGCGATAATGTTGACCGAAGGCACGCAAGTTGAAACCACGCGCGTCACGGCAACTCATCCTAAATCTTATTTATTGATCAAAAATGTTAGCTGTTCTGCGCCCACATATCCATCTACAGTGATTTCTTAAGAATTTACCCCAGAAACTTCGGAAACCACCTGTTTGATTTGTTGGGCGAGTGAAACGGCGATGGGGCAAACGGGCGAAGAGGGGCGAAAGGTATATTTTATTAGCCCATCTGCTGAAATCTCAAGATTTTCGATGAGGCGCATTCGGACAACATCTGCGTGGGTTTCTGGGTCGATAACTGAACGCAGACGTAAAATAATTGCTTCTTCTAAATTTTTATCGCTCATTGCACACCATCCAGTTGCATTTCTTTGATGACTTTATCCCAAATTTTGACCAACGCCTGACTAGAGGGCGCATTAGGAAGAAAATCTGTGACCGGTTGACCTTGCACCATCGCTTCTGTTACCGAGACATCAAAAGGGATTTCTCCGACCATTTGAATATCTTGCGCTTGACAAAACGCTTTGATTTCGGCAGTGCCTTTCGGGTAAACATCGGATTTGTTGATGCAGACGAGGGCGGGAACATCAAAATGGGCGGTCGTTTCCAGCACGCGGTGCATATCGTGCACACCCGCCGCTGTCGGCTCGGATACGATGAGGGCTAAATCTGCGCCCGATGTGGCAGAGATGACGGGGCAACCGATGCCGGGGGGACCATCTACCAGAACAAAATCGTAATTTTCGTCTAGGGTTAAGAGGCGCGCCTGTTGCTTGACGAGCGTAACGAGTTTGCCCGAATTTTCGTGCGCAGGTCGAAGTGCGGCGTGGAATAAAGTGCCGTAGCGACTATCGGAGCGAAACCATTTGCCCGCGTTTTGCTCGTGCATGGTGATAGCATCTACAGGGCATTGATAAACGCACGCGGCACAACCATCGCAAGCGATTGGGTCAACAAGATAAACCGCGCCGTCTTCGTGAATAGCGTCAAATCGACAAACTTCTTCACAAATGCCACAGCCCGTACAGGTATCTGCATCAACTAGGGCAATCTGACCGCCTATAAAATCTTCACTTTTGGTATTTTTAGGAGATAGCACCAGTTCTAGATTGGAGGCGTCTACATCTGCATCTGCGAAGACAACTTTTGAAGCCAAGTCGCCTAAAGATGAGAGATGAGCAAAAGCAGAGGTGACGCTGGTTTTGCCCGTGCCGCCTTTTCCACTGAGAATAACTAATTGTTTCATCTTGCATCCCCTGCTAGTTCTTGAATTTTTGTATATAGATTCAGGAATTCTTTTTTATATTTCGGGCGGATTTCTAGCAAAGTTTTTCCTTGCGCAATACCCTGACCAATTTCGCGCTCTAGCGGAATACGCATGAGCACGGGAATATCATTTTCTTCGCAATAGACACCAACTTTTTTATCTCCTACTCCATCTCGATTAATGATAACCCCAGCAGGGATATTGATCTCTTTCGTTAATTGGTAGGCTTGCCCTAAATCGTGTAAGCCAAAGGGAGTCGGTTCTGTGACCAAAATGATGAAATCCGAGCCATGCAGAGATTCTACAACTGGGCAGGATGCACCAGGGGGAGAATCTACAATAACAACCTCCGCGGAGATGCGCTCATCCCATTTTTTAAGTTTCGTAATAACGGGCACAGCCATTGGCTCGCCAACATTAAGCAAACCATGCGCAAAATTAATGCCCTCGGATGTAAGCCCGCCTTTCAACGCACCTAAAACTTGAGGGATTTCTGTAATTGCATTTTCCGGGCATACGAGGGTGCAACTCCCACAACCATGACACATTTCCGGAAAGACGAGAGTCTGCCCGCCCAAAACGACAATGGCATGGAACTGGCAAACTTCTGCACAACGCCCGCATCCATTACATAGATCATCATCTACATCGGGAATTAGCATCTCAACATCTTTCTTTTCTGTAAAATTGGGCTTTAGAAAGATATGCGCGTTGGGTGCTTCAACATCACAATCTAGAAAAGATATGCTTTTTTCTCTTTCTGAAAGAGTTTGGGCGAGGGCGGTGGCGATAGTCGTCTTTCCTGTACCGCCCTTGCCGCTGGCAATTGCTATGATCATAATTTTATATTGCGTATTGTGTAATTTTGGGTCTTTGGGACTTTGAGGTATTTTCAAAAAAAGAAACCACGAAGTCACACGAAAAAACACGAGATGTGAGAAAAAAATCTGCAAAATCTGGCCAATCTGTGGATAGTTTTAAGACTTTGGGAACACTCTACCTCGAAATCCTAAAGAGCCGTATTTTTTACGCAATACGCAATACGAATTTAGGGTGAATTAGTTACTTGAAACTATTCTTAGTGATGCATTTCTTTGCCGGTCGCCGAATCAACTTCTTCCAGCTCTTCGGCTAAAAATTTCTCTAGCAATTCTTCTGGTGTTCCTTCTTTGGCAACAAAGGTTCGAATACCAGCGGCTTCAAGCGTTGTATAAGCTTTAGGTCCATAGCGCCCCGTAATTGTTGCTTCTACGCCATTCTCAGCAAGAAATTGAACCGTTTGGGGTCCGGCACCGCCACTTGCGCTTTTAGCAGGATTTGGCTTGGTTTCCCAAAGACTTGTTTCTGAATCTATAAAAACAAAGAAATCACAACGCCCAAAACGGGTGCTAAATTCTGTATCTTTTTTTCCATCATGTGAAGAAATTGCTATTTTCATAATTTGTCCTTTTTATGGAGTAATGGAGTAGGGAATATGGGCAAAACCACACTGTTTCCCCCCCCTACTCCATTACTACTTTACTTCTCTAATTTATCAAGTCTGCCAACAACACTTTGCAGAGTGTCTAGTATGGACTGCAACACACCGCCTCCGCCACCCTGCGAAAATGCTCCAGCACCTCTGCCTCGACCGCGCCCTCCAGCAGAGCGGAATCCTCCGCGTCCTTGACCGCGCCCGAAGCCACGAGTGTTCTCAGTATTATTTCCTGAGCATTTGCTCATTCCTTGCCCTGTCATTGCCCCTTCCCCTCTTGGGCCTGTTTTATCTGTATTCGGCATTTTATGCCTCCTTTTTATTTTTAATATCTACCTTTTCGTAAACATCTAATAATTGGTTAATTTCATCTCGCGCTCGGCCTAAATCTGTTGCCCATTCTTCCAGGTGAGCCTCACCTTCGGGCAATATCTGATAGACGCGCCGTCTGGGACCCTGGCTTTCATCGCCCCACGTGGAGGAGACCCAGCCCGCAGATTCCATATCTCGCAAGGCTCTATAGACCAAGCTGGGGTCTACGGCTTCTTTGTCGAAGCCAAATTTTTCCAATTCGTCTAACATGCTATAGCCATGCCCTTCTTCTTGCGAAAGGATCACAAGCAAACAGGGGCGCAGAAACCCCCGTACGCCACGCCGCTTAGCTCTTCGTCCACGTCCTCCTCCTCCACCCCTTCGCCCTTGACCTCTACCTACCATAAATCATCTCCTTCAACTTCAGCATTTGTACTATATAACGCTAAGGACTAATTGTCAATAGTGACATATTGCACTTTGTTGCAATCAACTTTGCGTCAAGGCTTTGATATAATATCTATTATGTCAACTAAATTTCGTAAACAAATAGCATTGCCGCAAGATCATGGCTCATGGGTATTTATCTTAATGCCCCTTTTTATTGGTTTCTTCGCTGGTGGGAGTTTTTCGACTGCCGCTATCTATCTGATCGTTGCGGCGATGGCTGCCTTTTTTATTCGCCAGCCGGTGACAGCCGCAGTGAAGTCTTATGCTGGGCGTCGTCCGCGCACAGATTTACCGGCAGCACGCTTTTGGATACTGATCTATGGCTTCATCGCAGTGTTGATGTTGGTCGGGTTGGTATTGCGTGGTTTTGAAAATATTCTTTACCTTTCAATACCCGGTATCGCTATTTTCGTCTGGCATCTTTATCTGGTCAGTAAACGTTCGGAACGGAAACAGGCTGGATTGGAAATCGTTGCCAGCGGCGCATTAGCCCTTGCCGCGCCTGCCGCATTATGGGTCGGAAAGGGAAGTTATGATTCCAGCGGCTGGGTTCTATGGATTTTGGTTTGGTTTCAATCAGCGGCATCCATCATCCACGCGTATATGCGTTTGGAGCATCGGAAGCATGCCCAAATTCCAGAGCGAAGCGAGCAATTCCAAATCGGTAAGCGCGCGTTGATGTACACATCCTTCAACTTTATCGCAACTCTCCTACTGGGAATCTCCCAAGTATTGCCACGCTTTATCTTTATCCCCTTCCTTTTACAATTTATTGAAACGCTGTGGTGGGCGTTTAATCCCGCCATAAAAGCAAAACCAACTTCGGTAGGATTTAGACAGTTGGCTATAAGTACCATTTTTACGATTTTATTTATAATCGCTTGGGAGTTCTAAAATGACTGAAATGACCTGGGAATTGCTGACCAAAGTTTATGATCGTATCGAGGCTGAGATGATGAAATCTGCGCTTGAAGCCTTAGAGATTTCGGCTGAGTTGGCGCAGGAAAGCGTGGGCAGTACAATGCCGGTAAGTTTCGGTAAATTTGCAGAAATCCATGTTTTTGTTCCTAAAGAAAAGTTTGAAGAAGCCAGCGTGTGGCTTAAGAACTATCTTGAGGACACCACCGAAAGCAAAGAAGACATCGATGAAATTTGACCTAAGAGAAGCACTATAGGATAAGCTCGAAAGGAGAGATCCATGAAAAAACTTCGCTGGGGGCTTCTTAGCACAGCCCGTATTAACCGCGCCTTGATCAAGCCGATACGCGCTTCACGCAGAAATGAACTTGTTGCTGTTGCCAGCCGTACCCTTGAAAAAGCACAAACTTATGCAGATGAGTGGGAGATTCCGCGTGTTTTTGGAAGCTACGAAGCCATGCTCGCAGACCCCGATATTGATGTAATATACAACTCCCTACCAAACTCAATGCACGCGGAGTGGACGATAAAAGCCGCAGAAGCCGGTAAACACGTTCTCTGTGAAAAACCCCTTGCCATCACCGTTGGTGAAGTGGATGCCATCCTCGCCGCCGGTGAGGAAGCAGGTGTTACGATCATGGAAGCCTTCATGTATCGTCACCATCCGCAGAATGAAAAAATCAAGGAACTCATCAATAAAGGCGCGATTGGGGAGTTGCGATTGATCCGCGGATCTTTTTCCTTCAACCTGGATTCACCTAATAATATAAGGCTTGACCCCGCGCTCGGCGGCGGCAGCCTCTGGGATATTGGTTGTTATCCAATCAGTTTTGCGCGTATGATCGCGGATGCAGAACCGATCGAGGCTTTTGGTTGGCAAATAACAGGAGCCAGCGGCGTTGACGAGACTTTCACAGGACAGTTACGCTTCCCCGATGATCTCTATCTTCAATTTGACTGTAGTTTTCAAACACCCTATCGCGTCCATATGGAAATCGTTGGTAGCGAGAATGCAATTATCGTACCGCAGCCCTATAAACCTGGCAGCAAGGAAAAAATTTTTTTAGGTGACGGCAATAAGAAAAAGAAAATCTCCATGCCCGGAGAAGGACTTTATCGTGGGCAGGTTGAGAATATGGCTGATGTAATTCTGGACAATAAAGCCTTATGCGTTAGCCTATCGGATAGCCGTAATAATATTGCAGCTATCAAAGCCCTGCTGCAATCTGCGCGTGAGGGAAAGGTCATTTCTATTTAGCGCGCATAAATAAAGAATAATTATTGAGAACGAGTTAGCAAAAGAAGAGAATATGCAAAAAAATAAACCAGAGAATATAGCAGAATGTACTGTGGGAATAATTCGTACTGATGGCGGGATCCTCTTCTTTAAGAACAGGGATTTACCGCGAGAGCATCTGGTCAACAAACTGACTATCATTCAATCCACGCCAAATATTTATGCTTTGAAGGGTGTAAATCTTAAAACAAATGAGCTTGAGGGTGTCTCAATTGGAATCAGCAAGCATAAAATCTGTGTAGCGAATACTCATGTAGAATCAACGAAAGATTTGACTTATGATATTTTATGCGAAAGGCTTTTAGTCGAAGCACATGAAAAAAACGATATTCCACAAATCGTAAAGGATTTCATGCGTAAAAATGCTGTGCAGGGAGGTAGAATTTTAATCGCATCCCCAGAGTGGGCTTATCTTATCGAGGTCTTCAAAAGGGAATTTCAGATTCAGGAACTTGAGAAAAGCTTCGTCATGACGAATAATTTTTCGCTCATTTCCCATCAGCCAAAAAGAGAAAAAATAAGAGAAGAAAGCTCTCTCAATCGTCTTGAAGTTGCAAGCAAAATGATAAAAGGCATATCCAATATCGGGATGCTCAAAAGTATGCTTCGCTCACATATTCCTGAGAAAGGCGAACTATCAATTTGTAATCATCAAGAAAGCGGTGGTGGTACTGAAAGCAGTCATATCATACAGATTCAAGGAAGCTATATTGGCTGGTCATCGTCAATTGAATTTCCCTGTGAGAATGATTATCGCACCATAGAATTGTTTCAGAAGTAAGTACCTGGCTATTAACTAAAAAAAGCTCATCCGTATTTGCGGATGAGCTTTTTTTATTAACAACTATTCTTAGTTACCACTAGCCTGTTGATAGAAATTGGAGAGCAATCCTGCCTGCAATTGGAGTGTGCCGATGATAACTTTTAACGCCAAAATGATGCTGGTAAAGAGGAAAGCCATTCCGAGCATACGGAGCGGATTGAGCCAAGTCGCGAAACTGCTCACCACACCCAATTCTGCGAGCAAAGCCGACCCAGAAGCTGCGGGATTTAATTCGTTCATGATAGAGTGCCTCCAATAAGAGGGAACTACACCCGTCGCCAAGACGATGCCAATAATAAGAGCGATCATCAGGATCATAACACCCATCAAGGTGCTCAATTGGAAAACACGCACAACTTTCGGGGGAGCGGGCATTGCGGGGCGTTGACCTTCCGGTATATGACTGGTAATAACTTCACCCATCGCACGCAACTTCATTGCGATTGTGCCTAATGCCATCGTGATCGCCATTAAGCCCAATCCGAGACCGAAGAATTTGAATTGGGGCAACCAGGCTTCTGTCACATGGATGGAAGCATTCGCCTGCACAAAAGCACTGCCGACTGCGGCTCCTTCACGGACAGCTTTTGCATCTGAGAGGAAGGTTCCCCAGGCTGGGCTGAGAGAGAGGAGCCCAACCAGAAAGGAGATTAGTAAAAACATCCAGCCCATAAAAGCGATGCGGGGATACATAGGCATCATGCCTTCGATCATACCAAAGGGAAATGGTGATTTTTTATTCATGTCTAATTTTCCTTTTTCAAATAGGGGAAGCAAGCGCTCATCAAACTACCACGGTTTTTAAGCAAAGCGGGGATAGTCGAAAACTCTAACGCAATCCCGACCATGAAAGAAGCTACGCCCAGGAAAGCAAGAGGCTCAAGCCAGCGAGGGGTCGTTACTAGCACGCCCAATTGCCCGAGTAATGCAGAGCCAACTTCGGCAGTATCACGGATGGTTTTAGCGTTCCCGCCCCAGTAGCCAGCAGCAGTCGGAGCCATTACGAAAAGACCAATTATGAATACACTTAGGATAAAAGCCCAGCCCATCAGGGCAAAGAAAGGGAATGCTTTCATCTGCCAAACTTTATTTGCGGGTTTCATATCAAATACTCCTTTTATTTACCAGAACCTAAAACGCCTGAGAGCATTTTAGTCTGCGCGCTGAGGATGAAAATAATCGTCGCCAATCCCATTGTGATGGCGAGAAATTCGGTTGAGATGGCAAAGAACTTGAAGGGAACCAACCAACCTTCTACGATGTGGATGGTCTGAATACCCACCAACAAAGTCGAGCCTGGTCCTGCGGCATCAATGGTGGGCATGGGGTTCGCAAAAACGGTCCGAGCAATCCCTGAAAGCCATAACCCAACGCCAAAGGCGATAAAGAAGAACATCTCACCAAGCATCATCACCATCGGCATCATCCGTCCATACCACGGAGCTGCCGGCAATTGCGGGCGAGTGCTTGCAGGCAAATTAGAGAGAACTTCCTCTCCCACACCTTTCAGATGGTCGATAATAATCCGTAACGCCATCGCAATCCCGGCCAAAATAAAGCCAATGCCGAGAAACTTGAAAGGCGGCATCCATAAACCGATACTTTCCATAGAAGCCCGTTGCGCCATCATTGTGGTTTCACGAACAATCTTAGACTCTGCAAAATAGGCTGCGGCAGTTTGGGAATTGCTATATCCCACAAAGAAGGCAACCATAACAATCACGAATCCCATAATAATCATCATGGGGAACATTTTTGCCATTTTTCCAATCATTTTGTCCATCATAATTCTCCTGTTATTAATTCGTTTGATTAGTATTGTGGTTTAAACCTTAATTGCTAGATACCTCATCTTATATTTTTCTTACACTCGCCCACATTACATAAATGAAAAGTGCCTCTTTCTCATAAAAGAAAGAGGCACTTGAAAGAACACAGGGGAGGCTTAGATCATTGTTTTTTGACAACCACCCACGCATTAAATTCTTCGGTATGTACATCAACATCTGCATCATCAAAGGGGAAAAGGTCTGCAATTTTTTGCGGGGATAGAAAATGGCTACGCATCAGGGCAAGTTTTTCTGCAACGGCGATTAATTTAACCGCAAACTTGCGGATATCTGGTTCCTGGATGACGATTCTCCCACCCGGCTTGACGATCCGCCAGAGTTCGCACGCGCTTTGGGCTTGGTCATTGACATGATGGAGAGCGTCTACCATTAGAATGCAATCAAAGAAATTGTCGGCGAAGGGCATCGTCTCGGTCAACGCGCAGGTCGGTTGAAGATCATCTTTTGTCGCGGCTTCTTTCAGCATCCCCATCGAAATATCGGATAGCACAACCGAACCGACATGCTCCTTCAAAAAGCCAGAAACTCGACCTGTCCCGCCACCTGCGTCGAGGAGACGACAAGTTGGGCTTGGTTCCAATTCACGGAGCATAGATTCAATGGCTGCCGAAGGGATAACACGCTCATAAAAAGGGGCGAGAAAATCAAAATGGTCAAAAGGCATAAGGGTTTCCTATTCTGTGGTCTGGTTAATTCCCCGTTGTGATCAAATCTTTGATGCGGTCGTAGGTTGCAGGGCCAATTCCACTGACTTCTGTCAGCTCGTCTGTGCGCTGGAAGTTCCCGAATTGGCGACGATAGTCAATAATTGCCTGGGCTGTTGAAGGGCCAATCCCCGGCAGGGTATCCAATTCATCCAGATTAGCGGTGTTAATATTGACACGATCTGTACCGCCTCCACCTGCATCATAATAAGAGCGCGTTTCGATGTTAATTTGCGCGCCGTCTTTCAGCAAGGCAGCAAGGTTGATCTCTTCGCTATCTGCGATGGGAAGAAAACCGCCAGCGGCGTCAATTGCATCGGTAACGCGACTCCCTTCGGGAAGATCGTATACCCCGGGAGAAACTACGGAACCGTTAATATGTACAGAAATGGGAGCAAGTGTGGGTGGAGGGCGAAGCGGAACCGCATCCCCGCTTGGTTGACGCGCAGTATTCCAGATAATCCCCGCGAGGAGGACCCCTATCAAAATTCCTATAATAATATTGATCGTTGTTTTCATATTTTATTCCTCACCTTTCATCACACCGCATGACCAGTAAGGTAGTGCCTTCACGCGCTAGTAGATCGACCAGGCTCGCCAAACGTGAAATACGGCGGAAATATGGTGGCATATCTTCTGCCTGAACTGCATAAAAGCCAAATTTCTCATAAAGCTTACCGAGCTCAAAACGACACATCAAATAAAGGGGACGCGAGGCATTAAGCATCAGTTTTTCAATGATCACTCTCGCCATGCCCTGTCCACGATTTTCTGGTTGGACGGCAATTGATGCGATTTCTGTTGAGCCATCCAGATGTGTTTTGACCTGCCCGCAGGCAATCATTTTTTCACCTGGGCTTTCGGCAATAATAAATTGTTGCCACTTCAGGCCTGTCGGATTGATTTTTGTAGATCGCACCAGCGTGCGAATGGCTGAAAAATCAGCTTCACGCGCTGGGCGTAAGGTAAATTTATCCAAGTATACCTGCCGCGAGTAAGATTGTCAGGGAGCCAATATACCAGTGAATGAGAAAAGGATAAAGAAAGGATTTGCTCCGCCATGCGATCCAGCCGAAGACAAAGCCACCAAAGATGGTGGATAGGGTTTCGATTTCTGGTTTGTCGATATGAGCGAGGGCGAAAGGGACAGCTTGAATCCAGAGTGCGTCATCACCGAATTTGCGAGCATAACCGAAGAGCAGAAAGCCGCGAAAGAGAAATTCCCAGCCGAGGAGATCGAGAAAGGTGTTCCATGGGAGGCCGGGGGCTAAATAGGCATAGTAGTCTTGCATCCCAGTGTTGGCGCGAAGAAGCCACCAAAGAATGGGCGTCATCAATAAAATGGCGAGGATAGTGAGCTTCAGCCCCTCGCGCCAATCACCGAATTGGAAGCCGTATCTGGCGGGGCTTTCTCGAAAAATAAAAATGATGGTAAAAAGGGGAATGAGGAGATAGAGGATATTGCGGTCTATCAATTTGGATGATGTAAAAAGATGGTAATCATCCAAAATCAGTAAGGTGGTGCTGAGAATGGTGATGGTGGCAATTTTCCAATCGAGGGAGGGTTTTATTTGAAAGGTCACAAAATGTCTGTAGGCGTTTCAGCTCTTCTTGGCTATTTGTTTAATTAAATCATTGAAAATATAGTCGTGAAATGGGAGAAAAGTATACCAATAAATTTTTCCGAAAAAAGATTGAGTCTGATAATACGCTTTGATATGTAATTTTTTTACTTTTTCCCCTTCTATTCTAAATTCCAACCACGCTCTCCCTGGGAGCTTCATCTCAGCCCGCAATAAGAGTAGTTCGTCAATTTCCAGTCTTTCGACCCGCCAAAAATCCACGACATCAGTTGCTCTCAAGGTAGATGCACTTTTTCGTCCGCGGGTTGTTCCTACGCCCAAAAGAACTTTATCTATTGCTCCCCGTAGCTGCCACATCCAATTGCTGTTAAACCAGCCTTTCTCTCCACCAATCTCGCAGATTGATTTAAAAAGTGCGGTTGCCGTTTTTTCTGTAGAGAGTGAATAAGACGAAGTATATTCTGGAGGGGGTATCAACTCGCTCAGTTTCAAGGCTAGCTCATGAGCGGGTGGATAAGCATCGGACCACCTTGTATGAATTCTATCCTGCTCTTCACGAGACATTGCTCGCAGAACAGTTTCTGCATAGCTCAATCTCTGGTAGGGTAAGATCTTCTCCAGAGCATCACACTCACAAATCACTTCATTCTTAAGACCTTCCAGAAGACTTCGTACAATTGGTGTGGGGACAGGCGTAAGCAAGCTGGTTGTATACGCTAAGAACTTTATATTGGTAATCGGCAATGAAATAAACACCCTTTTTTTGCCAAATATTTCAGAACACTTTTGAATCATTTCCCCATAAGTCAGAATATCACTTCCGCCAATATCAAAAGATATATCTTTTGTTGTGTTCGTCTCCAAAACCCCAACCAAGGCTTTTATAACATCCCTGATCCCAATTGGCTGACATCTATTTTTCGCCCAATGAGGGAGAGGGATTACAAGCAGATTTGTGGCGAGATTCTTTATAATTTCATAAGAGGCACTCCCTGAACCAATAATAACCGCCGCCCGAAGAATTGTTACCGAAACTCCACTTGCCATAAGCTCATTGGCAACTTCGATTCTGCTGCGCAAGTGAGGAGATAGCGCTGATTTTGTGTCCCCGAGCCCTCCAAGATAAATAATTCTTTCTACTTTCTTTTCGTGAGCTATTTTAGCAAAATTTTGCGCGGCTTTTTTATCTGCGGCTTGAAATTCTTCTTTCCCCAACAACATCGAGTGGATCAGATAATACGCAGCGTAAACACCATCTAAAGCATTTCTCAGTGAATCGACATCTAAAACATCGGCAACAACAATTTCAACTTTTCCATTTCCCCATCTCTCTTTGTCTGCGGGTGATATCGCCCTGACCATGACCCGAACATCATATCCCCGTTCAATAAGTTCAGGAACAAGTCTTCCCCCAATATAACCGGTAGCGCCAGTTACGAGAATCTTTCCCTTCTCTGGCACTGGAAAGGAAGGTAGGTCATGACAGAAAAAATGATTAGTGTCCATATTTTTAAAAACCATAGGGTGAGAAAAAGTTACCCTATGTGCAACAAACTGATACGCATCTCCCACTTTTTCTTGCGCTGAAAAGAAAAACCCTTGCGAAGACCGAAACCTTCGCAAGGGTTTGCTAACTAGGCTTTCAAAATCCCAATCTTCGCTTCTTCGTCGCCAAATTTCTCAACGCCAACTGTTGCGCCTTCGGAGGCTGCGCCAAAAATGAGTTCTTTGGTGAGAGTTTCGCTCATGATGTAATCACGGTGAGCATCTACGGCATTTTGCAATTCGTCATTCGCATCAACGAAGACCTTTATACGGTCTGAGACATCAAAATCGGCGGCTTTGCGCATGTCTTGGACGCGGCGGACGAATTCTCGTGCGAGACCTTCAGCGAGGAGTTCGGAGCTTAGTTCGGTGACGAGGGCGGCTAGGAATGCGCCATCGGATGCAACCGCGTAGCCTTCTTTTGCTTCGGCTTGGACTTCAACTTCTTCGGGCAAAATTTCTAGTGTTTCGCCGTTTACATCAACCTTGAGATTCTCGCCAGCCAAGAAGGTTTTGGCGGCTTTTTCGGCATCCTCTTCCATAATCGCTTTACGGACTAGAGGGAATTTGCTCTGGTATTTCTGTCCCAATTGTTTGGGATAGGGTTTGACACTATAAGCGACCGCTTCGCTACTCGCATCAAGCAAACGCACGGCTTTGACGTTTAGCTCGCCTTTGATGAGGTCGGCGTAGATGGAGATAGCTTCTCTATCGTCCACATTGCCGATGAAGAAAGCGACTTCTGCGAGGGGCTGGCGGACTTTCAATTCAGATTTTTGGCGGGCGGCGTGACCGAGTGAAACGAGCTTCATCACCACGTCCATTTCTCGGTTGAGTTTTTCGTCTATGAGGCTTTCATCCAATTCTGCCCAGTTGGAGAGATGCACAGAGTCGGGGGCTGAATCAGATGTATCCATACCGCGCACCAAGTTTTGGTAAAGTTCGTCCGCGATGAAGGGCATGGTGGGGGCAAGCAGTTTAGATAATGTGGTCAGCGCAGTATAAAGCGTGTAATACGCGGCTTCTTTATCGGCATCCGCTTCGGACCGCCAAAAACGTCTACGAGACAATCTTAAGTACCAGTTTGAGAGCGAATCCACAAAATCTGTTATCGGGCGTGTAGCACCTGGGGTATCGTAATTTTCGTAGGCGTTTGTCACATCCCGCACTAAGGTATTTAGCGAGGAGAGCAACCAGCGGTCGAGGAGGTTATCCAGTTTGGCGGGTTTTTCCAGCTTCGGCGCATCCAAATTGGCGTAGGTAACGAAGAAAGAGTAGACGTTCCAAAGCGTGAGGGTAAAACTGCGGACAACTTCGTGTACAAGATCGACAGAAAAACGGCGGGGCTGACCGGGCGGGGTGGCGGTGTAGAGATACCAGCGGAAGGCATCGGCACCGTGCTGGTCGAGAACTTCCCAAGGCTCAACGATATTGCCGAGTGTTTTCGACATTTTCTTGCCTTCGCCATCGAGAATATGACCGAGAGAAAGCACATTTTTGAAGCTGACTTTATCGTAAAGAAGCGTACTGATGGCATGGAGCGAGTAAAACCAGCCGCGCGTTTGATCTACAGCTTCGCAGATATAATCGGCAGGAAATTGTTCTTCAAATTTATCTTTATTCTCAAAAGGATAATGCCACTGAGCATAAGGCATTGCGCCAGAATCGAACCAAACATCAATTAGCTCTGGAACGCGGTTCATTTTTCCACCACATTCTTGGCAGTCAAAATGAACATTATCCACATAGGGGCGATGCAAATCTAAATCGCTTTGGTCGCCACCCGAAAGCTCAGTGAGTTCTGCCCGCGAGCCAATTGCGTGCTGATGGCGGCACTCTTCACACTCCCAAACGGGTAGCGGCGTGCCCCAATAACGCTCTCGCCCCAACGCCCAGTCGATATTATTTTCAAGCCAATTGCCAAAACGCCCTTTTTTCGTATGCGCAGGCACCCAATTGATAGTGTCATTGAGCGCAACCAAGCGGTCTTTGAGCGATTTCGTGCGGATATACCAAGTCTCTCGCGCATAATAAAGCAACGGGGTTTTGCAACGCCAGCAAAATGGGTAGGAATGTTCATAATCTTGCACCTTGAACATCAAGCCACGCTGCTCCAAGTCTTCAATAATCATCGGGTCGGCATCTTTTACAAAAACGCCGCTCCATGGTCGAATTTCAGGGAAAAAAGTGCCATCGGGCGCAACGGTCTGGATGACGGGCAGATCAAATTCCATCGCCATATCCATATCGTCTGCACCAAACGCGGGTGCCATGTGAACGAGTCCCGTGCCGTCTTCGGTGGTCACAAAATCGCCCAAAACGACATAATGTGCGGGCTTATCAGGAGGCATAAAAGTAAATAGCGGATTATATTTAACGCCCTGCAATTTCTTGCCCTTGAACGTGTCGACTACTTTGACTTCTTCTTCTCCGAAAACCTTTTCTACCAAATCACGGGCGAGAATCAACCTTTCTTTAGTCTTGCTACCGTTTAATTGGACATCTCTTTCGACCTTCACATAGTCCACATCCCCACCCGCCGCGACTGCAACATTACCCGGAAGTGTCCACGGAGTCGTCGTCCACACCAAAAGCGACGTACCTTCTTCATCCACAAGTGGCAAACGGACGAAAACAGATTCTTCTTCCACGTCTTGATAGCCCTGATTGACTTCATGGTCAGAAAGCGGCGTTCCACAACGCGGGCAATATGGCACAACCTTATAGCCTTGATAGAGCAAATCTTTTTCCCAGAAAGTCTTCAAAATCCACCAAACGGATTCAATATAGTCATCCGTAAAAGTGACGTAAGCCGTCTTCAAATCCACCCAAAAGGCGATGCGATCTGTGAGCCGTTCCCAATCTTGAATATAAGTAAAAACCGAATTTCGGCAAAGCTCGTTGAACTTATCCACGCCATAATCTTCGATCTGCTGCTTATTCGTGAATCCCAGCTTCTTCTCGACTTCAACTTCGACGGGCAACCCATGCGTATCCCAGCCCCCGCGCCGCGAGACGTGGTATCCCTGCATGATCTTGTATCGCGGAAACATATCCTTAAAAGCACGCGCCAAAACATGATGCACGCCGGGTTTACCGTTGGCGGTGGGAGGTCCTTCGTAGAAAACATATACCTCCGCGCCTTCATTGGCTTCAGTCGTCTTTTTGAAAATATCTTCTTTTTTCCAAAGCTTTAAAACATTCTCTTCCATCGAAGCAACGTCTAGTTTTGGGGAAACGGGTTTGAACATAATTGAACTCCTGCTTTTTTTGTACACGGATTTCACAGAACAACACGGATTTTTCTATTGGTAAGTAGCGACGGTTGAGTAGGCGGCACTATCGCCGTATCGAAGCCAGAGCAGGATAATTAACATAAATACGCCTTGATTTCGATACGCTACACTCAGAATTAAACAAAAAAACTCTCATCTCTACGCAGAGACGAGAGCCAATGCTCACGCGGTACCACTCTGATTCCTGTCCGAAGATAGGCACTCAATACGTACGACTATTTCTAGCTTATACGCTCATCCCAATAACGAAGAATGACTTCGGCTCTCCTACTCAAATAGCTAATAAAAAACTAGCGAACTATCTTTCAGATCACGGCTCCAGAAGGATTTTCAATTCATTTCACTGACTCGGCTCTCACCATCTCCGAATTCGCTGACAGCGTGGATGAATTTACTCGTTTCTATCATCGCCTTTATTCGGCGTATTATACTCATATAGAGAAGGGCTGGCAAGCATAACTTTACAGACTCCTTGCAAAACACTAACGCACTTAGAAAAGAAGTAAAATATTTAAACTATGGAAAAATTTCACAAGCAAGGTGTCGGATGCTAATTTCAGCAATTTCTTGGAATCCTCTTGCTCTTCCTTGGCTACTCAACGGAATTGCGGCATTAGTCGCAGCTCTTTATCTCGCTAAAAACTGGCAAAAGGCTCAAGGTCAATGGGCAGCTCTTCTCACTATTCTGGCTCTAGCAGAATGGAATATTTTCTACGGGCTCTACCTATGCGCCACAAGTATTGAATCGCAGAGCTTGTGGATTAAAGTCTATTTTATTGGTGCTTCCTTCTTCCCCACCATTTTTTTTCACTATATCATTAGCCATGCACGCATCTCAAATAAATTTTGGCGCGGTATGCTAAGAATAATTCCCCTCCTAATTTCACTGGGATTTGCTATCGCAATCGGTACCAATCACATTCATCAGCTAGCCTGGTCATCCCCACCACCGCACACTACAAATCTGGTACTAGACACATCGAATTATGGCATTCTTTTATGGGCTTTTATTGTCTACGCCCTCCTGATTATTATTGTAGAAATCGTTCTTCTATCTCTCTCCTTCTTTGGCAAATTCAATCTACGTCGCTGGCAGGCAGGGATTATCATTATCCTAATAATCCTAACGAGCTTTGCTATCGCTAGAAATTCCTCGCTCATTCCTTTGGTGGGAGGATTCCTTTCGCTTGCTATGGTCTGGATCATGCCAAAAATCCGTAAGCAATCTTTTTTGCCTTACTCAAATAAAATAGCAACCACTGCGGCCATAAACCCTATTATCATCCTTGATACACGCTACCACATTCTTGATATCAACCAAGCCACCGAAAAACTACTTGGATGCAGCAAGCAAGATGTATTAGACATGGATATTCACCATGTCCCTTTGCTTGCCAATCACCCATGGGACGCCCTTCTTACCGACCACGGCTCGCAAACACAAATGACACTACCAAAAGATGGAACTCTGCAGCAATTCATCTTACAGATATTCACTCTGGATAATTGGCTCGCTCGCACCTCAGGATATATTATTTCGTTCCACAACATCACCCAATCTGAGATTTTAGCAGATACACTGCAAAGCAAATCACTTGAACTGCAATACAACTACGATTTACAAAGTGCCCTCTCTCAGGCTGTAACCCAAATGGGGAGCTCTACTAGCCCACAGAAGGCTCTAGAAATTATGGCAACTCACCTCCATCAACTGGGATTGGAGTTCGTGCTTGGCATTTTAGATAAGCATCACAAGAAAATACTTGTAGAATTCATTTCATTGGACCCCAAATTTTTGCAAAAAGCTGAAAAACTCACTCGTATTCCAGTAGTTGGTTACAAATTTTCAGCATCCATCTGGCCCTTCCCAGATCTTTTTCAAAGCAAAGATATTATTTTCAGCGACAGTACATTTACTCTTGTCCACCAACTCTTACCCCAGATTCCTGAACTGGTTCTAAAAAAATCCTATGCCATCGTTAAGGTGCCGATTGACGAGCCAGTGATGTACATACCGTTATACACAGAAGAAAATCCCATCGGGGCAATTGCTATTTGGGGATATCGCCTGCAAAATGTCAGTCAAGATATTTTGCGTCTTTTTGCCAATCAGACTGCGGTCACACTCGATAATGCGCACCGTTATGAACTTGAACAAAAGACAAATGCAGAGCTAGCTCGCTCAAAAGCCTTCACTTCTGCTCTCAGCACAGTCGCTGCGGAGATTGGAAAGACAAAGGATTTAGATCATGTCCTTGAGGTCCTAGAGGAAGAGCTAAGAAAGCTAGGCTTTGGCAACCTACTTGCTCGGCTCAGTGATGACGGAGAAACTGCAACAATTGATTATATTTCTACTTCACCAGAGGCTCTGCAAACAATTAAAAAGTTTACCGGCATCAATCTAGAAAGATATTCACTCAAACGCAAATACTGGCAGAAGATCGCCGAAGATTATTTTTATCAGGGAAAAGCCCTCTTTATTGACAATCCATTCGAATTCACCAGTCTTGTCATCCCGAAAATACCGAGCAAAATGCTTGCCAAAGCTGTCAGGCTAAGTGAAGGACACACACAAGATAAAGCAATTTATTTACCGCTTATCGAAGAGAAACATGCTTACGGCATCCTAGGCATCTGGGGAACTGACTTACGCGAAAAAGACATACCTGCACTCTCCGTTTTTGCCAGCCAAGTCTCTTCGACAATGAGAAGCGCAGAGAAAATAGAAAGCGAACGAGAAGAAACCAGTAAAGTGACGCGTGCCAATAAGTTCATCACGACCCTAAATCAGGTCGCACTAAAGTTAGCAAATATTTCTAATCCTGAGCAAATACTGGACATTTTGTCTGATGAACTAAATGGTCACAAAATATTTTTTATGATCGCCCAATTAGAAGAAGAAAGCTCCTCACTCATTTTAAGCTATATTTCTATGCCGAATATAGGGCTCAAAATGCTCGATGATTTAATCAAAGGCAAAGCAATAGGAACCCCCATCCATAAGAAAGATGTCCCCTTCTGGGAGGAAATCATCAATGACCAGAAATCAAAGGTTTTTGAAGACAGCTTTCAGACAGCTCTCGATGGAATTGCCTCTGTTAGCAAAATCCCGGCAAAAAAAATAGAGACAGGGTTAAAAGTCTTGTTCAAGCAAGCGGGCTGGAACAGTGTTTCCATTTGGCATCCCCTCATAGCAAAAGGTAAAGTTATAGGCATAATCAATTTCTGGGGAAAAAACCTTCTTGGAGAAAATAGCTCCACACTAGCCATCTTTGCGAATCAAGTAGCTAGCGCCCTAGAAAACGCTCGGCTATATACAGCTGAAAAAGAGCATACAGAAACTCTTACCGCATCACTTAAAGAAACTCAACACCTTGCAATCACAGATTCTCTTACGCAACTACACAATCGACGCCATCTCTACACACTTGGAAAGCTTGAATTTAAGCGAGCGCAACGCCATGCTACGCCATTGAGCCTCCTAATGATTGATATAGATCATTTCAAAAAAATCAACGACTCTTACAGTCATGCAACTGGAGACCAGGTGCTTGTTGATTTTGCGCAAGAACTTCGTAAAAAAACCCGCGATATAGATATTATAGGACGCTATGGTGGTGAAGAATTTGTCGTTATTCTCCCTAGTACACCCCAAAAAGATGCCGCCGAACTTGCCGAACGCCTGCGCCACCAAATAGAAGAAAAAATTACACCTGCAACAGCAGATGAAAAGATGATGATAACCGTAAGCATAGGCGTCGCATCTCTTGACGAAGAAATCCATTCACTTGAATCTTTACTTGATACAGCAGATACTGCTCTCTATGAAGCCAAACGGTCCGGTAGAAACAGGGTTTTCTCCCTATAAAATGAAAAATATAAAGAACACAGCAAAATTCACCCTCAACCTCCCCTCTCCCGCAAAACGCTACTATTGCCATGGCTGGCAAAGCTGGTCACTCACCACATGGCAGGATATAAACCAACAAATCTACCCACCAAAACCGAAGATTTTGCATCCACTTCAAACTGATCCATGTTATGTGAATGAAATCTGCCCGCACGGTTCATGGATTGGCGCGGTTGAAATGAAAAACGGCAAGTTTTTTCTCCTTGGCGCACTTGGCCTTGATGCCCATGTCTTTCTCGAAGAAAACACTCTCGTTGGAAAATATGAAAATGAAGCAGGAGATTGGCTCGTTGCCGAGGGGAGCAAAGAAGACGTTTTTGCAGCATATGTTACCGCACTACAAGAAACCGAATTTTTTGAAAAAACTCGGTTTCTCCGCGCAAAAACCCCAAAAATCTGGTGCTCATGGTACAGCTTCTATACCCATATTTCCAAGCAAAATCTCAGCGAAATTCTCCACGACTTAGGCGACCTTCCCTTCGACGTTTTTCAGGTGGATGACGGCTGGCAGCGCAATATCGGAGACTGGATTCCAAACGACAAATTCAGTACAGGCATGGACGCATTCGCCGCGCAAATCCGCCGTACGGGACGAACGCCGGGAATCTGGCTTGCCCCCTTCATCGTTACCCCATCATCAACACTATTCCGCCAACACCCCGATTGGCTTCTCCGCGACGAAAAACAGAATCTCGTCTCAGCCGGGTTCAACTGGGACGAGTCGCTTTATGCTCTCGATACAACTATTCCCGCTGCGCTTGAGTGGCTATCCGCACTGATGCAAAAAGTCCGCGCGTGGGGATACGACTATGTCAAACTCGATTTCCTCTATGCGGGCGCACTGCCCGGGGACAGGCAGATGTCGATGACACGAGAGCAAGCCTACCGTCAAGGGTTGGAAACGATGAGAAACGCGCTCGGGGACGCGTATCTGCTCACTTGCGGCGCACCCATCCTCCCCTCCCTCGGCCTCTGCGACGGCATCCGAATCGGCCCCGATGTTGCATCCCACTGGGACAGCCACCGAGATGATGTTCTCCTCAGCAATTTCGCCATCCCCGGCACGAGAAATGCGATCCGAACAACGGTCAATCGACTTTGGCTAAAACCGCTCATCCACACCGACCCAGATGTAGCATATTTTGCATCTGCCAGAAATACGCTGACAGATGAGCAAGCCCAAATGCTGCAAGATTTAGCCTTGGTCTGCGACTACAAAGCCACCTCAGACAACCCATCTTGGCTGCACGCAGAAGAGTGCGAGATACTAGAGACTTTTCTCAATGCCAAAAGTAAATCGCTTGCAGAAGTAGATTTTTCTGATGCAATGGAAATCCCAAACCCAAATTGGGGAGAAAAAATGCTTGGTCATTTGCTCGGTTGGTTAGGCAGTATCCCGATCGTGATGAAGTTCTTCCGATGGTTGGACGAAAAAAATATTCAAGCAAAACTGGATGATTAAAGCAAAAATCCCCGCTCAATGAGCGGGGATTTTCTGAATTTCGTCTGAACTAAAAACGTCCATAAGCGACAAAAGCAGCCATGGCAAAAAGCATCATATTCATAGCGCCCATTGGCACCATTTCTTTACGACGTAGATGTGTCATAAATGCGCCGACCATCGTGAGTGCAAGCCCGACAGCCGCCAGCGGAGTCAGAATGGGCATAATGCCCGTCACCATAGGCAAGATAAGCCCAAGCGCACCCATCACTTCTACAATGCCAATGCTACGAATTTGCCCTTGAGAAAAATCTTCAACCCAGGGCATTTTTTCAGCCATCTCTTCTTTGGCTTGTTTGATTTTCATCATTCCCGCCATTAAAAACATCATTGCCAATATACCTTGTACGATCCATAAAACTGTATTCATTTGATTCTCCTATAGCTAATAAAAAAATAATCTATATAACAGATAGCAAAGGAAGACTTTATCTTACATTATTCAGCAGTACTCACATCCCCCACCCGCGCTCGCGTCAATTTAATCAAATCGTTCACTCCTAATCGGATATTCAAACCGCGTTGCCCGCCCGAAATATGGATTTGCTCATGCGCACGCGTGTTGGAATCTAAAATCATGTCGAAACCTTTATTTATCAACGCTAAAGGAGAAATCCCGCCTGTTTCTAATTTCGTCATTTTTTCAGCCTCATCTTGTTTTACCAGAAATATCTTTTTCTCCCCTAAGAATTTAGCGACTTTCTTCAAATCGACTTCGCTATCTCCTGCCACAATGGCTAAAATAGATTTTCCACGTTGACGTTTAAGCACAATCGTTTTATAAACTAACTCAGGCGAAACACCCAGCAATGCCACTGTCCCCTCTGTGCCCAATTTCTCAGAAGGAAGCTCAAAAGCCTCATAGGCAATCTTCTTGGCATTCAACAAACGGATAATATTATTTTTAGGAGCCACATTCTTTCCTTTCATCTAACTTTATTTTTATTTATGAATTCATTTTACCGCACTCACAGGAGTTCCTCTTGACCGAAGAAAAACCATCATTAACTCGTCTTCTCATCGCGATCAGCATCGCCATTCTGGCTGTCTCCACTTCTTCTATTTTTATTCGTTTCGCCCAAGAAGAAGCCTCCTCGCTGGCAATTGCTGCCTCACGTCTTCTCCTCGCCAGCCTCTTCCTCGCCCCGCCCGCTCTCATAAAACATCGCGCCGAACTCCGCAACCTTTCTCGCAAAGATCTCGCACTCGGCCTGCTTTCGGGCATCTTTCTCGCCATCCATTTCGCCACCTGGATCACATCCCTCGAATTCACCACCATCACCAACTCGGTCGTCCTCGTCAGCACCTCCCCGCTCTGGGTTGCGATTCTTGCACCGATATTTCTCAAAGAGAAACTCACTAAAAGCATTATTTTTGGGATGATTTTGACTCTCGCCGGTGGCACAATTATCGGATTCAGCGAGGGATGCATCTGGAACTCAGGCATCGTCTGCGCGTCTCGCTCCGGATTTGAACTTGCTGAGGCTTCGAGAGGCAATTTTCTCGCTCTGGCAGGGGCGTGGGCAATCGCGGGCTATCTCCTCATTGGCAGAAATTTACGTGCCAAGATGGCACTAATCCCCTACATCTTCCTCGTCTACGGGATGAGTGCAATCGCCATGCTCGTCATTTTATTTTTCTCTGGAGAAACACTCTTTGGCTATTCCCCCATCACTTATCTCTGGCTTCTGCTTATCGCCATCTTCCCTCAACTCATCGGACACTCGACGTATAACTGGGCATTGCGCTATCTCCCCGTTGCATTAGTCGCTGTCACAACCCTCGGTGAACCGATCGGTTCGAGCATTTTGGCTTTTGTGATCCTAAAAGAAATCCCCACGACCTTACAAATCATCGGGGGGATATTGATATTAGCGGGGATTTATGTGACTTCAAGAAAAGAATGAAAAACATTACGAAATGTCTTTTACGCAATACGCCCCGCCCTCTCATTTATTTTTTTCAACTTCCCCAACAACGCATCACTCATCTCATCTTCTTTCATGCGCCATCCCCAATTTCCGCCAAGCCGACCAGGGTAATTCATCCGCGCTTCTGTGCCTAAACTGAGTAAATCTTGCATGGGGGCAAGAACGAAGTTTGCACGAGAGTGCCAAAGCGAGCGAATCAAATCCCAAGCAAAGTCACTACCATCCACGCTCAGATAGCGACGAGCAAAATCTTTCTCATACTCACTTGCGGATTCATACCAGCCGCGCGCGGTGTCGTTGTCGTGTGTGCCAGTATAGGCAACGCAATTTTCAGGATAGTGATGGGGCAAAAAGGGATTGTTCTCGTCTGAGAAAGCGAATTGAAAAATCTTCATCCCGGGCAGATTGAATTGGTCGCGTAACTCAAAAACATCTGGTGTGATTTCGCCCAAATCTTCAGCGATGATGGGGAGTCCGCCTAATTCATCTTTGAGCCTCTCAAATATATCTGCACCAGGCCCAGGAACCCAACGCCCGTTGACGGCGGTCAACTCCTTGGCAGGGACTTCCCAATAGCCTGCAAAGCCACGAAAATGATCAAGGCGCACAACATCAACCATGTTGAGAACAGCACTCATCCGTTTGACCCACCACACATAGTTTTCTGCTTTATGTTTTTTCCACTTATAGAGCGGATTGCCCCATAATTGCCCTGTTTCTGAAAAATAATCGGGGGGAACGCCCGCTACAACTGTGGGGAGTTTTTTCTCGTCGATAAAAAAGAGTTCGGGATTTGCCCAAACATCGGAGCTATCGTAAGAGACGAAGATGGGAATATCGCCGATGATTTGAATATTTTTTTCTTTGGCGTACATGCGGAGCGCGTCCCACTGGCGGAAAAACAAGAATTGATAGAAGGTGAAACGATCAATAGCGGGCTTTAGTTCTTCTCTTGCTTTAGCAAGGGCTGCTTTTTCTCGGTTGCGGAGGCTTTCATCCCAGCCAATCCATGAGCCGCCACCATTGGCTTCTTTAAGTGCCATGAAGAGGGCGTAATCTTCGAGCCAATCGCTGTTTTTCTCACGGAAGATGTCAAGGTTCCGGCGACCAAGTTTCGGGTCACGTTCGAAGCGGATAAATGCTCTTTCGAGGAGATTCAACTTCCAGCTGATGACACGCCCGTAATCCACGAGATCGTTATCGAAATCCAATTCTTCTTTTAAATCATTGGGGTGAAGAAGGTCTTCTTCGAGAAGTAAATCGGGGCTAATTAGATAGGGGTTTCCTGCAAAAGTGGAAAAAGATTGGTAAGGAGAATCGCCATAACCGGTGGGGCCGAGAGGAAGGGTTTGCCAAAGTTTGCAGCCTGAATTGTGGAGAAAGTCAATAAATTTGTAGGCCGATTTGCCAAGATCACCGATGCCGTAACGGTTGGGGAGGCTGGTAGGATGGAGGAGAATGCCAGATGAGCGGGGAAGGTTCATTTTATTGCACGACAGAGATACAAAGGGTACAAAGTTTTTCTTTGTTTAAAAAAACATCTTCGTGAACCTTGTGCCCTTGTGGTGTTTTTTAGAGTGATTTATATAAATCTGCGTATTGTTTTGCGGAGTTTTTCCACGAAAAATCTTGCGCCATAGCATTGCGCTGGAGGCTTTGCCAATGATCGTTATTTTCGTAGGCTTCGAGAGTCTCACGCATAGATTTGAGCAAGGCTTTTGCATCTTCCTTCTCAAAAAGGAAACCTGTTTCGCCATGCTTGATCGTATCTTTTAAACCACCCGTAGCGCGAGTAATGGGAATACAGCCATAGCGCATGGCGATCATTTGCGAAAGCCCGCAAGGTTCGTAGCGCGAGGGCATCAAGAAAATATCACTGCCAGCGTAAATTTTGCGGGCAAAGCCTTCATCGTAGCGAATTTCAACTTTTACGCGGTCAGGGAAGAGTTTTTCAAGTCGTTTTGCCTGTTTTTCTATTGTCGGATCACCTGTGCCCAAGATAACGGCCTGCCAGTTTTTTCTTTTTAGTCTAGAGATGGCAGAAAGAGCTAAGTCAATCCCTTTTTGATCCGTCATGCGAGAAACAATTCCAAAAATCGGAATGGTTGAGTCAATTTCCAACCCTGCAAGTTGTTGCAGGGCGGCTTTATTCCATGAGCGTTCTTTGAGCGTTTCAGCAGAAAATCGAGCCGGGATGGCTTTGTCTGTTTCGGGATTGAAACTCTCAGCGTCTATCCCGTTAACAATGCCCATGAGTTTATCTTTATGAATTGTCAGGTAATTTTCTAAACCTGCCCCCAATTTTTTTGTCAACATTTCTTCAGCATAGGTCGGGGAAACAGCAACATTCTTTTTTGATGCCCACAAGCCCAAAGGCAAGGGTTGGGCGTGCGCCCATTCTGGCAAATCCGTTTGTGAAAGCGGCAAACCGTAAGCGGCCAAACGCCCTGTTAAGTCTGGGCCCAAAAATGGTAAGTTATGCACAGTGAGCAATGCTTTTGTATCTTGCATCTTTCCGTTCCACTGTTCAATTTGTAATGCATAAGCTGTCAGAGCCGTATGCCAATCATTTGCGTGGATAATATCAGGCTCCCAATCAAGGTGTTTGGTCATTTCGAGAGCTGCGAGCGAAAAGAAGGTATACTTTTCGCCGTCTAAGGCTGCGTTGGCAGAATACACGGATGCACTCGTGGTGATTGGTTCGCCAGCAATAAAATAAACGGGCATATCGCCCGAACTCATTTCGTAAACCTGTGCACCAATATCAACGCCAGAGCGTTTAACCGCAAAGCTGGCAATCGGGCGCAATGTCGCCGCTTCAGTGCGGATGACCATATGCAAGGGAAGCACCAAGCGCACATCCAGTTTTACACCGCCCGCATCCTCTTCGCTCAACGCTCTCAATGCGGCAGGCAACGCCCCTGCAACATCGGCCAAGCCACCAATTTTTACAAAAGGAGCGGCTTCAGCCGCCATAAAGAGTACCTTGATTGTTTTCATGCCACCTATTGTACAACAAAAATGAAAAAACTAACGATAGATTTACCCCAAATTTCAAAAAAACGGATAGCCATTCACGTCACACGAGCCGCCGAGCGCGCCATTCGCGGCGGACATCCCTGGCTCTTTGAAAACGCGATACTCAAACAAAGCCATCAAGGAAAAGCGGGGGATTTAGCGGTGATTTTTGATAAAGATCGCAAATTTCTTGGGATTGGCTTATACGACCCCGATTCGATGATACGCGTTCAAATCCTCCGTGCATTGAAACCTGCTACCATTAATCAACAGTTTTTTGAAGAAAAGCTTGGTGCCGCTCATCAACGCCGTGCCCCCTTACGTGATTCTGACCATACAAACGGATACCGCCTCTTACACGGTGAAAACGACGGGATGCCCGGCATCATCATCGACCGCTACGCAGAGACTACCGTCATCAAACTTTACACGCCAGCATGGATCCCACATCTGAACGATGTAGTTGCCGCGCTCGAAAGAGTTTTTCCTGCTAAAAGTTTAGTGCTACGCCTTAGCGGAAAGATGAAAGATAATCCCTTTGGGGTTTTTGACGGCATGCTCCTGCATGGCGAAAAACTTGAATCCCCTATAATCTTTCTAGAAAACGGATTGAAATTTGAAACCGACCCACAAATGGGTCAGAAAACAGGCTTTTTCCTCGATCAGCGTGAAAATCGTGCCAGAGTAGAAGAATTGGCGAAGGGGAAAAGCGTACTAAATGTCTTTTCGTATACGGGCGGGTTCTCAGTCTACGCGGGGCGGGGCGGGGCAAAAGAAGTGGTTAGTCTAGATGCCAGCAAGATTGCTACAGAAGTAGCAGAGAGAAATTTCTCGTTGAATCAGCCAGCGCCTATAGCGAAATCCTGTTCACACAAGAGCGTCACGGGAGATGCTTTTGAGCTAATGACCAAAATGAAGAAGCAGTGTCGCCTTTTTGATATGGTGATTATTGACCCACCATCCTTCGCTCATAAAAACTCACAAGTTGAAGGGGCTATCCGTGCTTATAAAAAACTAACGCGGCTAGGGCTAGAAATCTTGGTCCCCAATGGGGTATTCGTGCAAGCATCTTGCTCTAGTCGTGTAGGTTCTGAACTTTTTTTCGATACTATTTATCTTGCCGCACGCCAATCAGGAAGGCGTTTAAATGAAATCGAGCGCAGTGGGCATGCGCTCGATCATCCGATTGGATTTGCTGAGGGCGAGTATTTGAAGTGTTTATTTGCAGTTGTGCTTTAGCGCGTATTTCTCACAAGGAAATCTTCTTGGCCACAGCTTTTTGATGCTTTCTTGAGTATCTCGTTACTACAATCACGAGGCTCTCCATCTTTTTCAAAACAAACAAATAGCTCTTTCATAAAACGCCCAGAGCCAGAGCAATAGACCGCAAAAGAGTCTGCGCTGAAGTCTGGGTTAACGACAATAAAAGCCTCTGACAGTTCTGCTGCATCTGTACGGAAAGGCTCGGCTGGGGAAGCAAAAATATCGGGGGTTATCAAGGCTTTTTTCAGTGCTTCGCTCCAAAGTAGATAGCCTGCGGGGCTTAGACCGGTGCATGTGCCGTGTTTTTCCCATTCGTGGTCGAATAATTTTTCGCTAGGATATAGACCTGCAAAATCATCTATCAGATATCCTGGTAGGCTTTCTTCTGAGCAATAGCTGGGGTATCCGCTATTATACTGGGGCCATAGACCGTGGAGTACAAAATCCAGTTGCTTGCCAATAGAACACTGTTGCTCATCTTGATAATCGGTTGATGCGCAATAATCCGGGGACCATGATAATGCCATGACGTAGAAATCAAAATCGCCTGTTGGCTCTTCGAGGCTTTCTGTTATTTCTTCAGGAATAACTTCCTCTTCGTTAGCTTCTGCTTTTGGAGTTTCTGTAACTGTTATGGAAGTGTCTACATTCTCAACAGATTGCATCAAGGTTGCAAACGGCTCTGTATTTACTGGCTCAGTACTCTCATAATCTGTAAAAAATTGATAGAGACTAACAGCAACGACAATAAATATCAATATCGTTCGCAAATTTCCTTTTTTCATAAATCACTTTTCTCCTAAATTATTTAATAATGGCTTTCTTTGAGTTCTCTAGTGCGTCTGCAATCCGCTCTTTGTGGTTAAGAAGCATGTCCAGATCATCCATTTCGTTGAGGGTGAAATAGCCGAAGTCGGTGGTTTCATCACTTATACCAAGTTCCCCACCGATAATTTCTGCTTCAAAAGACATCGCGATAATATGCGCTTTATTCCCATCGGGATATTCAACCATGCGATGCGGATCACTATACACACCGACTAAACGCGTTACGCGAACATTGAGCCCTGTTTCTTCATAGACTTCACGGATGCAGGTTTCTTCGACAGTCTCGCCAGAGTCTACGCCACCGCTGGGGAGACACCATTCTTTATTATCTGCGCGTTCGGTGAGCAGAACTTTGTTTTTGCTTTCGTCTAAAATAATCGCCGAACAACCCAGACGGATTTGAGCTTCTTTAGCAATTCTTTCTCCGTGGTGAATTGTGGTTACTTTGGGCATTTTTACTCCTTAAAGCGGGGATCTTTCTCGTTCCAGACAAATTTGCCTGTACGTAAATCGTTCAATGCTTCTTGGATTTCTTCACCTGTATTCATTACAAAAGGGCCATAAGGTGCGATTGGTTCTTTGAAGGGGGCACCTGCTATCAACATCAACCGAAGTGGGGAATCTATTGTTTTGGCTTGAAAACCTTCTCCATCGTCGAAAAAGACCATGCTAGTCGCGTGCACGGGAGTCTCATCTGCACCGAGGAGACCGTTTCCTTCAAAGACGTAGGCGATGAGGGTATGCCCGCTGGGGATCGGGTAGGCGAATCGGGAATCGGGAGCAAGCCTGAGATCAAGATAAATTGGCTCGGCGGCAATTTCGGTAACGGGGCCACGCATCCCGTTGATTTCTCCCGCGACTACACGGACAGTCGCCCCATCCTGCTTAAGTACAGGAATATCGGCAGCGCGAATCTCTTGATAGCGCGGGCGGCTCCACTTGCGGGAAGAGGGCAAATTCACCCAAAGCTGAAAGCCGTAGATATTTCCGCTGGGGCCACGACGAGGCAGCTCTTCGTGCATGATGCCACCCCCTGCTGTCATCCACTGCACATCACCAGGCCCAATTAGCCCAGAATTACTAAGACTGTCACGGTGATTAACAGAACCTTCGAGCATATAAGTAACGGTTTCGATGCCGCGATGAGGGTGCATAGGAAAACCGCTGATGGGGCCTTCGGCAGGATTATTGAAGGCGAAGTGATCAAAGAGCAGAAAAGGGTCGTGGAAATTGGAGGCTTGCGGGGCAATAGAGCGGCGCAAGAGAACGCCTGCCCCTTCGATAACCATTTGCGGCTCAATAATATTTTTGATAGTACGAGAGTTTTTCATGAGATACCTCTAAAGTGTTTTTTTACTGGGGACATTAATCCTACCATTTTTATCTTAATTTTTTATTTATATTCCCGTCTCAAGAAATCAGACTGTGCTTTCTTTTTTGAGCAATAGCAAAAAGAAAATATTCATCACAATCAAAAAGACTAGAACAACACCAAAGCCTAATTGCATTCCGACCCAATCGCTAATCAGGCCTACTGTCCAGGGGCCGAGCATGCCACCTAACCCAGCGAAGGTGAAGAGTAAGCCTAAAACTGTGCCTTGATTTTCCCGATGAAGATCTGAAACGGCTGCTGTCAGGGTCGGGAAGATGATAGAGAAAAAGAGACCAGCCAAGGGCAAGAATATGGTCAAGTCAGCCGATGCGAAAATACCAACACCGACAGAGATTGCGGCAGCTATCCCGGCATAAAAAACATTCTTCATATAGCCAATGCGAGAAACTAAGAAACTTCCTACAAGCCGACCTACTGTGATAAACCCAAAGAATAAGGCCAAATAAAAGGTGCTTTGCCTCACAGACTGTAGCTTTATTGTCTGAAGGAACTCTACTAACCAAACTCCGACACCAATTTCAGCGGCTACATATACGGCGATTCCAAGAAAAAGCAAGATCGTCTTTACAGAAAATAACGATTTACCCAGTTTTTTGAAATTCAATTTATTATTTTGAGCAGCAGATGTGCGCGGATATTTGGCTAGCAGGAAATATATTAAAACAATTAGCACAGGGCCTAAACCAAATTGATAAACTCTGCGCCACGAAAAACCCATAAGCAGCATCTGGCCGGCATATAAAGGCGCGGCCATAGAGCCTGCCCCGTGAAAGAAAGCCAAAAGGTTGAGATAGCGTGCTTTATCTTCGTGATGGATATCGACAATGATGAGATTGGCTCCAACTTCTAAAGCCCCCAACCCCAGCCCAATAACGAACATTGCTACAGAAAGTGTCAAAAAGGTGCTGGCAATGCTATAACCCAAAATGCCGACCAAGAGGAAGACAGAGGCTAGCAATATAATGCTTTTTTTTCCAATAATATCCGAAAGGGGGCCGGTGATCAGCGTTGCAATCAAAAAGCCTATATAAGACATCAAAAGTATTGTGCCCCCATAGGCATAATTAAAACTTAAGTCATCCAGTAAAACAGGGAGGGTTGCTCCTTTTAAGTTGTCGGAAAAGCCGAAAAGAAAAAAGGCTAAAAAAGAGCCTATGGTAATTATTTTGATGAGTATAGCAAGTTTTGGATTTGCGTCTGCTATGTTTTTCATAATTTTCCTTATCTAATTATTGCCTTTTCTAAAAGAGGTAAAACTTTCTGATAACTGAGATCACTCTCTGATACATCGAGTTCTATAACACTCTCTGGAGAAAGTTTATTCAGCCACGCTTCAAGATATTTCTTAAGCATCCCTGCATCTGAGGAGGTTGCGATATTGACTCTATCTCGCTTTGCCAGCCTTTCACGAATCACTTTCTCAGAAGCCGTCAGATAGACGATTAATTCTGGCATAGGGAGGGCAAGACGGAGTTGGGTATAAAGTCGCTTACAGAGTTCAAGTTCTGCATCACCGAGGTAGCCACGTTTGTGGAAGAGCCGCGCAAAGCCGTGAAAATCCACATCCAAGCCACCATCAATTAGCGCGGGACGAGGGTCGGCACGTAAAATGCGTTCTTGTTCAGCACGAAGCAGAAAGTAATCGATCTGATTGGGTAAAGCGTAAGATTTATCCTGATCAAAAAGATGCTGAAAAGGGCGTGTATCGTGTTGCTCGAAACCCGTTGCGAAATTGCCTGTTTTGGCCAAGGCTTTGGCGAGGGTCGTTTTTCCAACGCCGCTTACGCCAACAAATGTAATTAGTTTTGACATAAAAGTATTGTACCGAAGAATAAAAGTAATGGAACGCAGATTTTACGGATCGGGCGGATTCGTACGGATTTAAAAACTTAAAAGATTTTAAAAATCTGTGCTAATCCGTTAAATCCGCCTGGTCCGCGTTCTATCTTTTTCAGGTTTTACCAAATCCCAATCATCACGTATAATTCTTTTTTCAAGAATATATGCTCAAAAAGGCCTAATGGGTTTTAAAAATCTGTCAGGTTTCCAAACCTAAGACATTAGCGTAATTCGCTTATTCGCGAATATTCGCGTTAAAAAACACGGAGAAATAATGACTAAAAAACCCAGCGGCGCGCAAATTCGCCAAGACTTTATCGACTTTTTCAACGAGCATACCCACACATTTGTCCCATCGGCATCCCTTGTGCCGGGCGGCGACGCAACCCTGCTTTTTACCAACGCCGGCATGGTGCAATTCAAGGATGTTTTCCTCGGCACCGACAAACGCCCCTACACTCGCGCCGTCAACTCTCAAAAATGTATGCGCGTGGCGGGTAAGCATAACGACCTCGAAGATGTCGGTCGCGACGACACGCATCACACTTTTTTCGAGATGCTCGGCAACTGGTCTTTCGGCGATTACTATAAAAAAGAGGCCATCGAATGGGCCTGGCAACTGCTCACCGAAGTTTGGGGGCTCCCCGCCGAAAATCTCTACGCCACTGTTTTCAAAGACGAAAAAGGCGAAATCCCCTCCGATGAGGAAGCTGCCGAATTCTGGAAAAAACAGCCCAACTTCTCCGAAGATCGTCTCTTTTATTTGGGGCGTGCCGATAATTTCTGGGAGATGGCGGATACCGGTCCTTGTGGACCTTGTTCCGAGATTCATATTGATTTGCGTCCCGAAGAGGGAGAAGTGACGGAAGAGACTCTCGACACCGACCGTTTTATTGAGCTTTGGAATCTCGTCTTCATCCAGTACAACCGAACGGGACCAAACACCCTTGACCCGTTGCCTGCTACCCATGTGGACACAGGTCTCGGCTTTGAGCGGATTGTCTCCATTCTCCAAAATGTTGACTCCAATTATAAAATTGATCTCTTCGAGGGCGCATTGAAAGCCGTCCGAGATTTGACTGGGCATGACGAAGATGAAATGCTTGCCAATTTCACACCCTACCGTGTCATCGCCGACCATGCTAGGACAGCCGCGTTTTTGATTGCGGATGGCGTTGTGCCAGGCAATATGAGCCGCAATTATGTTTGCCGAATGATCATTCGGCGTGCGGCGCGTTTTGGCGGAAAACTGGATTTATACGAACCTTTCCTCGCCAAAGTCGCGGATGCGATTGTAGACGCGTATGGCGAGTTCTACCCCGAATTGAAAAAAAACCGTCAGACCATTCTCGATAATTTGACGCGTGAAGAAATTCGTTTTGCAAAAACGGTCGAGAGCGGCGTAAGTCATTTGGACGATTTACTCGATGCGTTAAAAGAAAGTGGCAAGAAAGTATTAGCAGGCGATAAAGCCTTTGACCTTTATGCTACTTACGGACTTCCCTTTGAAATCACACGCGATATTGCCAAAGAAATTGGTTTAGATGTAGATGAAGATGGTTTCATCGCGGCGATGGATGCACACAGAATCGCATCAGGCGGGGGTAAGGCGATGGGCGAACTCGGCGGTGAAGATGCGGAGATGTATGCTAACTTGGTTGCGGAGTTGCAGAAAGACGGCAAATTGAGCGAAGATGGCGTTGCTTATGACCCTTATGCCAACCTTGAAGTTGAGGGCGAAGTTTTAGCTTTGCTCGTGAATGGAGAATCTGTATCAACGGCAAATGTTGGGGATGCGGTCGAAGTGGCGATGCCTGAGACAGGATTCTATATCGAGGCGGGCGGCCAAGTTGGGGATGAGGGCGTTATCCGAGCCGCGAATTGGTCGGTTGATGTTTCAGCCACACGAAAGCCTGCGCCGGGATTAATTGTCCACGTTGGCACAGTTGCGAGCGGCAATCCTAAAGCAGGGGATATGGCTTCTGCAAATGTTGACGAAATTCGCAGAAAAGATATTGTGCGAAATCATACCGCCACGCATTTGCTGCACGCGGCGTTGCACGAAGTTTTGGGCGACCATGCGCGGCAGGCGGGATCGTTGGTTGCGGCGGAGAAATTGCGCTTCGATTTTACGCATCCTGATGCAATGACGGCAGAAGAAATTGAAAAAGTTGAGCGTTATGTGAACGAGCGCGTGCTTGAAAATCACCTTTTGGAGACGGAAGTGAAGTCTTTGCAAGAGGCGATGGATGGCGGCGCGACCGCGCTTTTCGGCGAGAAATACGGCGATGTGGTACGGAATGTGAAAATGAGCGCCCCAAGGACAGAGCTTGGGGTATTCTCAAACGAGCTTTGCGGCGGAACGCATTGCGCGAGCAGCGGCGAGGTGGGGACTTTCGTGATTACCAGCGAAGGCAGCGCGGCGGCAGGGATTCGGCGCATTGAGGCGATTACGGGGCGTGCGGCGTATGATTTGATTCAGAAGCGTTTTCGGGTCTTGAATAGCGCGGCGGCGATGATGGCGACCACGCCAGAAAAGATGCTGGAGAGGGCGCAATCCTCTTTGAGCGAGATGAAAGAGATGCGGAGCACTATTCAACATTTACGCCAAAATTTGGCGGCGGTAGATTTCTCGCGCGTGCTGGATGAGACATCTGATGTGGGCGGCGTGGAAGTTTTGACAGCGATACTCAAAGAAGCGAATGTAGAAACGCTCCGCAAAATGGCAGATAAGTTCCGCGAACGCAATCCGCGGAGCGCGGTGGCGGTGCTGGCTTGCGTTGTAGACGAACGCCCGATGCTGATTGCCTCCGTGACCGATGATTTGGTCAAGCGCGACATCAAGGCTGGAGATTTAGTCAAATTCGTTGCCACACCTTTGGGTGGGGGCGGCGGTGGCAGACCCACGCTGGCGCAGGCGGGGGGAAAGGATGCGAGTAAGTTGGATGAGGCGTTGGGGAGCGTTGTGGGGTGGGTGGAAGAAAAACTTAAGTAGAAAATGGAAAGAAGAGAGATTGCTTCTTTCCATTTTCGTGACAGTTTTGACATAGATAACCGTTTAAACGTCACGCTATGACATATAACCCCATAGTACTATGACTTAAAGTGCGGAGCAATACATAAAAAAGGTCTTCCTTTCTTACATTTTTTTGCCGTGTTATTCAAATTTGAGCCTTGATATTACCCAACCTGCCTTTTAATTAGAGCTAACTGTACTCCACAAAAATTGTTTTCATAAATTCTAATGAGCCAAATAAATATGATGAATTATCACATTAATGAACTGCATAATCTAAAACCTATCGAATATCGCGCAGATATAGATGGCCTACGCGCTATAGCGGTTCTTTTTGTTATTGCGTTTCATGCGTTTCCGAACACCCTTCCAGGTGGCTTTATTGGAGTAGATGTTTTTTTTGTAATTTCAGGTTTTCTAATTAGCAGTATTATTTACTCAAAAATAGATAATAATTCCTTTAGCTATACTGAATTTTACTATCGACGTATCAAACGCATTTTCCCTAGCCTAGTACTGGTACTAATTGCAAGTCTATTGATTGGGTGGTATGTGCTATTTGCAGATGAATATAAACAACTCGGGAAGCATATCACTGCTGGAGCAGGTTTTTCTTCAAACTTAGTACTTTGGAGTGAAGCAGGTTACTTCGACAATTCTTCTGAGACAAAACCTCTTTTACATTTATGGTCGCTCGGCATTGAAGAACAGTTTTATATTTTTTGGCCTATATTATTAGGGATTATTTGGAAGAAGAGGCACAGCTTCTTATTTATCACCTTATTTGTTGCTGCCACCTCATTTACCATAAATATTTTCGCAATTGATAGCAATCAGACTTTTGCTTTTTATTCTCCAGTAACGCGATTCTGGGAATTATTAATTGGTGGAATACTAGCATACATAAAACTTTATAAACCTCATTATGTGCCTCAAAATACAAATCGGCAAAGTACAATAGGCATATTGCTCATAGCACTTGGCGTTTTGCTTACGAGAGAAAACTTTTTTCCTGGTTGGTGGCCCTTGCTACCCACTATCGGTACATTTCTTGTGATTTTTTCAGCCCAAAAATCATGGCTAAATCGCAATATACTAAGCAATCGTATTTTAGTGTCGATTGGATTAATTAGTTACCCGCTCTATCTATGGCACTGGCCTCTGTTATCATTTGCTCGAATTATTGATGGGAAAAATCCTTCAAATGAAATAATCATTATCGCTATCATTCTTAGTTTTATCTTGGCATGGCTTACTTATAAATTAATAGAACAACCAATACGATATGGAAAACACCAAAAAGTATTAGTTATATTTATTTGTATCCTAATGATCCTAATAGGAACTGCTGGATACACAATCTATCAACATGATGGTTTAAAATCAAGACCTTCAGTAATTGAAGTTGGAAACCAAGCTGATGATCTTGACTACGGAAAACACTGGGTTGGTTGGAATTTATGTGAAAACGAAGGTGAATCGCAAGGATGCAGAATACTGAATCCATTATCAGAGCCCAGTATTGCTGTCGTAGGTGATAGTCATGCTGGGCACTTAGCTTCTGGAATAGCCGAAGTTTTTCGCTATAGCAATGAAAACGTTGTTATCCGTTTAAGTGCAGGTTGTATGCCATTTTATACAATAAAGATTGATGATCAGGAGTTTTTTTCTAGCCACCAGACAGTTTAACAAATGAATAGGTTGATCGACAGGTAAAACCGGGTAAAGTTGTTTTGCGAAACACGTTATCAGGAGAAAAC
>Ga0233431_1000425_pt1 | contig 94299 bp, 81 predicted proteins | sample SI_118_April2016_FD_179867 | JGI IMG/M metagenome (GOLD analysis project Ga0233431, IMG submission 179867) | Seawater microbial communities from Saanich Inlet, British Columbia, Canada - SI_118_April2016_200_MG | ecosystem: Environmental > Aquatic > Marine > Inlet | place: Canada: British... | reverse complement strand
AATTATGATCTTGGGGAATTAAATCTTCTAAACTAATCATTTCAACTTGTTGCATAAATATCTCCTAAATAAAAAAAGATATTATAACAAATAGTTGAATATTATTCCTCAGCTTTCAACAGTCCCATAAAGCAAAAGTAAATATAAAAACGATCTAGAAAAATAGAAACCTACTTATAAAAATTAACTTATTTCTAATTTGATTTCTAAGTAGAGTGTTGAATTTTATTTATAGAATAATTCTCGTCCATAATTGATTCGAATCTATCAACAGAAAATATATTCTTATCTATTAAAGGATTAACTCCTAACAGTTCTCACATTTCAACATTTAAAGACTCTATAATATTTGTTTAAGAACAGGGATCTTCTTGTATATGGTCATAATTTTTGAAAAAACTTATAAATATCAAGTCATAATAGCTATTTAAAAGAATAAATCATAACTAAGATAAAAATTCTAAATTTTGACACTTCCTTATCAAATCTCTATAATAAGCAGCATCTTCAAATCGCATTTCTTTAGCAGCTTTTTTCATTTCTTTTTCGTATTGTTTTATTTTAGCTTCTAAATCTTTAACACTAGATTTTCCAGAAATGTAAAGCGGTTTTACATCTTTTGTTTTTTCTGAAGAAACCATTCCAAAAGATTCTTCCAAACTCTCTATGCCTTTTTTCAACACTGTTGTAGGGGTAATATTATGATCTTCATTAAACTTTTGCTGCTTTATCCTTCTTTCTTCTGTTATTGCTATTGTTTTTGAAATGGAAGCTGTCCTTTTATCAGCATACATTATAACTTTCCCCTTTTCATTCCTTGAAGCTCTACCACATGTTTGGACTAAAGCTGTCTCTGATCTTAAGAAACCCTCTTTATCTGCATCTAAAATAGCAACAAGCGTAACTTCCGGAATATCTAACCCTTCTCTTAAAAGATTAATACCTACAAGAACATCAAAATTACCTAATCTTAAATCCTTAATAATATGAATCCTTTCTAAAGTATCAATATCAGAATGCAAATACTTTGCTTTTACACCTATTTCTGTTAAATATTTTGATAAATCTTCAGATAGTTTTTTTGTTAAAGTAGTAACTAAAACCCTACCACCTTTTTCAGTCTCTTTTCTTATTTCCTCTAAGATATCATCAACTTGTCCTTCTGCGGGTCTTACTTCAATTACAGGATCTAATAATCCAGTAGGACGAATTATTTGTTCTGTTATATCTCCCTCAGATTGTTGCATCTCCCAATTAGATGGAGTCGCTGACACGTAAACTACTTGATTTATTTTTTCGAAGACTTCTTCAAATTTCAAAGGTCTATTATCATAAGCCGAAGGTAATCTAAATCCATATTCAATAAGAGATGTTTTTCTGGCTCTATCCCCATTATACATGGCATGCATTTGAGGAAGCGTTTGATGAGACTCATCAATAAATAAAAGAAAGTCTTTAGGGAAATAATCTATTAAACAAGGGGGAGGATCTCCAGGTTTTCTTGAAGAGAAATGTCTTGAATAGTTTTCAACCCCTTTGCAAAAGCCAACCTCTTTGATCATTTCGATATCATAATTGGTTCTTTCTTTTATCCTTTGTTTTTCTAAAAGTTTATTTTCCTTTTCAAAAGATTTTATTCTTTCATCTAATTCTTCTCTTATAGATTGAATTGCATTATACCTAACATCTTCCGGAGTTACATGGTGAGATCCAGGATAAATATTAATTTTATCTAAAGATTTAACTTTTCTCCCTGTTAAAGGTTCTATTTCAGAAATTTTTTCAATATCATCTCCAAAAAATTCTATTCTATAAGCTATATCTTGATCATAAGCTGGAACGATTTCTAAAATATCTCCTCTAACTCTAAAAGCAGCCCTTCCAAGCTCATAATCATTTCTTTTGTAATGCATATCAACAAGATGTAAAAGGACAGCATCTCTTTTAATATGTTGGTTTACATGTAAATTCAATATCATCTTAGAATAATATTCCGGCATTCCTAGACCGTATATGCAAGAAATAGAAGATATTATTATTACATCATCTCTTTCTATTAAAGAACGTGTAGCAGAAAGTCTCATCTCATCTATTTTATCATTTATGGAAAGATCTTTTTCAATATACGTATCGGTTCTGGCTATGTAAGCTTCCGGTTGATAATAATCATAATAAGACACAAAGTATTCAACTGCATTTGCAGGAAAAAAGCCTTTAAATTCCTGGTATAACTGAGCGGCTAAAGTTTTATTATGAGCTAAAATTAAAGTAGGTTTTTGAATTTTTTCTATGACATTAGCCATAGTAAAGGTTTTACCTGATCCGGTAATACCAAGCAAAACCTGATGTTTTTGTCCTTTAATAATTTTATCTGATATTTTATCAATAGCTTGAGGTTGATCTCCACAAGGCTTGTAATCTGTTTTTAATTTAAACATCTTTTTCTAAATCAGTTGAATGAAAGCTAAAAACAAGAATACATCACAACTACATTGAATTAAAACTATTATCGATATCAACATCTTTAGGTATTAAAATTTGTTATTTTTATAAGTAAAGCCAGAAATATAATTAATTATATTTCTGGCTTTACCGATAGTTTGTTAATTTAAATAATGACTCATCAGTTGCTTCAGAATGTGAGCTTCTTCAAGAATATCTAATGTTATTATCCCTAAAGAAACAACTATAATAAATATTAAAAACACCCTACCCCAAAAGCTTCTATAAACACAAGGTTTGGGCAGAGCCCATGTCATAAGAGCAGGCAATATACAAAGCAATATGGCTACAAAAACTGCAGCATATTGCAGTGCTAAATAAAAACCTCTAGGATATGCATATACAAAAATTAAAGGAGGAATAAATGTTAAAAGAGTAACAATCTCTTTTCCTCCACTTTTTTTCCCTAGCTTAAGTCCATCAGTTAAAAAATCAGATAAACTCAATGAAACTCCTATAAAAGAAGTTACTACAGCAAAAAAAGCAAATAAGCTAGAAGCATAATAAATAAGAGGATTTTTTATTATTCTCATTAAAGGTGCAGTTGATAATTCACCCATAGTAAAAGATTTAACAAGACCATTATCGCCCAACAAAGGAACAGCTCCTAAAACCAAAAATTCCCAAAGTAAATAAATGAAAAAAGGAATTAAGCTACCGATAAAAAGAGCCCATCTCAACTTCTTTTTATCATGATTCATATAAGTAGTCAAAGTCGGAATAATTATATGAAAACCATAAGAAACTATTATCATTGGAACAGCCAAAAGCATAGGCTTTACATCTACATGTGATAGTAAATCAAAATGAATATGAGAAGGAACAAAAATTACAAGTAATATATAAGCTATAACTAATCCAAACATCAATATTCTATTGATATAATCCACGGCTCTAGTCCCAATATATACAAATACACCAAAAATTGCCAAAAGAGGAAATGGTCCTATCCAACTAGGAAAATGCATGTTAAATATACTGTCTAAAACAGTCAAAAATAAAGGAGAGCTAGCAGCTATATAAGCAGAAACCAAACAATATAATAATAATAAATATGCAGTCCAACTTATGGCTTTACCCCAAAATCCTAAAGTTTTGCTTGCCATTGAAACTAGATTAGGTTCTCCAGGAGTTGCAATATTAACCTCCAAAAATAACAAAGCTGTTAAAAACATAAAAAACCAAATTAACGCTAAAAGAATAAATGAAGGAAAAAACCCAGAAAAACAGCTCATTACAGGAATGCCTAACATTCCAGCGCCTATTGAAGTTCCTGAAATCAGTAAAATACTTCCTAAAAATTTGTTTGTTCTAATCATAATCTTTTCTCGCAGTTAAAGTTGATTATTGAAAAAAATTAAATAGTTTTCCAATAAGAATAAAAAGAGCGATAAATCCAATCAAAAGAAGAAAGGATTTCCCTCCCTTTAAATGATATGATGAAGTTAATTTCTTCTTATATCTTCCTATCCATGCCATTGTGACTGGCAATATACCAAATAATATTACAGCACATATACCTCCAGCAAAACCTAATGCCTTAAAAAATATTTGAGGATATAAATATGCAAATAAAAATGGAGGAAATAAAGCGACAAAACAAAGCCATAACTTTTTGTCTGGTTGAGGTATTTTAAAACCATCTGCAATAAAATGGGTAAGACCTAATCCTTGAGCTAAAAATGAAGTGATAATAGCAAAGAAAGCAAAAAATTCTACAAAAGTTTTCACAGCATTAGAAGTTAAATAATAACGTAAAACCTGAGCGCCTTCTATTCCATGTTTATAACTTTCGAAAATTCCTTTTGAACCTTCAAAAGGAATTATTCCTAATGTTAAAACTTCCCAAAATAAATAAACACAAAGAGCTAATAAGCCTCCGCCTATGATTGTTATTCTTACCCGTCTCAGATCACCTTTCATGTAAGCTGTTAGAGAAGGTATCATATTATGAAAACCAAATGATGTTATTAACACAGGAAGAGAAAAAAAAGTATACTTTGGTCTAAAATTAGCAAGTAAATCTAATTTTACCTTCCCCATACCAACTAAAAGCATTCCCAAATAAGAAAGAATTAAACCAAACATTAAAGCTCTGTTCAAGAAATCGACAGGCTTTGTTCCAAAATATATAAAAAAACCAAAAATAATTACAAAAAACAATGAAGATATATATTGAGGAACATTTAAAGAAAAAACCTCAGAAAAAAAACTAGAAACTATACTACCACTTGCTACTGTATATGCAAGTAAAAGAGAGTAGAATAAAAAAAGATATAAAACCCAACTAATGATTTTACCAGCTAACCCTAACGATTCCTCTGCCATTGAAATAATATTTACTCTTTTATAAAACCATCCATTAATTTCAATGAGGAGTAAAGCTGTTGCTGTCATAAAAAACCAAGCTAACAATATCATAGCTAAAGATGGAACAAAGCCTGAAAGGCCTGTTAAAATTGGAAGCCCTAACATACCAGCTCCAATACAACTGCCAGCAACTAATAGAATTCCCCCTAATGTACTTCCTGGTAATAATTTACTTCTCATAGACTTTCTGCTTTTTTTCTTCCCTTCTTATTTCTTGTCCCATTCTACCTAGCTCGTATCCTTCAAAGTCAACAAATTTAAAAAACCTCTCTAGTTGAGGAAAAGCATCACATACTTGTCTGGCCATTTCTTGAGCTACATAACGATAATTAGGATGTCCTGCTGGAGAAGATCTTAACTCACAAAGCCACTGCAAAGAACGTAAATTAACATGAAAATACCAATGCATATTATATGCCATAGGAACTACATATTGAGCTTCTTCCGGCAATTCACTAGATATAGTATCATAAGCTTTTTGAGCAACTTCCATTGCGTTGACATATTCTTTTTCCATATCAGTATCCACTATTTCAGAAGGAATATAATACCCATAATTACAAGTTAATAATTGTCTTTCTTGAGTTAACATGCGATGTCTATGTAAATCCCTATAAATTCCAAAATCAGCAAACATTTCAAAAGTAAAAGAAATATGTTCCAAAGCTCTAGGAGATTTATGTCTTCTATTTTCTCTTGCTAAACATGCTGCATCTAAAATTCTAGAAATCTCTTCTTCTTCAGCTTCTTTACAATACTTCTGCAAATCTGAAAGATTAGCAGCTGAATATTCGAAAAGCAAAGCTCCGGCTAACTTAGATATACAATCAGGATCGGAATGAATTAAGTTAATTCCAGGTTCCCTTTCTTCCGGAATCTTTTCTCCTACAGTAGCAGCCATTACACTTAAATCACCACGCATTTGCTCATAAAATAAATTAAAAGATTCTTGATATTTTGAAGAAGGATCAGCTCTTTTTACAAAAGAAGGTATTATTTTAGAAAGTTCTACATAAGTGTCTTTACCAATAGATTCTAGTTCAGCTAAATTATGACACTGCATTTTATGTAATAAATTTTCAAAGAACCTTCCATTTCCATAAAGTCCAAGATTAGTTAAAGAACTAGCAGGCAACAATCCTCTTAAACAATCTAAGACCTTAGCTCTTAACGCTGCTAAATAAGCTGCCTTAGAAATATGATGCTCTTTAGGGAAATTCTGCTCCATCAAAGATGTCAAAGAAGGAATTAGTTTACTATACGTATCGAATAACAGATTGCAAGTTTCCAGATATATATCTCTATATGCCGATGTCATTATTATAGGTTCTTTATAAAATAAATACTCTCCATTAACCTTCTGATCAAAATAAATATATCTAGTAGATTTTTCTAAAGGAGAACCGCCTATTCTACAATCTTCTATAGCTTTAGCAGCTATCATAGAAACGTGTTCTATAGCTAAATGAGCTCCACCTAATTCTCCAATAGAATCGTCACCATACCCATCTAAAATTCTATCATAAAAATTTTGAGCTTTTTTTATAGCTACTATCTGATTTTCAGAAGGTTCTTCGCCTGTAATATTTGAAAAAGAAGTGCCTTCATTTAAAATAAATTCTTTTAAAAGCAACGCTCTAAGGCCCATACTTGACCTTGAATATTTTGAAAAAAGAGCTCCTTTAATGACCTCAGGAAGATTATACAAAGCAAAAATATTTCCTGAAATATTTGTAACATACTTGTCTAAAATTTTAATTTGTTCTTCTGACAAATTTTCATATTCTGCAGACATGAAACTACCTTCTTCAATGAATATTTATAAACATAATTATTCTGACAGATTATCTATTAATTTATAAAAAGAAAAGCAAAAAGTTAATCAAAACTTTGTCTAGCATTATAAATAATTGGATAGAGTTCTTTACCTGTACAAGCCTTAGCTCCAACGTCTCTAAGCCAAGCAGCCATGCTATAACCAATTCGAGTTCGGGAACTCTTATTTAAGAACATATCAAGAGGCACAGAAAAACCAATACCTTTATCAAAATATGTCCTACCATGAATTTTATCTCCACCATTAGTAAAGGTATACCAAAAAGACAACCTCAAACCGCTCTTAAAATATCTAATACATTCGAGCTTTACGCCTTTATCTTTAGCAAGAAATTGTCCTACAGAAGCTTTAAAGCCTAAATCTAAAGGATAAATGTCATAGTAAAAATCAATAAAATATTGAAGCCCCCAATAATCTAAATATTCAGGTATTGTTCCATTAAATTTCCTGATTTTTTTACTAAATCCTATTCCATGATAATTTCTTTTTAAAACGCTAGCCGCTTCTACTCCAACTGCCCAAGAAGAATCTGTTGGAAAATATAAAACTTCTCCAGCAAGACCCGCATAAGCTAACTCAAAATACCCAAAAGCCAACCTTGAAAACCAGCCTTTTCTCATATTCCAACTTTTCTGAATATAAGCATTATCTATATGAAAAGAACTAGACTTGTGATAATTAACAAAGTCAGTTCTAACATTAATAATCTGAGAAGGAAAATAAAAATCTCTATCTCCGATATCGGCAGAACCATCTTTTATTGTATAACTTGCCTTAAAATCATAAAAAAGGTGATTGAACAAATAACCTTCAGGCCCAGCCACAAAACCTACATCGTATTTGAATTTACCTTTACTACCTCCAAAATAAGTCCTAAAAGTTGGCCTCGCTGTAAAAGTCCAAATTCTTTTTCTCTTTTTATATAAAAGCTCAGAATCATATGAACCAGGAGTTGATTCAACATTTACCATAGGACTAATAACAGAAAGTTCGTATTTTCCTATTTTATTTTGTATAAACTTACGTAAACACTCTTTATGAAAAGTATATTGATAAACAGGAAGGGCATCAGCTTCTACTATTACAGTTACTTTTTCTATATCATTAGGAAGCAAAGATCCTAAAACATATTGTATTCTTTCCCTTGCTATCTCTTCATTTCTATAACTCATATTAACAACAGTAATATGTAAGTTTCTTTTATTATTTTCATCTGTAGAAAGTATCAAAGAAAAAAGACTAAAACCCTGGTCTTTTAAAGTATAAGCTAATTCTTGAGCAAAAGATTCTTCAGATCTTTTTGAATCTAAAGGATGAAGATTAACAGGAGAATTATAATAAAGAGGATTATTGAATTTTGGAAAAAACCCTTTAGAATTCCCTAAATTATAATTAATAGAAGCCGAAGCTGCTATTTTTTTTCCTCTAATAGTACTCGCTGAAAAATACAAAACATCAAATAATCTATAATGAAGCCCTACATTTATAGGGTATTTAACATCACGACCATAAGGATGCTCTGGACCATGATGTTTATAATTATTACAATCATATTCAGCAGCAAGAGTAATCCCTTGCAAAGCATTTTTAAATTTTCTAAAAGGACTCCATGCCAAGCCTCCAAAAAAACCTTTCATTCGGCCTTTGCCCCAACCGACCGTTAACTCCAAATCATAATCTAAAAAATCCTGAGTAGCTACAAAATATACAGATTGAAAACGTTGAGACCCCAAACAGTCATTAACACCTACTGAAATTTCAGGTAAGAAAGGAACTCCATCTTCTTTTTTCAAAAAAGACACTTTTATATTAGCAGTTCTATCGGCATCATCACCGAATCCCATATCTCCGATATTACCTTCTGTAATACCGCTATATACTATATAATTACCTGATAGTTCTAAATGCCTATAAAACTGGTAAGAACCTGATATAATTTTATAAGGAGGTACACTAGAATAACCTACCGCTATAGTGCCAGATTCTGGCATCTTAGCTGAAGGCATAACAAAATACCCACCTTGATATAAATAATTATATAAAAAAGGTAACTTGTCATTAATTTCTTCATTGACTTTTTGAAGCTTTTCTAAATCATCAAAAACAGCTATCTTTTCATCTATTTGCAAAGAAATATCTTGAGAAAAGAGAAAAGAGGTTATCAAACAACTGAAGAGAAAAAGTTTTTTAATATGTTTCATTTTTAATAAATTATTACCATTTGAGCCTAGAGCATATCAAAGGCAATCAACTTAAAAAAGAAAAATTTTTATGTTTATGGAAAATTTTCACATTCTCTTTATATTTTCTTAAATCTTTAACTAATGAAACGAAATTTCCTATTCATAATCTTTGATTTGAATAGGGATGGATAGTGCCTTGTTGTTGATTCTATATATTTCTTTATAGTTTCTATTGGCACTAATTGTTGGTGTTATCTATATTTTATGGCATGAAAGCAAATAAATACAAAATAAAGCCAACTCTAGATCAGATAGAAAAACTATCTCAAAATTTTGGGTGTGCTAGATTTATATATAATTTTGCTCTTTCTAAGAAAAAAGAACTATGGAAATCTAAAAAGAAAAATATCTCTAGATTTGAGCTACAAACTTTGTTAGTTCAAATGAAAAAAGATACAAATAAATCTTGGTTAAACAACGCTCATAGTCAAACATTGCAATCATCCTTAATGCATTTAGATAATGCTTTCAAAAACTTTTTCAAAAAACGATCTAAATACCCAACATTCAAAAAGAAATACAATCATCAGTCAATACAATATCCACAAAGCGTTAAAGTTGATGGTAATAAAATATATCTCCCTAAAATAGGATGGATTAAAGCTATAATACATAGAGAAATACAAGGTGAAATTAAAACTGTAACTGTATCTAAAGACGCTACGAGCTCATATTTTGCTTCTGTTTTAGTTGATGATGGTGTTGAAAAACCAAAGCCGATCAAAAACATAAAGTCTCATATAGGGCTGGATGCTGGTTTAAAAGACTTTGTAACAATTAGCGATGGGAAAAAGATAAAAAATAAAAAGTTTTTAGACAAGAAACTAAAGAACTTAAAGTTAAAGCAAAAGAAGTTAACAAGAACTGCAAAAAAAAGTGCTAGAAGATCAAAAGCTAGAAATCTTTTAGCAAAAGTTCATAAAAAAGTAAAGAATGCTCGTAATGATTTCCATCACAAAGTTAGTCTAAAATTAGCCGTCGAAAACCAAGCGGTTAGCATAGAAGATCTGAGCATTTCTAAAATGGTAAAAACAAAATGTTTAGCGAGGTATCTGTTAGATATTGGCTGGAATTCGTTTGTAGAAAAATTAAAATATAAGCTAGAAGATAGAGGTGGTATACTGATAAAAATCGGTAAATTTTTTCCTTCTACTAAAACTTGTTCTAAATGTAATTTTGTTCAAGAAGGGATAACTCTAGCAAAAAGAAGTTGGATTTGTGATAATTGCAAAACAAAACACGATAGAGATCTAAACGCCTCGACAAATATCGATAATCAAGGCGTTATAAAATTAAAGGCGGAAGGTTTCACCGTCTCTGCTCGTGGAGGCTTGTATAAGACCGCCTAATGGTGGCAGTGGCCTGAGAAACGAGAAGCTCCATTCATAATCTTTGATTTGATTGGAGAGGATTCACTTGAAGATTAAAACCGAAACTAATATATTTGAAATGTTTGTAGATCATTTATAAGCAATGTTTTAAATATATATAAAAATTTTGAAGGACTTTAGAAAAAAATAATGACTTATTTAAAAGATTTTAAAGAAAAAATATTAACTGATGATTATTTAGGTTTCTTAAAAATATGGGAAGAATACTGCTTTGGAGATACTCCCGAAGCTGATGAATTAATAGAAATATTAAAAATAACAAAAGATTCAGATCTAGCTAAATCTTTTGGTCAGCATGTAGACAAGGCTCTTTTACTCTTAGACCACATTCAAGATAAAAACAAAAAAAATGAAATATTAAAGTTGATATTCGACATTCAAAATAAAAATACTTCAGAATTAGCTGAAATAGCATTCAATTATCTCCAAGAAAAATACTCTAATGACAAATACTTTGATGACAAAATTAGATTGATAGGTCTTAGATCTCAAGATGAATTTCAAGGAGCAATTAGTCATTATGAACTATTATCCCATCTAGCAAAAGGCAAATATGTCTTCCATACAGGAGGATGGGGAACTGGAGAAATATGTGATATCTCTCTCATTAGAGAAGAGTTAACTCTAGAGTTCGAAAATGTTATAGGGAAAAAACATATGTCTTTCCACAAAGCTATAAACAATTTATTACCTCTTGCTGACAATCATTTTTTAGCAAGAAGGTTCGGAGATCCTGATAAACTAGAAAAAGAAGCTAAAGAAGATCCAGCAGAACTGATGAAATTACTGTTAAAAGATTTAGGACCTAAAAATGCTTCTGAAATAAAAGATGAACTTTATGATCTAGTCATTCCTCTAGAAGATTGGGCTCGTTGGTGGCAAAACGCTCGTTTAAAAATAAAAAAAGATACAATGATAGAATCTCCTAGCAATCTCAAAAAGCCATTTAAAATCCGCAAAAAAGAATTATCTCATGAAGAATCTTTATATAAAGCTTTAGAAGAAAAACCTAATATTGATGAAATCATACAAATGGTCTATTCATTTTTAAAGAACTTTCCAGAAACTTTAAAAAATCACGAGTTTAAATCTTCTCTTGAAACGAAACTTAAAGAAGTTATTGAAAACGATAATCCATCAAATTCTCAAAAATTGGAACTCGCATTTCTAATTGAAGATCTTTCATCTAATAAAGAATATCCTCTTTTAAAAGAACTTGTTAAAAATACAAAAACCTTTGAGGAAGATCTAAAACAAATAAATATCATTTCTCTGAAAAAAAGAGCTTTAATTTTAGCTAGAAAAGAAAGAGATGATTGGGAGCCAATTTTCCTAGAAGAACTATTCAATATTGATCAAAACATTATAAGAGATTATTTGTTGCTAGAACTTTCTACTGTAAAAAATAAAGATCAACTAGAAGATAAGATTAAAGACCTTCTTTATCAACCAATAACATATCCTCAAGTTTTTGTTTGGTATTTTAAAAAAATAATAGAACAAGACAATAAATCAACACTACCTTTCAGTAACGAGCTTGGAAAAAATAAGTTTTTTGAAGGATTCTTAATATTATTAGATCATATAAGCAATAAAGTTGAGTGCCATGAGCTAGTCAAAAAGATGATCAAGTTAGTAACTTATGACAAATTTAAACTTGTAAGAGACAGAATGGCTACTTCATCTGAAGAAGAAGTTAAAGAATATATGCTCTTAGCGTCTAAATGTAGAGTTTTAAGCGATCACGACATTAAAATTTTTAATGCTTTAGCTGAAGTGGTATATCCTTCATTAAAAATTGCTGAGGCATCTTCTGAAAATGAGCATATTATTTGGACAACTCAAGAAGGTTACGAAAAAGCTAAAAACCGTATACAACAAATTGCAACAGTCGAAACTTTGGAAAATGCAAAAGAAATCGAAGAAGCTAGATCTCATGGAGATTTAAGAGAAAATGCAGAATATAAAGCGGCTTTAGAAAAAAGAGCTCGTTTACAGGGAGAATTGAAATTCATCTCTGATCAACTCAATCAAGCAAGAATTTTAAATCCTCGAGATATCAATCTAAATAAAGTTGGGATTGGTTCTATAGTAAATTGTGTAGATTCCAAAGGACAAAAAACATCTTTTACTTTGCTAGGTCCTTGGGATGCAAATCCTGAAAAAAACATTATTTCATTTCAATCGAAATTAGCTCAGTCAATGACAGATCTTGCTGTAGGAGATAGTTTTAATTTTCAAAATAAAGAATATAAAATAGAATCGATAGGTAATTTTTTTAAGTAAAAAAAAATAATGCTTAAAATTAATAGTTATAATTATTAAAATTCTATTAAATTGACTAAAGAAGGTAGGAAAATGGAAAAAGAAAATACTGAACACTTATGCGTTCCTTGCATTCAATTAGTTATAGCAACGCGCAATATACATAAAATAAGAGAAATTAAATCTATTTTAAAATCAACTTTCAATCAACTTTCAAAATTTGACATTTTGAGTTTAAAAGATTTCCCTAATTACACACCTCCTCCTGAAGACGGTAAAACATTCGAAGAAAATGCTATTTTAAAAGCGACTCATGCTGCAAAAGAATTAAATCAATGGACTTTAGCAGATGATTCAGGTTTAGTAGTGCCTTCTTTAAATGGAGAACCAGGTGTGTTTTCTGCTAGATATGCTGGAGAAAATGCATCAGATAATGACAATAGAAAAAAACTTTTAAACCAAATGGAAAACCTTGTCGATCAAGATAGAAATGCATACTTTGAATGTTGTATAGCTTTAGCTTCTCCAGATGGGCTGAAAAAGTGTGTTTGTGCATCTTGCGAAGGCCAAATCACCACAAAAGAAAAAGGTGGTAGCGGATTTGGTTACGATCCTATTTTTATTAAACACGAATATAGTAAAACTTTTTCAGAACTAGAAGAATCTGTTAAAAATAAAATTTCTCACAGGAGAAAAGCCTTAGATAAGATTCTCTTGTCACTAGAATCTTTAAAAGGATAAAATGCACTATCTCATTGATGGATATAATCTTTTATTCCATCTTCAACATATTGAAGGAACTTTTCAAAAAAGAAGACAAAAAATCATTGAAATCTTACAAAAAGAAATTTACAAGAACAAACTATCTGCTCTTTTAGTTTTTGATGGGACAGACAGAAAAGAAGATGAGAGTGAATATTATTATTTTGGTCCTTTAGAAGTAGTTTTTACTCAAAAAGGTCAAACAGCCGATGAATTTATTATAGAAACAGTACAATTTTCTAAAAGACCGTCACAAGAAACTGTAATAACTTCAGACAAAAAACTTTCAAAGCATTGCGTATGTTCTGGTAGTCACGTCCTATCTGTCCCAAATTTTTTGGCTTTACTTGATAAAAAAAAGAAAAAAGGCAACCTACTTCAAAACGAAGAAGTTAAAGATTCTCCTAAAAACATTAAAAGATTAATTCAAATTTTTGAAAAAAGGCTAAAAGAAGAAGATTTTAACGAATAATTTGACACGATAGCAAAAAAACCCTTGACCTAATCCGTTAAAAACAACTTTCATTTGAAATACTTCTGGCATTCTTCCCAATCAAAACTTTCTATATTTTTTTTAATTTCATCAAAACTTTTAGCTTCATTAAGAGCTACTTTTAATTTTTTTGAACCTGGACATCTTTTTAAATACCAATGACCAACACGTCTCATATCAAATATAGATTTAGGTTCTTCTTTATATTCTATAATATAATTAAAATGTTTTAGCATTAATTCTTTTAGATCAAAAGGAGAAAACTGCCAAGAATCTTTGTTGTTATAAAAATCATCAATTTCCATAGCTAAGGAAGGCCTTCCTAAAATCCCTCTTCCAAGCAAAACACCATCGCAACCAGTATGATTAAACATAGCAAAAGCATCTTCAGGCTCAAAAACATCTCCATTTCCAATAACCTTAATATCTTTAGCTATTGCTTTACATTCTTTGATAACATCCCAGTTGGCTTTACCTTTATAAACTTGTTTACGAGTTCTACCATGAATTGTAATAGCTGAAGCCCCAGCTTTTTCTACTAATTGTGTAATAAGAGGAGCTACAATTTCGTTGTCATCCCAACCGCTTCTAATCTTAACTGTTACAGGGATGGATACAGCATCTACAATAGCATTAATTATTTCAGCTATTAATTCTGGAGTTTTCAAAAGACCAGATCCGCTTCCATCTTTAGTTACTTTATCAACAGGACAACCGCAATTTAAATCAATAAGGTCAAATCCTAAACCCTCAATAATTTTAGCAGCTTCTTTTGCCGTTTTAGCGTTACTTCCACAGATTTGAGCCCCTATAGGATGCATGTTATCATCAAAATCTAACATTTCCATAGTTTTGCTATGATTTCTAACTAAAGCTTCAATTTTAACCATTTCACAAAACATTAGCCCTGGTTTAAAATTCAAAGCAATCCGCCTAAAAGGTAAATCACTACAACCAGCTAAAGGCGCATAAAAAATATTATTAGGTAAAGTAAGATTTTTAATCTTAAAATTATTTTTATACATCATCTAAACAAACGTAAAAGAAAAGTTTCTAAAAGCTGCAATACAAAAAAACCTAACATAGGACTCAAATCCAAAACTCCTCCAATCGGAGGTATAATTTTTCTAAAAATATTTAGATACGGATCCGTATAATGCGTAATATATTGCATGATTTTACTTTTCATAAAAGAAGGAAACCAAGAGCCTATAACCCTTACTATCAACATGATTGTATAAATCAAAAAAATTAAGTGAATCAAATATGCTATCATAATATACAACTTTAGTTTTTCTAACATTCTACATGGATATATATTTTTTTCGAAGAACTGCTTTTCATTCGTAGATTAAAAGAATTATTGAGGTTTAATCAAAATGCTTGTTCGGTTTATCATTAACGCTCAAAACAAAAAATATTAATATGTTAATTATTGGAACAAATATAGATGGCAATAAAATATTTATTGCTAAGCTACAAAAAAAAACTAAGACTGTAAATATTAGCAATCTATCGATTGAATCTTTAGAAAACGATTCAAATGTAAAGCAGTTTTACATTTGTTCTCCTAAATCTTCAATAGTTACAGGCCTCCATTCCAAACAATTTTTGATAAAACAAAAAAAAATAGAAGTAAAATCGAAAATCCATTTAAAAAAAGCTATTCCTTTTCAAGCCGAATCTATGTCCTCTTTAAAAATACAAGATTCTATTATCCTTCCAATGGTTATAAAAAAAGAAAAAAAAGGATTTTTAACTAGTTTTTTTATTAGTTCCAAAACGAGCATTCAAGAACATATTTCTTATTATAAAAAATATGCATTTGAACCCGATTATGTCTCCGCTATTCCAATGGCTTTAGTAAGATTTACAAAATCTGCACTAAAAAGCAGTTCATCTTGTTTGATTTTTCATTTAGGAGAAAGTTTATCTCATTTAGTTTTGATGAAAGACAACTTGCCACTTTTTTCCTATACTTATTCTTTTGGAACAACGATTATTTATGATGTATTATCAAAAGATTTAAAAAACGAAAATAACAATGCTGTTGATTTTGCAAAAAACTTAAATTTAAAAAATATTAATCAAAATTATTATCCTCACCTTTATAAAGAACTTCAAAACATTCAAAACCAAATCAAAAAAACTTGGTTTTTTTTAGAAGAAAAAAAAGAAATCCCCAAAGATTTATTCATAACAGGCAACGATGAAGCTTTTTTAAATCTTAAAGAAGCTTTTTTCCCTAAAATAGAAAATTACTTAACAATTGAAGATTATAAATTGAAAAAATTTGCTATCAGCATAGGATTAGCTCTAGATGTTGCTGCTCCTGATGATAAAACTTTGCAATTTAGACAAGAAGATCTTACTCCGATTAAACACATCAAAAAGATAGGTTCCTTTTCTTTAAAATTCATCTGCTCCATGATTTTATTATCTAGTTTATCTTTAGGGTTAACAAATCATTTCTACAACTTAAAAGAAAAAAATCTTCTAAACCAACTAAAACAATTTATATCGACAGATGCAAAAATTTTAAAAAAAGAACCTCTTTCTATTGATGCAAAAGTTATTTCTTCGGAAATTGAAGCCATTTACTCAAAGATTCAAAATGAAGCAAAAGATTTTCCTTACTATTTTTCAGCACCTAAAGTTTCAGATGTTATAAAATGGATAAATAACATTCCTTTAATAGAAAATAACAATATTGAAATCACAGACCTGTCTTATGATCTTCTAAAATATCCAAATATAAAAAACACTAAAGAACCATATCAAATCAAAGTAAAGCTTGAAATAGCAACTAATAGCGTTCAATTAGCCAGAGACTTCCATGACTTTCTTTTAAAAGAAAATAATGTGATTGCAACTTCTAAAGAAATTTCATGGGAATCTATTGATAACAAAACTTATAAAACAACTTTTTACATAAATAATGCCTATGCTAGACAAAATAAATGAGTATTTAGGAAGATTGATCTTCTATAAAAAATTGCAAAGGGTTGTTCTTATATTAGGAACAGGCTTTATTGCTTGTAGTTTAGTTCTCTCTACCTATAAATATGCTAAATATATTCAGTTAAAAAACAATTTAGAAAATCTTTCTTTTTTATGTAAAAGCACCATTAGAAAAAGAGCCATGAAAAAAGAGTTTTTAGAAAAACAAAGAAATTTCGATCCTTATTTTATAGCTAATAACCTAGAAAGCATTCAACTATGTGAAGATGAGAAGCTCAATATAAAAAAAGCTCTGACAACTCCTGGTTTTATAAAAAACAAAGATCTTTTAAAAAGACTTAAATTTCTAGAATCTTCTAAAAACAAAATATCTTTTATAGAAGATAATATTATAAAAAACTCACTTATCAAAGAATCTTATCAAAACCTTTTAGATCCTGTTGAAATAGAAGAAAAAGATCTGATAAAATTATTATCTATTTTTGATGATAGAGTGATAGATCAAAATAATCCAATAACGAATCAACCTCAATTAATAATCAAAAATTTTAGATTAACAAAAAAAGTAACTCCATTAAATAACCAAATATTTCTTTTAAACATTAATTTAATAAAAAGAGAATTTTCACCCCCAAAAAAGTCATGAAAAACAAAAATATAATCTCATTAATAATATGCAGTCTCGTCTTATATGGCTGCTTTAGTGGTAGTAAATATCATGAAGATTTAGTGTGTGTTCATATAACAGATAGAAACGGAGTTTCAGAAGTTATAAGTTCTACAGAAAGACTGAAAAATTACTCAAATGCTAATTTTTTATCCCCTCAACCTTATAAGAAAGTTGTAAGAGTCTATGGCAAAGACGAGAGTGGAAAAAGTCTTTCTAAAATAACAAGTTACCATTCTAATGGTCAATTAGCTCAATATTTAGAAGCTGTAGATGCTAGAGCTTATGGAGTCTATAAACAATGGCACGAAAATGGAATTTTAGCTATAGACGCAGACGTGATCGGAGGACCTGCTGATCTAAATGATATAGCTCAAAAAGAATGGCTTTTCGATGGTTTATGTAAAGCATGGGACTTGGACGGAAATCTTGTTTCTAAAATTCTATATGAAAAAGGGAAACTGCAAGGACAATCCTATTATTATCATCCTAACGGTCAAATAAAAAAAATATTACCTTATAAAGACAATTTTATAGAAGGAGAAGTTTTAGAGTATTCTGAAGAAAACGACTTAATTGGATGTAGTAATTACACTAAAGGTAAAAAAGAAGGAATATCTCAATTCTTCTATAACGGAAAAGAGTTATATTCAGAAAAATATAAAAATGGATTGTTAATAGAGGGTAATTATTACGATATTTTAGGAAATCAAATTTCAGAAATCAAAAATGGAGATGGTAAAAAAGCTTTATATGAAGAAAACAATATATCCAAATTACTTTCTTTTAGAAAAGGTTACCAAGAAGGTTTAATCGAATGTTTTTCCAATGATCATCAGATAGTTAATACTTACCATTTAAAAGAAGGAAAAAAACAAGGAGAAGAAATTTTTTATTATTCAAATGCCAATAGAACGCCTAAACTTATCATCAATTGGAAAGATAATCTTATTCATGGAATTATGAAAACTTGGCATGAAAATGGTATGCAACAAAACCAAACAGAATATTCCAATAATAAAAAAAATGGGGTCTCTTGTGCTTGGTATATAGACGGGTCTGTAATGTTAGTTGAAGAATATGAAAATGATAAACTAATAAAGGGCTTATACTATAAAATCAATGACAGCGAACCTATTTCATCTATATCAGAAGGTAATGGAGTAGCTTATATATATGACGAACAAGGTGTTTTTATAAGAAAAACAAAATACATAAAAGGATTCCCAGAAGGTAATGAATCATAAAAATATACTTAGAAAGCTGTATATTCAAAAAAGAAAAAACATATCCATTCATCGCAAATCTTTAGCAGAAAAAAAACTAATAAAAACTCTAATAAATAAAACATCTCCCTTTAAAAAAGTTTTATCTTTTTCTAGTAAAAAAGAAGAAATAGACCTTTGGATTTTGAACGACTTTCTTTGTAAAACTGGCAAATTAGTTCTTCCTAAAGTACATAATTTCTCTTTAAAACTATTTAACGTAACTAATTTAGAAAAAGAACTTATCAAATCTTCTCATTTTTCAATTTGGGAACCTAATGAAACTATCTGCCAAGAAATCTCAATCAAAGATATAGATATAGCTTTAATACCTGGAATTACATTTGATAAAAGCCATAATAGATTGGGCTATGGAAAGGGATTTTATGATCGTTTACTAAAAAACAATAATGTTAAAACGATTGGAATCAGTTATATAGAACAGTACTATGAAAAAAATTTACCTACTGAAAAATCCGATATACCATTAACTGAAACTATTCTTTTTTAATCGTTATCGTCTTTCTTTGGCTTCTCTTGACAAAACTTATCTCCAAAGCCTTCCGTTGCTCTAACTAAACCTCCTGGAGAAACATTGTTAGAAATAGAATAAACACCCTTATATGAACATTGCCATGTTACAGTATATGGAGTTAATGAAGTGTCTGGATTTCCAGGTAAACTAAGATTTTCTGCCGAAAAATCAGCTGTAAAATTATTCTGCTGCCCTGGTTGTATTGTAACTTTTCCAAGGAAGGTACCGTTGGCACTTTGAACAATTGCAGTAAGATTATGACTAGAATCATTCAATAAAAATACAGATCCAGCAAAGCCTACATTCACAAGAAATAACAAAATAATAAACATGTACTTTTTCATCTTAGTTCTCCTCAAAATAAGTCAGCTTAAAATCTATATGGCCTGTTGACGGCAATATAGTTCCTTTTATTTTTTCTGCTTTTAAGTAATTCATTGTCAAGTGATAAATAGGAATGATTGGCATTTCATCTAACAAAATATTTTCAGCTTCTTTAAAAAGACATTCTCTATCATCACTAAAATTGCTGTTTTCTAACAAAGAAACATAGCTTCCATTTTCCCAAAACGTATTATTCATTCCATTATATTTTAATTTAAAGACTTCCAAAAAATTAATAGGATCACAAAAATCAGCAATAAAGCTTCCAAGAGCTATCATATAATTACCTTTAGTTAAACGATCATAAAAAACTTGAGCTTCCAAAGGTTCTAATCGTACTTTGATATTTAAAGAATCGCTCCACATCCTTTGTACAGCTTGAGCTACTAAATAATTTCTTTCATTAGACACATAAGTAATACAAAGTTCAGGAATATTATCACTTTGATTTATCAATTTCTTTGATAAATCAATATCCCCATCTTCAAATAAAACCGTTTTATGTAAATTGAAAACTTTAGGAGTTAAAGAAGTAGCCACAAACTGATCACCTTTTAAAACATGCTCAATTAGATCTTTTCTGTTTATTGATAAAGCTAAAGCTTTTCTTAAGTGACTACTCTTGTCTTTTAAAATTTCATCCCATTTTTTAGTGTTTATCCTAAAAAAAGCAGTCCCTAGATAAGGTTTAACATGATAATCTTTTCTTTTTTTCAAGGATAATAAGCTGTCAGTTGGAAGAATAGAAAAAGGAGATCCGGCCCAATCTAATTCATTTTTTTCATACAAAGAAAGTTCCACTTCAGGAGAAACCATTTTCATTTGAATAGAATTTAACTTAACAGCTTCACAATCCCAATATTTATTATTCTTTTTTAAAACAATTTCATCACTTAGCTTCCAAAAAGACAATCTAAAAGGTCCATTACAAACATATGTTGCAGCAGATCTTGACCAAGACGCAGTAGTTTTATCTACATTTTTGTGAACAGGAAAAAAAACCGGGTGAGAAAGTAAATGTAAAAAATAGGGAATAGGGGATATCAATTCTACTTCAAAACAAAAATCATCAATTTTTTTTAACTTGATATCTTGCAAATCACCTATAGATTTTTTTGCATCTTCCCCTCCTTTTATTACATAAAGCAAAGATGCATAAGGAGAAGGGAAATCAGAAGATAAAACTTTCTTCCAACTATAAATAAAATCATCAGAAGTTAAAACATCTCCATTACTCCAAAACGTTTTTTTTAAAACAAAGGTATATTTTTTCTTATCAAAAGACATTACTATATCTTCAGCTAAAGCCTTTTCTACAAGATTATTTTCATTTAAACGAACTAGTCCTTCAAAAAGCAATTTAGTTAAATTTATGGAAACTAAATCTCTAGCCTTTCTTGGATCTAATGAATTTGGATTTGCTCCTATGTTAATTCTTAGAGTATTTTGTTTTTGAGTTTTCTTTTTTGAACAAGATATAAAACCTGTTCCTAAAATTAACATCAAAATTATAATGACCAGTCGATTATGCATCAGAAAACCTTTTTTAAGGATTAGATTAAAATCACTTTAACAAAAAAAAAATTATGGAAAAAGTTAAAACAAAGATACCAACCCCCGTTCTAAACAGCCCAAACTTTGAAAATGTGTTTGGAGGAAAAGATCGACTTTCATTAAATGTTGATGAAAAAGGTCATATTAGAGCTTTAGAATTTATAGCATTACCTAATACGATTTTTGAAGTAATCGAAACCAACCATAATATATATAAGGTGAAAACATCTATTTATCCCCTAGAACCTCTATATATAGATAAAAGATTTACGGCTTTACCAAGTAAAGCCGATATAATAAATATAAAAAGACCTGAAAAATCAGATATCTTACAAAAACTGGTCTCTTTGCAAGGTCTTCCTTATTTATTAGGTGGAAATTACAGCAAAGGAATAAATGAAATGTTATTATTCTATCCTCCTAATAAAAATATAGATTCTAAAATGTTAAAAAAATGGTGTTTAAAAGGAGTAGACTGTTCAGGTCTTTTATATGAAGCTACAAATGGCTTTACACCAAGAAACACTTCAGAATTAGTAGATTATGGAACAGCTATTTTTCTAGATTCTTCTTTACAAGCTTTAGATCTAATAGCATGGAGAGGTCATGTTATTATTGTTTTAAATGAAGATTTTTGTATTGAAAGTAAAGAAAATACAGGCGTTGTAATAACTCCCTTGAAAAAAAGGCTTGATCAGGTAGCCAAAGAAAAAACATTTTCAACAACAATAGAAAAACAAAACAAAGATCTCTTTACAATTAGAAGATGGTTATAACTCCTAGCTAAAATTTATATAATTTTAGCTTTTTGTCTTGATCAAACTATCATTTAAAAAAATGTGTTGCCAAACTCAAAAGAAAGTTGTAGGTTCAAGATATTAGGAGGAAAAGGCATTAAAAGCTGATCTATTAAATTATGTATACTAAAGCTTTATTTACCTTAATAATTTTATCCATATCTGGGTTTGCATTGAATAAAACCACAAACAATAAAAGGTTTTATGAAAAAGATAATGAGCAATATATTTTACAACATGATTTCGACCAAGGATATGAGTTAGAAAACAATATAAAACAAGATGGATACAATACTCCCGGAAGAATCGCAGTTGAAAATTCATGGGATGTTTTTACAGAAGCAAGTTTTATTTATTGGAATACAAAAGAAACTGGTCTTGATATTGCTTATAAAAAATCAAAAACCGTTGATTATTATAATAGTAACTTCATTAAAATGAATTTTGATTATCATCCTGGTTTTCAATTAGGATTAGGTTTGAAATTAGATCATGATGATTGGGAATTTTTCTCTCAATATACATGGCTTCATTTTAATGACAATTTTAATGCAGATTCAGACTCACATTTTTATCTAATACCTTTATGGATAAAAGATGTTTCTCAAACAAGTGAATATGCTGCATCGCATGTTACAGGTCACTGGAACTTTAAAATTAGCCTATGGGATTTTCTTGAAATAGGAAGATCTTTTTACGTTGGGAAAGCTTTAATAGTAAAGCCTTTTATCGGAGGACGTTCGTTTTGGCTAAATCAAAAATTCAATGCTTCTTATGTAATTGATTCGGTTAACAAAATTTCTCATAACTCATCTGAGTCATGGGCTATAGGTCCTAAAATTGGAGTGAATTCTAAATGGCTCCTTGGATATAATTTCCGTTTATTTGCTAACCTGGATATAGCTTTAACGTATCAACGTTTTAAAGCAAAAACGACTCAGTCGAATCCAATAGAAGACTCTTTTATAGAAATAGCTTCTAAATCATATGGTTTATTAACACCTCAACTTACAATAAAACCAGGTATAGGATGGGGCTCATATTTTAATAACAACGCAAGTCATATAGATTTTTCTCTTAGTTGCGACTTTTCTCATTTTTGGTATCAAAACGCCATGAGAAACCTAAAAGATGCTTCGGCTTTACTTATAGATTCTAATTTTGGCAACTTAATGTTTCATGGCTTGACAATAACTATGCGATTTGACTTCTAATTTACTTGCAAAAAAATTTTCTCTACTCTTACGCTGAAACCTAAATTTTTATTAATTCATAAATTCACAAACAAAGGAAACGATATGAAGAATAAGATGCTCTTAGGTTTATTATTCGCAAGCACTATAGCTTTAGGACAAAGCCAAAACTCAGTAGGAAAAGACTATAACAAAGGACATTCTCTTTCTACTAATGGACAGATAATAGAAGCTTACAATGCTCCAGCTAGAATCAATCCGGTAGGAAAATGGGATGTTGATTTATCTGCTAGCTTTATTTATTGGCAAGCAAGAGAACATGGTTTAGAAATGGGTGTTTCTATTACAGCTGATCCTTCAAATGATGATGGTCATATTATAAATATGAATTTTGACTATCACCCAGGCTTTAAAGTTGGATTAGGAACAAATTTTCCCTCTCATGACAATTGGACTATTTTTGGTGAATATACTAGACTATATCTATCAGACAAAGTTTCTTCTGATGCACCTGCTGGAGGGTCTATAACTCCAACTTGGTGGTATCAATCCGGAGTTACACGATCAGCTTCTAGAGGGGCCAGCCATTGGAAATTAGATTTAAACATTCTTGATATCGAAATAGCAAGACCTTATTACGTTGGAACAAAACTAACATTTTCTCCTCTCTTTGGCGGCAGAGCTACATTTATTGATCAAAAATTAAACTCAAATTATTACATCACAAGTGAGAGCGCTACAGTTTACTCAAGAAACAAATCTAAAGCATGGAGTCTTGGACCGCGTTTAGGTCTTGATACCAATTGGTTTTTAAGTAAAAACTTTAAAATCGTAGGGAATACTGCTTTTGCATTAATGTATCAACATTTTACAGCTAAATGTAAATTAGATGATGCAACAACAGGAACAGGATCTTTACATAAACATACCCAAAATAGTACAGGTCTGCTATTCCCAAGTTTTGAACTTACTCCAGGAATAAGTTGGGGCTCATATTGCTACAACAATAAACTTCATTTTGACATTTTGTTAGCATATGAGTTCCACTATTTATGGAATCAAAATCAACCAAGCCATAATTTCGATGTATCTACTTTTGCTGTAGATGGTGTTACTGGTGATTTAATGTTACATGGCGCAACTTTAACATTAAAATTTGATTTCTAAATTAAAAAAACCAAAGAAAAGATCGATAAGTTAATAATTTGTCGATCTTTTCTTATTTAAAATCAAAAAAATAAAAAACCTTTGTCAGGTTATTTTAAAGGTGTTTTTTTTCAGTTTATCTTTTTTAATAAATTTTTCTTAAAAAAAAACAGTTAAAATATTGAAAAAAAAATTAGAAAGAATTATTTTGACAAGTAAAGGTGAAAAAACAGTTTTTAACAAAATAGATCAAAATGGAGTAAAAACAATGATACGAAAAAGAATCCTTCCAATGTTGGCTGGATTAGTATTTGCAGCGACTACTGCTTTTACAGCTACCAACACAACACAAAACCAAGGTTTTTCCTTGGAAGAAGGGCAATTAAATCCAGCATACAGCGCTCCTGCAAGAATTGACGTGCAAGGCGCTTGGGATGCTTATATTTCAGCTGATTTTTTATATTGGCAAACAATGATAGATGATACAGCTTATGCAATTTCATCTACAAAAACTTCTGGATCATACCCTCCGCAAGATGGACATTTTATTTATCCTAAGTTTAAATGGAGACCTGGTGTAAAAGTTGGATTAGGTTTTAACTTTGACAGAGATGACTGGAATTTATTCTTCGAATGGACTCACATGTTAGGAAGAGGTTCAGGTTCTACAGCAAGACCTGATACTGGAGTTTTAATTCCTCAATCAGCATTTCTTGATGAAGCTTTACCTGTAATATCTAAAACTTGTTCAGATGCTTCTATGAATGGAAGACAAAATTATAATACAGTTGACATGAACATAGGCAGACCTTATTACTCTGGAAAACATTTAGTTTTCAAACCTTTTATAGGTGTCAGAGGAGCTTGGATTAGAAATAATGTAACAGAACAATACAATCATTTGAACCTTACATATTCTTATGTATCAAATGATGTATTAACTGTAGCTACACTTACTGACGGAGATTGGTCTAAAATTAAAGCGAAACAAAGAATGTGGGGATTAGGACCTAGAGTAGGTTTAGACTCAGATTGGTTACTAGGATGTGGTTGTAGATTTTTCAACAAAACAAGTGGAAGCTTACTTTTTGAAAGAACTAAAAATTCATTTGAACACACTGTATCTGACGATATAATCTCTGATATCTCTAGATATTATGACGATTTAGACAATCCAATTCTTAGCATTAAAGCTAGCAAACTTAATTTATTTAGACCAAACATTAACACTGTTCTTGGTCTTGGTTGGGGCACTTACTTTGATCATCATAACTGGCATTTTGATATTTCTGCCGCTTATGAACTCAACTACTGGTTTGATCATCTTTTACCAAAAAATATGTATCAACATGGTTTAACAGTAGAACTAAGATTAGACTTCTAATCTAAAGAGACAAACTCATAAAAAACCGAGAGGTCTTTATAATCTCTCGGTTTTTTTATGTCTAAAAAATCAGATATTTTTAAATTGAGCTAATAAAAAAATATTAAATAAATCCTTTATCTTTATACATTATATATTCAGCACAACCTAATAGAGCTGATTTATCATTTAAAATAATCTTGATTGGCATATTCATTATTAAAGAAGAAAAACGACCTTTATCTACCACAGATTGCAAAAAATTGCTTTTGATAATTCTTTGTAATATCTTAGGTGCAATTCCTCCGCCTATATAAATTCCAGCAACTGACAAATTTTTTAATGCAACATTACCAGCTTCAGCTCCATATAATGATATAAAAATATCTAATGCTCTCTCACATGCCCGACAAAGTCCGAGCAAAGCCTTTTCTGTAATAACTTTAGCTGGATCTTCCCTTTTAAATTCTATTTCTATAGAAGGATTTCTTTCTTCAAATTTAGAATCGATCAAAAATTGATAAATATTATAAAGACCAGGTCCGGATATTAGCCTTTCATAAGAAACATGCCCATATTTTCTTTGTAAATATAAAAAAAGCATAATTTCAAGTTCATCTCTAGGAGCAAAATCAGTATGCCCTCCTTCACAAGCAAAAGGAATATGAAATTTACCATTCCAAAAAAGCCCAGCTTCTCCAAGTCCTGTACCAGCTGCTATTAAAGCTGCGTTACCAAACTGAGGAACCCCTTCATTTAAAGTATAAAAATCCTCAGGTCTCAATCTCCAGATTCCATATCCATGAGCTTCTAAATCATTTAATAAATAAACGTGTTCAATATTTAACATTTCTTGCATTTCTTCAGAATCAACACCCCAAGGAATATTTGTTGCTTTGCATCTACCTTTTAACACAGGGCCAGCTATTCCAAAACATGCATTTTGAACTTTTTCTTTTTCTTCTTTTAAAAAAGCCCTAACCACACCATGTAAAGAAGTGAAATTTTCATTTTTATAAGATTGTTCTTTGATACAAGTAATATCATCTTTATATTCAAATAAAGCTAAACGTGTATTAGTACCGCCAACATCTCCAGCAATTATTCTCATACAATCCTCTTTATGTTCTATTTGCAATTAGATCAAAAAAAACATTTTTTTTCTTTAGTTTTTATTTATAAAGAAAGAGAAAACTAAAAAAATAATTCTTCTTGACTAGAACAGGCTCGCTTCCCAAGCTATAAGTAAAGAACTTTATTTTTATAAGGAGAAAAAATGGCAAACGGCGAAGAAAAAAACAAAAAAAAGGCACTTGAGCTCGCTATATCACATATTCACAAGAACTTTGGAGATGGAGCTATAATGGCTTTAGGGAAACATTCAATAGAAAAAAAACTAACTGCTATAAAAACAGGATCTATTGCATTAGATTTAGCTTTAGGCATAGGCGGGGTACCAAAAGGTAGAATTGTTGAAATTTTCGGCCCTGAATCTTCAGGTAAGTCTACATTAGCAACACATATAGTAGCTAATGCTCAACAAGCTGGGGGAATAGCGGCTTATATTGATGCAGAACATGCACTAGACCCTTCTTATGCAGCAAAAATAGGAGTGAATCTAGATGAATTAATGATATCACAACCAGATAGCGGGGAAGAAGCTTTAAATATTGCAGAAATTTTGGCAAAATCCAATAGTGTAGATCTTATAGTCATAGATTCAGTTGCAGCATTAGTGCCTAAAAGTGAAATAGAGGGAGAAGTTGGAGATTCTTTTATGGGACTTCAGGCTAGAATGATGTCTCAAGCTTTAAGGAAATTAACATCAGTCCTTTCTAAAAGTAACACTTGTGCTGTTTTTATAAATCAAATCAGAGAAAAAATAGGAATAGTATTCGGAAATCCTGAGACAACAACAGGAGGAAGAGCATTAAAGTTTTACGCTTCTACAAGATTAGATATAAGAAGAATAGGTGGTATAAAAGGTCCTGACAATTCAGATATAGGTAATAGAGTCAAAGTTAAAGTTGTAAAAAATAAAGTAGCTCCGCCTTTTAAAATAGCTGAATTTGATATTATGTTTAACGAAGGTATATCAAAAGCTGGTTCTTTGTTAGATATTGCTGTAGAATTACAAGTTATAGATAAAAAAGGAACATGGTTTAGCTATAAAGACAAAAAATTAGGTCAAGGAAGAGAGTCAGCAAAAACAGAATTAAAGAAAAATAACGACCTCTATCTCGAAATAGAAAATTTGATTTATGAAACAATAAATAAAACAGAAAACGCTAAAAAAGAAAAAGAACTTGTCTAAAAAAACTTTAAGAGGATCTTTTTTAAGATCCTCTTTTCACTGAATTTAAAAGATATTTAGTTATTAATTCAAAAGACTCTGTTAAAAGATTTAAACTTTTCATTTTCTCTGTAAATAAATTTATTTCTTTGTAAAACCAGTTTTTTGCTTCAGTAACCCCTAGCTTTACAGCTATATTTATTTCTTTACTATCTTGTTGTACATCTTGTAAATCATCAGCAATTTGAAAAGCCAAACCAAAATGATATGCACATTTTTTCAGATCTTCTAACTGGTCAAGATTTCCACCACCAAAGATCCAACCTAAAACAAAAGACATTTCAAATAAAGTTATGGTCTTTTGTTCCATTATTTTAATAATAGTTTCTATGGAATTATCAGGAGGATACAAATCTAAAAATTGTCCATTAGTAGCGCCGGAAAGACCAGCAGCTTGGGACATCTGCTTAATAGCTACAACACATGCCTTCTCTGGCTCTTTAAAGCCCTGGGAAGCGACTTTGTTGCTGTTGTCGCAAACTAGTTCATACCCCTTCGATATCAAGGTGTAGCTGGCAAGTAACGCTATACTTTCTCCGTAGACTTTGTGAAGAGTAGCTTTATTTCTCCTTTCATTTTCATTATCCATACATGGCATGTCATCTGCTATTAATGATGCTGTATGTAAAACTTCAGATGCTAAAGCAGAAGGCATGACGTCAAAAGGAGAGTTTAGAGCTTGAGCTATTAAATAAACAATTATAGGTCGAAATCTTTTTCCATTAGTTTGTAAAGCATAAGCACAAGCTTTTTCTAACAAAGATTCTGTGCCCATTTCTTCAATTAAACAAGCTATAGCTTGTTCTATTTCATATTTTATATTTTCTAATTTAGAGATCATTGATTTTTCCTTAGCCTAAACAGACGTCTTAACATAAGAATTTTCTGATATAAAACCTTTAATAACAATATTGGGATAACAAATACAATTTTTACCAATAATAGTACCTGGATTAGCAACACTATTACATCCGATTTGAGAATTATCACCAATAATAGAGCCTAACTTCATAAGTCCTGTGTCTATAGCTTTGCCATCTATATATAATACAATAGAACTTCTTTTTAATTTAAAGTTAGCACATTTAACGCCAGCTCCAATATTAACATTATTTCCCAATATCGAGTCTCCTATATAAGCAAAATGAGCAGCCTTTGCATTGTTTAATAAAATAGAATTTTTTATTTCAGTAGAATGTCCTATAACAACCCCGTTACCAACAACCACATTTTCCCTAATATAACAACTGTGTCTAATTTCACAGTTGTCTCCAATAATACAAGGCCCTTTTATATAAGAGAAAGGTTCTATTTTACAATTTTTCCCAATAGAAACTAAATTTCTATTTTCAATAAAACAATTAGGAGGAATCTCTGATTCAATATTACCTAAAGAATATTGAGTAAGATAAGATTGTAAGTTTTGTAAAGGTTCCCAACAGTATTGCTTAATAACAAATAGATCTTTATGAGCAAAAGCTGTTATGTCTAATAATTTTTTGTAATCTAAAACATCCATAAATTAAAGCTTATCAAAAAGATTCCTTCTTTTGCAGTTCTTTTTTATAAGAAGATCTATTTATATTCTTCTTCTTCTTCTTAGGGTGTGGATTTGTTCATAAACAAGCCTTTTTCATAGAGTAAAAGACCTGTTTATATTTTGTTTATCAAATGAAGATTAGCTTTAGTTATGATCAAAAAAATATGTTAATAACAAAGTGTTTACAAAGTATGATCATAGTTGTGAAACATTTTTCCACAAAAAAATCTGGGTGAGAGGATTCGAACCTCCGACCTCTTGCACCCCATACAAGCACGCTAGCCAAGCTGCGCTACACCCAGATATTGACTTGCTTTATTACTAGGTAAATCTTCAAATTGAAATTCATATTTTTTAAATTGTCTTAGAGCTTCTTTTGCAGACGATTCTATTATTTTTTCAAGAGAATCTCCTGGATGAAGTTCTAAAGCTGAAATATCTACTGATATAGAGGCTGAAATATTAACTCCACAGCGAAGACCTTTTACTATGAAATTTGCGTAAAGAGATTCTTTCTTTTTAGAAATATTTTTAAATTTTACTAAGTTATTTTCGACTAGATTATTCATTTTTCACCTAAGTTTTTAAGTTAGAAAGTTTATCTAGACTTCCCCCTTTCTGTCAATTGTTCACAAAAAAAACAGATATTATTATAGTATCTGTTTAAAAAGGTGAAAAAATGGTTCAGTCTAAATTTTACATGGAATCTTCTTGGGTAGAGAAATTGAAAGATGAATTTGAACAACCTTATATGCAAGATCTTCAAACTTTCTTATCTTCTGAAAAAGAAAAAAAATCTGTTGTATATCCTCCTGAAAATTTAATTTTTAATGCTTTTTGCCAAACATCTTTTGATGATGTTAAAGTTGTGATAGTAGGCCAAGATCCTTATCATGGATCAGATCAAGCTCATGGTTTGTCTTTCAGTGTTCCTCCTAATATGAAGGCTCCTCCTTCTTTAAAAAATATATATAAAGAGCTTGTTAATGATGTTAATATTTCTTATCCCAAGACTGGTTGTTTAATTAGTTGGGCTAAGCAAGGTGTTTTTCTTTTAAATTCAATATTAACAGTTAGAAAAGCTGAGCCTATGTCTCATCATGGCAAAGGATGGGAAGTCTTTACTGATGCAGTTATTCGAATTCTAAATGAAAAACAAGACTCTATAGTTTTTTTATTATGGGGAAAGGCGGCTCAAGAAAAATGTTTGAAGGTTTTAACAGACTCTAAGCATCTTATTTTAAAAGCATCTCATCCATCTTTTTATTCTGTAGCTGGTTTTTGGGGATGTAAACATTTTTCTAAAACAAATGAGTTTCTAACAAAGATGGGAAGAACTCCTATTGATTGGAATGTTTTCTAGTTGTTCTTCAATTTATTAAGATGATATGTTTAGGTTGAAGATACAAAACTGATTTTTTATGACTTTGATTGTTAAAAGAAAAAAAATGGCTTTTTTTTCTGTTTTATTTACGTTTTTCGTAGATAATTTAGGTTGGTCTATTGTTTTTCCTATATTTGCACCTCTTTTTTTGGATCAAAAAAACATTTTACTCTCCCCTAATATGTCTTTTGCAGGAAGAACAACTCTATTAGGGGTTTTTTTAGCAGCCTTTCCTTTAGCTCAATTTTTTGGATCGCCTTTACTTGGAGAGTTTGCTGATAAGGCCGGAAGAAAAAAAGCATTCGTTCTTTCTATTTTTTTAACTTTTATAGGTTATGTTTTGACTGGGTGGAGTATTTCTATAAATAGTTTAGTTTTTCTTTTTATAGGAAGGGTAATAACAGGTGTTTTTTCAGGCAATCTTTCCGTTTGCTTGGCTTGTATTTCTGATTTTAGTGAAGATGAAAAAGCTCGTGTTAAAAATTTTGGATATTTATCTATGTTAGGAGGCTTTTCTTTTATTTTAGGAGCTTTTATTGGTGGAAAGTTTTCAGATCACTTAGTTAGCAAATACTTCTCTTTTTCTCTTCCTTTGTGGATTGCAAGCGCTTTAAGTTTAATAAACCTTCTTTTTATTATTTTAGCTTTTAAAGAAACTTGTCCTTTAAACAAAAACGTAAAATATAATTTCTTTGAAGGGTTCAATAACATTAAAATAGCGTTGAAAACAAAAAAGTTGAAAAGCTTTTATTTAATATATTTCCTTTTTTTATTTGGGTGGACTATTTTATTCCAGTTTACTCCGGTTTTAGTAATCAAAAGATTTTCCTTTTCCAATTCAGCCGTTGGTGATTTGGCTGCTTTTATGGGGATTTGTTGGGCGTTAGGTTCTCTTTTTACGAACAAGTTCTTGTCTAGACGTTTTGCTCTTCTTCGGATTTTAGAAATTTCTCTTATTATTTTTACTGTTTTGTGTGGTTTTGTAGGTTTTCCGCATCATGTAATAGGAGTTTTGCTACTTTTATCAGTTTGTGTTGTAATAGGTGGAATAATGTGGCCTGTATGTGCTGGCGTTCTTTCTGGCTTTGCAAGTAAGCAAATGCAGGGAAAAGTGATGGGCATGAGTCAATCAATGCAGTCTTTGGCGATGGCTATTTCTCCTATTGTTGGAGGTCTCGCTGCAGAAAGCTACATTCATGTTCCTTTTTTAATAGCGGCAGCAGCAAGTCTATTAGCTAGTCTTTTATATTTCAGGATAAAATTATAATGATCTCTTTTGAAGATTTTTGCGCATCTATTGTTTCTGATTTTTCTTTAGATCAATTAAGGGACGCTTTTAAAGTTAATGTAGAAAATTATAGAGTGAAAAGAAAGATCTTTTTAAAAACCGAAGCTCAGAAAATGGCTTATTTATTAAGTCGAATGCCGGCTACTTATAGTGTTTTAAAAAACATCTTGTCTAGTGTAAAGCCATTGCTTTTAGAAAAAAAATTTGATTCAGTTCTTGATTTTGGATCTGGAATAGGAAGTTCTTTTTTTGCATTAAAAGATATATACCCTTCCTTGCAAGATTTTTTATTTATAGAAAAAGATAGAGATTTAAGAATTTTTGGAAAAAGATTTTTACCTAAGATTGAAGGAATCAATTTTCAATGGAATGATAATTTATTGCCTAATCAAATAGGAAAAGATATTTTATTATTATCATATGTCATTAATGAATTGAATTTTTCTTGTTTAGAAAAAATAATAACAACTTGGATTGAAGATAGTAAAGCCAAGGTTTTGATTATAGTGGAACCTGGCACTACTTATGGTTTTGAAAAGATTTTATTTGTTAGAGAACTTTTAGTGAAAAATAAAATTAATTTGGTAGCTCCTTGTTCTCATATTAATCCGTGTCCTCTTAATAAAGAGAAAAAATGGTGTCATTTTTCTCAAAGAGTTCAAAGAAGTGAAATGCATAGATTAGTCAAATTGGCTAAAAAGGGATATGAAGACGAGAAGTATTCATATCTAATTGCAACAAAGCAAGATTTTAACCCCTATCAAGCTAGAGTTATAGATCGCCCTTTAAAAAGATCTGGTCATATAACCTTTTCTTTATGTAGTAATTTTGGTTTAAAAAAAGAAATTGTTTCTAAAAAAGATTTTACTTTATATAGCAAAGCCAAAAAAATGAAATGGGGCGACATTTGGAATTATTTTTGATGAGATATTAATGATCCTTTCTTTATAATAATAGATGTAAAGCTATTCAGAAGAAAAGGATTGTATGTTAAAACATCTCTTGAAAAGTAAGGATAATTTTTTTAATTTAACTCCTTTCGGAGTGCCTGTTCAGATGAAAATCAAAAATAGGCATGGTGTTATAGTTCTTAGTTCTAAGGTTTTTTTTGAAAAAGAATTTCTACCTCAAAGTATTAGAAATTTTGTTTTACATCGTTCTTTATCACATCTTACAAATAAATTTACCTATTACATTATAAAAAATAATATAGTTTATCTTTGCAGGGAAATTTTTCCTGAAAGTATAAGAGTTGATATTAAAAAATTTGTAATAGATTCTTTAAAATCAAGCCTATTGCTTCAGCAACTTGCTAACGATGATTTAGAACCTATTTATTTATAGGTTCTTTTTATTTTTATTTTTCAATATAAAAGTTATTTTTTGTTAAAAGAAGAATTATTCTAATTTAGATCGCAAAAAAAAACTCTTTTTACTATTGTCTTTTCTCTTAATTTCAAATTAACGGAGGCTTAAATGTTTAAGGGTTCTATTGTTGCTTTAGTTACACCTTTTACTGCAGATGGGAAAGTTGATAAGCAGACATTAATGAATTTAGTTTCTTGGCAAATAGAAAAAGGAACAGATGGAATTGTTTGTAACGGAACAACGGGAGAAAGCTTTTCTCTTTCTGATGATGAACGATTAGAGGTTCTTAAAGCGTGTGTTGTAGCTGCTAAAGGAAGATGTGCAGTTATTGCCGGCACTGGTCATAGCAGTACCTCTAAAACTGTTGAGATGACTAAAAAGGCAAAGTTGCTTGGCGCTGACGGTTGCTTGGTTGTAGTTCCTTATTACAATAGACCTACCCAATTAGGTTGTGTTGCTCATTTTCAAGAGGTCTCTAAAGTTAAATTGCCTATGATTGTTTATAACAATCCAATAAGAACAGGTTTATCTTTGCAAACAGAAACAATAGCTTTGCTTAAAAATATACCGATTGTTGTTGGCATAAAAGAAGCATCAGGAGATATGGATGTTGTTAGACAAATCCGAAACAAAAGTAATATTCCTCTTTTTTCTGGATGCGATGAGTTAACTGTTGGAATCATGAGTTTAGGTGGTGTCGGCTGTATTTCTACGGTAGCAAACATAATTCCTGATAAATGGAAAGAAATCGTCTCTTTGTGTCAAAAAAAGCTTTTTGATGATGCTTTTAAATTAAGTCAAAAGTATGAAGAGTTTATTAAAGCTATTTTTATAGAACCAAATCCACAAGGCGTTAAATATGCATTGAATTTAATAGGGAAATGCAATGCTTTTGTTAGAATGCCTTTACTTGAGGCTTCTTTGTCTACTAAGGATAAAATCAAGACGTCTTTATTTAAATTTGTATGTTAGGTATTTGGTTTTTGTTTTTTTGATATTTTTTTAGTAGTGGAAAAACTTCTTTTTCTAAAAAAGAAGTTACTTGTTTTGAAGCTAAGCCAGTGTAGTTTTGAATATTTGTAAGAGATTTTAGTTTGTCTATGGATAAATGAAAGTCTTTATCTTTGGCTATGGATTGAATTGTTTCTTCAAATGATTGATTAAAAGAGAAAACTTTAAGTTTTTCATGTAATAACTGCCTGTCTCCTCCTCGTTTTACAGCTTCCATAAGAATATTTTCCATAGAAATAAAGTGCATGTTTTTTTCTATATTTGCTTTCACTGTTTTTTCATCTATTTTTATGTTTTTTATAATTTTGTAAAGAAGGTTTAAAATAGAATCGCAACACAAGAAACTTTCAGCAATGCATAGCCTTCTGTTAGCTGAATCATCTAATGACCTTTCTAACCATTGAGTTGCTGCGGTATAGGGAGGATTTTGAGCTAAGGCTATTAAAAATCTACTTAGGCCACAAACTCTTTCGCAAAGAATAGGGTTTTTTTTATAAGGCATAGCTGAAGAACCTACTTGTTTTTCTTCAAAGCCCTCGTTTATTTCTTTAAAAGAGCTTAATAATCTTATATCTGTTGCAAATTTATGTGAGCTAGCTGCAAAAGATTGCAATGTGTTTAATATTTTTATATCTAATTTTCTAGTATATGTTTGACCGCTTATAGGAATTGTTTTTTCAAATTCAAATTCTTTTATTAGTATTTCGTCTAACTGTTTTACTTTTTTTTCATTTCCATCAAATAAAGCTAAAAAAGAAGCTTGAGTTCCTGTTGCGCCTTTAGCTCCTAAGAAAGGTAACTTGTTTTTATTTTCTTTTAGGTCTTGTAAATCCATGAAAAAATCTTGAAGCCATAAGCATACGCGTTTACCAACTGTAGTTGGTTGGGCTGGTTGTAAATGAGTATATCCCATACAAGGTAATTCGTTATATTGTTGTGCTACTTTTGCAAATTCAGTAAGGGTAAAAGCTAGTTTGTTTTCTATTAATTGAAGAGCTTTTTTTATTTGAATTAGATCTGTATTGTCAGTTACAAAACAAGAAGTTGCTCCTAGATGAATAATAGATCTTGCTTCAGGACATTGATGAGCAAATGCATGTATATGAGCCATTACATCATGTTTTGTTTGCTTTTCATATTCTAATACTTTGCTGAAATCAATATCTTCAACGTGTTCTTCCATCTTTTTGATTTGATTAGAAGAAATGTTTATTCCTAATTTTTTTTCTGCTTTAGCAAGAGCTATCCAAAGTTTTCTAAAAGTAGAATATCTAAAAGATTGAGAGAAGATAAAGCTCATTTCTTGGCTAGCATATCTTAAAGAAAGAGGTGTTTGGTAGCGATCATAATACGATATATTCATTGTTTTTCTTCTATTAATTGTTTTATTTCTTCTATTAAAACAGCTAACTCTTGTTGTTGTGATGTGGAAGGTTCAAAGGTTGGGTCTAGCATTTGTTGTTTAACCCTTTTTAAAAGAAAAAACACTTGATTAGTTGTGCTTGGCAATCTTTTATCTTCTTTATTTAAAGGAAAAGCTTTGCGAATTAAAGATAGAAGTAGTTGTTTAGGTTGACCTTCATATTGATTAATAATATCTTGTTTTTTTTCTAATTCGCCAGCTCTACTAGCTAAAGTGTAAATAGCTTGGCGTGGCATTTCATCTATTTTAGGGTGTAAATGAGGAGGCATAGCGGTATAGAATTCATAGTATTGTAAAAAATTATAAGGAGTTTGTCTATTACCATAGGTGTTTATTAACCAAGCTGTAAAAGCTCCATCTTTGTAATTTTTTAGAAGGAGTTGAGCTTTTTTGATTCTTTCTCCATGTAACATCACTGCTTGGTTTGTAATAGCTTTTACTTCTGATGTTATTGTCATTAAATTTTTCAGATCTTTTTCAAAGTCGACGTCATCTTGTAAGATATGGGATTTTAAAATGTTTTCTAAAACAAATTTTTCTTTTTCAGAAAGAGTAGATACTCTAAAAATACCTGAAAAACTAGAAAGATTGCCTGATGTAGTTCTTTCTGCCAACGCTGTCATTTTAGGAGTTTTTTGAGTGTCTTTTTGTTTTAATCTTAAATTTAGTAAAGAATTGAATTTTCCCATTTTTTTCTCCTTAAAATGTAAAGCAGTTTTACATTGTTCTAGTTAATAATTCTTCTGTTAAAGCTTTGTAATCCTCAGAAGCTCTACAGTTAGGAGCTGTTTCAAATATAGGTTTGCCGTAAATAGACGCTTCTGAAATAGAGATGTCTCTTCTAATTTTTCTTGCTAAAAGTTTATTAGGAAAGGTTGTTTCAATAACTTTTTGAAAGTCGTTATTGCTTTTTCCTCTAGGATTCCAAAAAGAGATAGCTACTCCTAAAACAGTTAAAGAGTGTCTTTCTGAAATGTTATTCATAAATAAAGATAACCTTTGAAGACCTTTTACACTATAAAATTCTGGAGTTGTACATATAAGTGAATGATTTGCTGCTATTAAAGCAGATTCTGTTAACCAACATAAAGATGGAGGGGTGTCTATAAAGACGAAATCATAATCAAGAGGCTTTAAAATTTGTTTAAGCCTTTCGTGAGAGTACCTATCAGAAGCCAAGGCTCCTGTCACTTCAACCCTTTCGAGCCAAGTGTCTGCTGGAATTAAATATAGATTGTTAATACAGGTTTGCAATGTTACTTCTTCAATCAATTTTTCTCCTTGTAAAATAGGAGCTAAACTGTCTTGTTCATCCGGATCGAAACCGAGGCCTGTTGTTAAATTAGCTTGAGCATCGAAATCAATAAGAAGAACTTTTTTATTGTGATATTTTGCAAGAGCAGAACCTATATGTAAACTTGTTGAAGTTTTGGCGGTACCACCTTTAAAACTACTTACTGCAATAATTTTCATTTAAGCTCTCCTTTAGGCTTCCCCTTCAAATGGAGATGTTAATGATTTTGAGGTTTTTTCTTCTAAGATTTTTTTTAAAAAATCATCAATTTCTAATTGACCGTGTACTTTATTGTCTCTTGTTCTTAATGCTATTGTATTATCATTCACTTCGGTGTCACCTACTGTTAGCATATAATTGATTTTTAAAAGTTGAGCATTTCTAACTTTTTTGCTTACAGATTCGTTAGAACAGTCAGTATCACAAGTAATTCCATGTTTTTTTATAGTTTTCATTATTTTTTCTGCATATTCATTGTGTCTATCTGCAACAGGAATGATCCTGACAGCGCGAGGGCTTATCCACAAAGGAAATTTCCCTCCAAAATGTTCTACTAATATTCCATAGAATCTTTCTAATGATCCGAATAAAGCTCTATGAATCATTATAGGTCTTTTGCTTGTTCCGTCAGAATCAACATATTCAAGATCGAATCTTTCCGGCAAAGCCATGTCAAGTTGGATAGTGCCACATTGCCACAGTCTATGTAAAGCATCTTTAATATGAATGTCTATTTTAGGACCATAAAAAGCTCCGTCTCCCTCGTTTATTTTATAAGGTTTCTTCCATTCATCTAAAGCTTGCTTTAGACCTTCTGTTGCGATTTCCCAATCTTGATCAGATCCTATTGTTTTAGATTTTTCTGGTCTTGTTGATAGTTCAAGCTGATAAGTTAACCCAAATGTAGAGTAGATTGTATCAGCTAATTCTAATAGTTTTAGAATTTCATTTTTGATATCAGTTGGTTTCATAAAAATATGAGCATCATCTTGATGAAAACTTCTTACTCTAAAAAGACCGTTTAAAGATCCTGACATTTCATGTCTATGAACTAATCCTATTTCAGAAACTCTTAAAGGCAGTTCTCTATAACTATGTTTGTCTGTTCTATAGTATAACATGCATCCAGGACAACTCATTGGTTTGAGAGCAAATTCTTTATCTTCTATAATCGATGTATACATGTTTTCTTTGTAGTGAAACCAATGTCCTGATTTTTCCCAAAGTTCTTTATTCATCAAAAGAGGAGTTCTAATTTCTTCATAATCATCTTTTAAAAGATTGTTTAGAAAGTCGACCAAAGCATTCCAAATTACAATTCCATGAGGGTGGAAAAAAGGCATACCAGGAGCTGCTTCTTTAAAAGAAAAAAGCTTTAATTTAGTGCCTAAAGCTTTATGTTCTCTTTTTTTAGCCTCTTCTAGAAAGTGTAAATATTCTTGTAATTGTTGTTTATCTGGGAAAGAAATACCATATATACGAGTAAGCATTTCTCTTGACTGGTCTCCTTTCCAATAGGCTCCAGATGTTTTTAATATTTTAAAAGCTTTTATTTTTCCTAAATTAGGTAAATGAGGTCCTCTGCAAAGATCTGAAAAATCTCCTTGGGTATATGAAGAAATCGGAGTTTCATCAAAACTTTCTATCAGTTCTTTTTTATAAGGATTTTCTTTATAAGCTTCTAAAGCCTCTTTTTTTGAAGAGAATATTTTCTTTTCAGGCTTCAAATTTTCGGAAATAATTTTTTTTATTTCTTTTTCTATTTTTGGAAAATCTTTTTCAGAAATCTCTAAGTTAGCAAAATCATAATAAAATCCGTTCTCAATTGAAGGTCCTATTGTAGGGGTAGCTTTGGGATGTAATCTTTTAATAGCTTGAGCTAATACATGAGCAGATGTGTGCCAAAATATTTCTTTTCCTTTTTTATCTTCAAAACTTAAAAATTTTACAATATCCTTATCATTAAGTTTTTGACAAAGGTCTAAATCGATACCGTTAATATTAACAGCTAAAGCATCTTCTGGAGATGTTAGGTTAAGATTTTTTGCCAAATCTCTAGCTGTTGAGTCCTTGGGTAATTCAATTTTTTCATCATTTACTAATACAAACATTGGGAAAATCCTTTTTTTCACTTGAATTTCTTATTTTACTATAAAGTATAAAAATAAAAAAGAGTGCTAATAAAAAGCTTTTATTTTTTTTAGCTTTTAAAAAAAGATTGTATTTTTTGAAGACGATTTGTAAAATGTGCAAAAAATTTTATAAAGGAGGTTTTTCATGGCTATTGTTTATGGTAGGAGTAAATATCCTGAAACTATATATAAAAATCCTGATTCAAAAAAGGTTCAATCATGTTTAGAAAAAGCAAGACAACTGGATGATCAAAGATTGAAAATAATTAGAGCAAAAAGAATAGTTGAAAGAACTTTATTAAAGAATCATATTCCTTCAGAAAGATTAGACTCTTTTCAGGTTCACAGTGGATCTTCTATAGAAGTTACTTATTATCAAACTGAAAGTAAGACGGAAAAGACAACAAAAACATTTGAAATAGCAGATAAGGCAGATGCAGTTGCAATAAAAGCTTATAAAGACGTTTCTAAATAGGTGTTTGCTATTTAAAATTTATTAACTAATAACAAAGGACATAAAGATGAGTTCTAATAGTGTTGGCGGAATGGAGGAATACGATGAAATATCTGGAAGAAATCGAACCCCTACTCCAGAGCCAGTAGTTGTTAAAATAAAACCGTGGGAGGCCGCTCATGATTTAAGGGTTAGTGAACGGAGTTCAGAATTAAAAGCTTCAGATGAAGAAATAAAGAAAATATCTAAAGGTGTGTTAAAAGAACATTCTGTTCCTGAAGGACGATTTTCTAGCTTTACGCCTCATGCCTTAAAAAAAAGATGTTATGACTGTCACTTATAAGGAACCTAGTTATTTGAGTTGGCTTGGCTTTGGTAAAAAACATGATATAGAGGTGTCTTTAAATATGGATCAAGCAGAAAAGCTAGAAAAATATAGAGATTTAAAAGAACTTTCTAAAGTATAAGATAGTTGTTTCTTGTTTTATCTTAGATTTACATAAAAGCTATAATTTTAATGAAAGTTTTATTTAAATTATAGCTTTCTTGTATCGATACCATCACTTGGTTTGTTATATAATTTAATCTTCTTGTGAAAAAGATCATGTAAAATCAAAATTATCATTAAAAATATAATAAAATTGAATGAAAAAGCTTATTTTATATTTGTATTCAAAAAAACGATGAAGATTGCTAATCTTTTGAAATAACGGAGTCTTTAATGAGAATTTTGTTTTTATTGAGCTTTTGTGTTAGCTCAATTTCTTTTTGTTTGCCTTTAGGAAATCCATCTGAACCATTATTAATAAAAGATGGTTTTATTTTTTCTTCAGTTTCTCCTATAAGTGTGAGAATTGGTTATCTAGGTGACTATGTTTACGATTTAAAGCTGAAACCAAAATCAGATTTTTCTAATAAGATAGATAAATTTGATGTGTTTAGTAATTTTGGAACTATTTATTTCAACTTTAGGAATAGGCTTGATCTTTTTGGAAATTTTGGAAGTTCTAAAATTTCATCTAGCTGGAGAACACAAAACAATACTTATAATATTGATGTTTCTACTAAAAATAGCTTTTGCTTTAGAGCTGGTGGAATAGTTACATTATTTGAGTGGGGTAATTCTAGTATTGGTTTTGGTGGATTATATTCTAGAGCTAAACCGAAAATTTCTTCAGGAACTAAAAACGGTCAACCCTTAAATTTCGATGATTCTAAAGTGTTTTTAAAACAATGGCAAATTGACCTAGCTTTTTCTTATAAAATTGATATTTTCATTCCTTATATTGGAATAAAATATTCTCGTAACCATGTAGCGATTATAGCTGAAGATTATGGTGTTATCACGGCAGAAGACTCTAATAAACTTTATTTGGAAAATAAAGAAAATATAGGGTTTGCTGTTGGTTGCAGTTTTACTAATAGTAAGCTTTTTATGCTAAATATTGAAGCCAGATTTTTTGATGAAGAGGCAGCTTCTATATCTGGAGAGATAAGATTTTAATGAAACTTAAAATTCTGATATTTCTTTTTTTTATAGTTGTATGTAATGGATATGCAGATTCCTTTAATAATCCGGCATCTCCATCCATTATTCAAGAGGGATTTATTATTTCTGATAAGAGCTTTATGAATTTTAGATTGGGGATAGAAAATGATTTCACGTACGATGAATTAGTACAATTTAAAGGATGTTTTAAAGAATCTTTGTTTTCTCATCCGAAACTTGAAAGTAGAACTTCTAATTTTAATATTATTTTAAATATTAAAGAGAGACTAGATATCTATGGAAAAATTGGAAAATCTATAGTTGAAAGTAGGTTTCAAAAAAGCGATGATTTTTTTAGATTTAAATGTAAATCTAATCCTTTTTATGAAGCTGGCGTTAAATTATTATTAATAGAAATAAATAGTTATGCTTTTGGGTTAGATGTAAATTATTTCTATTATAGTTCGTCTCCTTCATTTTTATTAAAAAATGAAGCTCCTCAGGAAATAGGATTGCTTAAATACTCTATTAAAGGATGGCAAATCGGAGTTTTAGTATCTAAATCTATATCTTATTTTGTTCCTTATTTTGGATTGTCTGTTAGAAATGTCGATATAAAATTTGATCATTTTCCTTTTTATGATAATAAAAGAGTTGCCTTGCATGATAAACATCGAGAAGGTTTAGTATTAGGATGTTCTTTCTCTCCTTATTCTTATATTATGTTGAATGCTGAAGTTAGAATCATTAATCAAAATTCTATTGCTTGTGGTGGGTCTTTTAGATTTTAAAATGTAAAGCTGCTTTACATTTGTTTAACTTCTTTTCAAAAAATAATCTTTTCTCTAAAATACATCTTTTTTTGCTTTAATATTTAAACATTTCTAAAAGGTTTGTTCATGAACTTCAAAAAAATAGCGTTAGCTTTATTATTAATTGTTCCTTTTAATTTTTTCGCAGATGACTTGAGTCAAGATTTAGGAGGAAAACAAGAAGATCCAGATATAGATGCATTGAAAAAATGGGTAAGAGAGAAACGAATGGTATCTGTCAAAGAGATTGGTGGAGATCTTTCTATAAGTGGTGAAGTTCGCATGGAGATGCAAGGAATTAATGAACAAAGAAATGGAATCAAACAAAGAGGCCGAGGTAGTGTTACAACTAAACCTGCTTATGCTTGGGACATTGATGTATCTTTGATGTTGGATTATAGAACAGAAAGAACTTGGTCTTCTGTAAAGATTCAATATGATAATGATATGGGAACAGCAAATGGAACAACAAATAGAATCGCTGTAACAAGAGCTTATCTTGGCGGAAGAGCTGTATCGACAGAATCATTTTCTATGGATATTGATTGTGGTAGAAGAAATTTAGGAAGTGTTTTTGATTCTAAATTAGAATTTTCTTCTGTTTTAGACGGAGCTGTTATTCTTCTTAGTAAAGCTTATGAAAGTATTGGAGATTTTTATTTTAGTGGAGCTGGGTTTTTAGTAAATGATAGATATAATCATTATGCATATGCAGCGGAATTGGGGTTTTTAAGAATAGCTAATACTGGTTTTTATTTAAAAACATCGTTTGTAGATTGGAAGAAAAATTTTGAAAATGAAATAGAAACTTTAAGATATAATTTCCGAATTCTTCAGGGAATAGTAGGTTATCAGTTTACTCCTGTAAACTTTGAAAAGTTAATAAAGTTGTATTTTGGAGCTCTCTGTAATTTTAGCGCTGATAAAATAGAGATAACTGATTATACAAAAGCTAATCTAGGTTTTTATACTGGTTTTTCTATAGGTAAAGTATTAAAGCAAGGTGATTGGGCTTTTAGCATGGATTTTCAATATGCTCAAGCTCAAGCTGTACCTGATTTTGATTGTGGCGGTATTAAAAGAGGAAATGCTCAGGGCGTAGGATTTTATACTACTAATATAAATGGTACTGGAGATCCTACTACTAGACAAACAGCAGTTGGTGGTTGTAACTACCTTGGTTTTCAAGCTGACTTCTTTTATGCTATTACAAATACTTTAACTCTTCTTTATAAATTCAAATTATCTAATACCTTAGATAAGGACATAGGACCTAATTTAAAATACCGTCAGTTTGAAATGAAATTTATTTATGCTTTCTAATCAGCATCTCCACAGCATCTCATTCAAGTTGGGATCATTTTTTAGAAAAATTAAGTGTAAAACCAAATGGTTTTCTTCATCTAAAAGGTGAAATTGTTGAGTATCTATCAATAGTGGATTAAAGCTGAACGATAGAACCTAGAAAGGCCCTTTTGCCAAGAAGAACTAGAATAATGTAGCTAAGAACTTTTAACTGTCTATTATTACGTGGATTAGCCTTCGGAGAAAAAATAAGACTTTGTATCTGAGAGGATTGTCTGTGAATTAAGAATCTTATTGGCTTTAGCCGTGGAATTAGTCAATAGTAACTGGATAGAAAGAGTAAGACAGCATTTTTTTATGAAAGTTCATAAGTAAGAATTTTTTTTGAACAAGAATATATTTAACATCTACTATATAGATGTTTTGATAATGATCGTTTATATTTGAAGGGATATTATTTTTCACTTGATTAAGTTTGAATTTAGCATCGCTGTAAATGCATGTTGTTAGATTAATTTTGCTTATTTTTATAGCTTTTTCGAAATAGCTTTTTAAATATTTTTGTTTGATCACATAAATATTGCTAAACAACTTTTTAAATAAAGTGTGTTTATATGAAGAAGTTAGGACTTTTAAATTTGGTATAAAAGTAAATAGCAATAAAGCCTCGATCCATTTCTTTTTTTGTAAGATTAAGATACTGTTTTGAGGTATTTTGTCGTAATCAATTTTATAGAGTAAAAAAAGAAGTTTTTTGCCTATAAAAGGGATAAAATAATCTGCTAGTTTTCCTGTTATTATTAAATTAAATACAAAAGTAATTATTCCCATTAAGAAAAATCCAAAAGCAGGGCTTAATTTCAATAAAGAACTTATAAAATATAAAAAAAATGAAGCTAATAGGACCCCACAAAAGCTTAGAAAATTAGCAGCAGCTATAATTTGTCCTCTTCTTCTGTCTGGGCTTTTTAATTGAATATATGCATCAAAAGGAATTAAAAATATTCCTCCAAATATACCAAGTAGCAGCAGGCATATTACTACTATAGGAAAGCTAAAGGAAAACAAACTAAGAGTTAGCAACAAGATAGATAAAATAAATCCAGCTACACATGATATTGCTAATTCCACTTCTTCTTTAGATAATTTTCCTGCTATATAAGATCCAACAGCAATACCAATAGCTGTAACTAAAAATAAATATCCCCCTCCGACAGCAGTCATGTTTAATGATTGCATAGCAAAAGGAATAATGTTTAACTGAGCGAACCCTCCTATAAATAAAAAATAAGCTGATCCTATGACTGTTATTAATAAATAAGGTCTTTTCTTTGTCGCTTTTAAGGTTTTATAAATTTCATATATAAATAATGGATTAATCTTTTTCTTGGAGCTTCTCGCTGCTGTTTTAGTTATTTTTATACTGGTAAAAAGACCTATAATAGCAACTACTAAACAAAGCAATGATGCTAATACAAAATTTTTGTTTGTGATATCAGTAATAAATGAAGCTAAGAAAGTTCCTATAATAACAGCCAAAAAAGTAAAAGAATTTAAAGCTCCGTTTGCTTTTGATACCTTTTTAGGTTCTACTACTTCAGGGATAATGCCATATTTAGATGGTCCAAAAATAGCGCTTTGAGCTGCCATTAAAAACAAAAGTCCCCAAAGAGCATGTGTAGATTTAAAAAAAACAGCTAAAATCCCAAATGACATAATAAGAACTTCAGCTATTTTCATGCTGATGATGATGCTAGTTTTGCTTATCTTGTCTGCCATTACGCCAGCTGCAGACGAAAAAAGTAAAAACGGGATTACAAAAACAGCTCCGGCTATAGCTAAAATAGTACTAGCTTCTTTACTGCCTTCTACATTAATTAAAAAAAATACTAAAAAGAATTTAAAAAGGTTGTCATTTAAAGCGCCTAGGAATTGTGTGGCATTTAAAAAAGAAAATGAATGCTCACTTTTTTTAAAAATACGCAACATGTTTTAAAAACTCCTGGCAACTTGTTGACTATCATTGTTTGTTTCCATATTCTTACTTAAAAAAAAGATAAGTAATCCCCTATTATACTCTATGTCTGATAAAAAAGAGACTATTTTTTATTCTAATTCTTTTGAAGATCTGCTTACAAAGCTATTTGAATCATTATTAGTTTCTAAAGATCCTTTTAATAAAAATTTCATTTTTATTCCTTCTTATATGTTAAAACGTTGGGTTCAAAAGCAATTAGCATCTAGACATAAAGTTGTATCAGCTTTTTTTTGCAAAGATCTTAAAGAAATAGATGAAATTTTTTCTTATGGTTCTCAAAATTCATTTATTTCTTTTTTTGAGCTTAACCTGTTATTAGAGCAAGAAATTATTTCATTTATAATAGAGGATAAAGATTATTTTAAAATTGTGACCAATTATCTCGAGATCAACTCAAATGACATAGATTATTTAAAGTTTTCAGCTAAAACTAAACATAGACTTCAGCTTTTATGTGAAGAGTTAGCTTTACTTTTTATTCTATATGGAACTTATAGTAAAAAAATATTAGAAGAAAAAGACTTTTCTCATTGGCAAATTAAATTATTTCAAAGAATTTTAGAAAAATCAAAATCAAAAATTTTAATAAAAGATTTTGCAAAACCTTTTATTAAAAATGCTCAATTCCATTTTTTTGGATGGAATTACATACCTCAAGTTTTTCATGAATATTTTAATTTAGTTTCTTTACATTGCCCTATATATCATTATGTTTTTTCTCCCTGTAAGTTTTATTGGGAAGATGTTTGTTCTAAGTTTGAGCAAAAATCCTTAAGTAAGTTTTATAAGAAAAAACAAGTAGTAATAACAGTTCAAGATGAACTTGAAGAATACTTAAAAGACACAAATTCTTTGCTTGCTAATTTAGGAAAATTAGGAAGAGAATATTTAAAGCTTGTAGAAGGCAAAGATTTATTTATAGAAGATTTCTATGAAGAGAAAAAACAAGATAATTGTTTATCTGTTTTAAAAGAAGATATTCTTTCTTTAGTTAATCCTGAAAAAGAGCAAAGTGTTTGTTTTAATGAATCTGATGATTCATTAGTAATTAATGTTGCTTCTTCAAAATTAAGAGAAGTTCAGATCTTATTTAATGAATTGTTAAAAATAGCCTTAATTGACCCCAAAGTTGAAGTTACTGTTTTTGCTCCGAATATTGAAGATTATTTCTCATATATTCAAATGGTATTCGGTAATCAGAAAAACTTTAATTTTTCTGTATTGGATTTAGAAATTTTTTCTAAAAGTGATTTTGCAAAAGGTTATTTAAGTCTGTTATCCTTTTTTAGAGGTTTTTGGGAAAAGGATAGTTTTGTAAGTCTTTTAAATAACCCTACTTTTTATCAAAAAGCTGGTTTTACAAAAGAAGATATTATTGTAATAGAAAGCTGGATTGATAAATCCAACTTAAAATGGGGTTTAAATTCTTCTCAACGACAAGAACAATCAAATAGCTCTTTAAATGATTGTTATATAAATAGTTGGGATCATGCATTAGAAAGAATGTTATACAGTTTGTTTTATGTAAATCCAGAAGAAAGTTCTTTGTCTAAAAGAGAAATAGATGGCCTTGATTTATCGAGCGTAGAAATTTTTAATAAATTTTTAACTTTATTTCAAAAACTAAAAAAAGATTGGATGGATTTTTTTGGTATTGAACAGTTTTCTTTAAAACAATGGGAAAAAAAACTTTTATCTTTTTACGAACAGTATTTTTTTATAAACGGAGAAAATGCAAAGGAAGTATTTGCTAGTTCTTTGTTTCATCAATATGTAAAGCAACTGAATTCTTTAGAAGAAAAGCTAAATGAGATTAAACCTTCTTTTTTATTGATTTATTCATCTTTAAAAACTGCTTTTCAAAGTAAGAAATTTTCATTTCAACCTCAAATTTCTAACGGCATTACTTTTTGTTCTTTGAAAGAGGGTTCAATGATTCCTTCTAACCATATTTTTATTATTGGATTGCAAGATAATTTTCCCTCTTCTAGAAAATTCAATTCTTTGAATTTGATTGCTAAATTTCAAAAAAATAGTTTTTTTCCTATATCTAATGACGAACAAAAATATCTGTTTTTGCAAGCGATTAGTTTAGCTAAGAACCAATTATGTTTAAGCTATGTTGAAGATACTCAAAGTTCTCAAGATATACCTTCTATTTTGATCGATGAATTGATCTCTTATGTAGATAAAAGATTTTATACAAAGCAAAAACAAAAAGCTTCTTCTTTTATAGTAAGAAAACATCCTTATTTTCCTTTTAATCAAAAGTATTTTTCTAATAACACTAATTATAATTCTCTTGTTCAAGAAGATGGTGTATTAGCTAAGTCTTTCTATGAAGAGAAAAAAGAATCTCCTTTTATATTCTTTTCTCCTCAGTCTCACGATCTCAAAGAATATAAGTCTGATGTAGATTCGATAGAACTGAATTTAAAAGATCTTAGCTCTTTTGCTACCCATCCTTTACGTTTTTATTTTAATAAAATTTTAGAAGTATATTTTTTTACAGAAAAAAAGAATCAAATAGAAGAGCTTACATTATCTTTTTTAGAAAAGTATGTATTGCAGAAAGATCTTAGAAAACAAGATAGAGACAACTATCTAAACAAAGTTGAACAAACAGGTTTTTTTCCACCTGGAATATTAGGAGAAGTTGCTAAAGATAACATAAAAAATCAGATGCAAGATTTTGAAGATCTTTTAAAACATTTACAAATTTCTAAAGAAGAAATTTATAAACTAAAGTTAAAAAGCAATCTTGAAAAAATTGTAAAGCCGGAAAAATATGATATTGAAGTTCCTTGTATTAAACTAAACCTCAACAAAACAATAATAAAAATTGTTGGAGAAATAGATTGTGTTACTTCTAAAGGTTTAATAGTTTTTTCTGATGATAAATTTCCCTCTCTTATAAAAAATTGGCCTATTTTACTAGTGTATTTATTGTTAAGTGAAGAGTATGATTTTTCTTCTGATATACTATTTGTTAAAGGCAATAAAAGAATAAACTTTGAATTGTCTATAGAAGAAGAGCTTAAGAGATTTTTAAGGTATTATTTGTATGCTCAAGAAAACCCGTCTTTTTTAATGCCTTTTTGGGCTAAAGAATTTTTAACAAAAGATAAAAATTCTTTTAAAGACTCTATACGTAATTTTATCAGAAATTATTCAGATAGATATGTTGCGGTTTCTTTAGCTAGTATTGAAGATAAGCATTTTGATTTTATTTATGAAAAGTGGTTTTCTTTTTTACAAAAAACCTTTTGTTCACTTATTCAAAGAGAGTTATAAGTCAACTACCCGCCCCTAAAGGGGCCGGCTTGAAAGAAAAGCCTTAGTTGACAAGACTACTAATAGGAGAAACTAAAATTGTTAGTAAACGATATAGCAGAAATAGGTACGTTGGAATGCCGCCTCAGTTCCAACCTCTACGATTGTGTATTAAACAGAACTACAGGGTTAAGTTCAGTGTATGCAATGTTAAACCTGCTTATATCCGGTCGAGAGGAAGTCGAAAAGATTGACAAGCTCCGAAGTCTTTCATACGCATTACTCGAAGGAGGTAAACTATTTTGCTAGTTTACGTACTTAACAAATACAACCAACCTCTTATGCCATGTTCACCATCAAAAGCCCGAAAGCTTTTGCAAAAAGGCAACGCAAAAGTAATTCATCGCACACCATTTACCATCAAGTTGCTTTATGGTAGTAGTGGTTATTGTCAAGATGTAATAGCAGGAATGGATAGTGGGAGCAAAACTGTCGGTTGCGCTGCTATTGCTAATGGCAAGGTCATTTATCAATCAGAAATAGAGATTAGACAAAATGTTTCTAAAAAGATGCAACAACGTGCTACATATCGGAGAACTAGACGGTGGAGGAAAACTCGCTACCGTCCTGCTCGGTGGCTTAATAGAGCTTCGATGCGAAAAAATAATAGACTAGTTCCCTCAATAAAAAGTAAGCTAGATTCTCACTTGCGTGAAAAACGCTTTGTAGAATCTATATTGCCTGTCTCTTTTTGGAAAGTAGAGATGGCTAGCTTTGATATTCATAAAATTGAAAATCCAAAAGTTTCCGGAAAAAACTACCAAGCAGGGGTACAAAAGGATTTTTATAATGTAAAGGCCTTTGTATTACACCGAGATAATTATACATGTCAAAGTAAACGCCAAGTGAAACATAGCAATAAATTACATGTTCATCATCTTATGTTCCGTTCCAATGGAGGTACAGACGCACCTAATAATTTACTAACACTTTGTGAAACCTGTCATAATGCTTTGCATCTTGAAGAGTTCTCTCTTCCGGTTAGGAGATCAAAAACCAAACACCCAACAGAGATAGGTGTTATTAAAAGCCGGCTCAAGAAGTATTGGGATTTCGAAGAGACGTTTGGATGCGAAACAAAGTTCAAAAGAGAGCAAATCCTGAACCTTCCCAAAACTCATTACAACGATGCTATAGCCATTTGTTGTGAAGAAGAGAACGTTGCACATGCAAAGACTGGGATCTTTTATAAAAAGCATGTGGCAACCGGTGATTACCAACAAACAAAAGGAAAACGTTCTGAAAAATTTATTCCTACAGGGAAAGTATTTGGTCTTCGAAAATTTGATCTGGTACAAACGGATAAAGGAATAGGTTTTGTCAAAGGAAAACGCTCAAGCGGATATTTTGCGTTAATGGATATTCGAGGGATAGAAGTTACTAGAAGCATTAACATTAAAAAAAATATGGTTCGACTTAATGCACGAACCTCCACATTAATTCAATATATGGAGACGGCAATTCCTCTCGGCACTAAAGTACCGAGTCTCCTTGCCGAAAAATGATGAAAAGTTTTAATTCTCTCAATTTAAATCATGATATTTTTGGAAATAGAGTATTAGAAGCATCAGCAGGAACTGGTAAGACTTTTACGATAGAACATCTCTTTGTCCGTTTTTTGTTAGAAGAAGATATTGTTTTGGAAAATATTTTGGTTGTCACTTTTACCAAGGCTGCTGCTTTAGAATTAAAAAAACGTATTCGCTTAAATATTTTACAAATTATTAAGATGATTCATGAAAAACAGGATCTGATAGATTATGTAAAGCCTCATTTTAACAAGAAAGATTCTATAAGAAAATTAAGAGATTCATTGGTGTTTTTTGATCAAGCTGAAATTCACACCATTCATGGTTTTTGTTTTAGCATATTAAAAGAACATGCTTTAGAAGCAAAATGTTTATTTTCGATCGAAGAAAAAGATTCGCAAAAAGATTTAATGATTCACAAAATTGTAGATTATTTAAAACATCATTTGGATAAGAAAATTTTTAGCAAACATCAGATAAATTCTCTTTTATCTAAAGAAAAAAACTTAAATAGTTTGATTAAAAAGATCTATGAAGAAAGTCAAAAAGAGACTTCGCTTGACTTTTCTTTAAAAAGTAAATATCAAGAATTTGTAACATTAATAAACCGATTCGAAATACATGATTTTAGCTTAAATTTTATAATAGAAGATTTTGAGAAAGTATCTTTAGGTTATAAAAATGCTTCTAAATACGACTTTGTTGCAATCAAAAAATTTATCCAGTTGTTGGCTAATATTATTGTAAAAAAAGAATGTTCATTTGATGAATTTGATAATTTATTAAAACACGCCTGCAATATTTTTAATTTTTTGTCTACCCAAAATATGAAAAAACGAGTAAAGCCACAAATTATTAGAAATAACAGCTTTTATGATTTGCTACTAAAAGAAATTAATCCTTTTTTAGAAAATATTTTAAGTCATGAAAATATTATTCAGGCAGTAGGAAGTGAAATTAAGAAATATTTAGAATTTTCTTTTGATCAAGAAGATATTATTACACCGGATCTTATCTTAAAAAAAATGAATAATTCTTTAGAAGATTCTACTTTTAGAGAAAAAATTCAAGAAAGATATAAAGTAGCTATTATCGATGAATTTCAAGATACTGACGCTATACAGTGGGAAATTTTTAGAAAGCTTTTTTTACCTAACAAACTAAAAGCTTTTTATCTAGTAGGAGATCCTAAACAATCAATTTATCGTTTTAGAAAAGCTGATCTATATACGTATTTAAAGGCTACAGAAGAAGAAAATCTTTTTGAAAAATCTTATCTCGACACTAATTATCGATCTTCTAATGATTTGGTTTCTTCTTTAAATATGCTATTTTCGCATGCTTTTGCTTCTAATTGGCTAACTTTACCTAAGTTACAAAAACATATACCTTTTCAACCTGTTAATTCCGGATCTTTGATAAAAGATCCTTTGATAGACGGGAAATCCTCAGTTCATTTTTTTATAGCAGAAGGGAAATCTTTAAAAAAATGGCCATCTAAATATATTGAAGAAGATTTGTTTTTTTCTTTTATAGGTAGAGAAATTTTTATTTTAATCGAAGAGCAAAAAGTTAATATTAATGATATAGCTATTTTAGTAAAAGATAGATACCAGGCTCGCCGAATTGCTACTTTTTTAAAAAAGATAAAAATTCCTTATAATATTCAAAATGATGAGAACTTACTAAATTCTATAGCCTTTATATCTTTGAAAGATCTTTTTGAGGCTATTAATGATCCTGGAGATATTAATAAAACGAAAATAGCTCTTTTAGGTCCATATTTTGAAAAAGATTCATCTTTTATTAAAGATATCAATGCTCCTTTGTCATTTTTTTATTCTCTTCATTTATTTTTTTCAAATAAAGGAATTTTTAGTGGATTAGAACAACTTTTAAAGATTCCTTTTGAAGACAGCTCAATCATGAAGAAAATGATTCTAAAGGATGATTTAACATTGTACAGTGATACAATGCAGATAATAGAATGTTTATTAGAAGAGAAAGTGGATTCTTTAAAAGAAGTTTTAAGTTTCTTTGAAGATATCAAAAAACATTCTCAAGAAAGAGATAATCTTATTAGAAAAACATCTAGTGATATTGAAGGTGTGCAAATAATGACGACCTTTTTAAGTAAGGGGTTAGAATTTGACGTAGTTTTTGCTCTTTCTTTAGGTGAAAGACATTTTAATAAGGTAGATGAAGAAATAGAAGCAGAAAAGTTAAGGCAATTATATGTAGCGTTAACAAGAGCGAAAAGAAGAGTTTATGTTCCTTTTCCTATAGATGAATCGTCTAATAATAAAGACATTTTTTCTCCGATTGAGCTTTTCATCAAACAAGTTGACAAAGGAAACCTTCCTACTGACAAACAGATGTTTATAGATATAATAAGTCCTTTAATAGAAAATAAATACGTAAGTTTTTCTTATCTAAAGAATCCGTTGGATGTATTTTCTTTAGAAGAACCTTCTGTTGCAATTACTATTCCTCCAAAGGTCAAATCAATAAATAAAACAGGTTTTATTTATTCATTTTCTCATTTGGCTAAGCAAAACAATCATAAATTAATAGAAGGAGAACCTAACCTTCCTAAAGGTCCTGAAATCGGAGTTGTTTTACATGCCATTTTTGAAAATATTTTCAAACACAAATCTTGTTTTACAAGAATAGAAGATACTGTTAAAAAGACTATCGCAAATACTCTTTTACAAAGTTATTATGATGAAGTATTAAAGATTGTAAAACGAGTCTTTAATATATCCTTTTTAGATAAATTTTCTTTATCTCAACTAGATTTTGAAAAGACATTTACAGAACAAGAGTTTTTATTTTCTCTTTCTGATGATAAATTTTTAAAAGGTTTTGTAGATTTAACTTTTTTTCATGATAACAAATACTATTTATTAGATTGGAAGTCTAATTATCTAGGGACTCAAGAAGAATGTTATTCTTTCCCTAATATAAAAATGGCAATGGAAGCTCACGATTATTATCTTCAGGCTTCGATTTACTGTGAAGCTTTCAAGAGATATTTAAATTTATTCAATATCTCTTATGATTCATCTTTTGGTGGAGTCTTTTATGTTTTTTTAAGGGGTTTAGAATTTAATAAAGGTATTTATCACTTTTATCCGGACTTATCTTTAGTTAAAAGAGGCTCTCATGGAAAATATTGATTTTTTAAAAACTCTTATAGAAAAAAAGATTCTTTGGGAAGTTGATGTATTTTTTGCAAAGAATTTACTTAAAGATTATGAAAGTACTTTTTCTAATAAGATTTTTTTATCGTATCTTTTTGCTATATCTAGACTGGGACATTTATATTTGGAAGTTGATCAAGAAATATATCCTTCTGTTGAAATATTTGAAGATTTTATTGAAGAAGATATTTCTGAATATATCAAAGAATTGAAAAATCATCTTCTTCAAGGGAAAACAATTCCTGAAGGGTTATATGATGAAGGTGTAGACAATCCTTTATTTAAAGTAGAAAATAAATTTTATCTTCAAAGAAATTATTTTTTTGAAAGCTCTATTATTAAAAATTTAAAAATTTTTGCTAAACAGCTACCTGTACCTATAGTAGATGGTAATCTTTTTTTAAAAAAAGCTAAGCTGCTTTTAGAAGAAAAAATTTTATTAAAAAAGCAATATGAGTCGCTTTTATCATCTTTAACAAACTCTTTGACAGTTATTTCAGGAGGACCTGGCACTGGAAAAACGTATACGGCTAAATACCTTGTAAAAACCTTTGCAGAAAGTTTCTCTCTTTCTGATAGAAAATTTATAGTTACTTTAGCCGCTCCTACAGGTAAAGCTACTACTAATTTATATGAGAAAGTTAATTGTTTTTTTGCAGGTAGTGAAGACATTATCTTGCAAAAAATGACTTTACATAGCCTTTTAAAAATAAGAAAAAATAAAAACACGTCTTTCCAAAAAGATTCTATAAATTCAGATCTTGTTATTGTGGATGAAGCATCTATGATTGACATAAAAATCATGGCCTATCTTTTGGAATCTTTAAATAAAGGTTCTCGATTAGTATTAATAGGCGATTCTGATCAATTGCCTCCTGTTGAGTCGGGAAATATTTTCTTTGATTTATCAAAAAACCTTAATAGTAATAATGTGGTTTCTCTAGATATTTCTAAAAGATATGGAAAATCTATTATAGAACTTGCCGAATCTGTCAAATTAGGTGATGTGGCTAAGTTGTTTTCTCTTTGTTCTAAAAATGAAAATATGAAGATGCTCTTTAATAAAGATGGTTTAGAGGAAATATTTGCTTTCGCTAACAAACATTATAATTTTATAAGTAATCATAAATTTTCTTCTGATGATATTTTAAAACAGTTAAGTTTGGCTAAAATATTATCTTGTAAAAAAGTTGGTTATTTAGGTGTCAATTTTATAAATGAAAAAATATATGAGGAGTTTTCTAAAAGACTACTTATAGGGCAATATTTAGCTATCCCAATCATAATTACTAAAAACAGTTATTCTTTAAATCTTTTCAATGGACAGATAGGAGTCTTGATTACTCAATATAATAATACAAAAAAAGGAAATTCTTTACTTTCTGATATAGCTTATTTTGAAAACGGTATTAGCTATCCTTCTTATATGCTGCCTTCTTTTGATTTAGCCTATTGTTTGTCTGTTCATAAAAGTCAGGGAAGTGAATATGACGATGTGCTTCTCTTAGTTCCTCCTAAAAGTGAAGTTTTAGGAAGAGAAGTTCTTTATACAGCTATAACAAGAGTTAAAAATAGAATTACCATAATAGGACAAAAAGAAGTTATAGCAAATACTATTAACCGTCACATTAAGCGCACTTCTGGTTTTACAAAATTAAAATTGACTGAGTAATAGAATGGCTGTTCCAGTTTCAATTCCAATGAAAGCTGTTGTACTAATGCAATTACATGAGTAAAAAGCGTAACTTGTTAAAGCTAGCATTGTTGCATAAGTAGTTCTTTTAGATAATTCTAATTCTCGATGAGCAAAGTTAAAAACTGCTTTACAGACTTTCCCTGTAATAGGTAAATAAGTAATAGGATTTGTATAATATAGCCAAGTGTGTTCTTTTTTAGGAGGAGTCGGTGTTGGTTTTAAGTGAGGTCTTCTTTTATCTGTAAATAATACATTATATTGAAAAAATACATTAGCTACTTTTTCGTTTAAAGAATGTTGATCTTGATCTAATTGATATAATTTTGCTGGGGTGATAGAGGATTGGTTTTTTATCCATCCCAATGCTTCGAAGCTTTTGACAAGCCTATTTTCAATATTTGAAAGAACTTTATTGAAATCTCCTTTAAATAGACTTTTATTAACTTGAGGTATGTTTTTTAGTTGATCTAAAGTTTGTGAGGCTCTTTCAATGTATTCGGTAGTTGTAATTTGTCCTTGTCTTGAAACAAAATCTAGATTAAAAAATAGCTCATGAAGCTTTTTTACTCTTTCTTCTGATGGTTTTTCTATAGAAGGTTTTAGATCTATGTTTTCATCTCCAAGGCGTCTTATGGCTGATATCATATATTTACTTTTTTTTGTTTAATTTTAAGATTGGTTTTTTGAGAATTCCATATATGAAATAGGTATTCCTATACTTGTTAATAATAATACTGTTGCTAGTGTAATTGTTATTTTTTTTCCTATATATTCATAGGAAATTTCCCTTACAACAGAAAAACATGTAGTTACTATCTTACTAAATTTAGTGGAAGATTTTTTTAGTATTGTCGTAGCTATTTCTGATATTTCAACTGAAGAAGGTGCTCTTAGCGCATAAATGTTTATTCTAGGCATGTCTTGTGGGTTGTTTTCAAATAGTCCAGCTTCGATGCATTGTTGTTCGATTTTTTTTATCAATTGATTTAGTGAATCTAATGAATTTTTATAGATCTTATTTAAATTATTAAGATTATTATTTTTAGAAAAAACTATTACTTGAGCCACTTCTTTTTCATCTCGGGGTATTTCTGTTGAAATTTGGTCTTTTAGTGTAAGATATTTTTCCTGTGCAGTATTAGCTTGAATTATTACTTCTTGAATTCTTTGAAAACGATCTCTTAATGCGGATTCTGTTTTAGGTGGAGGTAAAGCTGCTAAAAAAGTAGCTTCTTGTATACAAGAAGAAGCTTTACTAAGAAATTCATTAGCTTTGTCCATATAAGCATGAACCGTTCCTAAAGGATCCGTAGACATTTTGCAATAACCTGTTAATTATTAATTTAATGCAATTAGTATACATTAAATGGTAAATATAATGAATATAGAAAGATTAATTTAAAAAGCCGTTAATTCTAACGGCTTTAATTAAATTTTATATAAAAAGGGGGCTATATTAGATAGATGAATATTTTGATTTTAGACGAGCTACTTTGCTTTTGTTGATAATTCTTTTTTTAGAACCTTTGTCTAGAAGGCTAAAAACAAGATTTAAATTTTTTTTATATTCATCTTTATCATTAATAGATTTATTTAAAGTTTTAGTGGCTGTTTTAACTTTTGATAAAAAAGCCTTATTTGAAAGACGCTTTTTTTCACTTTGAATGATTCTTTTAACAGCTGTTGGTTTTTTTTGTTTTTTTTCTTCGGCCATTTTTTCCCTTTTTTGTTTTATCTAGTTGAATTAATGAAAAAACACTATACTTAATTAAGATTAATTCGTCAAAGCTTACTATTTTTCAGACAAAGAAATGAAAAAATTTTTTTTAATACCAACCGTTATAGCTATCGCTTCTTTTTATCTAATATACCTGATGGGTTATATTTTGTTTAATTACTTTTCTTTAAATAGTCATGTAGTAGCTGATATAAAGAAATGGGAAATACAAAAGTATAAAAACGACAAATACCAAGTTCAAGCAAGTTATGAATTTTTAACAGAAAGTATCCCTTATAACAAAATTTATCAGTTTAAAAAAAAATATCTTAATTATTATGCCGCTTTAGATGATGTGAAAAAGATGGCTAATAAGCCACATTGGACAGTCTGGTATTCAAAAGAGTTCAATAAATTTTCTTTAGAAAAAAGTTTTCCTTTCAATTCTTTGATAAGAATAATTTTAGCTTTATTTGTTTTAGTGTATTTTTTAATTTTCAAGAGGATATTTTTTAAATCTTTTCAATGAAATATAATTGTTTTTCTTAGTAGATTTATATTTATATGTTGAATATAATATTGACAGAAAGGCTATGTTTACTTCAATATGAGGTGGGAATTTTTTTATATCATCGATATATGTTAACAATAAACTTAATTAAGTCTGAAAAATAAAACACATAACTTTCTTTTAGGAGATCATGACAGAAAATAGTTCATTTAATAGTTTTTCAAATCCGCAACATCAACAGAAAATCGAAGAGCTTGTTACTATTTCTAAAGAACAAGGGTATATTACTTATGAAGAGATAAATGACATATTACCTATGTCATTCGATTCGCCTGACCTGATTGATCAAGTATTGATATTTTTAGGTGGATTAGATGTTCAAATCTTAAATCAAGTAGAAGTCGAAAGGCAAAAAGAGAGGAAAAAGGAAGCTAAAGAGTTAGAGGGGCTACCTAAAAGATCAGAAGGAGCTTCTGACGATCCTGTTAGAATGTACTTAAAAGAAATGGGTTCAGTGCCTCTTCTTTCCAGAGAAGAAGAAGTGGAAATATCCAAGAGAATTGAAAAAGCGCAAATTCAAGTTGAAAAAATTATAATGAGATTTCGCTTTTCTGTAAGGGAAGCTATTTCGATTGCAAATTACCTTTTAACTGGTAAAGAAAGATTTGATAAAATTGTTGCAGAAAAAGAAGTTAAAGATAAACAGCTGTACTTGAACCTTCTAAATAAATTATGTTCTTTGATTCAAGAAGAAGATTTATTATTAGAGGTTCTGTTAGAGCAGCTAAGAAATCCTGATGTAAAAAAAACAGATAAAATAAAAGCTTTAGAAGATATAGAAAAGAGTAGGATTCGTTCACAAGCTTATTTAAGAAGATTTTATTTCAAGCACAATATCATAGAAGATTTTGGAGAAGTTATTCTTGCTGCATACGAAAGATTTTTACTTCTTGAAAAAGAAGTAAAAGAGTTAACTCCTCGTGCTGAAAAAAATAAATTTGCTGCCGCAAAATTAGCTGCTGCGAAAAGAAAATTATATAAAAGAGAGCTTGCTGCAGGTCGGAATCTTGAAGAATTTAAGAAAGATGTAAGAATGCTTCAAAGATGGCTTGATAAAAGCCAAGAAGCTAAAAGAGAAATGGTGGAATCAAACTTGCGGCTTGTTATTTCTATAGCTAAAAAATACACTAACAGAGGTCTTTCTTTCCTAGATCTTATTCAAGAAGGAAATATGGGTCTTATGAAAGCTGTAGAAAAATTCGAATATAGAAGGGGTTATAAGTTTTCTACCTATGCTACTTGGTGGATTAGACAAGCTGTTACTAGAGCTATAGCGGATCAAGCTAGGACAATTAGGATTCCTGTTCATATGATAGAAACCATCAACAAGGTTCTTAGGGGAGCCAAGAAGCTAATGATGGAAACTGGAAGAGAACCAACACCTGAAGAGCTCGCAAAAGAACTAGGACTTACTCCTGAAAGAGTAAGGGAGATTTATAAAATAGCTCAGCATCCTATATCTCTTCAAGCTGAAGTAGGTGATGGTGGAGAAAGTCAATTCGGAGATTTCTTAGAAGATACAGCTATAGAATCACCGGCTGAAGCTACTGGATATTCTATATTAAAAGATAAAATGAATGATGTTTTATCTACTTTGACAGACAGAGAAAGAACTGTGTTAATTGAAAGGTTTGGTCTTTTAGATGGTAAACCTAAGACATTAGAGGAAGTCGGAGTAAGATTTAAGGTGACAAGAGAACGTGTTCGTCAAATTGAGGCTAAAGCTCTAAGAAAAATGAGACATCCTACAAGAGCTAAACAGTTGCAAGCCTTTCTTGATCTTTTAGAAAAAGAATAATTTTTCTAAATTCTAAATGTAAAACTGCTTTACATTTGTAATGCTGGCTTATTTCATCTAGACTTATTAAAATATTTGATTTCAATTTGTTTTCAAAGCATATTAAGAAATCGAGATTTTGGGAGTAAGTATGAATAAGGTAAGTTATTTTTCTTTTGCTATATTATTTATTTTTATTATTTTTATCATGAGTATTTCTAAAACTCATATTGAAAACATGAGATCTTATGCTATTGATCTGGTTTTACCAAACAAAAGATTTTCTGATTTTTCAAAGATAGATACTACTAATTCTCAATTAGCTTTAGAAAATCAACTTTTACATTCTCAAATAGAAGGGGTTTATGAATGGCTTTCTTTTGAAGAAAGAATAGATGAACAAGTTCAAAAATTTAAATCTTTAAACTTTTCTTCTCAAGGAGATATTTATTTAAATGATTTCTTTAGAAGAAGATCTGAAGAGCTCAAAAATGTTTTAGAAGAACAATTACAATCTCTTCCTGCTAAGATAATATTTCGGGAACCTGCTTCTTGGAGTAGTAGTGTTTGGATAAATGTTGGAGATAATGTTAATGAATCTTTAGAAAAACAAATTATTGCAAAAAATAGTCCTGTTGTTGTGGGAGACTGTTTGGTTGGTATAGTAGAATATGTTGGTAAATATAAGTCTCGAGTTAGGCTAATTACTGATTCAGGGTTAGTTCCTTCTGTAAGAGTTTTAAGAGGCCAAACCCAAAATGATTTTCTTTCTAAAAAAGTTAAAACGCTTTTACTTGCTTTGCAAGATAGGGAAGATATTTTTAGTGAAGATGATAAGTTAGACTATTATACCCAGGCTTTACAACATCTCCTTAGTAAAATACAAATAAATGATGAAGATCTTTATTTAGCAAAAGGTGAATTACATGGTTGCAGTTATCCTCTTTGGAGAAGTAAGAATCAGCTATTAGAAGGAATCGGGTTTAATTATGATTTTGCTGATGAGGAAGGTCCTTCTAGGGATTTAAGAACTGGAGTTCCTGTAGAAAATAGATTATCTACAGGAAAAGCTGTGCCTTTAATAAGCAATGGAGATCTTTTGGTTACTACTGGAATGGATGGTGTTTTTCCTTCTGGTTTGCAAGTAGCTACCGTATGTGAAGTTTCTCCTTTAGAAAATGGAGATTACTATTACACGATAAAAGCCAGACCTACTATTGAAAATTTAGATGAACTATCTTTAGTCTTTGTAATGCCACCTTTGAATTAAGATCTTATACTTTCAATAGCACTTCTTATTTCATTTTCATTAACTTTTTTGTCAAAAGCGTATTCAAAGATTTCTTTTTGTTTTGCTTTTAATTCTTCAGGCCAGTTGTTCAAGTATTGGTTCATTTGGTAAAAAAGATCTTGCTTGGCATCTAAGCTTATGCCGCAACGATGTAAAAAACGGCTTGGATGAGAGATATCTCTATTTTTTACATCTACAAAAAACATAGGTTTTTGGAAAAATAAAAAGTCATATCCTATAGAAGAGAAATCTCCTAAATATGCATCCGCTTTTTCTAGAAGAGGGAATATTGGCAAGAAATCTTCTACAAAAAGAAGATTTTCTTTGTTAGATTCATATAATTGATAAAATTGACCAGGTTTTTTAATTTCTAATAAAGGATGAGGTTTTATTAAAAGGTTAAAGTTTGGAGGTAATTTATCAATAAGAGAAGTTGTTATATCAAAAAAAGATGTCGATTCTTCTATATCATACCAAGTAGGAGCATATAGGATTGTCTTGTTATTAGGATTCAATTTATTGAAAATTTCATTTCTTAGCTTATCGTAAAAAGTTTTATATTTGAGATAAAAATTAAGTCTATAATTGCCTGTAATGAATTTTCTTTTAACGTGTTTTAATATGTTATGAGTTTTAAAAAGGTTTACCATATGTTCTCCGTAACAGAGAACGGTATCTTGCATAGCAAAATATTTAATTAAGCTATTTTTTATATGTCCTTTATCAGAATTTCCATGAGGGCAAAAGACTAAACTTGTTTTTTTTGAGCCTAGTTCATTTATTGCATTAATATAATTTGCTTCCCAAAACTTACATTGGAATAAAATATCAAATTGATTTAGAAATTCAATATTTAATTCTTTATTTTCCTTAAAAATAATTTGTATTTGAGGATAGTATTGTTTGGCGAGGACATAATCTTGCTCTTCAGATATATAAAGAGGCATATTCAGTAGTTCACAAAGAGGAGCTATATGATCTAATAAATGAGGGTCATGTTCGAAGTAAATAGCAGCTTTTTTCATAAATAATTTAAGGCAATATTTGTTTTTTTAGATTGTATATGGTTATATTTTTTTCAAATACATAATTGTATAAGTTTTTTCTGACACTCTTAAATAACTTATTATCATGTTGTAGATTTGATTTTATGATGTCATAAATTTTAGTAATGTCGTCTTTAGATAATGTAATGCCAGATTGAAAAAGGAAAATACTAGGATCTTTCTCATCTTGATCTGATATATTGATAAAAAACATAGGCCTGTTAAATTTCAAAAAGTCATATCCTATAGAGGATTTGTCTCCAATATAAATATCTGAAATATTCAAAAGAGGGTAAATAGAAGGAAAATCAGAAAGTAATATAATATTAGGGTTTTTTTCGCATTTTCCTATTAGTTCATAAAGTTTATAGTCAAGTTTCAAAGAGGTGTTAGGATGTAATTTAATTATTAAATTGTAATCGGAAGGAAGTTTTTTAATTAAAGTGTCTTGAAGAAGATCAAATGATGATGAGTTTTCATAATCATTCCAAGTCGGAGCATATAGAATTGTTTTATTATTAGGATTAAGATGGGAATAAATTTTTTCTCGAAGAAGCTTTTGGTAAAATTTTTTATTTTTTTGAAAGTAGATATATCTATAATTTCCTACTGTCTTTTTTTTATTGATTTTCTTTAGAACATTTTTTTTTGTTAGAAAATCTGTCATCTTTTTTCCGTATAAAAGAACTGTTTGTTCTGAACAAAGAGCTTCCATATGATAGCTATGCCAACCTTTGTCAGAATTGCCATGAGGACACCAAATAGTGTCGATTTTTTTATTTAAAGAACTTAAAGGAATAAAGAACTGGTCTTCAAAAAAAGGTCTTGTTGTACAATAAATGATTAAATTGTAATTTTCTATTACATGAAAATTAAAATTCTTAAACCCTTTATTAATTATTTTGATATTCGGATAGAAATTTTTTGCTAAATTAGCTATATTTTGATCACTAATTAAAAGAGGGATTTCTAACAAAGAACATAAAGGAGCTAGATGATCTAAATAATGTTCTTTGTTACCATATATAAGTCCGGCGGCGTTTCTTTTCATAAGAAAGGATTTTATCAATTAGATTAATTTTAGGGCAAGTTATGAGAATTTTACATACAGAATCTTCTTTCGGATGGGGCGGACAGGAAATAAGAATTTTTAAAGAAAGCCTAGGCTTAAGAAAAAATGGTCATGAAGTTATTTTTGCTATTATTAAGAATGGTAAGTTGGTTGATAAATTAAAAAAAGAAGGTTTTATTGTTTATGAGATTGATTTTCGTAAAAGTAACTTTTTTTTAGCTCTTTACCAATTAATAAGAATTATCAAACGTCATAATATCGATATTATAAATACACATTCTTCTAATGATTCTTGGATAGGAGGAATAGCGGGCCGGTTAACTAAAATAAAAATTATTAGAACTAGACATTTATCCACCCCTGTTAAGGGAAAAATCAACGCTAAGTTACTGTATGGTTTGTTATGTGATTTTGTTGTGACTACTTGTTCTTCTATTATACCTAAAATTAGTAATCAATCGGGTAAACCATTATCTCGATTTTTATGTATAGCATCAGGAGTTGATGTTTCAAAAGTCTCATATGAAAAAGAAAAAGCTTTAGCTTTTAGAGAAAAATATAATGTAAAACCAGATGATATTCTTATAGGAACAGCTTGTTTTATGCGATCATGGAAAGGAATAGATGACTTTTTAAAAGCAGCAGATCTTCTTAGAGAAGAAAATAATGTAAAATGGGTAATTATAGGTGGTGGTCATGAAAAAGAGTATAGAGAAAAAGCTTCTTTATTAAAGCTTCCTAATTTGGTTTTTACAGGACATTTAAATTATCCTTATGAAGCTATAGGAGCTTTAGATATTTTCGCTTTACTTAGTACTGCACACGAAGGTATTTCTCAAGCCAGTCTTCAAGCTGCTTATTTTAAAAAGCCTTTGATAACAACCAAAACAGGGGGACTTCCTGAAGTTTGTGTTGATGGTAAAACTGGTATTAATGTTACAAATTTTTCTCCAAATGAAGTTGTTCAAGCTGTTTTAAAATTAAAAAATTCACGCAAACTTAGAGATCAATATGGAGAAGAAGGGAAAAAACTTGTTTTAAAAAATTTTACGTTTGAAAAAACTATTATTGAAACAGAAAAAGTATATCTTTGCTTAGAAAACTAAAAAATATATACATTCTTTAAAAAATAGGATTTGTTTATGAAAAATAAAAAAGAAGAAGAGTTACATAGAAATCTGTCTAAATGGGCAAATTATTTTATTAAGAGAAAAAATTTATTTAGTTGGGGATTCATAGGCCTGTGTGGCGTTGGACTTTTGCTAGTGCGCTTTGAAAAGTTTTTTGTTAAAGACAAACTTCAACATTACTGGGAAGTGAATAGTCTTTTTGATAAATGGAAAACTTCTTTAGATGACAAGGATTATGCTTTGATGCTCAGCAAAATGAATAAAAAAGATTTTCTTATTCTAGGAGATCAAGAGAGTATTTCTCAAATTTTGTTAAATAATAACCGATATGAAGATAGTTATGCTTTTGGAAAAGAATCTATTTTAAGGTCAGAGAAAGAGAATCCTTTAAATTCAATGTTCTCTAATGTCTCTTTTTTGATAGAAAAACAAGATTATATTAAAGCTTTGGAAAATTCTTTAGAGTTAAATGATTATATATTATCAATTTTAGATCTGAAAGACTCTCAGATTTATTTTTATAATTTGTTAAGAATAGCCCTTTTGCATAAGAACCTAAATAATCATTTTGAAGAAAAGCAGGTTATTGAAAGTCTTTTAAGTCAAAAAAAGCATTTAGATAAAGACTTTATTAGCTATCTGGATGTCAGATCAAAATCTTTGAAATGATTTTTTATAAGTGATTAATTATAAACCATTTATTTATGATTTAGACTGAAAAAATAAAAAGCCTTTTTCTTTATAAAGAAAAAGGCCGAGGAATTTATTTTCTATAAATGTTCTTCTTCTTCTTCAGAAGAATGCTCTGGTGATTTTTCCTCTCCTTTATGCGCTTCAGGAGAAGTTTTTATTAAATAATGAAAAGCAGTTCCTGCTAGCAATCCTAGTTCTGCAAATAATACTAAAGGTAAAAATATAGCTAATATAATGCGAACGCTACCTATTATTATTTGTGTTGTTTTTTCTTGTTTAAAGGCGAATTTGAAGATCGATCTTTGAAAAGCTTCAATTTTTTCTGGTAGGGCTATAGATATAATAGCGCCTATGCCTGCAAATAAAATGCTCCATGATGCTGAAGTAAAAAAGTTAAACATACTAGATATAGTTGCTATAATAATAGCTAGTATTAATAAAACTTCTGTTAGGTGTTTTCGTGCGAAATTCTCAATTTCTTGAACAGAAACTCCTTCTTTAATCTTTTCCGACATACCCTTTTTTGTCATAAATTCCTCTCTTTTGTCTTTTGGGACGATAAAATTTTTTTAGGCAAAAATAAAATGCCTTAATTTCTTTAATAACACTCTTATTAATTATTAAAATATTTATTCTATTTTTTTGCAATAGTTCTAAGAATTGTCTTTTTTGTTGGAATCTTTTAAAATAAAGCGCCTTTTTTAAAAAAACAAATGAATAAAATGTTTTTATTAGCAAAATTTTTTACGCAATTAAAAATTGCAACGGTTATAGGATTAATAATTATTGTCTTTGAAAGTGTATTTTATTTTTATTTAGACGGAGATAAACGCTTTAAAGCAAACGGCTTAAGCGTGGTGGGCTTGTCTGATATTAATATTGCAAGTAAACCTTTAGATAACATTATTGGCAAAGGAATAACTTTAATAGATAAGAATATTCAAGTATCTTTTATAGATTTTAAAGACCAGCTTGATGTTTATTTTTATGAAAAAAGACCTACATTCAAAGAAGAAATACGCAATTTAAAAATTAAACTTAGGGAATCTAAGCAAGAAAAAGTAGTTAAATTTAAAGAACCTGTTTATTTAGAAGTAATAAATGATGCTCTTTCGTTCGCTCAAAAAGAAACTAAATTTTTTCTTATTCCTCAAAAAGAACAAAACAATAAAGTTTTTTTCAAACAAATTTTTGATTATGACAGAAATTTCATTTCGTCTCAAACACCTAATAGTAAAGAGTTTGTTGTTGAAGTTTTAGATGATGATTTTTCAGACATGGCAGAGGTGAAGAACTGTTATTATTTTAAACAGTTATCGCAGTCAAGATTTTTAGGAACAGATGAATATTTGCAATTATTTGAAAAAGATAAAAAAGAAAGCAAAAAACATCGTTTGTTTTTGAAAGGAGATGTGGATTATTGTTGTTATATAGATAAAAATGATCTTCTTATTTATAAAGATGGCATTTGGCAGCAAGCTAATAATGATGATAATTTATCTACCTATCCTTTAGCTAGGGTAAGATCTTTAGGGAGCAAGATTTTAGAAATAGAAGGATGGGAAGTTAATAATCAAAACAAATACTGTTTTGTGATTCTTCCTTTAGACGTTTCTCCTATAAAAAAAACAACTGAATCTCTTTTTACTAATATTAAGCAAAGAACTAAGTCGCAAATTACTTGTCGTGTTGATAAAAAATATATGATTTTAAGAGTAGGCGATTGGTTAGTATGTAAGAATAACACTTGGAAAATAATAAAAACCCCTTCGTTAAAAAAAGAAGTTCTAAAAGATTCTAATATTAGTCAGTTTTTTGTTTTTTCTAATATTGAGGAAAGATCAAATCAAAAGTTTTTTAAAGGCTATTTATTTAATTCATTAAGAACTGAAAGTCTTTTAATAGAGCTACCTATAGCAGGTGTCACTAAAGACCATAAAACAAGAATAATAAAAAAAGAACCTATAAAGAGATTATAGTATGATACGTATATTACTTATAATATTAAGCATTAACATAGTTTTGTTGGGTGAAGATAATTTTGAAGATAAGATAAAGCATGTGAATAAAGAATTATCTGAGCTTAAAGTAGATCTTAGCAAAAAATATAATGAAGCCGCTGTGTTATTTGCTCAAAAAAAAGATTCTGCAGATTATTCAGACATACTCTCTAATATTAATGAAATAAAGTTTAAGATACTTAATCTTCAAGAACAGTGTAAAAGTGATTTTTTACAGGAATCAGAAGAGTCTGAAGAAGGTTATGCTTTTTGGGATCAAGGAGAGACTACCCTATCTCAGCTAGTTATGGAATATGGGGCTTCTGATTATTTATATATTATTCCGCATGAGCTCTCTTCTTTAAAGATCAACGTATTTTCTAGCATTCCTATTCCTCATCAATTATGGGGAGATCTACTAGAATCTATTTTATCTCATAATGGTATTGGAGTTAAAAAATCAGGTCCTTATTTAAGACAATTATATATTTTCAAGCACGATCCTACAGCTATAGAAAGCATCGCTAGTAGTGAAGAAGATTTAAAATTAATTAAAGATAATAGTCGTGTTTTCTATGTATTTGAACCTCCTGTTGAAAGTGTCAAAGGGATTCAGAGCTTCTTTGAAAGATTTTCTGATCCCAAACAGATATCGATTCAAGTAGTAGGAAGTAAAATTATCTTAGTAGCTCCTAAAGAATGTATAACAAAATTATTGAATTTATATAAAGCAGCGTGGGGACAAGAACAAAATAAGATTATAAAAGTTATTAATCTTGTAAAAATTAAATCTCAAGAAGCCGAACAAATTTTAAAGGGATTCTTTTTAGAATCTTCTTTAAATAGAAATAGACCAGCTTTTTATCAATCTGGATTAGAAGATCTTTTAGTTTATCAGATGCCTCATGGCAATGCTTTAGCTGTTATTGGTACTGAAAGTCAGGTTCAAAAAGCTAGTAGAATAATAGAAGATCTAGAGAATCAAATAGAAGATGCATCAGAAATGACAGTATTTTGGTATACTTGTAAACATTCAGATCCAGAAGACATAGCTGCTGTTTTAGAAAAAGTTTACTCTTTTTTAGGAACTTCTGAATTAGATGGCAAGTTGAAAGATCTTCAAAATGCATCTAAATCATCCTCTAACTCGTCTGTTACTGCTTCGAAAAATGTTAGAGAAAATAGAGATACATCTTCAGCCTATCATCCTGTCAATCCTGTAAACCCTCCTTTTATACAGCCTGGAGTAATACATAAGGATGCTAATGCTAAGTCGTATGGGAATTTTGTTGTGGATCCTAAAACAGGGTCTGTTCTTATAGTCGCTCGTAAAGAAGAGTTGCCAAAGATTAAATCTCTTTTAAAGAAATTAGACGTACCTAAAAAAATGGTTCAAATTGAAGTGTTATTAGTAGAAAAAAAACTTAGAGACAGAAAGCAAACAGGTATTAACCTATTTAGAATAGGTTCAACAGCATCGGGTAAATCAGAGGCTGGTATTTCTTTTGACACGGATATAAATGCTAAAAACAAAGGTATCTTAGATTTTATCTTTAAAAGACCTAAAGGAGATCTTCCTGCAATCGATCTAACAATGTCTTTATTGATGGCTCAAGAAGATGTAAGTATTAATGCAACACCTTCTGTTATGGCAATTAACCAGACTCCAGCTACTATTGCTATTACAGAAGAGATGTCTATTAACAATGGAGCTATCAAATTAGATACAACAGGTGGTGTTACTGTAGAAAAGTCTTATACTAGAGCTCAGTTCGGAATAACAATTGTAATGACTCCAACTATTCATCTTCCTGATGATGACGATGAGAATTCTAAAGGTTTTATTACACTGCAAACAGATGTTAATTTTGATACAACCAAAGCTTCTGGTGATCAGGATCGTCCTTTAGTAGAGAGAAGAAAAGTAGCTAATGAAGTTAGGGTTGCAGATGGCGAGACTATAATTCTAGGCGGGTTGAAAAGAAGATCGGGTGAAGATATGAGAGAAAAGATGCCATTTTTAGGAGATATTCCTGGAGTAGGTAAGCTTTTTGGAACAACAAAATTATCGGACAGTACTACAGAGATGTTTATTTTTATAACTCCTAGAATAGTTCAAGATCCTATAGGTGATAATAAAGATTTTAGGGAAGAAATACTAAAGAAAAGACCTGGAGATATCCCTGAATTTTTACAGATTCTAGAAGATTCTAGGAAAGAAGAGAAGAAAAAGGTCTTAAAAAACAGTTTAGATTTAATTTTTGACAAGCTTTAAGAATATGGATGATACAAAACTAAAAGATTTAGGCTTATTTATAGCTAAAGATTTAAAAGGATACGCGTTTGTTAAAGAAAAGCGTAGTATTATTCCTTATGCTTTTGCTAAAGATAAAGGTCTTTTACCTTTAGAAGAGAAAGATTCAAAAATTATAGTAGCAACATATAATCCTATAGCTTTAGATGCTATAGAAGAGCTTTATCTTTTCTTAAACAAAGAGATTGATATAGTTTATTCTTCTAAAGAAGTTTTAGAAGAAGCTATAGAGGAATGCTATCATCAAAAATCAGAAGATACCGATAAATTTTTCACTTCTTTAACACACGACAAAGAAAATCAAGCAATAGAAGATGAGGTATACGATCTATTAGAGCAATCGCATCAAAATCCTGTAGTGAGAATGCTTAATTTGATCTTAATAGATGCTATTCAGCAAGGATCTTCAGATGTTCATTTTGAGCCTAAGGAAAAAGGATTAGATGTTAGATATAGAATTGATGGTATTTTAATAAAAAAACATTCTTCTTCTCTTGAATACCGATCTCAATTAATAGCTAGAATTAAAATTATGGCTAAGCTGGATATAGCAGAACAAAGACTTCCTCAAGATGGACGAATTAAACTTAGAATGGGTGGAAGAGAGATAGACTTTAGAGTGAGTACTATTCCTATTGTATATGGAGAGAGGATAGTTTTAAGGATTTTGGATAAGGCTAATATTGTTTTAGGTCTTGATAAAATTGGAATGAATGAAGAAGTGTTAAATAATTTTAGAAAATTAATAACTATTCCTGAAGGGATAGTGTTAGTGACAGGGCCTACTGGTAGCGGGAAAACTACTACATTATATAGCGCCTTATCTGAAATTAATTCAGTAGATAAAAATATTATGACTATTGAAGATCCTGTAGAATACAAGTTATCGAATGTCGCTCAGATAGGAGTAAATCCTAAAATAGATCTTTCTTTTTCTAAAGGTCTTCGACATATTTTAAGGCAAGATCCGGATTCTATAATGATAGGAGAAATTCGTGACGTAGAAACGGCTCAGATTGCTATTCAATCAGCTTTAACAGGTCATTTAGTTCTAAGTACCTTACACACCAACGACGCTCCTTCAGCTATCACTAGACTCTCTGATATGGGGATTGAGCCTTATTTATTAGCTTCTTCTATTATAGGAGTCTTGGCTCAACGTCTTGTTAGAAAAATTTGTCCTCACTGTAAAAGAGCATATATTCCTTCGACAGAAGAATTGAAACAACTTGGAATGGATAAAAAGATTTTAGACAGCTCTAAATTATATAAGGGACAGGGATGTAATTTTTGTTTTGGAACGGGATATAAAGGGCGTATTGGAATCTATGAGTTAATGATTGTTAATTCTCAAATAAGAAAACAGATAATAGGTTCTCTTGATGTAGACGCTATTCGTAAAATCGCTTTGAAATATAAAATGAAAGAGCTTTTTTGTAATGGAAGAGAACTTGTTATTAATGGAGTTACAACTAGCTCTGAACTTTTAAGAGTAACAAGTATTTCTGAGGAATTAAGTTTAGAGTAAAATTATGCCTATTTTTAAATACAAAGCTTTTTCACAAAAAGGAAAACAGATATCGGGTATAGTAAATGCTGAAGATTTAGAAGATGCAAAGAATAAATTAAGTAAGCAAGAATTAGTTATTATTGCACTTAAGTCTTTTATAGAAGGTGAGTCTAAGATTCACTTTTCAAAAAAAGAGCTGTATACTTTTACATTAGAACTTGCAAAGTTAATTAAGGCTGGCCTTCCTCTTTATGAGTCTTTACTAGCTTTAGAAGAAAAATATCAAAACAGTAAACTTCATAGTATTATTCTGGACATGTCTGACAAGATTGGAAACGGAAGTTGCTTATCAAAGGCTTTATCTTTTCATAAAAAGAGTTTCGATTTGTTATATTGTTCTATGATTGCTAATGCAGAAAACACAGGATCTTTAGTAGATACTCTAGAAGATATTGCTAGAATTTTACAAAGAGGCATGCAACTAAAAAAAAGATTTTTAAACGCAATATTGTATCCGATGATTTTAGGAATATTTTGTTTTATTGTTTTATTTGGATTAATGTTTTTTGTAGTACCTTCTTTATTTGAACTTTTTGAAGGTAGAAGTCTTCATCCTTTCACCTCTTTTATACTAACGATAAGTAAATTTGCTAATTCATATAAGCTATTATTAGGATTAATATTTATTGTTATCGTTGCTTTAGGTGTCTTTTGTGCTTCGTTTACAAGAGGTAGAAAAAAGTTTTATAATTTATTAATTAAAGTTCCTTTTATAAAAAATCTTTTTATCAAATCCTCAATAATTTATTTTTGTAGGGCTTTTTCAACTCTTTTAGTTAGTGGGGTTTCATATGTTGAGGCTTTATCTTTATCTAGAAAAGTTATAAATCATTTTATTTTAGAAAAAGAAATAAAAATGGCAGAAGAAAAAGTTATTGAAGGAGAAAGACTTAGTAAAATTTTTAAGAACAGCAAAATTATACCTTCTTTAGTTTCTAGGATGTTGTCTGTTGCAGAAGAGAGTGGAGACGAGGCTTCTATGTTAGAGCATATTGCTGATATATATGAATCTGATCTTGATAAAGCATTTGCTTATCTTACCACTTTTTTACAGCCTATCCTTCTAATAATATTGGGAGGTGTTATTGGGTTTGTAATATTATCTATATTACTGCCTTTAACTGATGTAAATTCTTTTATTACAAATTAATGTGAGGGGAAATATGAAAAAAAGAGCAATAACATTACTTGAAATAATGATTGTCATTGCCTTAATAGGGATTATTGTTAGTGTTTTAGGTTACAATATGAGAGGCACTCTTTCTGAGGGTAAGGCTTTTAAAAGTGAACAAGCTCAAAGACAGATTAAAGAAATTTTGTTACTTGAACTAGCAAAAGATGATAATTTAACTGCTGAGCAAATAGCTGAGAATCCAGAGAGATATCTTTCGAATTCAGGTCTTATAAAAGAACCAAAAAAATACATGAAAGATGGTTGGGGAAAAAGATTTGATGTTAAAGTAGCTAAAGATGGGAATGACTTTATTATTAATTCTAAAAGTTTAACTAGCTATCGAAATAGTAAGAAAAAACAACTAGAACAAGATGAAGAAGAAGAACTTTAGATCTTTTTCTTTAATAGAGCTATCTATTGTATTAATGATACTCTCTGTTTGTTTTTCATTTATTGGTATTTCTGTAAAGAATGCCATTGATAAATATCAATATGAAACATCTGTTCAGAGAATGAAAGATAAGTTTTATTTTTGTAGAAATATGGCTAATGTTCATCAGTCTGATATTTTTTTAAATCTTAAAAAAAGTAAAAAAGGTTTAATTTTATCAATTAGTACAGATGAAGAAAACGGTCTTTTTAGGGGAGTTAAAGAACAGGATGAAATTCTTAAGAACATTGATTTTCATATAGATAATAATAATGTAAATAGTCAAATCTTGATGTTTTCATCTACTGGTAATGTTTTTCCTCAAATAAAACTACAATTGTTTAGCAAAAAAGGTCAAAAAAATGATATTTTTGATCTTAGTAGTTTTTCTAAGATGAAAACAAATGTTAACCTTAGTCGAAAAGAGGCTATTTTGGATAAAGAAAAAAAATAAGAGAGCGTTATGAAAAAGTTATTATTATTATTGTTTGTTATAGCTATTGGTGTTAAAGCTTTTCCTATAATGCCTGAGCTTACTCAGAGACAACCAAATTGGCGAAGTGATATTGTCAAAAGTTATGCTAATGGAAATGTAGCTGTCGTTACCTTTTACAAGCCATCAGAAGGTGATGAAGAAATACCTGTAAAGCAAGTTTCTTTTTTTGACAGTGGTCAAATAAAACAAGAGGTGGATTTAGTTGTAGTTAGCGAGGATTCTCTTGGTTTTAAAGTTTTTGATTCAGTAGTGGTTCCATCTGGTGCTTGTATTGATTATAATGAAGATGGATCTATCGATAAGGTGTCAACATATAAAGAAGGTCTTTTAGACGGAGAGACACAAACTTTCTATAAAAGTGGCAAGCTTAAAAAAAGGACCTTTTTTGGAGAGGGTGTACCTCATGGTTTAATTGAAGTTTTTTACGAATCTGGAGAAAAGCAAGAAGAAGGTAAATATGAAAATGGTAAGCTCATTGATAATTACATTTCTTATTATCAAAATGGTAAAAAGCAAAGTCAAAGTTATTATAAAGACGGACAATTAGAAGGTAAATTTGTAGAGTGGTTTGAAAAAGGTGGGATTAAATTAGAAAAAACGTTTTCTAATGGGCAATTAAATGGTAGTAGTAAAAATCCGGCATTAATAAATTATGATGATAGTGGAAAAATAATTGAGACTCTCAATTTTATTCAAGGCAAGCCAGTAGGATCTCATGTTAAATATCATGCTAACGGTAAAGAAAGTTATAGAGTTGTATATGTTGATGGTAAAAAAAATAACATTGAACAGTTTTTTAATGAAGATGGATCTTTATTAGGAGAAGGAAATTATAAAAATGGGATTCCTTATGGAAAACATTGGAAGAATCATTCTAATGGACAGTGTTTTTACGCCGTGGAATACGATGATCGAGGTGAGCTGTTATCCTCGATAGAAGAATATAATAATCAAGGACAGATAGTAAAAAGATTTTCTGAAAAGGAAACTAAACTGCAAGGTGAATATAAACAATGGTTTGATAACGGCAATTTAAAAGTCTCTTATTTTTATAAAGATGGAGATTTGCAAGGTTTGCAGGAAGAATATTTTGCATCTGGACAAATGAAGATTAGAGCTAATTTTAAAGATGGCAAGAAAAATGGTTTGTATGAGCAGTGGTATTCTGATGGTCAGTTAGCAAAGAAAATATTCTTCGTTAATGATGAAAGAGATCAAGAGGGTAAAGAGTGGTTTAAAAATAAAAACATTCAAAGAGAAACTTTCTTTGTAAATAGCAAACCTCATGGATTTCAAAAAGAGTGGTATAATAATGGCCAATTAAAATTAGTAGTGGAATTTAAAGAAGGTCAAAAAAATGGTCAGCATAAAGAGTATAATAGAGATGGTGATCTGATTTTATTTGCTAATTATCTTAATGACAAGATTCACGGAGAACTTATTACTCATTACAAGAAAGATCAAGTAAAAGAGATTCTAAGTTACAATAATGGAATTAGAGAAGGCGAACATAAGTTATTTTATGAGAATGGACAAATCAAAAAACGTGTAGTATTTAAAGATGATAAATTAAATGGTGGGGCTACTTCTTATTTTGAAGACGGATCTGTTCAACTTGTGCAAATGTTTAAAAACGGAACTCCTGTTGATGAACATAAAGAATATTTTCCTTTGAATCTTACCAATGGTGAATCGAAACTAGCTAGAATATTCACTTATGATAATGAAGGAAAGTTGCATGGACCTCAAAAAACCTTTTATCCAAATGGAATAACAGAGTCTGTTATTACATACGATCATGGTAAATTACATGGAATGAAAGCTATTTGGAGTGAAGCTGGCATCTTGATGGAAGAAGCTAATTATTTAAAGGATAAAATGGAAGGAAGGCACTTTCAAAAATTAAACGATGGTAAAGAAGTCGTTTTCCATTATCACAATAACAAAAAAGAAGGACCTCACTTTATCTTTTTTCCTGAAGCAAAAGATAAAAAAGTTAAAGCATTGGAAGCTAACTTTGTAAATGATTTAGTTGAAGGTTCTGTTTGTGAATATAATCCTGAAGGAAATAAAATAGCTCTTTCTAATTATGAAAAAGGTGGAAAAGAAGGCGTTACTTACATTTATGGACCTAAAGAAGAAGTTATAATGACAATGACGTTTAAAAATGATATGAAAAATGGTTATGCCGTTCAGTATTTTTCAGAAGGAAAAGAGATGAAGAAAACTTTTTATGTGAATGATAAAAAGTTTGGAGAAGAGAAAACATTTTTTAAAGATTCAAGTTTGGCTGCTATTAATTTTTATGATGAAGAAGGTCATTTGAATGGTCTTTCAAAACATTGGAATGAACAAGGGCAATTAGTATTTGAAGCTGAATATGTACATGGGAAAAGACATGGTAAGTTCAATAAATATGATAATGATGGCAACCTAGTTTTAGAGCAATCTTTTAAAGATGATAAACTTCATGGTATAAAGAAAAAGTATACTGAAAATAATGAAGTTATAGTATCAGAATATAAAGAAGGTAAGAAGGTTTCTTAAATTTTCTGATATTCGTAAAGAGAAGTTGAGCTTATTTTTCTATTAGAAAGAAGCTTTAACTTTTTAAATATTGGAATTTGTTCTTTTTGTAAAAAGGGTTTTTCAAAAAAGATTAACCCTTTTTCTTTTATGATATCCTTTTCAAGTATAATATTTATTATTTCTTCGATAAAGTCAGGATATTTTTCATATAATACATAGGGAGGATCGATGAAGATAATGTCATATTGATAATCGCTATTAATTTTCTTTAAAGCATCTAATACATTACTTTGAATAACTTTTGTTTTATCTTTTACTTCAAGCAATTTTATGTTTTCTCTAATGCAGCTAATGGCTTGTTTATTTTTTTCTATAAAACAAACAAAACTAGCTCCTCTACTTATAGCTTCTAATCCTATAGCACCGCTTCCTGCAAAAAGATCTAAAAAAAAAGCTTCGTTAATATGATTTTGGCAAATATTAAAAAGAGATTCTCTTAATTTATTAGAAGAGGGTCTTGTTGTTTTAGGAGGTGAGTTTAATCTTTTATTTTTAAACTGTCCTCCAACAATTCTTATGCTCATTTTACTGCAGTTTTTATATTAATGGGGTCTAATAGATTTTTTACGTCTTTTAAATGTTTAGGATTTTTATCTGATAAATAATTTTCGTAGTATTTATATGATTGATATAAAGCCCATTCTTTTTTTAGCTCTTCTATTTTCCGACCGTTACCGAAGTTTATTTCTTTTTTTATATTGAACCAGTTTTTTCCGTTTGTTCCTTGGATTAATAGAGTAAAATCTTCTAATTTAGATATTGTTCCTAAAACAACAAAAGGCTCATCTAAATAAATATGAGGAAGTTGATTTGAGAATTGATAAATATTAATTTTAGTATCTTGCGATTTGACATAAGGAGTTACTTTAACATTTTTCATGATAGGATTTCGAATAGTTTTAATAAGTTTTATTAGCTGTCTTTTTATTCCTCCGTCGGTAGAAGAGCAAACGATTTTCCCTTGATTCAGAGTGCAGAAAAGGTCTAATAAAGGCAAATTATTGTCTTCTGTTTTTCCAACAATAAATAATGAAAGCTTGCCATTGTTTGCATTAGTCCATTTTTCTACTAAAGAAAAATTATTAGCTTTTTCTAATCCTTCTCCATTTGTTAATAATATAACAGAGTTGATCTCATCGTTTTTATTATTTGTTGATAAAACTTTACTTAGGGGAGTGGTATAATTAGTTGTAGAAAAAATAGTTGCTATATCTTGAGCATATAAGAAGTCTTTAGCTACTCTTATATTATCTTTACTTACCTGAATAGGATTACTAGCTAAACATTCCAACTTATTATCAAAAGCATAAATGTTAAAATTATTATTTTTTCTAAGATAGTTTAAGCTATTGGCTATAGCTTGTCTTGTAGCTGTTATTCTGCTATGTAAAACAGCGTTCGATCTATCTAATAAAAAGATGAAATTTTGTTTCATAATAGGAAAGTCATTATCTTTTACAGGAAAGATTGTTATAGCAAAGACATATCCTTGATCATCTTCTTGAGGATAAAACGAAATATCTGTTTCGAAATCTTGGTTACAAGAGAAGGTATTTAATTGTCTTAAAGAGGGCAGTGTTAAATTATTATAAGAAGGTTCTTTTTTTATAGAGATATTTTCTTTTGTTACTAAAAATTTTGTATTTTTAGCTTTTTGCAAAGCTTCTAATGCTTGTTTATTATCATAAGAAGTAATTAGATCGTTTTTTTGAAAACAAACAGTGTGTTTTAACTTTTCGATTTCGAAAAGAGCTTCTTTGAAAGGGTATTCATTTATTTGTGCTTGTTCTATGGGTATTTGAGTCTCTTTTTTTATATCGGGTTTAAGTAAGTTTGTTTGTTTTAATATAGTAACTAATTCAATTGAATTGTCTATTGTTTCAATGTCGATTTTTTCATGAACAAGATTATTTTCTTCAAGAGCATCGATATTTTTTTGCATATCAGGAAAGTGTTGCATATGATTTTCAGAATCAAATTGAGAGATATCTATTTCTGATATTTGTTTTTTTGCAAAATTATAATAAGGAGATATTTCATCAATTGGAAGAGGTGTTGTTTTGTTTTTTTGAATAAACTGTGCTTTTGTAGGAGCTTTAAAAACAAGATCGATGACGGCATTGTTTTTATTTAATTGAAGAGAGTTAAGGTGATAATTTTGATCTTTAGTTTGAATTAAGTTTTCATTGGGAGAAAATACATGAAATTTAAAAAGAAACAAAAAAACAATAGCCATACAATGAAAGGCTATTGAGAAAACAATAGATATAAAAAAAATTATTTTTTCTCTTTTGTGCATTTTATTTATTTTCTTCTAAAAAACTCAAATTCTTTTCTATTCGATTAAATAAGTAAGAAGTTACTAATAATTTATCTACTATCAACTTATTAAGTAATACAGCTGCTTTTTGATAATATCTTTCTGCATCGGTAGATTTTTCTTTTTTTGCTATATTAAATTTTGTTATGAATAACTCAGCTTCCATTAGAGTTTTATAAGCATTATATATTTTATCTTTTGAAGGAAGAAAAGGTCTACTGTTATGGTAGTCTTTTGAGATGATATCATCTTGGGATGTAAAGTTATTTAACATTCGAGATAATAAAAACAGTCGTTTTTCATATTGAGACTGATTAGTTTCCAGATCACATTGGATGTCTATATAATCTAAGGCAGCTTCTAAGTGAGCTGGTTCTGATTCTAAATTTTTCTGTAAAGATAGGGATTTCAATTCTTTTAATGCATTAACTATAAATGTATTGGACAAGGTTTTATCTTCTTCTTGAATTGAATTGATTCGCAGGCGTATGTCGTGCAGTTTAGCTAAAGGTTTAACGATTGATGTTTGTTTTGTTTGAGATACTTTTTTGAAGTATTCTAAGGCTTTGTTGAAATTATTATTATTTTCATACATAGACCCTAAGTTGTAGCAAGCCGTATCTTTATGTTGCCAGTTATAGTTGTTGTCATATTGCTTAACCAAGTTTTCTAAAAGTTGAGTTTTCTTATCGATGTTCTGGGTCATTCCATATAAATCAGCTAATTTAATCAAAGGATTTTCTAAATACAAAGTATTTTCATTAATTTGGTGAGTAGGAGCTAATTTATTGATAGCGATTTCATAAATTTCAATAGCTTTAAAAGCTGTGCTATTTATTTTTTCATCTTCTTCAATACTATTTTGTATATCATCATTTAAGTAATCTTTCACTTGTATATAGTAAAGATCTGCTAGCCATAAGAGATTTTCTGGTTTAATGTTTAATTCGTTGCTTAATTGAGCTTGATATAAATAATCACCAGCTAATTTGAGGTAATTATTATCTATTTTATCTTTGTTTTTTGCTAAAGAAAGATAAGTGTTAAATAAGGATAGTAAAATGGTTCCTTTTTGAGGAATATTTGGATGAAGAGATAGAGCTTTTTCGGCATGATAACAGAAATTCTTTTTATCTAAATATTGGTTTTTATAACAAAAAGCAGTAAAAAGATGAACATTTGCAATATTAGGGTGATTAGGGAACATTTCTATCAAATCCAAAAAATCCACCAAAGCTTCGTCATAATCTTTGAGTTCAAATTTGGTTTGAGCCATTAAAAAACCGAACTCTATTTTTTCTTCTTCTGTGGCGATGTTTTGATTATCTAAAAAACCTGTTAATGTTGCAGCTAACATAGCCTTGTTTTTTTCTAAGTTTTCTGATGTGGAGTTTTCTGTGATTTTTATTGAGCAGTTAACAATATATCTCCAAACAGTAGGGTTTAGTTCTGTATCGTTTTTAACAATATTTGAGAATTTATCTTTTGCTTTTTGATAGTCACCTAATTCATAAAGGTTATGTGCATATTCAAATAAGAAGTTTTCGTTTAAAGCAAAGTTTTCAAAACTTTTATTGATTTTCTCAAAATCTTTGTTGGCCTCAAAAAATCTTTTTTCTTTTTTTAATAAAAGAGCCTTGTCAAAATAGGCTTGAGCTAATTGTTCATCGGGTTTTAAATGGTTTTCATAAAGATCTATACACTCTTCTAAAACTCCTATATCTTGTTCGATAATAGCGCATTGCATAGTTGACAGTAGTGCATTTTTTATATTAGGGTCTGTTTTATCTTCTAAAGAGATATATTGTCTTAGAGCTGTAATAGCTTCCTCATAATGAAGCATGGCAAAATGACTTTTTCCAATTAAGAAATGGTAATATAATTGTTTTTCTTTAGGAATAGAAGAGAGTGTTATTTTTTGATTATTAATTATTTCTTCGTAATTTCCTAGTTCAAAAAGAAGCATTGTTTTATTAAAAGTTGCATCTTTTTGCATGATATTATTTGTTTCTGTAAGAAGAGATAAGGTGTTAATAGCTTCATGTTTATCATATTTTGATTGAGTTAGAGCTGCTTGAAAGATATGTTTTTCTTTTTGATCGGGGTCTTTATTAGCTAAAGTAAAGTAGTAATTAGTAATTTCTGCATAATTTTTAAAGTAAAAATGACATTCGATAAGAGCTAAAATAGAAGGTATAGAAAAAGATGTGTTTATAAGTTTTTCATAATTTTCTATGGCTTTTGTATAAAAATTATCTTTGTCTTCTTCTTCGTTTTTAGCTTGATAATAATAACCCTCAGCTAAAAAGTAATAGACTTTATTAATGTCATTAGTTTCAGGATCAATAATTTCCAAAATACTTTGAGCTTCATAAGTCAGGGTTTGATGCCATTGCATTTCATATAAACACTGTAACAAATTAAGTCCTATCTTACTTCTTATTTGTTGAGAAGATATTCTGTTATAATAGGATACTGCTTCCTTGTGTTTGCCTTCTTGCATATAAATATTACCCAAAAGAGCATGAAGATAATTCCAGCATGAACTAGGATGAAGGTAGTTAGAAAAAGAACTATCGGTATATTGGTTTAAATAATTTTCAATTTCAGATTTTACAAGTTCATATTCGCCTTCTTCCCAAAAATCAGCAATTCTTCTTAAGAACAATGCTTCTTCTTCAGTATCGGTTTCTACAAAAGATAGTAACTCTTCTTTATTTTTTTCATTGGCATTTATGAAAGAGGAATAAAAAAGGGAGCAACCAAAGATAGTAGCGATGAACATCTTCAAATATTTAGACATAAAAAACACACCTTTCCTTTTTCTCGATTATACTAATGAATAATTAATTAGCAAAGAAAGGATAGAGATCTTTTTTATTTAAGTCTTTTTTTTAGATAAAACATTTAAATCGTCAGGGAAGATGTTCCATAATAATCTAATAAATTTTCAGCTTTTTGAATGCCTTTTTTTATTAATTTTTCATAGATATTCAACCCCTTGGAGTTTTTACCTAGCTTAAAATACACTATTCCTAGTCTATACATTATTTCTGTATCATTGGGACTAAGCTTTAATATGTTCTCTAATTCTAAAGCTTCTTTGTCCAATATCTCTAAAGTTTTATAGCTTTGAGCTAGTTGGGCATGAACCCAAGGATCGTTAGGAGCATAATCTCTTAATATCATATACTCTTCTATAGCTCTATGTGCATAGAACTGTGATTTTTCTTTTAAAATAATATTTCTTTTTTTCTTTTGATGTTTTTCTAAGATGTTAAGTTTGTTTTCTTCAGACATATAGAATTTAGAAAATGAGACATAAGTGCTTGCTAATGAAGCATGTATTTCAAGATCTGTAGGTGTGTATTTGATTTGGTTAATATGTTCTGTGATAACTTCTAAAAAAAGCATTTCTTGTAAGGCAAAAACATCTTTTTTATGAAGAAGCAAGCTAATATTTTGGGTTATAGGAGATAGGAAATTGAGCCATCTTGGTAACTTATAGTATGAATATTCAAAATTATTAAAAAGGGCTGTTAGTTTTAATAACGTTTGAATAATAGATAAACTATATTCGGCAGTATTCGGAGCTATAGAGATAGATTGACGAGAGCATGTTAGAAAATTGTTTTTTATTTTATCAAATACTTCTGGTTTTTTAGTTTCAAAGTAAAATAATAAAACGAAATATATAAAAGTTGTTAAAAATAAACTTCCAATGGTAGTCGCGAATAAAATTGAACTGTTGAAAAGAGGGAAAAGAGTAAAAAAGCAAAGTATTTCTGCTATGATAGTCAAAAGCAGGACAACTTTTACAAAAGCAAAATAAAAAGTAGATTTTTTAAAATGCTTGACAGCAGATTTGCAATTTTTCGTAGATTGTTTTTGAAAAAATGTTTGATGAATGTTTGATGCTTTTTTGCTGTAGTATGAACTAGTCATGGTTTTTTACATTTTTTTTATTCTTAGTAAAACAAAAAAAAATAAATATGGCTAGATGTTTTGTGGCAACTTGTCAATTTAAATAAAATAGGGAGTTTTGTAAAAAAACAAAACTCCTTAAAATTATTGCCCGGTATCTACCATGTAATTTATAACACGTTGACTTACGCCACCTTCTTGAAGCCTATTGATTTGAGCTTGACTGAGATTGTAAGTAGTACGAGTTTGTTGGACATATCTTATAATAGTATCATCAGACACTCCACCTTGAGACAATTTTATTATGTCGCTGATAGTAAGTGGTTCGCCTCTGTCCATTCTTTCTACGGTACGAGGGCTTGATTTTTCCATTATTTTTCTATCTTGTTCGTCTAAAGCTGCGCCAACTAATCCGCCGCCTAAAGCGCCTACTGCACCACCAATAAGAGCTCCTTTCCCGCCTCCGATTAAAGCTCCGGCGCCAGCTCCTAACGCACCACCAGCTAAAGCTCCAGTACCAGTTTTGGTTTCGCAGCTGCAAAATATAGTAGTAAGCAGCAACGCCATCACTAGTTTTTTCATGAATCCTCCTTAAAAAATAAAACTATTTGAAATAACATCTTTTATTTCTTATTTCATAAATAACTTATTAAAAATTATGTTGTCCATAATAAAAATAAAAATTTTAATTATATTTCTAAAAAATAATAAAACTAAAAAAGCATCTTCTTAAAAAATATTAACTTATGATGTTTTTTGAGGGCCATGCTCTTTAAATCTATAACCTACACCTCTTACCGTTTCTATCCAATTAAAGCTAGATCCTAATTTCTTTCTAAGCGACGCAATATGCACATCGATATTTCTATCTACTATAAAGGTATCTTCATTATTAATGTCATCAAGTAATTGATTACGGGTTAGAACTTTACCTTTATTGGATAACAGTCTTTTAAGGATACCAAATTCTGAAAGAGTTAAAGGGATGATCTTATTTTCTTTTTTTAAGATATATTTGTCGATTTCTAAGGCAAAATTACCAAAGGACAAGGTTTTTACACTTTTTGTCGTTTCTTTTCCTCTTCTTAATATAGCTTTAACTCTTGAGAATAGAATTTTAGGTGAGAACGGTTTTATTACATAATCATCTGCTCCAAGTTCTAATCCTAGTACTACATCAATCTCTTCTCCTTTTGCAGATAATATAATTACTGGGATATTCTTTAATTCTGATGTGCTTTTTAATTTTCTACAAACATCAAGACCATTTTGTCCAGGTAACATTATATCTAAAATAACAAGATCAGGTTTTTCTCTCTCGATAGCTCTGTATCCATTAATGCCATCTACCTCAACATGTAGTTTATAACCAGATAATTCTGCTTGCAGTTTTATTAATGACGCAATGTCTTCTTCGTCTTCTATTAATAATATTCGTTGTTTACTCATGCTGTCCTCAACATTTGATTGTTTTATTGTAAAAAAAATGTAAACAAAATTCAAATAGATTTAAAAGATTGTTCTACAACACATTTTATAGGCTTTTGTAAAAATATTTCACCTAAAGATTTAAATTTTATTGGATTGTCACTAGTAAAAAATAGGTGTGTATGATCAGAATCATTACGAAGTAGATTGTTTTTTTTTAATATATGTTCTGTTTCTTTTGCAGCAAAGTCTGCAGGATTTATAAGGTTTGCTTTAGGGAACCTAGCTTGAATCAAATTTTTTAGTAAAGGATAGTGGGTACAAGCTAATAAAATTGTATCGATATTTTTATTTTTTATTGGCTTTAAATAATTTTCAAGGGCTAGTTCAGCTATTTTATGATTAAAAAATCCCTCTTCTATAATTGGCACTAAAAGGGGACAGGGTATAGGATAAAGATTTGCTAATGGAAATTTTTTATAGATTAATTTTTGCCAAACTTGAGAATTGATTGTAGCGTTAGTTCCTAAAATAGCTATATTCGAAACATTTGTGAGATTTGTTATTGTAGGATAAATCATATCCACAAGAGGAACTCGTGAAATTTCTTTTAATCTTTCATAAGCAATTGCACTTGCTGTATGACATGCTATGATAATAAGTTTGATAGGTTTTTGTAATAAAAATAAAATGCTTTCTTCTGAGTATTTTATAATGGTTTTATTGCTTTTATCTCCATAAGGCAATCTTGCACTGTCTCCAAAATAAATAACATTTTCATTCGGAAGAGTTTTAATGAGTTCTTTCATGACGGTAAGACCTCCAAAGCCTGAATCAAAAATTCCTATACTTTGGAGGTGTTTTTTACTCATTTGAACTTATGGGAATACGAAGCTCTTGACCAATAACAATAAGGTCTTGCTGTAGATTATTAAAAGTTTTCAAAGCTTCGACGTTAATTTTGTTACGTTTCGCAATTTTTTCTAAAGAATCACCAGGCTTTACTGTATATGCAACATAGTTAGCTTTTTCTTGTTTTAGGTATTTAGCTAATGCTTCTAGAGTTATTTTTAGTTTTGCAATTTCTTCATATTTTTTGTTTTGTGATAAGACTTGATTTTCAATTTCATTAATTTTTCCTTTGTATTGAGAAAGGGCTGAAGATGTTTCATTAGCATGACTTGTTAATTTAAAGATGTCATCACGTGTAGCTATTTGCTTTTTTTCGATCGAATCAAATTTGCTTTCTATAGAAGAAACTCCTTTAGAGAGGGTTTCTAGTTCAGTTTGTTGTTTTTCTACTTGTTGTTGTTTTAGTGTTTTTACAGAATTTTCTTGGTGCTTTATTTTTGTATCTAATATTTGGAGCTCTGTTTGGTAACAGTTAAGATCGTGTCTTAGATCATCTAAATTAGTTTGTATCTCATGAAGAGTGAGCTCTAGTTGATGTTTTTCTTCTTTAGGGGAAGACTTTAACGGAGTGCAAGAATTATATAAAAAACCAAGCAGAAAAAAACTAATAATATATATGTGTTTTTTCATTATTTCGTCTTATTGAATATTTTAAATTGGCTTCTTCTATTCTTAGACCAATCGTCTTTAGCGTGACCTAATGATACCGGTTTTTCTTTACCATAAGAAATAGTGTAAATCCTATTAAAATCGACACCTTGTTTGATTAAAAGAACTCTAATATGATTAGCTCTTCTTGTTCCTAAAGCCATATTATAAGCTGCGGCCGCTCTTTCATCGGTGTGTCCTTCTATAACGATGTAGTAATTAGGATTCTTTTTTAAGAAAGAAGCTATTTTACTTATAGTAACTAAATCTGTCTGTTCTCTGATTACATGATCATCTGTTTCAAAATGTATTGTTTTAAAGATTGTATTTAGATGGGCTGTAGGAGAAGAAAATCTGTTCATTTCAGGGATTCCGCTACCTTTTTCTCCTGGAGAGTATTTAGGTTGAGGTGTAGCTTTATCTGTTGCTACATATTGAGTAGATAGATCTTTATCTGATAAAGGAATAAAATCATCATTCCATGCTTGGGAAAACATTTCATCATCATATATCATTTTTGAATCATGATTTTTACCCATTAATGAATCGATGCCTTTATTTACATATCTTCCAGCTGTTTTAACATTTTCCCAAGTATTTCCAGCTGTTTTTTGACATGCAGTCGTTAAAATAAAAATATTTAAATTAATAAATGTCCAAAAGAAAATTTTTTTCATACTAACCTCTTTGCTTTATTAAAAAGGTTCCCAACTAGGGAATCTCTTTTTTTCGTCTCCTTTATTTATTTTTACAGGTATTTTCTGGTTTATATTTATAATATACAACTCTGAGGAATTAGCGTCTTCAGTATTATAAATAATGTGCAAACTATTTGGAGCCCACATGGGATTTTCTTTATTTTGCACTCCTGTAGTCAATTGCCATTCTTCATCTGTTTCAAAATCATATATCCATATTTGTCTAACCCTATTTACCATAGCACTAAATGCTAACTTTGTTCCATCAGGAGACCAAGATGGAGTTACATTTTGTCTATTTTTTCTTGTTACTAAAAATGCTTCTGGGCGTTTTTGTAAATGCAATGATTGGGGGATATTTAAAACATAAATACGAGGTGGTCCGTCTTTGTCAGATACAAAAGCTAGTTTATTTCCATCAGGAGAAAAAGTAGGTGACGATTGAGTTGCTCTTGATCTTGAAAAGATTTGCCAAGGTTTACCTATTCTCCATCCTTTTGTATCAAAATGTTGTAAAAACAGATCAGGTCTTCCCGCTGCGTCACTGATAAAAGCTAATTTATCTCCATTTAATGATAAAGAGGGAAGTAGTTGATTGCCTCTTAAAGATACAATTGGAGTAGGCACTAGATTATCTATAGCAGATTTGTAGATTTTAGGTTGTCCTTTCTTATATGAAACATAAATAAAATCTACATGTTTATTTTGTTTTTTATAAGGTAAAAAAAGAGGATGAACACAATAACTATTTTCGCTTGTTAACTGATAAGAATTTTCTCCATCATAGTCACTTATCCAAATCTCAGATAACCATTTAGGGCCTTCTTCATCGGGATTTAATGTTCTTATAGAGTATAGTATTTGGCGGCTGGCAATTCCTTTTTCATTAAACATGCTTTCAAAAATCATATCACTTAAGTTATGAATTTTTTTACTATCCGGTTTACTGTCTCCAAGTAACAATGTGTTGAAATGTTTGTATGCAGGTTGATCTTTTATATAAATTTTTGCAGTAAGAGATTTATTGGAAGCTATTAACTTAACAACAAAAGCTACTTTTTCTTCTTTCCAAAAACTGTTTTCAAAATAAGGATTATTTATTTTTTTTTCTGCTATATTTGTTAATTTTAATACTTCTGTTTTTCCGTTATTATTAAAATCAAACTCAATAACTTTTTTTAGATCTTCTAAATATGAAGAAGAAAAATTGGAATTTATATTTTCAATGTTTGAAATATAAATAGGACACATCGGATTTTTAGTTGATAGTTCTACTTCAATTTCTTCTGATAAAAGAAAAGATGATATAAATAAAAAAATAGTAAAAATTTTTATTAACTTCATTTTGCGTTTTTAAAATTGATCATTAAGTTTGTTTGTTCTTTAACATATTGATTAAACCATGGGAATACTAGTTGTGGCAATGTGTTTTTTAAATAGTCTTGATTTTTTTTACTTTTAGCTTCGATGATAACTACATTTGTTATAGATCCATCTATGTTTATTGTTATTTTTACTTTTACTTCTCCATAATCTGGTAAGTTTAAATTATTTTTCAGTTCTTCTACTAACAATTCTTTGTATCCCGTTGGATTAACTTTCTCTTTATTATCAATATTTAATGTAGTTATTTGTTTGGGGATAGATAGAGTATTTTGAGATGATACATTCGACGTTTTTTCTAAATTTTTTATAGAGTCTTCTAATTTATTTAATAAATTTTGAGGCGAAGGTTTTTTTTCTTGTTTTTCAATTTTAGGTAGCTTTTTTTTTTGATTATTATTTTTAGCAGTAACAGTTTTTCTGGGTTGTGACTGTTTTATAGGAGTGACATGTTTAATAGGCTGAGGCTTTTGGATGATCACATTTTTAACAATAAATGTTTTTTTATTTTTTTTTATATTTATAGAAGATTGATCGAAAAAAAGATAATAAATACAAGCGATATGAATAATAGAAATCCAAAAAACTGAGTAGGTTTTTATTTTCATGATTTTTTTAATGAGGTTTTAAAATAACATCCATTTGTATAAAACCTGCAGATTCAACCGCATTTTTCACATTTTGATAAGTTCCGAAGCTAGCATCTTTATCGTGATAAATTTGAGGAACAAAGTTAGGTAAAGCTTTTTTTGTTTCTTTTAAAGAGGCTGTTAGCTGCTTTTCTGTTATTTTTTTGTTGTTTAAATAAATGGTGTTATCAGCTTTTACGTAGATAGTAATTTTACTTTTTTCAGTTACGCTTGTTGTAGAGGTTATTGTTGCAGGAGCAAGATCTACGTGATCTACTTCTAACATGGGGGCTATTAGTATAAAAGCGACAAGAACTACAAACACTACATCGATTAAAGGTGTAAGGTTGAGTAAGTTTTCATCTGATGATTGACTGTATGATAATAACCTTTTTCTTCTCATCCAATATCCGCTCTTCTATATTGTATTTCTACGATGCCTAGTAAATTATGTGAAAAATATTCCATGTCTTTAGAAAAATCTTTCAAAGCACTTTTTAAATATTTATCTGCTACTAATGCAGGTATAGCCACCACAAGACCTACTACTGTTGTAGAAAGAGCCATAGATAGTCCTGATAAAACTGCTGAACTGCCACTTGCTAGCGAATGAGACTGAAGTTCTGAAAAAGTAATTAAAATCCCCCAAACGGTACCAAGTAGTCCTAAAAAAGGAGCTAATGTTACTATGGTTGATAAGACAAACAAGTTTTTTTCTAAAGATTTTATTTGTGATGAAATGGTCGTATATAAGTGAGATTCTATTAGTTCAATATCTGATCTTGAAAGATATACCTGTTTTTTATCTTCACTGTCTTTAAAAAATCGATTTTTGTTTAATATCTCTAATGTCTTTTGTTTTAATATATTGAAAATATTTACATAGGGAGATTTTGGCATTGACTCGGTATTTATATTAAAAAAATGATCGGTTTTGCTTTGCAAAGAATTTTCGAATTGTGAACAATATTTTTTCAAACTTTTAGTGGTATAAATTTTATTAATAAGGATAATCCAAGAAATTCCGGATAGCAAAAAAAGGGACCAAAATATCAATTTTCCAAACAAATCCGATTGAGAATAAGATGTAAGAAAAGGAGCTTTTGCTAAAACTACATAAACATTAAACATAATTACCACCATTTTATAGATATTTTATTATCTAACGGTTTTTTGTAGAAGTAAAGATTATAAAAATATGAATTATAAATTTATAGATTCTCATTCACATATTACGATAGAGCCTCTTATCTCTGATGTTGAGGAGGTAATAAAAAGAGTACATCTAAATAATGTAGAAAAAATCATCAATATTTGTGTTGATGAGAAATCCTTAAAAGAAGGAATTAAATTACAACTCAAACATCCTGAAATTTATAATGTGGCAGCCACAACGCCTCATGATTTAAAAGAAGATGATAGTTTTTTTCAATATGTTGAAATTGCAGCGCAAAACAAACAATTGATTGCTATTGGAGAGACAGGTTTAGATTATTATTACAAGTATGTAGAAAAATCTCTTCAAAAAAAGCATTTTATAAAATATCTACAATTAGCAGAAAAATATAATTTACCTGTAGTTATTCATTGTAGGGATGCTTTTTCAGATCTTTTTGATATATTAGATGATTTCAAACACTTAAAAGTTCTTTTGCATTGTTTTACAGGTTCTAAAGAAGAAGCAAAAAAAGCATTGCAACGAGATTTATATATTTCGTTTAGTGGAATTATTACTTTTAAAAATGCTTTTGATTTAAGAGAAGTTGTAAAATATGTTCCTTTAGAAAAGATTTTAATAGAAACTGACTCTCCTTACTTATCTCCTCAAAATAAAAGAGGAAAGACAAATGAACCTGCCAACGTCGTAGAAGTGGCCAAGACTTTATCGGATGTAAAAAAATTATCTTTAGAGGACATAGCTTTTATAACTTTTAATAATACATCTAATTTTTTTCAAATATGAGAATTTTAAAATATAAAGATTTTATTTTTCGTAGACTTCATTCTTTAACAGGGATTTGGTTTTCATTTTTTTTACTAGAACATCTTTTTATTAATTCTTTAGCTCCTGTCTGGTTTGGTAAAGACAATTTATTTGTTAAGTTTGCAAATATGTTGCAATCTTTGCCTTTTTTAAGAGTTGTTGAAGTGGTTTTGCTTTTGATTCCGTTTGGTATTCATGTATTTTGGGGAATTTTATATTCTTTAAAAGGGAATTTACATTTTTTTAAAAAACATGGTGAAAATGCTGTTTTTTATTATAGAAGACATATTGCTTATATTTTTCAGAAAATTACAGCATGGATTATACTTATATTTTTATGTATTCATGTAGTTGAATTTCGTTTTATTAATTATCCTAAAAAAGTTCAAATGCAAAACGAAATGTATTATCTTGTTAAAATAAAAAGCTCTCCAATTACAGTTACATTAACTCATAAACTAGATGGTAAAATATATGGAAAAGAAGGCTTTCGCTCTTTAGATTTAATTAATGATCACTTGATCAAAAATAGCATCGATTTAAAATCAAATGAAGTATTAGCTGCTATGCATTCTCCAGGAGCTGCTATGCATTCTCCAGGAGCTGCTATGAGGGTTCTATTGAATGATTTATTTACTTCTAATTTTTTTAAGATATTTTATTTAATTTTTATAATTTCAGTAGCTTTTCATGGAGCTAATGGTATGTTTTCTTTTTTAATTTCATGGGGAGTTATTGTAAAAAGATCTTATATGACATTTGCAGAAATCTTATCTTTTTGGATGATGTTTATATTTATTAGTTTGGGATTAGTTGCTATTTGGGGAAGTGTAATTGGTGGATAAAAATGTTATTATAATTGGAGCTGGTCTTTCAGGGCTTAGCGCAGCTTTGTCTTTAGCTAAAAAAAATATTCATGTAGATCTAGTTAGTTTATCTCCAGCAAAAAGATCTCCTTCTGTTTGCGCACAAGGCGGTATTAATGCCGCTTGTACAAAAGAAGATTCTTTTATGTTTCATGCTTATGAAACTATTAAAGGAGGAGATTTCTTAGCAGATCAATTACCTGTTGTTCAAATGTGTTATTTTGCTCATGACATTATTAAATTTATGGATAGTTTAGGTTGTCCTTTTAACAGAGATGAAAACGGTAATATTGATTTTAGAGGGTTTGGGGGAACGCTTAAAAAAAGAACGGCTTTTTGCCAATCTTCGACAGGGCAGCAACTTCTTTATGTTATCGATAGTCAAGTAAGAATGTTTGAAGATAAAAAAAAGATTACAAGATGGGAAAATCACGAATTTATACAATTAGTAAAAAATTCTAATGATCAAGTAGATGGAGTTTTAATTTATAATTTAAAAGATTCATCTATACAAGTTTTGCAATCTACTGCTGTAGTTATAGCTACAGGAGGTTTAGGAAGAATCTTTAAAAATTCCACTAATTCTATGTTTAGTACAGGATCAGCGTTAGGCAGTTTATTTGTTCAAGGAGCTTATTTTGCGAATGGAGAATTTATTCAAATTCATCCGACAGCTATTTTGGGTAATGAAAAAATGAAGCTTATAACAGAAGCTGTAAGGGGAGAAGGTGGAAGAATATGGGTTTATGGAAATAGCAAGAAAAAGATTCAATTTCCTGATGGTAGCTATAGAAAATGTGGAGAAGATAAAAAACCTTGGTATTTTTTAGAAGACATGTATCCTTCTTATAAAAATCTTGTTCCTAGAGATATTGCTTCTTTAGAGATTTGTAAGGTTTGTAGCTTAGGTCTTGGTATAGACAATGAAAATCAGGTGTATTTAGATACCTCTTCTTTAAATCAAAAAAGTCTTTCCAAGATAGAAAAGGTCTTAGATTTTTATACAAAAGTAACAGGTGATAATTTAAAAAATAATCCTATGAAAGTTTTTCCTGCTGTTCACTATAGTATGGGAGGTCTTTGGGTAGATTGGCCTAGTAATGAATCTAAAGATAGATTCAAACAAATGACAAATATTCCAGGTGTCTTTGCCATAGGAGAGTCAGATTTTTTATATCATGGTGCTAATAGGTTAGGAGCTAATTCTTTATTGTCTTGTATTTTTTCAGGTTTGGTAGCGGGTAAGGAAGTAAAAAGATATGTAAATACTAGAGATCAAAAACAAATAAAAGATTATTCTTGCTTAATTAAGACTTACAAAGAAAAACTTTTTAATCTTCTAGATCAAGAAGGTAGCGAAAATATTTTTTCTTTATACGAAGAGCTTTCTTTTCTTATGACAGATAGTATGTGTTTAAATAGAGAAAAAAAGTTTCTGCTTACAGCAATAGAAAAAATGAAAATATTAAGAGAAAAATCAAAACACTTGCAAATTGAAGATCAAAGCTTAAGTTATAATCAATCATTGTTATTAGCAATACGACTTCCTTTTATGATAGAGATTGGAATGGCTATATTAAAAAAAGCTTTGTTTAGAGAAGAATCAAGAGGTTCTCATCAAAGGGAAGATTTCCCTAAAAGAAACGATGAACTTTTTTTAAAAACATCTATGGCTTATTACAAGAAAGAAGAACCAGAAATTTTTTATAAAGATATAGATACAAGCTTTGTCGAGCCACAGTTAAGGGATTATTCTAAAGATTCATCATCTTATAAATTTAAAAAGATATATGATAACACATGTCTAAAAGATTTATTTTAAAAGTACTAAGAGGGACATCTGCTTTTCAATATTTTGAAAAGTACCCTTTAGAATATGATAACAAAGATAGTGTTGTATCTATCTTGTTAAAACTCCAAAAAAATCCGATAAATATAAAAAACGAAAAAACAACTCCTGTAACATGGGAAAGCGGTTGTTTAGAGGGCTCTTGTGGCAGTTGTATGATGTTAATCAATTCGAAACCACAACTTGCTTGTATGACATTTATCAGAGATTGTTTAAAGGAAACTTCAAATAATGAAATAACCCTGTCTCCTTTAAAAAAGTTTTCTTTGATTAGAGATTTAGTTGTTGATAGATCTTTACTTTTTGAAAATTTAAAAAAGGTTTCAGCGTGGATCGAAATAGAAAACAGACATTGTATATATGGACCCAAGATAACTCCTAGATTGCATTCTTTACTTTACCCTCTTCTTACTTGTATTAGTTGTGGAGCTTGTTTTGAAGCATGCCCTCAGATAAGCAAGAATTCAAAAGCTCTAGGTCCTACTACTATTTCTTTGATTAGGTTTTTTAATTTGCATCCTTATGGGAAAAAAGATAAGAGAAAAAGGACTCTTCCTTTATTAGAAGAGGGAGGGATATCTTTATGCGTTAATGCACAAAATTGCTTAAGAGTGTGTCCTATGGACATTTCTTTAGTAGAGTCTATTAGTGATATGCAAAGAGAATCTACCAAACAATTTTTAAAAGAAATGAACCCTTTCAAAAAAAAATAAAAATTTTTTAAAAAAAACTTGCTAAATTATCACGTCAAGAGTTTAATGTAGCTTGCATTTTTAATAATGCTAACTCTGCTGCTAAGGGTTACCCTAGAGCGTTGTTGCACTTCAACGACTTTTTTGTTAGGGGAACAGGACGCTAGAACTATCCGAGCAAGCTTTTTTAAGCTTCAAAGATCTTTTAGGAAACGTTCCCACCTTATTTATAAGGTTGAAAGCGCTAGTTCTAGGCCCCAGCAGCAGAGTTTTTTTTATTTATAATATTGTTGTTCTATCTGCTTTTTTCATTAAGTTTTTTATTTCACCTGAAAGGCCAGTTTCTATAACTATGAATTTTTTTTCTAATTCTTGTTTTATCAAGTCTAAGAATAATAATTTAGAAGGTATAAAATCTTTCAGTTTACATAAGAATTCATCATGAGATCTTTTTTTTCTATATTGAGGAATTTTTTTTGGTAAAAGAAGATAATCGTTCATATTTTTTTTTGAAAAATCCCATAAGAAACTACAATGGTGAAGAAATTTATCTTTTTTTATATATTGAGCATTACCACAACATTTGTTGTTATTAATAATAAAATCATTTTCGAGTAATTGAAAATTTTTTATTTTCAAAGCGGATATAAAAAATTCTTCTAACCATCTTAAAATTTGTTCTGGAAAATGTAACTTTGTAAGATCCTTAGAAAGGATCATAGAGAAGAAAATAGTATCTTGATCTACAAAAACAGTTCCTCCTCCAGTAAAACGTTTAATAATTGGAATTTTATTTGCTTTTACTTTTTTTAAGTTGATAAGATCATTTGGTTTATTAGATGAACCTAAGACTATAGCAGGGGTAGTATTGTAATTTAAAATACACCAATTTTCATTATTATGTAAAAAAAGAGCTTCTTCTAATTGAAGCTGAGAAAGTACTGGTAGGTTCTTATAAATAAGTAAATTAATTGTCATCTGCCTAAAATAACAGAATGAATTATTTTAAGAAGAATAAAAATATTTAAACTAACTAGCAACTCTAGCAGCTCCTGTATTTACTAATACATCAAATCGGATAATTCCTTGATCTTCAGATTCTTCAATCTTGTGATGATTGTTACTATATCTATAAGGAGCGTAAAGTATACCCCCAAAGACATAAAGCGTTATTAAAAAATTTGCTGTTGTTGATGGCGACAAGTGCGAATAAGGACTGTATAAATAAGATTTACAATAGTTCATAATAGCAGAAGGCAATAGATGGAAATAAAAAATTGGATAACGCAATATTTTTGCTACTTTTTGTTTTGTTTTTGAATATTGAGTTGAGATTTTTTGTTCGGATTCATCTGCATTGTATGTTTTTTTTCTATCTATAAGATGAGAAATTTGATATACAATTTCGCCGCATGCAATTGATTTGCCATTATTTTTGAAATTAGGCTGAAAACACAGAAAAATCCCTAATCCAAATAACGCTGTATGAAATATTTTCCATCCAATCTTCTTAGCTTTTTCTGAAGTGGTTAGTTGTTTTCGAGGAGTTCCCGGAAGAGTTTGGCTTTCTTCTGTAGGTTTGGCTTCTTCTTTTTTAAATAAACGATATTGATGTGATGCATTAAATCCTATAAAAGGACCAAAAGGGATTAATGATAAAATAGCTAAAAGATTAGTTGGAGCATATTGATGAAAACAGGTAGCAAGACCTGTAAC
>Ga0233431_1000424_pt1 | contig 94419 bp, 74 predicted proteins | sample SI_118_April2016_FD_179867 | JGI IMG/M metagenome (GOLD analysis project Ga0233431, IMG submission 179867) | Seawater microbial communities from Saanich Inlet, British Columbia, Canada - SI_118_April2016_200_MG | ecosystem: Environmental > Aquatic > Marine > Inlet | place: Canada: British... | reverse complement strand
GATACTGTTGTTGACCAAGGCGGTTTTTGCCATTCTTTACAATATTTGGGCTGTGGCAGACCCGACAGGTGAATACTTTTGTTATCATGCGCCTATATTATCATCACTTACTTTAGAACCACTACCCTTTGTTGCTCTCCGCGTACTCAGCGCTCTTCGCGGTTAATGGTTTATTTGCGGCGTTTCACAGGGCCGTTCTCGTATTGTACGCTGAAATGAGGTGATCGGATAGGATTGGAAATTGTCATTCTCGCTCAAGATACATGCGGATAACAGCACCTTCGACGAGGGTCTTCAGGCGGCGGCGCTCTTTCGAAGGCGAATTACTCGGGTTATACCAGTATGGGGTGCCAACCTTTACATTGCGCGACTCCTGAATAGCGACCGGGTAATAGGCCAGATTTTTCCGGGTTTGTTCGTAATACTTTTCCCCCAGGCGAAAAATAGTCTTTTGGAAGGGTGCCATGTTGGTTTGTGGATTCAGCCCCAGGCTTTCGTCTTCGGGGAAGACCAACAGGATTTTCCCATCCAGGAGACAGGCCAAACTATCTTCCCAGGTGGTTTGTATATTTTTGTAGCCGCGGTGTACCGGGATGCAACCAACGAACCTCAGCAACGGTACAGTAATGTGAGAAAGCCCTTTAGATACGATCCCACTCAGGGGCGGGCGTAATTTCAGGCGGCGCTCGACGAAATCCATATTCAGGTAGGCGGCGGCTTTTTCGTAATCGACCATGTGTTCGTGAATCCAGGGATGTAGCCGCAGCGGGATCGTAGCGACAGCCCCAATCGGGCCAAGCGCCCCCAGGTGGTTGCCGATGAAGATAGCCGGGCCTTGCTCGGGCAGGTTTTCGCTCCCCTGCAATTTCCCGCCCCAATAGATCGTATCCAAAACTCGTGCGAACAAGTTGTACATCCGGTCATTCATCGAAGCTCCCAGTGATAGCGAACCCGGTTAATTGGTTATGCTCAATCTCCCACGCAGGTCAGAATTGTACGGACAGCACCCGCCCCGCGTAGCGCTGCGCTAATGGTTTCGGCGTTTTCGGCATCGACCAGGGTAATCATATTGCCGCCACGCCCACCGCCAGAGAGTTTGGCACCCAATGCCCCCGCGGCGCGGGCTGCTTGCACCAGCCGGTCTAGCTCTGGCGAGGAGACGCGCATCTCACCCAGCAGTTCATGGTTTTCGTTCATTAATGGGCCGAGGCGTTCAGGGTGTCCGCTTTCAATGGCTTGCCGGGCGGCACGAGTAATGCTTCCGATGGCGGCGAAAAGCCGTTCGTAGCGCGCGGCCTCTGCTTGCCAGCCGCCGCGCACGTCGCCGACTGTCTCTTTGGTGGGGCTGCTGATGCCGGTATCGGCAATGATGATAGTAAAAGGTTTGGCGATGTGGAAGGTTTCAATAATGCCCTCACTCCCTGCCCCTCTCCCACGGGGAGAGGGGAGTTCTCTTTTGAAATTCACCGGCTGAGCGAAGGTGATGACGGTGTTATCAATCCCTGAGGGCGTGCCGTGGTGGATTTTTTCGACTTCGTAAGCCAGTGTGGATATCTGCTCGTTGGGGAGGGGCTTGCCGAGATAGCCCGCCAATGCCCGAATGACGGCTACCGATACGGCGGCTCCAGACCCGAGACCGGAGGCCACCGGAATGCTGGAACTCACCTTGAGGGTGCAGGCCGGAATGCGAGTCACGCCCAGGGCGTTGGTCACGCCTTCGATAGCGGCAACCAACGCATGGGCTGAGTCGAGTTCGTCCAGCATTTTGTCCAGACCGATGTCCGGGGCGAGAATCCGCACTGCGCCCGCGTTCCCGCGAATATTTGGCGTGATGGTTGCTCTGGCGCGCGCCTGCATCACTGGCACGGCAATCGCTGGCTGCCCGTAGACAACCGCATGTTCGCCAAATAGGATGATTTTTCCGGGGGCCGTGGCAGTAAATGCAGGCATGGCGTTCGGTGGAAATTAGGAGATGTAGAAAATGACCAGCACCGTTAGTCCGTAGAGGGCGATAGATAGCTGGATGGGGCAATCGGAGAGAATCACATCTTCGGGCGCGCCGCCGGTGTTTTTGACCTGGATGAGATACTGGTAACGGAAGATGCTGTACAGAATGAAAGGTATCGTCAGCATCATGGCGTGATTGTCGGGCAGGTTGGGGGCCGAGAAGGTGTACAGGCTGTAGGTGATGATAGTCATGCCGGATGCCAGAGTGATGAGTTGGTCAAGAAATTCAAGCGTATAGCCATCGAGAACGCGGCGGTGGGCATTATTGCCCTCTGCCAGCAAACCGAGTTCAGCACGGCGTTTACCGGCGCCGATCAACAGCGCGAGGAAAGTTGTGAAAATATACAGCCAGGGCGAGAACCGCTCGACCTCAATCAGGGCGACTCCAGCGGCCACACGAATCACATAGAAGGAGGCCAGCACGATGATGTCGAGCAGCACGATATGTTTGATCCATTTGGAGTAAGTCAGATTGAGTAACAGGTAGAAAATTCCAATTGCCGCGAAATTGGGCGAGAGCATATAGGCCGCGGGCAAGGCTACCAGCAGAATGATAATCGCAGAAGCCCAGGCCGCGGGTATGGATAGTTTCCCGGCGGCGATGGGGCGTTTGCATTTTTTAGGGTGCTGGCGGTCGGCTTCGACATCGGCAATATCATTGATGATGTAGACCACGCTTGCCAGCAGACTAAAAACCATGAACCCGGCCAGCAAGTGCAAAAAAGCCGGGAGATTGGTCAGCTTGCGATCAAAGATGATCGCCACGAAGAGAAAAACATTTTTGGCCCATTGTTTGGGGCGCATGGTTTTGAGCAGGGCAGTCAGCATGAAGAAATGATAGTTGGGAATGTGGGATTCGTCAATCAGGGGATTATGCATTTAGGAAGCAGGAAAGTGCCTGTTCCCTAAGCACCTAATTGCCTAAGCCCTATTCGCCCAATCCCTGCTACAATACCCCCATGTCTAAGAAAACCCGAGTGGATATCCTCCTCGTCGAGCGCGGCCTGGTTGAGAGCCGCTCTTTGGCGCAGCGTCTGGTGATGGCCGGTCAGGTGCGCGCCGATGGACAGGTGGTGAACAAACCCGCCAACAAAGTTGATAGGGGCGTTAAGCTTACCATTGACCACGGCCCGCGCTTTGTTTCACGCGGCGGCGAGAAGTTACAAGCCGCCTTTGATGCCTTTGCTCTTGATGTGGATGGCAAAATCTGTGCCGATGTGGGCGCGTCTACAGGGGGCTTCACCGATTGTTTGCTCCAGCATGGCGCGGCGCGTGTGTACGCGATTGATGTGGGCAAAGGCATTTTATATTGGAAATTGCGCAAAGACTTGCGCGTGGTAGTGATGGAAGAAACCAATGCTCGATTTGTCGAAAATTTACCAGAGCCGGTGAGCTTTGTGACCATTGATGCTTCATTTATTTCATTAAAGATTCTGTTGCCCGTTGTGAAGGAGTGGCTGCCCTCACCTCACCCCCTTCGCCCCCTCTCCTCTCCCAGTGGGAGTGGTGATGGGGTTGGGGGAGTGGTGAGGGGTGAGATTGTCGCCCTCATCAAACCCCAATTCGAAGCCGGGCGTCGCGATGCTGCGCGCGGCAAAGGTGTCATCCGCGACCCCGAAGTACATCGCCGCGTCCTCACGGATATTCTCGCCTATGCCGAAGAACAAGGTTTTAGCGTCACCGGTCTGATCCAATCGCCCATCGAAGGGCCGAAGGGAAATATTGAATTTCTCGCCCGTCTGCGCTATCCTGTCGTTCTCGGGATGGATTGGCAAGAACAGATCGATTTTCTAATTCCCGAAGCGGAAGAATAACCACGAAGCCACAAAGACACGAAGTTAAAACAGAGAGTTTTTTAGTGCCTTCGTGTCTTTGCGGTGAATGTCCCCAAATCACCAATCCCTAATCTCTCTTAAATCGGTTATACTACGCCCCGCAAATGGACATTCAATACATCCGTAATTTCAGTATTATTGCGCATATCGACCACGGCAAATCTACGCTGGCCGATCGCCTGTTGCAAGTCACCGGCACCATCTCTGAGCGCGACATGATGGCCCAGGTTTTGGATACGATGGATTTGGAGCGCGAGAAGGGCGTCACTATCAAGGCCTCGGCGGTGCGCATGAGCTATTCGGCTTCCGATGGCGCAACCTATGAACTCAACCTGATCGATACTCCCGGTCATGTCGATTTCGGCTACGAAGTTAGCCGCGCCATGTATGCCTGCGAGGGCGCGCTTCTGATAGTAGATGCTTCGCAGGGCATCGAAGCTCAAACCCTGGCGAATCTCTATATGGCGATGGAAGCCGATCTGGAGATTATTCCGGTCATCAATAAAATCGATCTGCCCGCGGCGCGGCCCGATGAAGTTGCCGCAGAGATCAGCAATTTGTTGGGGACTCCGGAAGATGAAATTCTCAAAATCTCGGCCAAATCGGGCATCAATGTAGAAGCGGTGTTGGCTGCCGTTGTCGAGCGGGTACCACCCCCAAAGGGAGTCCCCGAAAACCCCCTGCGGGCGTTGATCTTCGATTCGCACTACGATCCCTATAAGGGCGTTGTTGCTTATGTGCGCGTCTTCGATGGCGAAATCCAACCCACTGATCAATTGCATTTGATGGCAACAAAATCCACCCTCTCGCCCGTAGAAATCGGACTTTTTTCACCGCAAATGAAAGCTGTGAAAAAACTAGCTACAGGCGAAGTTGGCTACATTGCCACCGGTCTGAAGAGCGTCAACGAGTGCCGCGTGGGCGATACAGTAACGCTTGCCAACCGTCAGGCAGAAAAACCATTACCAGGTTACCAGCAAGTCAAGCCGATGGTATTCGCGGGTATCTACCCAGTGGAGGGCGAAGATTACGAAGATTTGCGTGACGCTCTGGCGAAGTTGCAACTCAACGATGCTTCATTGGTCTACCAACCAGAGACTTCACAGGCGCTCAATTTTGGCTTCCGCTGCGGCTTTTTGGGCCTCTTCCACATGGAAATTATTCAGGAGCGTCTCGAGCGCGAATATGATCTGGATATTATTGCCACCGCGCCTTCGGTAGAATATGAAGTGTTGCTGCGGAATGGGCAGACGATCCGGATCGATTCGCCTGCCGAATTACCCGAAGACGGTGAGATCGAAGAAGTGCGCGAGCCATGGATGAAAATTCAGATATTTACGCCGACAGATTATTACGGTGTTGTTATGGAATTAGCCACTTCGCGGCGCGGTATTTTCATCGACCAGGATTACCCCACTGCCAATCGTGTGCAGTTGAATTTTGATATTCCGCTTTCCGAATTAATCATCGATTTCTTTGACTATCTCAAATCGGGCACGCGCGGCTATGCCTCGCTGGATTATCAGTTTGCCGAATACCGCGTCGATGATCTGATTAAGCTCGAAGTACTGGTCAATAGAGAACCGGTCGATGCGCTGGCAATGATCGTCCACCGCGATGCTGCCTATCGCCGGGGGCAGGCCTTTGTGACGAAGTTGAAAGAACTCATTCCACGCCAAATGTTCGCTGTGCCCATCCAGGCATCGGCGGGCGGGCGGGTGATTTCGCGGGCCAATATTAAAGCCATGCGCAAAGATGTACTTGCCAAGTGTTACGGTGGCGATGTCTCCCGCAAGCGCAAACTGCTCGAAAAACAGAAGAAGGGCAAGAAACGCATGAAGAGTGTGGGAAATGTAGAAATACCGCAAGAAGCTTTTCTGGCGGTATTGCGATTACGTGATGACTGATTCAGAGAAAACACTACAAGAGAAAAGTATTTGGCGCAGTATGTTGCCCGGTATGCTTATCAGCCTATTGGCGCTGCTGGTGCTTTTTCGTCTGTTTGACTGGCAAGAAGTGTGGCTGGCCGTGCGTCAGGCCGAATGGGGCTATTTGTTGCTGGCTGTGCCATTTTATGCGGCTTCTTATTTTTTGCGCGCCTTGGCCTGGTATCTGATTCTACAAAAAACAGTGCCGTATCGCAAAGTTTTCTTCGCCATGCACACCGGATATTTGCTCAATAATGTGTTGCCTTTCCGTCTCGGCGAGTTAGGGCGCGTCTATATTTTGGGCCGCGATGGGCCGGGTTTTTGGCGAATTTTTCCATCGGTTCTGATTGAGCGGGCGTTTGATATGGCCTTTGCCGCCGCGCTGCTCTTGGGATCGTTGCCGTTTGTGCTGCAAACATCCAACGCCCAGCAAGTGGCGCTGATCGTCGGCGGGGTGGTCGTCTTCGGATTTGTGGTGCTATATTTACTGGCGCGCTATCGTCAGTGGGCCTTGAAGCAGTTCGAGTGTCTGGGCGAACGCTGGCCGCTGATCTTGCGTTTAGGCAAAGAGCGTTTCGAATCATTTTTAGAAGGTCTCGGCGCGCTCACCTCTCCAGGTCGTTTTTTGCAAATCTTTGTTTTGATCACAGGCGGCTGGATTTTCGCAGTGCTGATTCAATTCCTGTTTCTGCGCGCTTTCTATGCCAATGCCAAAATCATTCACGCCACATTTGCGCTGGGCGTTTCTGCTATGGGGGTAGCCATTCCCTCCTCGCCGGGATATGTAGGTGTGTACGAAGCCGCCATTGTCGGCGCGCTGGCTGTGTTTGGTATTCCGTTTTCAACTGCTTTTGCCTTCGCCGTCACTGCCCATCTGGCGTATGTGTTGATTACCGGGGTGCTGGGTGCGTATGGTTTGTCCAGCAGCAATCTGTCGATTGGACAGATCTTTCAAAACCTGAAGCGTTTGAAGCCATAATTCCAGCGCTATTTCTGGAGCTTGTTATGTCGAAAAAATATCTTGTGACCGGTGGAGCGGGATTCATCGGGTCAAACTATGTTAATCGCTTGCTACGTCGTGGGGAGCGCGTCACAGTTTTTGATAACTTATCCCGCGCTGGGGCGAAGCTCAACCTGAATTGGTTGCAATCCACCCATGGGGTGGGTTCGTTTTTTTTGGTGGCAGCCGATGTGGGGGATGTGGAATCACTCAAGGATGCAGCCCGCGGCGTTGATGTGATTGTCCACCTGGCCGGGCAGGTTGCCGTGACCAGCTCGGTGCTGGATCCCCGCAAAGATTTTTTGGACAACGCCCTGGGGACATTCAACCTGCTCGAAGCGGCGCGGTTATCCGGACGGCTGCCTGCCGTCTTGTACGCATCCACCAATAAAGTCTACGGCGGCATGGATGACACAACCGTGCGAGAAGCTGCGACCTGTTACGCCTATGCCGACCTGCCTCACGGTGTTCCCGAAACGCAACCGCTCGATTTTCACTCACCCTACGGATGCAGCAAAGGCGCCGGTGACCAATATGTGCGTGATTACGCCCGCATCTATGAATTACCCACCGTAGTGCTGCGCCAGAGCTGCATTTACGGCCTGCGGCAGTTTGGCATCGAAGATCAGGGCTGGGTGGCGTGGTTTGTGATCGCAGCGTTGCTGGGTAAACCGATCACAATTTACGGCGATGGCAAGCAGGTGCGTGACGTACTTTTCATCGAAGATTTACTTGATGCCTACGACGCAGCGATTGCCAATATCGCTACGGCCTCCGGGCAAGTCTACAATATCGGCGGCGGCCCGCAGAATACCCTCTCGATCTGGGCGGAGTTTGGCCCGCTGCTCGAAAATTTACTTGGTGCAAAAATCCCCATCGCCCGCGCCGATTGGCGCCCCGGCGACCAACGCGTCTACGTCTCCGACATTCGCAAAGCCGAGCGTGAGTTGGGCTGGCAGCCGAAAGTCAGCGTTGAACAGGGTGTCCGCCGACTGTTTAGCTGGGTACAAACGAATAAATCATTATTCGTGTAACTTTGGCAAATGCAAAAATTAACCACGAAGAACACAAAGAACGCGAAGAGTCACAAAGTTTTTCTTTGTGCCTTTGTGGTAAAAACCTACCAACCTTCAACTTTCAACCTGTAACTTGCAAACCTCGTCATGCGCATCCTCACCGTCCTCACCTATTACCGCCCCCACACTAGCGGCCTGACTATTTATGTGGAACGCCTTGCGAAAACATTAGTGAAACAAGGTCATCACGTCACCGTACTGACCTCGCAATATGAGAAAACTCTGGCGCGTGAAGAAATTTGCGAGGGTGTGCGCGTGGTGCGCGCTCCCGTGCTTTTCCGCGTCAGCAAGGGTGTGATTATGCCTGCCTTCGGCTATCTGGCTTGGAAGCTGGCCTTAGAGCATGATGTTATTCACCTGCACCTGCCGCAGTTTGATGCTGCTGGGGTTGCCCTGCGTGGGCGGTTGCTGCGTAAACCCACGGTGATTACCTATCATTGTGATCTGGAATTACCGACAGGCTTTTTTAATCGTCTGGTCAATGCGGTCGTGCATAGCATGAATCATCTGGCTGGCCGATTTACGCATCGCATCGGTGCATACACCCAAGATTTCGCTTCTCATTCCCCATATCTGATGCGTTTCGCTGAAAAAGTACGCGTGATTCTGCCTCCGGTGGAATTGCCCGCGGCCAGTATTGAAGATGCATCTGCTTTCCAGGCGGAACACAACCCCGAGGGGCGCCGCCCGGTGATTGGCATGGCGACGCGCTTTGCATCTGAGAAGGGTGTCGAAATTCTGCTGGATGCCTTGCCCAAAGTGTTGGCACGATATTCCGATATGCTGGTGTTGTATGCCGGTCAATATGCAGATGTGATGGGCGAAGAAGCCTATTTTGCGCGTTTGTCTCCCGTGATTGAGCAGTATCAGGCCCACGGGCAGTGGAAATTCCTCGGGGTGCTGAATCCAATCCAAATGTCCACGTTTTACCCCGCGCTGGATGTACTCGTCGTCCCCAGTCTGAATTCCACCGAGACTTTTGGGTTGGTGCAAATTGAAGCCATGCTCAACGGCGTCCCCGCGGTGGCCTCCAATCTTCCCGGGGTGCGCCAACCCCCGACGATGACTGGCATGGGCCTGGTCGTCCCTATCGGCGACGCGGATGCCCTGGCCGACGCGCTGTTGGAAATTTTTGCCAATCCTGAAAAATTTAAAGGCAACCCCACAGAAATCGCCCGCACCTTTGAACCGCGCGCCAACGCCCAGGCATATGAAAAGCTGTATCGAGAATTGCTGAATGAACTTGGTGATTAGGCGATCAGGAAGAAGGCGATAAGGCCGGAACAACATCGAAGCCTTGTTCGGCGAAATGTGGATCGAATGTGAAGGCCGTGTGAATCCCCAGTTGGCGCATGGTGGCAAAACTGGCGCAGTCCACTAGGCTCAACCGGCGGCGGTTGGCGACCAGAAAAGCATCGACGATCTCTTGATGTTGATGGACGCTGACCCACTCTATATGCAGCCAGGGAACGATCTTCTTTTGTAAGTCGCGGATGGCGCTCATCCCCAGGCGATTTTGGAGTAACGCATAGGCTTCGACCAGCAAATAATTGTTCGCGTAAATTGGGATGTCTTCTTCAACGAAATAATCCCAGGTTTGTCTGGCGATTGGATGCAAACTATCTTGCAATGACAACAGGGCAAGCAAGGCCGATGTATCAATCAAGATCATCATCGTTGCCGCCAATTTCAGCATAGATTTCTGCCAGGTATTTATCGTGGTTGATGGAAACATCGGTGGCGCCTTCGATGTCGTGGTATGCGCCGATGGACAGCGCCCGACGTTTGAGTTCCTCCCGGCTGGGGCCGACCTGTTGTTCGGCGAACAAATTCACGCTACGGCGGATTAATTCAGCCATCGAGATATGATATTCAGCGGCCTTCTCGCGCAAGAATTTGTGTTGATCTTCGGTCAATTGGATTTGTGTGCGAATCATTAGCTTGCTCCTTGAAGTGTAATCACTTTTCCAGAAGTGATGTAATTATATCAGCTTTCCTCCTATGAAATCGTCTCAACCTTCAACCCTCAACTTTCAACCCCCAAAAGATTACCTTTGGGAGAACCTCAGCACGCTCCCCTACTTCCGTGCCCTGCTGCGCGCCGTGGAAGCACGCGCCTATATTGATATTGACCTACCCGCGCCGACTCTTGATTTAGGCTGCGGTGATGGACACTTTGCCCCGATTGCATTTCCGCGTCCCCTCGAAGTAGGTATAGACCCCTGGTGGGAGCCGCTGCTCGAAGCTGGGAAACGGGATGCCTACCAGGGGTTGGCACAGTCCGATGGGGCGGCGATGCCTTTCCCCGATGGTTATTTTTCCAGCGCGGTCAGCAACTCGGTACTTGAGCACGTTCCCCATCTCGATGAAGTCCTCGCCGAAACCGCCCGTGTGCTGCAACCCGACGCAGCGTTCATCTTTTGTGTGCCGAATCACAATTTTTTAGCGACTCTCTCAATAAGCCGCTTCTTTGATCGCTTGGGTCTACGCAAGTTTGGGGATGCCTATCGTGCATTTTTCAATCGCATCTCACGCCATCATCATTGTGATTCGCCCGAAGTGTGGCAGGCACGGCTTGACAAGGCTGGTTTCGAGATTGTGCGCTGGTGGCATTATTTCTCTCCGGGGGCATTGCACACCCTCGAGTGGGGTCACTATTTCGGGTTGCCTGCCTGGGTTAGCAAGTTGTTCTTCGGACGCTGGATTCTCTCTCCAACCCGCTGGAATCTCGCTCTTACGCGTCGCCTTGTGGAACCCTACTACAATGAGCCGTCGGAGCGTGACGATGGGGCTTACTCATTCTATATCACTCGCAGGCGATAAAAATTTCTGAGGAACCAGTAGCATTTAGCTCCTTTGGCTCCTTCGCTTCATCTGGTATCATTGGGGGCTGATTATGAATGAACCCTCTGTTCTCGATTATGTAAAATCCAAAATCTTCTTCTGGCGCGGCGACGTGGTTGAAATTCCACAGCCAGGGGTTGGCAGCGTAGATTCGGCTGAAATGGTCTCCCCCGCAGGCGTTTCAATGTTTGACGTTGGGCCGACAGAACCCGACGCCGAAATTCCCGCTCCGCGTCTGGAAATCTGGAACTGGCCTGGCTGGTGGGTGATGCTTCCGTTAATCCTTGCTCTGGCCGCTCAACGCGCGCTGGAGCCGCCCACGCGCAGCATTCTGCTGGGGATGAGTTTTTACCTGCTGGCGGCAGGATTCCTGTTGTGGGGTTCGCTGCGTGGTCGCGTGACCCTGCCTGCAGTGCCCGCCCAGCCTGAAACCTCAGACCCGATGACAGCGCGCCCCCTCGGGATGTGGATCAGCATCGTCTTTGGCTTGTTGGCCTTTCTGGCTTTTGGCGGAAACCGTTTTACGCAGATCAACCTTACCCTGTGGCTGATCGCACTGGCCGGATTTTTCTACGCCTTCTGGTATATTCCCCCCGAAACACCGACCCTACGAGCGCGACTGAGCACCGCCTTCGAGAAATTCAAATCCAGCGGCATCACCTTCTCCCCGTGGAGCTTACTCGTCCTGGCGGTTTTCGCTCTTTCTGCATTCTATCGCTTCTACCAGCTCGACCAGGTACCGCCGGAGATGTTCAGCGATCATGCCGAAAAGCTCTACGATGTCGCCGATGTGCTCGCAGGGAAATACAGCATCTTCTTCCCGCGCAACACCGGGCGCGAAGCCTTTCAGATGTACCTGACCGCGGCGATGTCGCTAATCTTCAACACCGATCTATCGTTCCTGAGTCTCAAATTAGGCACGGCCTTCGCGGGTCTGTTCACGTTGCCCTTCATCTATCTATTGGGCAAGGAAGTTTCCAGCCGCCGCGCCGGTCTGTTGGCAATGGCCTTTGCCGGGATCGCCTATTGGCCGAATGTGATCGCGCGCGTGGCGCTGCGCTTTGCGCTGTACCCCTTTTTCGCTGCGCCGACACTATATTTTCTTGTGCGCGGCCTGCGTCGCGGCTCGCGCAACGATTTTCTGCTCGCCGGGCTATTTCTCGGCCTCGGCCTGCATGGTTATAGCCCTTCTCGTTTTGTGCCTTTCGTCGTGTTGGCGGCGGTCGGCTTGTATCTTTTGCACAAGCGTCCCCGCGCCCAACGCCGTCAGGCCATCTGGGGGTTAATTTTGCTGGTCTTCGTTTCGTTGCTGATCTTCGCGCCGCTCTTGCGGTACGCCCTCAGCGATATGCCGGGTTTTACCTACCGCACGATGACCCGCATGAGCGAAGTCGAACAGCCCTTCCTCGAACCGGTTTGGCAGATTTTCACCCAAAATTTATGGGGCGCGATGACGATGTTCTTCTGGGATAATGGTGAAATTTGGGTACATTCGGTGACACATCGTCCGGCGCTGGGAATGGTCTCTGCGGCGCTCTTTGCGCTAGGCGGGCTGATGCTCACTGTGCGCTATCTGCGTCGCCGAAACTGGCTCGATCTTTTCTGGCTGATCTCGATTCCCTTATTGATGATGCCTTCCATTTTTTCGTTGGCTTTCCCCGACGAAAACCCTTCACTCAATCGCACTGGGGCCGCGCTAATACCGGTGTTCCTGATCGTTGGGATGACCCTGGACGGATTTCTGAATCAGCTCGAAAGGAATCCGCGCATCCCCGCGCGCAGGCAGTGGTTAGTTTGGGGGGTGGGCATTCTCCTGTTGGGTGGGTCCTGTGCCCAAAACTTTGATCTCGTCTTCAACCAATACCGCGAAAATTTTGCCCGTAGCTCGTGGAATACATCCGAACTCGGCGCTGTGATTCGCCAATTTTCCGATACGATTGGCGACGAAGACAGCGCCTGGGTAGTGCCCTACCCGCATTGGGTTGATACGCGTCTGGTAGGGATGCGCGCCGATGTGCCACTGCGCGATTACGCCCTGTGGCCCAATCAGATTGTCGATACCCTGGACAATCCGCACGCGAAATTATTCCTTTACAAACTCGAAGATACCGATACCCGCGACATGCTGAAAACCCTCTACCCCAACGGCGCGGTGCAACTCTACGACTCGGCGATAGAGGGCAAAGACTTTTATATCTACTACGTACCGCCGAAATAATAAGCGTCGAAAGTAAAGGTTGAAGGTTAAAAATTCACTTTCAACCTTCAACCTTCAACCCAAAACCTTATGATCACTACCAAATTTACCAAACTCGGTTATATCGTCCTGATGCTGTATATTCTCGCTGCAGGGGCTTATTTGCGCCTCGTTGGCCTGGATTGGGATGCAGAGCAACACCTACACCCGGATGAGCGCTTTTTGACGATGGTGGAATCGAGCCTGGAGCCGGTGCAGAGCTTGGGCGATTATTTTGATACGGTCAATTCGAGCCTTAATCCACATAACCGCGGGCATGGGTTCTTTGTTTATGGTACGTTGCCAATTTTTATTGTGCGTTATGTGGCCGACTGGCTGGGTGATACCGGCTACGGCGAAGTGTATCGAGTCGGTAGGGCGTTGTCGGCGCTGGCCGATTTGGGTGTGGTCTGGCTGATATTCCTGACAGCGCAACGTTTGTACAGCCGCAAGGTTGGGGTGCTGGCGGCGGCCTTCTACGCCTTTGCCGTGCTGCCGATTCAACAGTCGCACTTTTTCACGGTAGATACGTTCATTAACTTCTTTACCTTTTTAGCGTTCTATTTCGCGGTGGAAGTTGGGAGTCAGCGAGTCAGCGAATCAGCGGAAGATGCCCCTTCCTCCGTCCCCCGTCTCCCGTCCTACCTGCTCTTCGGTCTCGCCCTGGGCATGGCCGTTGCCTCCAAGATCAACGCCATCCCGGTTGCGCTGGCTTTGCCAGTTGCGGCGGCGCTGTATTTCCTGCGCTTGTCCGTTGAAGAACGGCAGCAGCAGGCGGGGCGCATTCTTAGTTATGTGGCCCTGGCCGGATTGGTCAGCATTCTGACTTTTCGTATCTTCCAGCCCTATGCTTTCTCCGGGCCGGGCTTTTTTGGGATGCTGCCTAATCCGCAATGGGTGGAGAATCTCAAATCGCTCAGCGCGCAGACGGGCGGCGATGTCGATTTTCCTCCAGCGTTGCAATGGGCGCGGCGTCCGCTGTGGTTCTCATGGCAAAACCTGACGGTGTGGGGGCTGGGGCTTCCGCTGGGCTTGCTGGCCTGGGCGGGTTTCTTGTGGATGGGCTGGCGCATGTTCAAGGGGGAATGGCGACAGCATATTCTGTTGTGGGGTTGGACGACGGTTTATTTTGTCTGGCAGTCGCTGCAATGGAACAGCACCATGCGCTACCAGTTGCCGATCTACCCGGCGTTGGCGATGATGGCGGCGTGGGTAGTGTTGCAGGTTGTAGGTCACAGGTTGCAAGTTGGCAAACCTTCAACCTTCAACCTTCAACGTGCAACGGGGATTTTGCTCGGCGGTTTTGTTTTGGTACTAACCTTCGCCTGGGCCTTCGCCTTCTCGCGCATTTATACCGTGCCGCACACGCGCGTGGAGGCGACACGCTGGATGTTGCAGCATTTCGCCGGACCGATTAGTTTGCAAATTGAAACCGATGATGGCGTGTATGCCCAGCCTTTGCCATTTTCGCAGGGATTGAGTATCGGCAGTGGCGCGCCGTATCACACGCAGTTCACGGCGTATGCCAGTGGAACGCTGAACGAAATTCTGCTGCCGCATGTTGCTGACGTTGGCGCGGTGGGGAATCTGATCGTTAGCCTGACCTCGGCGCAATCACCGGACACGCCGCTGGTTGTGACCACGCTCTCTGGCGCGGATTTGCCCCTCTCGCTGCCAGAGAGCAGCGATTTTGCGATCAACTTCGGGCAGGATGTCTTTGTTGGTACGGATAGTACATATATACTGACTTTTGAAGTCTTGGGTGGACTGGAAGAAGTTGATGTGTGCGATGTGCTGCATTTTGAGATTCAGACGGTCGATCCGGTGGTGATGCAGGATGTGAATCCGGGCGCGGATTGCACAGCGCGCCCCGATAGCCCGTATACGGCGGCGTTCATTCCCCTGGATGCGGGCACGCTCTCCGGGTTTACGGCGCGCCAACTTCGAGCGAGTCCGACGGTTCGCGCGGGGGAGAAAACCCTCACGGCGAGTCTATCCCTCACGCCGGATGGCGAGTCGGTCGCTGCCGCGTCCATCACGGATGAATTTCTGCCCGGCGATGATTACCGCGGCACGGGTTTCAGCCTCCAATTGGACACGCCGCTGGAACTGACTGAAGACACGACCTATTATTTGAACTTTGACCTGAACGGGGCTGGACAGGTGCAACTCTCAGGGGCGGCGCTGGCGAATGAGACCACCTGGGATGATGGTTTGCCGCTGCGCATGGATGGCTACGACCCCTATGGCGGCATCTACCAGGGCGGGTTGAATTTTGAGATGTACTGGGACGATAACGACGAGAAGTTGCAACGCTTCACAGGTACACTGGCACAGGCCGATTTTGTGTTGATTACTTCGAGCCGCCAATGGGCCAGCACGACTCGCGTCCCGGAGCGTTACCCGCTGACGAGTGAATATTACCGCCACTTGCTGGGCTGCCCTGTAGAACAGACGATTGAATGGTGTTATAACGTGGCTGAGCCGGGCATGTTCGCGGGCGATTTGGGCTTTGAACTGGTGCAGATTTTCCAGTCGAACCCCAGGTTGGGTAATTTCGAGATCAACGATCAATTTGCCGAAGAAGCTTTTACGGTCTACGATCATCCGAAGGTGTTCGTATTCGCCAAAACCGAAGCCTATGATCCGGCGCGGGTGGCCGAAATTTTGGGAGCGGTGGATTTGGGCAAAGTGGTGCGCGTGACGCCCAAACAGGCCGATACCTTCCCCGCTGATTTGATGCTGCCCGATGCGCGTTTGACTGAACAGCGGGTGGGCGGCACCTGGGCAGAATTATTTGATACGGAGGCGCTTCAAAATCGCTCGCATTTCGCTGGCGTGCTGCTGTGGTATTTTAGCGTCTTTGCCCTGGGGCTGATGACCTATCCGCTGGTGCGTTTCGCCATGTCGGGCTTGCCCGACCGCGGCTATCCGCTGGCGCGTGTTACCGGGTTGGTACTGCTGGCCTGGCTGGTGTGGATGGCGGGGTCGGTTCGTATTCCGGTTACGCGCCTGACGATTGGGTTGGTGCTGCTCCTGATCGCTTTGCTGGGCGGCTGGCTAGCCTACCGTCAACGTGATGGATTGCGTGCCGAGTGGCGCGAAAAGCGTAAATATTTCCTGACCGTCGAAGGGCTGTTCCTGCTTTTCTTCCTGATTTTCCTGCTCATTCGCCTGGGCAACCCCGATTTATGGCATCCCTGGAAGGGCGGCGAGAAACCAATGGATTTGTCCTATTTCAATGCCGTGTTGAAGAGTACAACTTTTCCGCCTTACGATCCCTGGTTCGCGGGTGGCTATATCAACTACTATTATTACGGCTACGTGATTATCGGCGTGCTGGTCAAATTTTTGGGAATTATGCCGACTTTTGCCTATAATCTGATTTTGCCAACGCTCTATTCACTGGTGGCGATGGGCGCCTTTTCAATTGTCTGGAATCTATTTGGGGAGACGGAGGACGGAGGACGGGAGACGGGTGATGTCCGCCCTCCGTCGTCGGTCGTTGGTCGTCGGTCTTTGATTGCACTCGGTGGTGCACTCGCCATGTCCACCCTTGGCAATTTGGGCCTTTTACAGATGCTCATGCGCGGCTACCAACGTTTGATTGTCCCCAGCGAAGAGATCAGCGCGGCAGGCTTGTTCCAGCGGTTATTTTGGGCGCTCCAGGGGATGGTCAAATCTCTCGGCGGCGCAGCCCTCAACTATCGCCTCGACGAATGGTACTGGAACCCCAGCCGCGTCATCGGCGCTCAGCACGGCAACCCGATTACCGAATTCCCCTTCTTTACGTTCCTCTATGCCGATCTGCATGCCCACATGATCGCCATACCCATCGCGCTATTGGTCGTGGGTTGGGCGCTCTCAGTGGTGCTGGGCAAAGCCTGGGCGGGGCGCACCACCCCTGGGCATTCTCCGTTGCGTATTGGGCTGAGTTTTCTCATTGGTGGGTTGGCAATTGGGGCGCTCTATCCCGCCAATCTCTCCGATATTTACACCTATTTGCCGCTGGGCATTGCCGCGGTGACCTACGTCGTCTGGCGGTATTATCCATTAGCCCCTCACCCTAACCATCTCCCAGGGAGAGAGGGAACAGCATCAGGACTGAAGTGGGGGAAGATCAAACGCTTGCTACTGATCGTCGCAGGTTCTCTTGCACTTGTTTTGCTCGCACGGGGCTTATATCAGCCCTATGCGCAATGGTACAGCCAGGGGTACAGCGAATTCAAAATCTGGCCCGGCAGCCACACCCCCACCTCCGATTACCTCACCCATTGGGGGCTGTTCCTCTTCGTGATCGTTTCCTGGATGATCGCTGAAACCATCGATTGGATGGCAAAAACGCCTGTCTCCGCGTTGCGCAAGCTGGAGCCGTATAAAATCCTGATTGTGACCGGCTTGATCCTGCTGGCGGTGGTGATCTTGCTACTGGGGATTGATCTGCCCGTTGAAGGCGGCGGCGACACGCGCCTGCCTCTGGGGTTGGGGATTCATCTAATATGGTTTGTTCTGCCCCTGGTGGTCTGGGCTGGGGTGCTGATGTTGCGTCCCGACACATCCGATGCCAAGCGGTTTGTGCTCTTCCTCACCGGTACCGCCCTGGCGCTCACCCTGATGGTTGAAATCATCTACGTGATCGGCGACATCGGGCGCATGAACTCGGTCTTCAAATTCTATCTGCACGCCTGGACATTGCTCTCGGTCAGCGCGGCGGCGGCATTGGGCTGGCTCTTGCCGCGGTTGAATCGCTGGCAATCCGGCTGGCGCGTGGCCTGGCAAATTATCCTGGTATTCATGCTGGGTGTAGCGGGTCTGTATCCTGTTTTGGGCAGCTTTGCCAAAATTGAAGACCGCATGACCGCCAAGGCCCCGAACAACCTCGACGGTATGACTTATATGCAATTTGCCACTTACTACGATGAAGGTCAGGAACTTGATCTTTCCGAAGATTACGCGGCTATCCGCTGGATGCAGGAAAACGTTGCGGGGTCGCCAGTTATCGTGGAAGGTAATCAAGTTGAGTATCATTGGGGCACGCGTTACACCATCTATACTGGCCTCCCCTCCGTGGTCGGCTGGAACTGGCATCAACGCCAGCAACGTACGATTGTGCCGCACGATTGGGTATACGAGCGCGTGGATGGTACTCATGAATTTTATATGACAGAAGATATTGAATGGACCCAAAATTTTTTGCAAATATATGATGTTAGCTATATTATCCTCGGCCAGTTCGAGCGCGCCAAATACGACGGCCTCGGCTTGGATAAATTTTCCGCCTACGAAGGCCAACTTTGGGATGAAGTTTTTTGCAACGGTGAAACGGTGATTTATAAAGTGATTGGGGATTAGGTGATTAGGGGTAAGGAAACCTACTGCCTATTCCCCAATCGCCCAATTCCCCAATCCCCATACCATGCTCCAATTCTTCCTCTGGTACCTCCTGATCTCTCTTCTCGGCCTGCTGACCTTTCCGCTGGCCTATTTCATGCTGCCCAAATTGACGGATCGCGGCTATGCTTTTAGCCGCGCCCTGGGCTGGTTGCTGTGGGGCTATATCTTCTGGTTGCTGGGTTCTTTGGGGGTGCTGCCAAATGACTCTGGCGGACAGATTTTTGCCCTGTTGATTCTGGTTGCTCTGAGCGGAGCGGCGTTGCGTCAAGTGGGGTGGACGAATCTCAAAGATTGGCTGCGAACCCAAATCGGCGTGATTCTGACCATAGAGATACTCTTTCTCGTAGCCTTTGGGTTGTGGGCGCTTGTGCGTGCTGCCAACCCGGAAATTGTCGGCACCGAGAAGCCGATGGAGTTGGCTTTTATTAATTCCATTCTTCGCTCACCGACTTTGCCGCCCAATGATCCCTGGCTTTCTGGCTACGCCATCTCGTATTATCATTTTGGCTTTATCCTCGTTGTCATGCTCGCCCGCCTGACCGCCACCGCTGGCAGCGTGGCCTTTAATCTGGGCGGCGCACTGGTATTCGGACTTGCGGCGATTGGCTCGTATGGGCTTTTATACAACCTTCTCGCTTCTTTACAAGCCGACCGAAGACTGGAGACCGACGACGGGGAAATGCTCCCACGTCTCCCGTCCTCTGTCTTCAGTCCGCTCCTCGCCCCATTTTTTATTTTCATCGTCTCTAACCTGGGCGGGTTGCTGCACCTGTTGCGTCTCGGTGGCGTGTTCTGGCGTACGGATGAAAGCGGACAATTAACTTCGCCGATCTGGGCCTGGCTCGATATGGGCAGTTTTAGCCAACCGCCACCCGCCGAGCCGTTTCCGCATTGGTGGTGGTGGCAGGCATCGCGCGTCGTGCAGGATTTTGATTTCAACTGGGTTAATAAGGGAGATGTGATTGACGAATTTCCTTTCTTCTCCTTTTTACTGGCCGATTTGCACCCGCATGTACTGGCAATGCCCTTTGCTTTCCTGTTGTTTGGCCTAATATTCAATTTCTCCATCAGTGACGAGCAGCAAAACCTTCCCTGGTTCAATTTGCAAATCAGCCCCCTGAACTTCGCTTTCAGCGCGATTTTGATCGGCAGCCTGGGCTTTCTCAACACTTGGGATTTGCCCTTTTATGTGGCGCTCTTCGCCGGAGCTTACGCGCTTCGTTCAACCTTCAACCCTCAACCTTCAACCTTTGTCACGCTTGCCAAAGATTTCTTTACTTTTTCCCTCACCCTCGGCCTCGCCGCCATCTTGCTCTATCTGCCCTTCTATCTGAGTTTTTCTTCCCAGGCGGGCGGGATTCTACCCAATTTGATTTACGTGACCCGCGGCGTGTATTTTTGGGTCATGTTTATCCCCTTCTTAATTCCGTTGCTGGTTTTTGGCGCTTATCTCTGGCGCAAACATGGTGACCGCGCTCGCCTGAAATATGGGATGCTAACTACATTGGGACTGATTGTTCTGCTACTGTTGCTCTCTTGGCTGGTGGCCGGAATCATCGCTGCGCTGCATCTGTTCAGTGTTATCAACCCCGAAGCGGCTTCGGCAACACAACTCTTCCTCGGGTCGCTGGCTGCGCCGGGGTGGGCGGCTGCCATCGGCGAGGGGCTGCGTCGTCGCCTCATTGCCCCGGGAACATGGCTCACTTTGGGGGCATTGCTCACCTTTGTACTGGCAAGTCTGTGGCCGCGTCGCTCGGATGAAGATTCTCCCCCTATCGCTCCGGCACATACCTTTGTGTTGCTGCTCACGCTGGTCGCCGCGTTGCTTGTCCTTGGCCCGGAATTTCTTTTCCTGCGTGATATGTTTGGTTATCGCATCAACACGATTTTTAAATTCTACTTCCTGGCCTGGTTGATGTGGGCCATGGCTGCAGCCTATGCCACAGCGATTTTGTGGCAGCAATTGCCCAAAAAGCCCCGGGCAGCGTTTCGCGTGGTCATGTTGCTGGTCATTTCTCTTAGCCTGCTTTACCCGGCGATGGGCCTGTGGAGTAAGGCCAACAAGTTCAACCCACCCCAATGGACATTGGACGGTGCAGCGCATATTCAGAACGGCGCGCCCGACGAGGCCGCGGCGATGGCCTGGCTGCGTGAGGCTCCGTTGGGTGTGGTCGCCGAAGCCGTGGGTGGTAGTTATTCATCTTTTGCGCGCATGGCAACCCACAGCGGGCAGCCCACTGTACTCGGCTGGGAATTTCACGAAATCCAATGGCGCGGCGGCACCGAGGAGATGGGTTCGCGTAAGGGCGATATCGAGCGCCTGTATTGCATCCCCAATTGGACCGAAGCTAAAATCATCTTGCGCCAGTATAATATCCGCTATGTGGTTGTGGGCGAGCGCGAGCGTTTTGCCTACGGAGCGGGCAGCGCGCCCTGCCCTGCCGGGTTGAGCGAAACGAAATTTGCCCTGAACTTGCAAAATGCTTTCCAGCAGGGCGATGTAACTGTGTACGAATACACTACAGGCGAGTAAGATTATAATCAGACCTCCGGGCATTCTTTTGCGAAAGTGCGTAGGTCCTTTCTTAATTACGCACGCAGATTGTAAAATCATGGAGACCTTTTTCCCATTACTTTGCGTCAAAACTGGAACAGTATGATGAATTCACGGAAACTGACTCTCGAAGATGGACTCTACGCCCTGGCCTTGATTCTGGCACTGGGCGTGCGTTTGTTGAATTTAGGTGTGGCTCCGCTCGCCAACCTCGAAGCGGATGCTGCGCTGCAAGCCTGGGATGTTGCCCGCGGTGCGCTGCCAATGGCGGCATCTCACCCGCTCTACATCTCGCTGACCAGTCTGAGCTTTGCGCTGCTGGGCAGTAGCAACTTCGTGGCGCGCCTGTGGCCTGCCCTGGTGGGAAGCGCCCTGGTGTTGCTTCCGCTGGCCTTGCGCGAAAAATTGGGACGCGTCGGCGCCCTGGCGTTAGCCTTTGGCCTGGCGCTTGACCCTGGGTTGGTGGCGCTTGCTCGCATCATCAATGCTCCAATGCTGGCCGTGACCTTCACCGTTCTGACGCTGGCGTATATTCGTAAACCGGCCTGGAGCGGCATTTTCGCCGGTCTGGCGCTGCTCTCCGGGCCGGGGGTGTGGATTGGCTGGCTCGGCCTGGGCATTGCCTGGGGTGTCGCCCATCTGACAGGATTGTTCCGGGGGGCAGAATCTGTATTTTTGCCTGGATCACCCTCGCAGGAGTCCGACTCCACACCGCCTTTGAGAACTGGCCTCGTTTTCGCCGCGGCGACGGTCCTCCTTATCGGCACGCGCTTTTTTACCTTTCCAGCCGGTTTGGGCGCGTTGGCAACTTCATTGGTTGAATTCTTGCGGGGTTGGGCTTCCCCATCCGGAATTCCCGCTTTGCGCGTTTTGGCGAGTTTGGGTGTGTATCAATACCTGGTGTTGATTTTTGCGGGTGTGGCCTTATTTTGGCCGCGAGGGCGCAATCGTTGGGTGACCGGGTTGAGCATCTGGGCGCTGACCGCCACCCTTCTGGCATTGGTGTATCCAGGGCGTAGCATGGGCGATCTGGTTTGGGTGCTGCTGCCCTTGTGGGGAATCGCGGCCCGAGCGCTGGGCGCCATATTTCAGGAAGATTTTCGCCAGCCCATCGCTACTGGGCAGGCTCTGGCATGGTTTGTGCTGCTGGTACTGGCCTGGATGACGCTTTCCGGGTTGCGCTTGACGTTGCCGGAAGGCTACCTGCTGCGTTGGCTGATTCTGTTCGGGATTGTTTTGCTCGGTGCGCTTTCAACGACTTTTGTGGGCTTGGGTTGGTCGTGGTCGCTGGCGCGCAATGGCACATTATTGGGCCTGCTGGCTGCTTTAGGCGTTTATAGTATTGCCGTGCTGATGGGCGCAACGCAAATCCGTCCCAACAACCCGGCGGAGTTATGGGCGTTGCCGCCGCTCACCGGAGATGCCGATCTACTCCTGGATACGCTGCACGATCTGGCGCTAACCGATCAGGGGTTGTTCGATCAAATGGAAATTATCTCGCTGGTGGATCAGGCGGCCATGCGCTGGATTTTGCGCGACTTTTCGGATGTGAGCTACACCACCGCGCTGGCCGAAGCGGAATTCCCTTTGGTGGTGATTGCACCGCAAGAGAGCGAATATGCCGCCTGGGCGACAGCTTACCGCGGGCAAGATTTTGTCTGGAGTCGCTCGCCCGGATGGGAAGGCGCGCTGCCCCATGCCTGGGTTGATTGGCTGATTTTCCGCAGCGCGCCAGTGGAAAACGAGACTTTGATTCTGTGGGCGCGCGGCGATATATTCCCCGATCAGGCGCAGTCCGAAGAAACTTCGCAATAATTGAAAGACAGACGACCGAGAACGGAGAGAACCCTCCTTCCCCTGTCATCTATTTTTCGTTTTTATGGAGCACCCATGAACTTACCTCACACAATTGCCATTGATGGCCCGGCAGCCTCGGGAAAATCGACACTGGCCAAGCGCATGGCTGAAGCCCTGGATTATTTGTTTTTTGATACCGGCGTGATGTATCGGGCTATCACCTGCGCCGCGCTGCGGGCGGGCCTGTCGATGGATGAAGAAGACCAAATCACAGCGCTTTCAGAACGCGCCCAAATTGATGTTCAATCAGCCTCCGCTGATGATGGCCGTGATAATGATATTCTGCTCGATGGCGTAGATATTACCTGGGATATTCGCAGCCCCGAAGTGGATGCCAATGTTTCGGTGGTTTCGGCGTACCCTGGCGTGCGCGCCGCGCTCACGGCTCAACAGCGCCGCATCGGCCAGCGCGGCCGTGTGGTGATGGTTGGCCGCGATATTGGCACCGTGGTGCTGCCCGAAGCCGATCTCAAGCTTTATCTGGATGCATCTGTAGAGGAACGCGCCCGTCGTCGCTATGATGAGCGTCTCAACCGTGGCGACGAAATTATGCTGGAAGTTGTGCTTGCCGACATGCGCATGCGCGATGAAATCGATTCCACCCGCGCTGTCGCCCCCTTGCGTCCCGCCGATGATGCCGTGATTCTCGATTCGGACAATATGAACATCGATGAAGTTCTGGCGTATGCGTTAGGTCTGGCGCGAGGCGAAGGTTAATTGCTGCGGTATGATTGAAAACTATCGTCCATCTTTGGCTGCGCGTTTATTTCGCCCCGGATTACGAGCTGTATTGCGGGGAATTTTTCACCTGATCAGCCGCGTTACGATTACGGGTTTGGAAAATGTACCCAAATCGGGTGCGTATCTAATTGCCATAAATCATATCTCGTTGTACGAAGCACCTTTTGTGGCCTCCTTCTGGCCCATGGCTCCCGAAGTAGCCGGAGCCGCCGATGTCTGGCAGCGGCCTGGTCAATCGTTGTTGGCGCGTGGTTATGGGGGCATCAAAATTCACCGTGGCGAATATGACCGCCAAATGATTGATGCGATTCTTAATGTGCTGCGCTCCGGGCGACCTTTGTTGATCGCACCCGAAGGGGGGCGCTCACATGCTCCGGGGATGCGCCGCGCCAGGCCTGGGGTGGCCTATCTGATGGACAAAGCCGGGGTTCCAGTGATCCCTGTGGGGGTAGTGGGCAGCACCGACGATTTCTTGTCGCGCGGGCTGCGGGGGCAGCGTCCCTCCATTGAGATGCGCGTCGGCCCGCCGGTGGAATTGCCTCCCATTACAGGTCGAGGCGAAGCGCGCCGCTTGGCGCGTCAGAAAAATGCCGATCAAGTGATGTTCGCCATCGCGGCTTTACTACCACCCGAATACCGTGGTCTTTACGGAGATGATTTTAAGTATGAACAAGCCTCAGCAGCGTGAAAAACGCACTGAAATGCAGCCCTATAATCACCATGCCTGGAAAAATAAGCGTCGTTTTTTGCGTTTCTTACTGAAGCGCGTAGGCTTTCCGTTGTGGGTGCGGATTGATCGTGTTCAGGGGTATGAAAATATCCCTGCGAATGGGCCGCTTATTTTTATGATCAACCATATTTCTTTTGCCGATTCGCTGATTGTGCTGCAACAAGTTTGGCGTGATATTACGCCGATGGCGAAAATTGAAGTTTATGAATATCCGGTGATTGGCATCTTTCCCAAATTATGGGGTGTGATTCCTGTGCACCGCGAAGAAGTGGACCGCAGAGCCATTCGCCTGGCCCTCAATGTACTTAAAAGTGGCGAAAGCATTCTGGTTGCCCCTGAAGGCACGCGCAGTCCCGCATTGCAACCTGCGAAGGAAGGCGTGGCCTATTTGGCGGCGCGCAGCGGGGCCGCCGTTGTGCCGGTGGGCATATCGGGCACCGGTGGTTTTCCAGTTTTTCGCACTTCGCCACGCTGGAAGGAACCAGGCGCACAGGTTGTTTTTGGAAAACCTTTTCGCTACAAGGCCGAATTCCGTCATGCCAAAGGGCAGCAACTCAGTTTGATGACGCGCGAAGCCATGTACCAGTTAGCGGCATTGTTGCCTGAAAAGCACCGCGGTGTTTACGCCGATTTTGAAAACGCGACCCGGAATACCATCGAGATGCTCGAAGAAGTGCTATAATTTTTCTAAGTTTTAGAAACTTGGCGAACGCCCATGTCTTTATTAGTTAGCATTCTTTCCGAAACACCGTTTTTTATCTTTCCCGAGGGTTGGGAAGGATGGCTTGGCGCGTTGCTATGGTTGATCGTGATTATTTTGTTACTCGCGTTGTGGCGGAATTATGGCAGGCCGCGAGATCGCAATCGTAATATTATTTTTGGCGTGTTGCTCATCATTTCCCCGTTGTCAGCTATACTGGTTGGGTTAAGAATTCCGGGGTTGAGCGCTATTCCTCTTCCGGGTGTTGTGATGGATAGCGGGGGTATGGCGGTGATGGTATTGGCTGCGTTTTCATGGGTATTGGCGGCTGGTTTGTTAGGCCCCTTTCCCGCTGCCGCTTTAGCCGCGATTTCTGGATTGATTCTGGGCTTTTGGGGGACGCATAGTATTTTTACAATTTTCGAGTGGGTCACGCTGGCAGTCCTATTAGCGGCCATCAGCCAGCAGCGTTACCGTACACCCTTATATAAATTTGCACGTAACCCGATCGTGGCAATTGTTGTAATTAGTCTGCTATATCCGCTCTTATATATTTTCAGTTCAATACTTACGATGGGGGGATCACTGGCCGTGCGCCTGGATTATGCACTCGAATATGTAAGACCAGCGACATTGGCGGTAATTAGCCCGGTGTTGATAGCCGCAGTGATGGCTCAGTTTGCCAAATTGGCTTTTCCTGAACAATGGGGCGGGCAGCCCCCGTGGCGACCTTCACCCTCTGAGAGCAGCCTGGAAGCACGTTTTACGTACACATTGCTGCCCCTGCTGGCGCTCTTGTTGCTCGTTTTCGTCATTGGCGATTGGATTATTGCCGGGAATGCTGCCCGCGAGATGTTGCAATCGCGTATGGCTGCCGCTACTGAAGTTGCCGCCGATGGTGTTCCATTTTTATTGAATACAGGGCAGAATCTAATTTTGCAGATTGCTCAAGAAATTGATCTGCAAGATGTTGATGACGAGCAATTGCAGCACAAATTATCGGTGGGGTATCAATCCACACCTTTTTTTCATCAGTTATATATATTAGATACTGAGAAAAAACCACTCACGGGATACCCGGCACAAGAATATGAAAAACTTCCCCAAACGGTAGAGGAATTGCTGGGCATCGAACTGGCATTCGATGGCATTCCGGTGCAGGTGTATATTATTCCTGATCCTGAGGGGCTGAATGCGACGCAAATATCTTTTATTGCTGCTATCTTCGATGATGAACAAATCGTCCAGGGGGCACTTTTGGGGCGTACCGATTTTAGTAGCAATCCCTTCGCACAGGCAATTTTTACGAATTTGAACAGCACCGCCGATTTAGACGGCGTTGGCCTTCTGGCGGATGAAAATGGACAGATTTTATATCAATCTGTAACCAGTTGGCGCTATCAGCGCTATAGTGGACAAATTAGCGATTCCCCGATTTTTTATGATGATTCCGCTCCGGATGGTACACATCATCTCATCTATGTGCGCCCTACCATCGGTCGGCCCTGGTTTACTGTGATGATGGTACCGGCGCGTGAGGCGCAACAATTGGCACTTAATATTGCTGCGCCGGTATTGGGTATGATTTTCTTGTTGGTAAGTATTGCGGCAATATTGATCCGTTTGAGTTTGCGGATGGTCACATCTTCACTAAAATCATTGACCACAGAAGCGGAGCGTATTGCACAAGGGCAATTGGATCATGTACTCAAACCGGCTGGAGCTGATGAGGCTGGGCGCTTGCGCAGTGCCTTTGAAAAAATGCGCCTTAGCTTGAAGGCGCGTCTTGATGAGTTGAATCGTTTGTTGCTGGTTAGCCAGGGGGTGGCCTCGCATCTGAATATTTCCGAAGCGTTACAACCCATTATTACATCAGCTCTTACGGTTGGGGTAAGCTCTGCCCGCATTGTACTATCGCCTGAAATCGTGCCGGATAGCGGCATGAAAGACGAAATTCCATCTCGCTACGGTGCGGGGAAAGATACGCAGCTATTCAGTTATTTTGATGATCAAATTCTGGCGTTGATGCAAACGCATCCCAAAGATCAAATTTTGCTGACGAACCCGATACGTACGCCATTATTGAGTTTTGGCACGGGCGCGCCACGTTTGGGAAGCATGATGGCGATTACCCTGCGCCATGAGCGACAATATTATGGTGTGTTATGGCTGGGGAATGATGCCCCCCACATCTTTGCAGATGAAGAAGTGCAATTTTTGTCAACATTGGCTGGTCAGGCAGCAATGGCTGCGGCAAATGCGCGTCTGTTTATGACGGCCGAATTTGAGCGCGAACGCTTGTCTGCGATTTTGGCATCCACGCCTGATCCTGTGCTGGTAACCGATTTTCACGATCGCCTGTTACTCATTAACGAACGTGCTTGGCAGACTTTGAATCTCGATGGCAAAGCCAGCATTGGCAAACCGGTTGCGGAAGTGGTGCAGCAACCCGAGTTGGCTGATTTATTATGTTTGTCGCATGATATTCAGGATTCTGTTGAAGTAGAAGTGCCCGACGGGCGCGTATTTATGGCGACCGCATCAACCATTCGAGTGGATGACCATAACATCGGGCGAGTTTGTGTCTTGAAAGATATTACCCACTTCAAAGAATTGGACGCACTTAAATCTGACTTTGTTTCAACCGTAAGCCATGATTTGCGCTCTCCGCTGACGCTGATGCGCGGTTATGCAACTATGCTGGAAATGGTGGGGGATCTCAACCAGCAGCAAGACGAATATGTTCGTAAAATCATTATCGGAGTTGAGAATATCACCATGCTGGTGACAAATTTGCTTGATTTGGGTCGTATTGAGGCCGGAGTTGGTTTGCAAGTCGAAAAGTTACTCGTGCGTGATATTGTAGATTGGGTTGTGGATGCTTTTCAACTTCAAGCTACACAAAAGCGCATCGAATTACGCGCCAATATCGCGGAAGAAAGTACCCCCCTCATCGATGCTGATCAAGCCTTGTTGCAACAGGCCCTTCACAATCTGGTTGAAAACGCGATCAAATATACACCGGATGGTGGCAAAGTAACCGTTCAGGTTCAGCAGCGCAATCAGGCCTTATTATTCTCCGTTCAGGATACTGGTATTGGTATTTCGCCGGTGGACCAACCGCTGCTGTTTGAAAAATTCTATCGCAGTTCCGAACGCAAGGCCAAGAGCCAGCGGGGTACGGGTTTGGGGTTGGCGATTGTGAAATCCATTGTTGAACGTCATGGGGGGAATATCAACGTGGAAAGTAAGTTGGGTGGGGGGAGTATCTTTTACTTTGAAATTCCCTTGCGCCAAGAAGCCAGCGAGTAGCCCAAAATACCCTGACTCATCGCCAGATTGGTGCCTTGACGATCGAGGGGGCTTCTTGTATAATTCCGTCCGCATGCAAAATAGTAATGAAGATAATTTTTCGGCGAGCGCCTGAGGTCAGAGAACTCATGCGCTTGCTTTTGTTTGCATATATGCAGCATACTTTTAAAAAGTAATTTTGTGATCCTCAGGAGGCGCGCGCTGTGGAAACTAAGGGGCTAGTATCACTTAGAATTGGATTAGCTTCACCAGCTACGATTCGTAGCTGGTCATACGGTGAGGTTCTAAAACCGGAAACGATCAACTACCGTCGATTACGTCCAGAAAAAGATGGTCTATTTTGTGAGGCAATTTTTGGGCCACAGCGTGATTGGCAATGTTACTGTGGAAAATATAAGAATGTCCGTTATAAAGGCATTGTTTGCGATAAATGTGGGGTAGAAGTTACCCGTGCTTCCGTGCGTCGAGAGCGCATGGGGCATATCGAGTTAGCTGCCCCGGTTGCGCATATTTGGTATGCCCGGCGGCTCCCTTCGCATTTAGGGCTATTGCTTGATATTTCTCGCCGCAATCTTGACCGGGTACTCTATTTTGCACAATATGTGGTCACTTATGTGGACGAAGATGCACGCCAGCGCGCCCTGAAGCGCCTGGAAGAAGAATATGCAGGCGGTGGCGGGGATGTCGCTGATGATACCAATACCCATTTAGAAGAATTGAAGCAGGGGCGTGATGATCTTCTTGATGAGCTGAGTGAGCGCGAAGAAGAGATCAAGTTGCGTTACGATGAATTGATTGCTGCTGAACTTGAGCCGATTATGCAAAAGGGGCAGCAGCTTGAAATGGATCTGCAGGAAAAGGTTGGACAGACTGAGCGCCGGGCGATTACCTTCCCGGGGACCGATATTGTAATTGTTGAAGCCGGCGAAGAAATTACCAATCAAAATCTTGGTAGTGTACAGCAGGTTGTAAAAGAGCGTCTCGAAGAAATCGAAAAAGACCTGCGAGAGCAGCGTCAGCGCGAATTGGAACATATCAAGCTGGATATGGCGCGCTTGCGGGCCGAGACAGAACAGAAAATCACCGGTATCCGCAGCGACCTTGAAGATGAAATCGTGGCTTCACGTACGGAGTATCGACGTATGCGCGACGAGTTGATGGATTTACAGCCGCTCACATATATGGGTGAATTGCGTTATCGTGAATTAAAATCGCGTTGGGGCCAGGTTTTCCAGGCCGATATGGGCGCGGAAGCCATTCTTGATATTCTGCGGCGCCTTGATATGGATACTCTGGTCGTTGAATTACGACATACCTTACGTACTTCTGGCAGCAAACAAAAGCGTATGAAGGCCACCCGGCGCTTGAAGATTGCGGAAGCATTTCGGCGCTCTGGCAATAAGCCGGAATGGATGGTGATGACCGTGCTGCCTGTTATTCCGCCCGACCTGCGCCCGATGGTGCAGTTGGATGGTGGCCGTTTCGCAACATCTGATCTGAACGACCTGTATCGCCGTGTGATCAATCGCAATAATCGCCTTAAGCGTTTGCTTGAATTAGGCGCACCAGATGTCATTGTGCGGAATGAAAAGCGTATGCTTCAGGAAGCGGTTGACTCGTTGATTGATAATTCTCAACGTGGCAAAGCGCGTTCGCGACGTGGCCGCCGTGAGTTGAAATCATTGAGCGATATGCTCAAAGGGAAGAAAGGCCGTTTCCGCCGTAACCTGCTAGGGAAGCGCGTGGATTATTCTGGCCGATCGGTGATTGTGGCCGGGCCGAAATTGCATATTCATCAATGTGGTTTGCCCAAAACAATGGCCCTGGAACTGTTCCGCCCCTTTGTGATTTCTCGTTTGGTGCAGAATGGTTATGCCACGAATGTTAAGGGTGCCAAGCGCCTTATTGAGCGCAGCCGCCCCGAAGTATGGGAAGCGCTTGAAGAAGCGATCAAAGAACGTCCTGTATTGCTTAATCGTGCGCCAACGCTGCACCGTTTGGGTATTCAGGCCTTTGAGCCGATTCTTGTTGAAGGCAAGGCGATTCACCTCCACCCCCTAGTTTGTACCGCCTTCAATGCCGATTTTGATGGCGATCAGATGGCGGTTCATGTACCGCTATCCGACAAAGCTGTTGTTGAAGCGCGTACTCTGATGCTATCAAGTCGCAATTTGCTCAAGCCTGCCAGTGGTGAGCCGATTGTTAGCCCCTCCAAGGACATGGTTTTGGGTGTGTATTACCTCACCAAGACAGATAACCGCTCGCATAAAGGTGATGGTAGAGCGTTCTCATCATTTGATGAAGTTGAAATGGTCTACCGTCTCGATCAGGTAGATATCCCGACCGAGATCAAGTTGTACACGAAAACCTGGTACGATGAAGATGGAAGTTGGCTCAAGGAACCGCAAGAGCGGTTGATTGATACAACGGTTGGACGGGTGCTTTTCAATCGGATTTTGCCGGATGGTGTTCACTTTGTCAACGAGACTCTGGAGAAAGGCGGCATCAAGGATTTGATTGCAGACATCTATGAGGTTTGTGGTGAAGAGGCAACCGTTAACGCAGCGGATGCCATCAAGGATATTGGCTTTTCTTATGCCACGCGTTCGGGTTTCACCATTGCAGTCGCCGACATAACCATTCCAGCAAATAAAGAAGAAATTATCAATAAAGCGTTGGAAGAAGTGGAAGTTGTTGAACGAAACTTCCGGCGTGGTTTGCTCACCGAGCAAGAACAACATGAACGCGTGATTGAAGTTTGGCAGAGTACAACATCGAAAGTTGGTAGCGCTGTACGCGAGTATATGGACCCGCACGGTGATTTGGCAACGATGGCAGATTCCGGGGCCACAAAAGGCGGCTTCGGGCAGCTTTCTCAGTTAGCGGGTATGCGCGGCTTGATGGCTGATCCCTCGGGGCGTATTATTCCGTATCCGATTCGTTCAAATTTCCGCGAGGGTTTGACATCCCTTGAATATTTCATCTCCTCTCACGGGGCTCGTAAGGGCCTCGCCGATACTGCGTTACGTACAGCGGATGCCGGGTATCTGACCCGCCGCCTGGTTGACGTCGCTCAGGACCTCATCGTCAATGCTGAAGAGTGTGAAACCACCAATGGGTTTACCCTCCGCCGGGCAGATGACGTTGCCGGTCAGTCTTTTGGCAACCGCTTGTATAGTCGGATTGTCGCGGAACGTGTGATTGATCCCAATACTGGCGAAGTGCTATTGGAATCAGGCGACCTGATTGACCGTGAAGAAACACGCGCAATTGTGAATGCGGGTGTTGAGAGTGTGAAAGTTTACTCGCCATTAACCTGTGAAATGGAGCATGGTGTTTGTGCCCGGTGCTACGGTCTCGATTTGGGGCGCGGGCAAATGGTCGAAATAGGCTCGGCAGTTGGTATTGTAGCGGCTCAATCGATTGGAGAGCCGGGTACACAGTTGACGTTGCGGACATTCCATACCGGTGGTGTAGCCGCAGGTACTGATATTACAACTGGTCTCCCGCGTGTAGAAGAAATCTTCGAGGCCCGTAAAGCCCCGAAAGGCGAAGCAGTGGTTAGTGAGATTGCCGGTGTGGTTAGCATTGAGCAATCAGAGCGTTACGATGATATTCGCATTGTGCGTGTGACGCATAGCGAAATGACGAGTGACGTGTATACCATCGCTGATGGTTGGGAAGTGGTTGTGAAAGATGAAGATGAGATTGACCGTGGGGATGCTGTTTTGGTAAATCTTGAAAATCGCGAAAATATTCTTACCACTGAACACGAAGGCCGGGTACGCATCGAGAATGGAAAAGTGATCGTTTCCCGTGAAATTCGAGATGAAGAAGAATATGAAATCCCCAGCAATGCTCGCCTGACCGTGAAAGAGGGCGAACGCGTTGAACCTGGTCAGTCCCTAACTGAAGGGTCTCTGAACACACACGACTTACTGCGCATTCGCGGTCGCGAAGTTACACAGATGTATCTATTGGCTGAAGTGCAAAACGTATATCGCTCCCAGGGTCAGAATATCCACGACAAGCACTTTGAGGTGATTATTCGCAAGATGATGTCTCGGGTTGTTGTTAGCAATCCGGGCGATAGCGAATACTTGCCAGGCGATGCCGTCAATCGACAAAAATTACTTGAAGGGAATGAGATTTTATTGCAAGAAGGTATGCGCCCCGCGAAGTATAAGGAAATCTTGTTAGGGATCACAAAAGCTTCCTTGAGTACAGATTCTTTCCTCTCGGCGGCATCCTTCCAACACACAATCCGCGTGCTGACACGTGCGGCTGCCAGCGGCGACGAAGATCCGCTGTATGGCTTGAAGGAAAATGTGATCATCGGCAAGTTGATCCCCGCGGGGACTGGTTTTGAACATGGGCCTTTTTCTCCAAAACCGCTGATTGAAGATTATAGTGATCTTCCCATTGCATCTATTGCAGATGAAGAAATGGACGCGATTGAAGATAACCTCGGTGATGATCTGGAGACTGAGATTTTGCCATCGGATTAATCCTTGCTCTGTTTAGGGGGCAAGGGATGTTTTGTGAAGAGTCCCCTCTTACTATAACCGGTAAGAGGGGATTTTTTTGTACATGTTATAATTACTGTACAAATGTTTCAATTATTGTAGTGGCTTTTACATTGAATCATGCGCGGACCAAGTCCCAGAATTGGGGGTGCGAGCAGGGTATTTGCCCCGCTCACACCCCCAATTTTGGCGTTCTTCTTCGTTATGATATTGTTTGAGTAAACTACTGTTGTATCTTGGACACTGGAGTCTTTTATGGAAATCGGCTTGGTTCGTAAAATTGACGTTGATAAAGAAATGCAGCAATCCTATTTGGATTATGCGATGAGTGTAATTGTCTCGCGTGCTTTGCCCGATGCGCGTGACGGTTTGAAGCCCGTCCATCGCCGCATTTTATATGCTATGCACGATATGGGCATCCGACCGGATACAGCGTATAAAAAATCGGCCCGTATTGTTGGTGAGGTATTGGGGAAATACCACCCTCACGGTGATATGGCCGTCTATGACGCGATGGCGCGTATGGCACAAGATTTTTCAATGCGCTATTTGCTTGTGGATGGGCAAGGTAACTTCGGCAGTATGGATGGCGATTCTCCGGCAGCGATGCGTTATACCGAAGCTCGTCTGGCCGCATTGGCTTCACATATGTTGTCGGATATTGATAAAGACACCGTCAGTTTTTCGAGTAATTTTGACGATACACTAAAAGAACCGAATGTGTTGCCCGCGGCATTGCCCAATTTGCTGGTCAATGGGATTACAGGCATTGCAGTCGGGATGTCGACCAGCATTCCGCCACATAATTTGGGGGAAGTTGTGGATGCGCTGGGTTATATGCTGGAGCACTGGAAGAACCTGGATGACGTCAGCGTGGAAGAATTGATGAAGTTTATCAAGGGGCCTGATTTCCCGACCGGGGGCATTATTGTAGATCAGATCGAACAAGGCGGGCTTCAAAAAGCGTATGGAACCGGTCGTGGTCGTATTCGCGTGCAAGCGCGCGCTCACATCGAAGAGATGAGCCGCGGTCGTAACCGGATTGTGGTTACCGAAATCCCCTATATGGTCAATAAAACCACTTTGCTGGAACGCATCGCCTCGTTAGCTCGTGATGAAAAAGTTGAAGGTATCGCCGACTTGCGCGATGAATCGGACCGCCAAGGCGTGCGCGTGGTGATTGAACTCACTAAAACCGCACTGCCCGAAAAAATATTGGAAGATTTGTATAAGTATAGCTCCATGCGCACCACTTTTAGTTTGATAATGCTGGCGTTGGTGGATGGCGAGCCGCGCATGCTCAATCTCAAACAGGCTTTGCGGGTGTATCTCAATCATCGTCAGGAAGTTGTTCGCCGCCGTAGCGAGTACGAGTTGGCGCGCGCCCGCAAGCGTGAACACATCCTCGCTGGGTTAATCATTGCCCTGGCAAATCTTGACGATGTGATTGACACAATCCGTCGTTCGCGTAATGTGGAAACCGCACACAAAAATCTTCGCAAGCGGTTCAAACTGAGCGATGTGCAGGCGCGGGCGATTCTGGATATGCCGCTGCGCCGCCTGGCGGGGCTGGAGCGCGCCAAACTGGAGCAAGAATATAAAGAAACCAAAAAACGCATAAAGGAATTGGTCGCGCTGCTTAAATCTCCGGTCAAGATGCGCGCAGTGATCTCAAGTGAATTGCAAAAAGTAAAAGAAGATTTCGATGATCAACGTCGTACACAAATTGTCTCGGTGAAAGGCGATCAGACTGAAATTCCGGTGCGTTTGAGTGATTTGGCTCCTGATGCATTGGTTTGGGTTTCGCTAACCGATGATGGCAAAGTTTCTCGCACACGGCAAGATAACCGCCCGCGCATTAGCGGTAATTCGGCCCCGGAGCAATTAATTCGGGTCAATACACGTGATACGCTCTATTTTGTTACCAATGATGGGCAGGCAGCCTCACTGCCAGTGACATCGCTGCCCGAAACCGAAAAGCCTGACGACGGTGTGCCCTTCCATCAGGTATCGCCGCTTACGAACAAAGATCACATAGCTACGATTTTTGCCTTGCCGCCCAAAAATCAGCTTGCGGATGGCTGGTTTGTTGTTTCAGTTTCTCGCCAGGGAATGGTCAAAAAGAGCGCCGCAGAAGAGTTGCCAGGCCCAGCGGCAACGCCCTTTACGCTGGTACGCGTCAATGAGGGTGATTCGCTTGGCTGGCTGCGCCTCAGTGATGGGACGAAAGATATTTTCCTGGTTGCGGCAAGCGGTATGGCGATCCGCTTCTCCGAAGAAGATGTACGCCCGATGGGGTTGGTTGCGGCGGGCGTAATGGGTATCAAACTTGATTCGGACGATGAACTTGTTGGCGCGGATTTGTTGCCCCAGCGTGGTGAAATATTTTTGCTGGCTTCCAATGGGCGTGGCAAACGTGTAGGGCAAGCCGATTTTCCTGTTCAGGGACGTTATGGCAAAGGGGTGATTGCCTGGAAATTACCCAAAGGGGTACGTATATTAGGTTGCGCAGTTGGTACAAAAACGAAATCGATAACCCTGCATTTGAAGAAATATGCTGCCAAGATGATTGATTTGGGTTCTGCGCCGGTGCAAACCCGGGCAGCGACGCGTGGAAAAGAAGTCTATGAAATTCGTTCCGGGGATGAAATTTTAGCGGTTACTGTTCCCGAAGATTTACCACGCCCCCTGAAGAAAGAATAATGGCTCGTAACTGCTCAGGCTAACGCCTTCGCAGGGAGAATTCCGAAAAAAGGGGTGTGCGTTGGGGCATACGCCCCAACGCACACCCCTTTTTTCGGTCTCTTTTTTTCGAGGCTGAGCAGTCACAATGGCTCTATGAATATTTCACGCCAGTTCACCCTGCTTTTCGATTTTAAGAAACGGTAAAGTGGGAGTAGTGATACGTTATTTTCTCGCCGATCAACCCCAGGGTGTCGTTCCCGTTGTTCACATTTCCGGCATTACTGCGTGCCGCCCAGGAAAAGTGGCGTGAATTCCCCGTTCCCGAAAATCCGGATAATGTGAATGTGCCATTGGGCAACAATTGGCCGAAGAAGGTTTGATACCAGGCGCGAATGCGTTCTTTTCCTACAATCGTGCGTGCTGCAGTTACATGCACCGCCCGATCACTATATAATTCAACTACTTTATTGGCATCGCGCGTATTGAAAGCTTGAACCAGACGGGCGGTAATATCTGTTGGGGGCATTGAGCCGCTATCCCAATCGAAAGCGGCAATTGTATTCCAGGCTTCTCGTGAGGGTTTCAGCACGTTGCGGGCGTTATACCATTCCCAGAAGTTCGCCGCGCTAAGATTGAGGGCGCGCGCCGTTACCAAAAATTCCTGCATTTCAGCCGCAGTTGCCGACCATCCATGTTCGGTGAAGGCTGCCCCGGTGGGAATAATGGGTGGTCGATAGGGAAGACTCTGGAATTCTTGTATTGTACGGTTGAGTTGCGAACCCGGGTTGTGCGCACCAATCCAGTAAACCTGTGGCATGTTAATATCACATTTTTTGAGGAACTCATTCCAGGGAATGGGGTGGAGTGATGGATAACGATATGACGATAATGCCAGCGGGTAATTATTCCCTACGCCGCTGCGCAATTCGCTCATAAAAGTTCTGGCTGCACTGGTTTTGCCCGATTCTTTATAAGGCGCCTCAGCATCAATCACAAAGCCATCCAGATTGAGGTCGCGAATGCGTTTTATGGCGATGCGCGCTTCGCCTGAAGGGTCATTGCCATAGACATAATGCCAGCCCCAGGCTTGTATGCCCAGCGAGTGCAGCGCATTGACTAGTGGCGGTACCAGGTCTACCTGTTTGTTCCAGTCGTAGTTATAGGGGTAAATCCCACCGGCCACTTTGATGAGTACATGGCTCAGGCCCGCTTCTTGGGCTTCTAATGCGATCTGGGTAGTATTACCGCCTTCACAGTTTTTGATTTGCCAGAGGAAAAAGCCTTTGCCTTGTAAAGCCATAGATGAAACCTCCTTGCGGATTGTTATTACTATAGTTATAGCATATTTTCAGGGAACTCCTGCGGCTTGCTGAAGCACTGCTCGGATGGCAGCTTCTTGGGGTAGCAGTACCATGGCCCCGCCCGGAGTTGTCCACGGGATGACTTGCCCCGGCCCGATATAGTATTGTTGGATATTATCGGGATTGCCAATTTCGGCGGCCAGTGGCACCAGGGGAGCCAGGTTGATCCAGCGCAGATCTGAACTTACATTTTTATGATAAATGTCGTAGAGTTCATCGGCTTTTTGCAGCCCGTCCAAGCTTAACATGCGCAGCGCGATTGCCGAAATGACCTCTTGCTGGCGGCGGGTGCGGTCAAAATCGCTGGTGGTATAACGCGAACGAGCATACCATAGGGCGGTTGAGCCATCCATGTGGACAGTGCCCGCTTTTACTGTGTAATATCCAAACGCGGTGCGGTGGTCGCTGAGTGTTTGCCCTACCTGCACGTCAATCCCGCCCAGGCTGTCTATGGTTTGGATGAAAGCATCCAGACCGATCAGAATATAATGATCCACACTGACGCCGAAATTATATTCCAGTGTTTCGGCCAGGGTTGCAAAGCCGCCATAGTACATGGCGGTGTTAATGCGCTGATACACCCATCCTGGAATATAGACGTACAAATCGCGCGGGAATGAAGTCATGCTGACTTTCTTTGTACGCGTATTGATGCCGAGTAAAATGATTGTGTCAGTACGAAAACCGATTTCTCCGGGGCGCTGATCCGAACCGAGCAAGAGAATATTAACCTGCTCTTGCGGATAGTCAATTTCATCCGATGATGGAAAATCTTTGGTTGGTCGCGGAGTGGGAGGTGGTTCAGGTGTCGCCGTGGGGACTGGGGTGGGGAATGCGGTGGGGATGTACGTGGGGGTGGGAGGCACCGGCATAAAGGGAGTGGGAGTTGCACTGGCATCGGGTACGCTGGTTGCCAGCGAGGTAGCGCTCCCCTGGGGGGTAATTTGTGCTAATCCGCGCCCGCCCACACCGATTAAGCCCGTTGAGCAGCCCACCAATAGCAGCGCGAAGATAACAATCCAAAGAAAACGTTTTAAATAAACCATATTTATGGTGGGCTATCCCCCAGAAAGTTATGGCCCGGGTGATGATGTGAGCGTTGGTACAGGGGTATTCGTTGCCGTTGGCGGTACGGTTGTTGGCGTGGGTGATGCTGTTGGCAATGGTGACGCGCTGGCGGTGGGTGATGGCGGAGCCGTCGTGTTGGTGGCGGTGGGCGGTACCGCTGTAGCTGTTGATATTTTTGTTGCAGTGGGAGGCGCTACCGTTGCTGTGGGGGTAGATGTGGCGGTGTTGGTGAGGGTGGCGATTGCGTAGGGCACCAAAAGTTGTTGGCCCGCATAGATAGTGCTTGTATTCAAACAATTTGCCTGCTGGAGTTGGGCGACTGTGATGCCATGTGCGCTGGCGATTTTGAATAAGGTATCACCTGATTTCACCAGATAAGAAACCCAGCCGTAGCGGGGGGTGCAGATGGGCGGAATATTGGGCGTGGCTATCTTAGTGGGGGTTTTGGTTGCGGGGATGGGCGGTACGTAGAGCTTCGCGCCGCCGGGTAAACTCTCGCCAAGCAGGCAGTTGGCCTCCGATAATTCTTGTGTCGATGTATGGTAGGTTTCAGCCAAGCTCGCCAGCGTTTCGCCCGCGCCGATAGTGATTTGATTCCAGCCATCGGGGGCCGGGCAAGTTGTAGGGGGAATGCTGGTTGGTGTATTTGTAGGCAGCGGCGTAACGGAAGGAGTGTATGTAGGTTCTCCGGGCAAGGTAGTTGGTAGTGGGGTTGCCGTTGCGGTTGGCGTTGATGTAATGTTCAACGCGGTTGCTACTTCTCCCTCGCTGATCGCTAGAATTAGGCTGCCACCCAGAATGAAGGCAGAAAAAAATGCTGTCAATAGCCCTGCAATCAGTTCACGCCCCAGGTTCATTTTGCACGCTCTCGGGATTGTGGATTTTTGTTTGAGAGGGGCAGCAATACATTGAACGCAGAGCCTGTGCCGATTTCGGTATCTACCCAAATACGGCCCTGGTGGGCTTCGACCAGCGTTTTTGCAATCGATAGGCCTACACCGGTATCGCCAATCCCTTCGATCTCAGGATTGTCGGTGCGATACAGGCGTGAAAAGACGCGCGGTAGATCTTCTTTGGGAATGCCGCCGCCCTGGTCGGCGATTTGGATCAGGATGAAATCTTGAGCGCTATTCGAGACCTGAATTTCAGCTCGCAGGAAAATTTCTCCTTCAGCCGAAGAAACCGTTCCGGCATTTTGCAGCAAGTGGATGAGAATTTGCTGCAAGGCATCCCGATCGGCATGAACATGCGGCATCGGGTCGGGCAGGTCTACGCGCAAGCTGATTTTCTTTTCGCGCAGTTGTTGGCGGGTATCGGCGATGGCTTTGTCGATTGCATGGCCGAGATTCACAGCTTCTGGATTAAGTTTATATTGCTCTCCATCGAGTATCGTTACCCGCGCAAGATCATCCAGCAGAACCGCCATGCGCTCCGTTGAAACCTGAATGCGTTCGACAAATTTACGTTGCAATGCACCCAGAATGCCGATCGATTCACCCATCAGCAAATCGGTATACCCAACGATGGATGACATCGGTTGGCGCAAATCTTGTGCGATGGATGAAAAAACTTCGCTTTGCATCTCTGTCATGCCACTTGCCTGTTTTGGGTGTTCCTCTGTCGCTAAATCTTGTTGGAAACCACGTTTTTCCATTTCCACGATGTGGTTTTTTAGCCGTGAAATTTCCTCCAGGGATTGCTTGAGTTCCCGTTTGAGTTGCCCAGATGTGGTAAGTTCGTGTGTGTCGGCATCGCTAATCAGGCTTTCAACCATTTCGCCCAGTCGCCGGTTTTCAACTTGTAGCCGGGCAATCGTATCTTCGGTTTTCTTTAAACGGTTGGGTTGGTTTTCCTCTTTGTGAATTTTTGAGCTGGCCGCTCTACAGCGATTTCTTGCGGGCGTTCGTTTAATTCAATTTGCAAGGCTTCATTCTGCGCTTGCGCATTTTCCAAAAGTTCCTGGATGCTCCCCAGATTTTCCTGCGCTTTTTTCAGTTCATCGTGAAGCGTCTGGTCTTGTTGTGTTTGTTGCAAGATCGGGGCCACGCCGCGGGCGATTTGCTCGAGGTAATTCTGATCCTCGCGACTCCAGCGCCGGTCGGAATGAGGCGAGAGCACAATAAGTCCCAGGGATGTTTCCCCCTCCGGGGTGGAGACGAAACCAGCTAAAAGGTGGCCGGTGGTCCCCAGGCCGAGTTTGTCTCCGAGGCTGGATAAATCTTGCGAAGTGCTGCTGGCCGGTAACCGTAATGGGCGGCATTTGTTCATCGCAGCCGTCAATAGGGGAAGCTGATCTGAGTTGAGCGCCATCCCCGGTAAAACTTGCTGTTGGATAAGATCATAGCCGCACAAAATGGTCACTTGCCCGCGAAGGTCGGGCGGGTAAATGATGAGACAAATATCTGCCAGCATTGTTTCGGCAATCGCGCGGGTGATTGCCTGACACCGTTTGGGCAGTGGCGCATTATCCATCATCGCCAAAATCATACTAAATCGGGCCGGGTCAATGCCGTAACGAGGCCGTTCTTGAATTGTAGGCCAGGCAGCGGTTTGTTTTGGTGCCTCTGTCAAGGAGAGACGGCCATCCTGAGGAGGGCGCGCAAAGCGCCTCGGCAGTGTGAATAGCAGCGGATACGCTGCCATTTGAGCCAGGCGTACAAATCCGGGAAAATCACTTTCGGTGAGCGGGGTGGTGAGATGAAGGCCGTGACCAATTGCACTGATGAGCAACATGCTCAATCCATACGGCCAGCCATTTGGGCGGCGAATGAGCAATAAGGCTATGCCGAACAGAATCAGCATCAGTGCATAGAGTTCCCACCCTGCATCCAGCCACAGAACATTAAACGTTGAAGTCGTATAATGATCGGCCCACCACACCATGCTCAGTGCTGCGGCAATTAGGGTCAGTACGCCGAATAACCCACTGGCAACATCGGCCAGGCGCACAGGTTCAGGAAAAACCCACAGCCAAAGAATGATGAGCAAACCAAGCAACGTGGCCGCGCGGTCGAGCATGGGTAAAATAATGTGGGGGTTTGCCAACCCTTGATGGGTAAGCCCCGCGCTGATGAATAACACAAAGCGAATCCCAAGCAACAGCCCCAGCCCAATTACCGTCCGGCGGCCTTGTGGGAATTGGGTATCACGCCATGTGGAAAGGGCGGTCTGCAACGCCCCAGCAATCGAGAATGCCAAGGCCATGTGGTAAATCAAATTGCCGGGGTATGTCGTTATTGTAATTAAAATTTGTTGTATAGTTGTGCCCATATCAAATGCCCTCGCCCAGAAATTATAGCACGCGAAGCTCGAAAAAAAATGTATGTACAAGAACAATGCCAGGGTGACAAAATCAGCTTTTACACTCAGTCCGTCGCGACTTCACGAAAGTTTGTGCAACCAGATGCGTTTGTGCCTATGTTGGCTGCCACAGGAAAAACAAATTCCGTTGACAAAACGCTGAAACGGAGTAAAATAGCGCCTGTGATACGCCGAAGTGGCGGAATAGGCAGACGCGCTACGTTCAGGGCGTAGTTCCCGTACGGGAGTGTGGGTTCGACTCCCACCTTCGGCACAAGCTCTTGATTGCAAAATCAAGAGCTTTTTTGTTATGTTTTTCGCGCGCAAAAAGGCGAGTCAGGGTATCATTTGTCTCTCGCTTAAGAAATCAATTGGAGTAGCACTGTGTTTACACCCGAAAAAATCAACGAGTGGCTCAAAGAAGTTGAAGAACGCCCAAGTTCTGCTCAAATTATCATTCAATTTATTGCCAACCGCCTGAACGACCTGAGCGAATGGAATGAAAAATTGCGCGCCGAGAATATCGCCCTGCGCACGAGCAAGAAGGTAGCGAGCTACGAACGCCAGATTGCCCACCTGCAATATCAGCTTGATTTGATCAAACGCCAATATGGCGGACAGTTGCCAGCCACCGAGCAGATTGAAATATCCAAAGCACCAGAAGAAACTCAACGATTATGCGTGTTGATCTACACCCGCGATGGGCGTTTGCTGCGTCTCGAAGTTGCTCCTGCTGATTTGGCAAACGGGCGCACAATCGGGACTTTGAGTGGGTTGTCATTTCCCGATGAATCGCCGCGTCTTTTGGTGGTTCCAGCCAATGAAGAACTGCTCCTGGTGTTTGCATCAGGTCGTATCGCAGCGCTGCCGGTTTCGAGTGTGCCTGTTCAGGCTGTGAGCGCGGATGTTCCTCTGGAATGGGAACAAATTTCCATCCCCAATGCCCCTGTTGCGGGAGATACTCTATCATCCCTGACGCCCATTTCCCGGTTGGCTCTGGCAGATTATTTTGTCCAGTTTAGCCAGCGCGGGTTTATAAAAAAAATTCGTATGGCGTTAGCTCCATCTATTTTGGAAAATCGCTATATTGGCACTGGCGCGAATATCTCACATGACCGCCCCTTTGATCTGGCACTGTGCCGCAAAGACGAACGCTATGTATTGGTTAGTCGAGATGGTTATTTGCGATACACTCCGGTTGACGCGTCGCCTTATGCCATTGTTGAAGCGATTCGCCTCAAACCTGCCGACCGCCTGGTTGCAGCCGTTGCCATGTCGCAAGAGAAGATATTATTGGCGATGACACAGATTGGCAAGGCCATTCAGCACACAGAAGATACCCTGGAGTTGGTCGCGGATTTGGGGCGCGTGGGCAAGGCGCTCTACTCCAAAACGCGTCGCGAATCCGGAGTGCGCGTGGTGGGAGCTGCCGCGGTGGCAGAATCCGACTGGGGCCTGGCAATCCACGCCGGGGGTCAGATCAGCGTCCACGCCGTTTCACAGATCCTCGCCAGTGGCACCATCCCCGTTGAGGGCGAATTGCTTTCCTTCACTGCTTTTTCCGGGCAAGGAAACCCATGAGCCTGAAAATCGGACTCGATTTTGGCACATCCAACTCTGGCGTTGCTATCAGTGATGGCAATGGCGTGCGTTTGTTGCCGATTGACCCCGGCAATTCCATCCCCGAAGTGGTTAAAACCATCTTGTATGTCACGCGGGATCACCGAACCTATATCGGTCAGGAAGCGATTGAGTTGTATTACCAACATAATGTCAACCGCGTGCGGCGCTACGAGCGCAGGTGGGCTGGGGCGCTGCGTGTGATCGCCTCTGAAGTTGATTATTTGCACGATGTTTTCGTGAGTGTGGATGTGCTCAAACCGGGGCGCCTGATGCAATATCTAAAAACTGCCTTGCGTAAAAGCGGCGGGGTCAGTGATATGGCGGGTACGCTGATTTTCGAGCGCTATTTTAGCGTAGGTGAGTTGATTCAATTCTATTTGGGCCATCTGAAAAGCAGGGCGGAAGCAATTTTGGGTGAAAGAATTACCGGTGTGACCCTGGGCCGCCCGGTGAAATTTTCTGAAAGCCCTGCTTTAGATCGCCAGGCTGAGGATGTACTGCGCCGGGCTGCTTATGATACCGGTTTTGAGATTGTGGATTTTGAGTTGGAACCCATTGCCGCGGCGCTGTTCTATGAAAGGTCGCTGAATAAGCCCGAAAATGTACTGATCTTCGATTTTGGCGGCGGTACGCTTGACATCACAATTATGCGTCTTGGCGACAAGGGTAAGCGCCGGGTGTTTGCCAATGGCGGTATTGACATAGCCGGAGCCGACTTTGACCGGGCAATCATCGAGAAACGCCTGTTACACCACTTTGGACAGGGCCAGATTCAGCACATGCCCGAAATTACCGAACTGATTGAAGCTGTACCGGATTGGATGGCGCTGCCCGATTTGAGTACTCCGGTGATCAACAATTATCTGGAAAAAGCTATCCAGCGCGGCACTGCACCCGTGCGCATGAAGACGCTGCAATCCCTGATTTTCAACGACCTGGCCTTCCCTTTTTATAATCAGGTAGAGATGGCAAAAATGGCTCTCTCAGAGGAAAGCGCCACGGTGATTGAATTGATTGGCAAAGATTTCGATCTATGGGAATTATATACCCGCACACAATTTGAAGCCGATATTTGGGAAGATTATCTGCAAATTGAGCAAATTTTGCGAGATACGCTCGCGGCCTCAGGGTTGAGCGCAGCGCAAATAGATGCTGTGGTCAAAACGGGGGGATCATCGAATATTCCCGCGTTTTCCGAGATGTTGGCGCGTATCTTTGGGGAAGAAAAAATTAAGCAGGCAAATGTGTTCAGCAGCGTGACGGCGGGTTTGGCGATCCGGGCACAGGAAGATGCTTAAAAATAAAAATGTATCGATTAAAGCAACCGATACATTTTTATGGGGAGTGGAGATGGCGGGAATCGAACCCGCGTCCGAAAGATTAGAACCTCGAACATCTACGAGCGTAGTCACATGTTTGTGATCGTTGAGTGGCCTACAGGTGACCAAAGCTCCAACTCAACCAGCCATTGGAACCCGAAAGTCCCGCTTAGGCGTACTTAATGGCGTCGTACGCGGCACTCTGGCTTTTGTGTCGTCCAGCCTGCCCCCGGCCAGAGGGCGGTGATCGGTGGACGTGACCCGTTGGGTCAGTTTGCGCTCAGGCGCTCACTGCATTAGGCAGCGAGAGGAAGAGCAGCATAGTCAGTGCGATTGGCACTTAAAGTTTTTGCGCTGATTTTCCGAGTTCGGCGCCTCTCGGCTCGCAGTCCGGGCACAGCCTCCTCCGTCGAAGCCTGTCATCCCCGAGTTGCGATCATTATAACATGGGATGAAATATAAAGGCACATGATATACTTCATCATATCCTTATTTAATTTTGAAGCAGAAAAGGGTGTGCAGGGGGCTGCCCCCTGCACACCCTTTTCTTGTAATAATAGCAGCTTTTCTATGCTGAGTAGAAACTTTTTTATCAGGATGGTGTTATGTTAGGTAACTCCACAACTGCGGAACGATGTTCAACTCTCACAACATACACGGAGTTTAGTGATGATCAGGTCGTGGAGCGCGCTTCCCTGGGTGACCTCCAGGCTTTTGGCGAATTATATGATCGGTATGTTGAGCGAATCTACAATTATATCTATTTCCGCACAGGCAATACTTTTGACGCGGAAGATTTAACGGAGCGAGTATTTTTTCGGGCAATTCAACATATTAAAAAGTATGAAAATCGCGGCTTGCCCATCGCTGCCTGGCTATACCGAATTGCACATAACCTGGTGGCAAACTGGTATCGGGATAACAGCCGCCGTCAGGAAATACCGCTGGATGTATTTGAGTTTTCGCTCACATTTCCTGGCGATTTGCCTGAGACAGCGATGCTCAAAGCTGAAGAACAAGATGATTTGTTGTATGTCATTCGCCAATTGCCCGAAGAGCGCCAACAATTGTTGATCTTGAAATTTGTTGAGCAGCTTACCAATGCAGAAATCGGCCAGATTATGGGACGCACGGAAGGCGCGATTAAGAGCCTTTATCACCGCACATTATTGGCCTTGCGAAAAGAATACAATATTGTTGGTGTTGAATAAGGAAAACAATATGTTGCGAATTGTATTAGATACCGCAGGTGATATTCCACAAGCGTGGATTGATGAATATGAAGTGCAAATGATTCCCATTAATATCCATTTTGGGGAGCAAATTTTTTATCAAGGCATTGATCTTGATAATGAGGGTTTCTATCGCTTGGTTGATGAATCGGGTGTGATCCCAAAGACCAGCCAACCCACCCCCCAGCAGTTTAAGACATTTTATCGTCAAATTGCTGACCCTGGGGATACGGTACTTTCCATCCACGTAACCGGCAAACTCTCTGGCACAATGGCCTCCGCCGAGATGGCCGCGCGTGAACTCGACGGTGAGATTAATGTGATTCCCTTTGATTCTGCCGCAGGCTCGGCGGCGCAAGGCTACATGGCTAAGGAAGCCCGTTTGTTAGATCATGCCGGCGCTTCGATAGAGAGAATTGTCGAGCGGCTTGAGCATATACGCGCCAATATTCAGGTAATTCTCACCCTTGATACACTTGAATATGCCCGCATGAGTGGGCGCGTTAAAACGCTTCAGGCTGCGTTGGCTTCGGTGTTGAACGTTAAGCCAATTGTTCTGTTGCAAGAAGGTGTGCTGGATATGTTTGATAAAGTTCGCACTCGCGGGCGATCGTTGGAACATGTACTCTCGTTAATTAAAGAGCGGATTGGCGATCGCCGTGCGAATGTAGCCGTCGTGCATGCTCGTGATTTGCAGGCCGGTGAGGCATTACTTAAGCGAGTACAGGAAGTACTCCATTGTGAATCACTCATTCTCACAGAGCTATCGATTGGGATTGCCGCAAATCTTGGCCCTGGGACCGTGGGTATTATTGCTTATCCTGTTGAATAAGTAGGTAGAAAATGAATTTTCTAAAGAGAAAGAATAAATATATTGAAATATTGGCTATCGAAGCGTATTTGAAGACTGCATTGCACCCCATTATGCCGCGTCAGGCATTTGTGAGCGGCTTGCGCGAACGCCTGATGGTTCAGGCAGCGAGCGCTGCTGCCCCTGAGTTGATCATCCGTGAGGAACCGCGTAATGTATCCCGCGGTTGGATTTTGGCTGGTGGGGTATTTGGCAGTCTGGTGATGCTGGCTGTCAGCATCCGTGGGTTGATTTCGATGTTTGGAGTAGCCGGGTCATTGCTTAAGCGTTTTGGCACTGGTGAGCATGCTCGAGCTTCACAGCTAGCGCATTAACTTTAAACGAATCAAAAAAGGCGTGTGTGGAATTTTCCTGCACACGCCTTTTTTTGTTAATCGTTACGTTTTCCGGGGCTTATATAGCGCGTTTTTTTGAAGGGTTTGATTTGATCGCCAATATTATCTTTTAGCACATGCCCGGATTCGTGCATCAGCGTATCATGGTTGAAATCATTGAGCTTGGTCATGCTGGCAAGACAGGGAAAATGATGGTGCAGCAACCCGGCTTTTTCTTCAGCTTCATCCACTGAGGTTCCAACTAGGTTTTCAGCAACGTGCCGGGCGCAGCCGCAGACGGCATCGCGAGTCACCTGGATGGTAGCAACCGTTCGGGTATCTGGATCAACTTCGAGATGGAACGTCGGCTTGCCAAAATAGCGCGCGAATTCTGAAATATGTGCGTCCTCATATTGAACACGATCACGCCGGGTGATTCCATAATCCGTTTCTGTGAGCGAGCACAAGGGTTTGGGGGTTACGCAGGTTACATTGATGCGTTCCAGCCAGCCGATTAATTGTCGAGCGAGTCCGCGGGGCAGCCAGGTTTCATCGTCTACGGCGACCAGCACGGAGCGCGCTCCGGTCATTTGGGCGATGTCGGGCAGCAGTTCGGCTACGCTTTTGTGCTCGGCAAAGGAAAGAATCAAATCGCTTTGTGGCAGGCTTTCGGGGATGTGATCTTCAGGGTAATCGATTACCAATGGGAAGGTTTTAGGGGCTTGCCAGGTTTCGATTTGCCAATTTTTTTGGGCATGTTGTTTAAGATTGGCGATGTGCCGTTCTCCGTATTCGCCGTTGAAAATCGCTAGAATGCGCATAAAGATTCTTCTCACTTTTTTGGGATGGGATGCTCTATTGTACTCGATCCGGAAAGGAAGGCGCGAAGACGCGCACAACCCCTGGGGTGGTTGGCTGAAACAGGTTGATTCTGCGCCCAGGGGTTGGCTGAATTTTCAAAGCGCTAGAAATTTAGGGACTCCAGTCGGGGAAGCCATCGTAGTATTCGTCATTGGTAAGTTGTATCAGTTCGCTTCCATCTGCATTGACGATCCACAGATCCCAGTTGCCGCTGCGGTTGGATGCGAAGACAATGTTCTCCCCATCGGGCGAGAATGCTGGGGCTGTATTTGAGAATTCGTCGTCGGTGAGGCGCACAACGCTGTCAACAGCTCCATCTTTGTTAATCGTGTAAAGATCCGTGTTTGGCCCCTTGCCAGATACAAAGACAATCTGTTCGCCATCGGGCGACCAGGCCGCCCCGCTGATTGGATCGTCTCTATCCGTGATCTGAGTGACTTCACTCCCATCCGGATTCATGTAAAAAATTTCCATATTACCGGAACTATTAGATATGAAAAGAATCTGGCTGCCATCGGGCGACCAGCGCGGGGTGTAGTCAATGAAGTCAGGCGCATCCAGCAATTCGGATAGTTCTTCATCGGCCAGGTTCCACACATAAATATCGGGCGTATCCTGTGGCTCGTTTTGATGATCGGACTGGAAGACCAACTGGCTGCCATCGGGCGCCCAATCGGGGTTGTTGCTGCGGAAATCGGTCACCTGAGTGAGGTCTGTACCATCAGCGTAAACGGTGTATAGATTCCACACACCCGCCAAAGCGAAAGCGATCTGATTGCCATCGGGCGACCAGCTTGGCAGAATTGCAGCATCAACGCCCGTGTTGATCGGCGTGATTTCGGCGCTTTCGGGGTCAATTAAATAAAGATCAAGTTTGTTGGGATCCTCCCCGCGATTCGATGAAAAAACAATTCGCGACGGGCCGTCGTAGGCGACGACGGTTGGGAGCGGTTCTCCTGCGGGGGTGGGTATCTCTGCAGGGCTATCGTAGGCGGTCAATAGTATGCCCAGCATCAAAACAATGCCAATCGTGCGTCGTTTCATGAGTTTCTCCTTTGCATGATCCTGACTTGTGAGTATATTCTGGAAATTAAAAAGCTGCCAGATTCTTTGGCAGCTTTTCGATGGAGTTAGCGATGCAGCAGATATTATCTGTTCGATGAAGAGTGCTGCCAACCTTCTATGTGATTATAGATGCAATAATTTTCCGTGTCTATCCATCTGCGGTATGAGCGCGGACAGCCTCAATAGCAGCCTGGATTTGCGGGAAGTGGCTGCGCGTGTGCAGAGCAAACCCATACTCTCCGACATTTTGTACTAATTCCATAAGACGGCGTTTGTCGGCGATGAACTCATCTGGCAGTTCTCGGACTGCTGCCACAGTAATCGCTTCGCAGCGTTTGAGTTCGGCAATTAAATCGGGCAGGGAATATGCATTGGCGATGGCAGTGTGCATTCCCAGATCGTTGTGGAAACCTCCGGTACGATAGTTTCCGATAAAGCAGGTGATTGCCAGATGCAGCCAGCGTTCAGAATAGATCAGGTGCGCCAGAGTTTCTTTTGCGCTCCATTCCTCAGGGGCCGGACGTGCTGCGGCTTCTTTTTCGCTGACTCCCTTGAAGAGCGCGTTTAACTCGGCATCCACTTCTGCGTAGATTGCGGCGGTTTGTTGCGCAAGTTCTGCCGCAGATGATGGCAGTTTGGGGGCTGGACGCCCGGAGAGTACCATTTCTACAGTCTTGGCTTCACTCCCGCGGTAGAAGACCACATCTACCCTTTCACCGGCCTGTTTGCCAGCGATGGCCTTGCCAAAATCAGGGAAGGTTTTTAGTTCGTGGCCATTAATGCTAAAAATTACGTCATTGCCTTGTAAACCGGCGGATTCTGCCGACATGCCTGCCAACACGCCGCTGATGCGCACGCCAGTTTCAATCGGTAAATCCAACTCCGCGATCATCTTCTCGTCCACCAGTGCGGCAGGGAAAACGCCCAACATGGGGAGGTCAAAAATGCGTTTGTCCAGACCGGTTTCGAGTACCGATTTTAAATTTGCCAGGGCGCGCTGCCATCCATCACGGATTTGTTTTTCGTTGTCGTCCGTCCAGAGGGCCACTTTTCCCACGCCCTTGTGTTTGATTTTTACATGGGTGGCGTTGTCTTTTTCCGCGAGTGAAAATATTACCTGCGTGGCTTCCGGCTCTCCCTTGCCAAACCATACGAGTTTAATTTTTTCATCTGGCTTACATTTTTTTACTGTTCCAACAGCATAATACCCCGTATTCCACCAGGCATAAAACCGGCCGCCCTTCGTGGCATTAATTTCGGCGAAGTCAGCAAACCAGCTTTGAAGCGCGGCTGCATTTGTCAGCGCCCGATAAACTTGATCTGCCGGGGCTTGAATAGTTTCTTCAAATTTCAGGGATGGGGATTTGGACATGCGATTACTCCTTTGGGCGAAAAACTTGACGATAAAAATATCCCGAAAATTGGGGTGTGGGGGGCGAAGCCCCCCACACCCCAATTTTCGGACATCTCTTGTTAGCATGGGTAAACCTTTACTATTATAGTACGGTGGAGCAGCGGGCGAGGTTCAAGTTGGCGCGCCGACAAGCGGCATTAGTTTATCTCGAGGAGATACGCAACCAATTGGCGCGCTTCGGCGATCAAATCAATCTGGGCGGGTAATCTAAATTCTTCGTTGACGCGTAATATCAAGTGTTGGGCAATTTCTCGAAAGCGTGGCTCAATCTCGGATGCCGACGCTAAAACTTGCAGGCGATCATAGGCGCTGGGGCCAGGATCAGACATTGCGTGAACGCGAAAATACTCCCCGGCAGCGATGCCAGCCGCGCGGCGCGCACAGACCCTTGCCCGGCCCTCATTTCCCGCTTGTCGTGATTTTTCTGCCGTTTGGAATTCTTTTTCGATGCTGGTGTAGATATTCATCGCCACCCTTTTTTGTGACTTTTCCCCACCGCAGGCGGGGGATGCCAAGGTGGTGGCTATTTGGGAACAACTCTTTTTATTTTGGAGTCAGTCGCCCGTAGAGTTGATTTTGCTCTTTCAGGCGGACGGCTAACGATTTCGTCAACGCGCTGGGTTTCATGCGCCACTCCCAGTTTCCACCCAATGTGCTGGGGAAGTTCATGCGGGCGCGATTATCCAGGCTGAGTAAATCTTGCATCGGCGCCAGTGCGAACACAGCCACCGATCCCCAGGCGGCGCGGATCAAATCCCAGGCAATATCGTGCCCGGCGCGGGCCAGGTAGCGCCGGGCGAAATCGCTCACTTTTTCGTCGGCGCGCTGATACCAGCCCAGGACGGTATCGTTATCGTGGGTGCCCGTGTAGACGACGGAATTGGGCGTGTAATTATGTGGCAAGAAGGGATTTGCGCAATCGCCGTCAAAGGCAAAGACCAGGATTTTCATGCCGGGGAATCCAAATTTTTCACGAAGTTCGTTCACATCGGGGGTGATTTCACCCAGGTCTTCGGCGACGATGGGCAACTCTCCCAGAGCGGCCTCAACGCTTTGGAATAGCGCGTCCCCGGGGGCGGGTACCCAGCGTCCATTGATAGCGGTTTCTTCGTCACCAGGAATCTCCCAATATCCGGCGAAGCCGCGGAAGTGATCCAGACGAATAATATCCACCATCGAGAAAATCGCTGTGAAGCGTTCAATCCACCAAGCGAAGTTCTGGCTTTGGTGAATATCCCAACGATAGATGGGGTTGCCCCAACGCTGCCCGGTGGGTGAGAAATAATCCGGCGGCACTCCGGCGACGACCGTTGGTTGCCCGATTTCGTCCAGATAGAATAATTCGCGGTTGGCCCATACATCGGCGCTGTCGTGGGCAACGAAGATGGGGATGTCGCCCAGAATTTGGACACCGTTCTGATTAGCGTAGGCGCGTAGCTCGTTCCATTGTTGGAAGAACAGGAACTGGAAATAGGTGTGGCGCTCGATGGCTATGGCATACGCCCCGCGAAAATCTTGCAGGGCTTGTTCGTCGCGATCGCGCAAGTGTGCAGGCCACTCAACCCAAGAATGGTTTTTCTGGGTTTCTTTAATTGCCATGAAAAGCGCGTAATCGGCCAGCCAATGGGCCTGCGCGGCTTGAAAAGCTTCAAATTCCTGTTGTATCTGAGTCGATGGATTATTCTTGAAACGGATGAAAGAACGTTCTAAAATACCGAGTTTGTAGGGGATTACTCGGCCAAAATCTACCTGTTCAGCAGGTAAATTAGGCGCTTCGATAATGTCGTCGCTGTGCAAAAGCCCATTTTTGAGCAGCGCCTCAGGGCTGATGAGGTAGGGATTCCCGGCGAAAGCTGAAAAACATTGGTAGGGTGAGTCGCCATACCCGGTTGGGCCGAGCGGTAGGATTTGCCACAAGCCGGTTCCGGTTTCTGCCAGAAAATCGATCCACTGTTGGGCTTGGGGGCCAATATCGCCAATGCCATAGGGACTGGGCAGGCTGGATGGGTGCAATAATATACCTGAGGCGCGTTGAAAGCTCATTGTGTGGGTCTTAGTACGGGTTGGGGTTTTATTCTTGCGCCGGTCAGGAAGCCTTCGGGTAAGGGGATCGGCTCGTATTGGGCGCTGGTGCCGATGGAGCCAACGGAGACGAGATAGAGTTGGGTGGCGGCTCCAGCCTCGTAGGGTTGGTGCGCAAAGATCAGGTAATGTCCATCGGGGCTAAACGCGGGATCGCGATAACAGCATTTGCCGTTGATCGGATTGATTTGTGTATCGGCGCGGTGCAGATTGGAGTTGTAAAGATAGAGTTGTCCGAAACCGTCATTACGGGTATAGCTGGTGATTGCATACAGGTAATTGCCATCGTAGCCAAAATTCTGAATATAGGGGGTTTCCTTGAAATTCTCCATATCAAACCTTGGCGGCGGAAATTCGTCAAGTAGATCAGGCAAAACCTGGCAACTGCGGGTTTCGTAAATCTTAATCAGATCGCCCTGCACGCCGTTGAGCGCGGCCAGGAGCATAATCGACAAACGTGAACCATCTTCCGACCAGCGAACCACTTTGGCGTGAATAATGACCTCGGCGCCACTGACCATCGGAGCATAGGTCTCGCATTCGCTCATCGCGCGTAAATCGGATGAGAAGCGGGCAACCTGGAGCTGTTCTTTGTCGAAGGGGATAATATATAATTCGCGGTTGATCGCGATGGCGGCTTGTGTGCCATCCGGTGAAATAGCAAAGGATTCAAGTTCGCTGGCTGTTTCAAAGCAGGCAATATAATCCAGGCGTCCCGTTTCATACTCGGCCAGCCAGATGCATTTGCCAGAAATATAGGTCAGGGCTGAGCCGTCAGGCATCCAGGAAAGGTCTGCTTTTTCAGTGCCATCAAACGTAATTTGTTCCAGATCGCTGCCATCCACATTCATCACCCAGATATTATTAGCATCGATAAAAGCGATTTTATCCGCGCCACCCAGGGTGGGTAGTTCGGGCGCGGGGGTGAAGGTGGGTTCGGGTGTATCCGTTGGCGGGGCAGTAGTTGCTGTGACTTGTGCAGGTTCTGGTGTGCTGGTCGCTAACGCAACGGCGGTTTCACTGGTGGGGCTAACATCTTGCAGCGGTGCTTCGGTGGTCGCGACTGGTTCAATTGCAGCCATTGTTGGGGATGCCAGCATTGCCAGAGGGCCTTGTCCGCGATAGCCCATAAAAGCAGTTGCCAGAAGGATAGCTGCGCCAACGCCGAATAGCAGGAAAGCGCCAACCGCAAAGGGAAGCAAATTACGTTTAGGTTTAGCTGCGGCTAATGGAACTGGCGTAGCAAACGGGGGCGGTGTGTGGGGAGGCGGAGTCGACGGGGGCGGAGCAATTTCCGCGGTGGCTTGTGCACTGATGCGTGTCGCCGCGACTACGGGAGTTGCTTGCAGGGTGGCATGTCGCTCGCCGCGCAATGCCAATTGCAATGCCTCCGACATTTCAACCGCATTGGCAAAGCGTTCATCAGGGTCTTTGATGAGCAGTTTTTGCAGCCACAGATCAATCTCAGCGGGGATCTCCGGATTGAGCGTTGTAATATTAGGCACAGGCTCTAGAATGTGCATCATCATTACTTTAGCCGGAGTTGTGGCCTGGAATGGTGTATGCCCTGTAAGCATATGATAGAAAATAATCCCCAGCGCATATAAATCGCTACGCCCATCCAGCCCTTTTTCACCCTGAACTTGTTCGGGACTCATATAAGCGGGTGTTCCGATGATGTTTTCCCCCGTTAGCGTGTGCCCTCCGTGTGCCAGACGGGCGATTCCAAAATCAGAAAGATAGGCATTATTATATTGGTCAAAGAGTATATTGCCGGGTTTGAGATCGCGGTGGATAATGCCTTTGGAATGTGCGGCTTCCAGGGCATCAGCCAATCGGAGAATAATTTTTCCGGCTTCCTGATAGGATAGTGCGCCTTGTTTGAGTTTGTCCGACAGATCCCCGCCTGACATCATGCGCATAACAATATAGGGCTGCCCATCATCCTCGCCGAAATCGTAAACCGGCACAATCGCAGAGTGTTCCAGCGTGGCGACAGTTTTTGCTTCCCGTTCAAAGCGTGTCCGGAATTGAGGATCGTGCAGGAAGGCGCGTGGCAGAACCTTTAGAGCTACGTCGCGCTCAAAATTTGGATCATAGGCCTGGTAAACCGTCGCCATTCCACCCCGGCCGAGTTCTTTTCTAATTTGATAGCGTCCAATTTTTTCGGGGGACATATTATGGCTTCCCTGTAAAATATGAAGAGTAATGTAAATGGCAAAGCACCTATCACCAGGATTATACAACAAATGTTTGCACCTTGCCGAGATAAAGCCAATTCATTACAATACGGGCCTATTTGAAATAATAAAAAGGTAATCGATGTCCTTACAGTGGTACGTTTTGCGTAGCAAACCAAAAAAAGAAGATGTTGTATATCAGCAGCTTCGAGCGCAAGAATTCGAAAGCTATTTCCCTCGCATTCGGGTGCATCCAAAAAATCCGCGCGCACGCAAATATAAACCTTATTTCCCAGGTTATATGTTTGTGCGCATCGATCTCGAAGATGTCGGTATGTCTGTATTCAAGTGGATGCCGCATACCCTGGGATTTGTCACCTTTGACGATCAGCCTGCCGCAGTTCAAGAACACATGATTCGAGATATGCAAGGGCGCATAAAGGAAATTAACGATGCGGGCGGCGAAGTGTTTGATGGATTGAAAGCCGGTGATGCGATTCGCATCGAACATGGCCCATTTTCGGGATATGAGGCTGTTTTCGACACCCGCTTGCCCGGCACAGAGCGGGTACGCGTGTTATTGCAATTATTAAACGATAAACGCATGATTCCGATGGAATTGCGTACTTCGCAAATCAGGAAGATGGGGTAGTGTGGATGACATCTGTCTTGGCGCTTATTCCTGCCCGCGGTGGCTCTAAAGGTCTCCCAAATAAAAATATCGCCCGGGTGGGTGGCAAACCACTAATAGCCTGGACGATCTTAGCTGCCCAACAGGTAAAATCAGTTGATCGGATTGTAGTGACAACTGATTCGCCTGAGATTGCTCGGATTGCGAGAGATTATCAGGCTGAAATACCTTTTTTACGCCCACCTGAATTAGCGCTTGATGATACCCCCGGAATGGCCCCCATTCTCCACGCTATTCAATGGTTGGAAACCAATCAGAATTATTGTCCAGATTATGTAATGTGCCTGCAGCCGACATCTCCGTTACGAAGTTCTCAAGATATTGAGGCTGCAATTCAACTTGCACTGGATAAAAATGCCGACAGTGTCGTCAGCGTTTCCCACGTAAAACAGCACCCACAATGGATGAAAGGCGTGGATGCTGAAGGGCGCATGGTCGATTATATTCCGGCTGCGGATTTGATAACACGTCGCCAGGATTTGTCGCCAGTTTACGCGCTGAATGGGGCTATATACCTGACGCGTCGTAATATTTTGCTCGAAAAAAAAACCTGGTATACGCTAGAAACGTATGCCTACATCATGCTGCCTGAGCATTCTATAGATATTGATACGCCCTGGGATCTGTACTTGATCAATTTGCTTTTTCAGAATCAGGAATAATATGTGCGAATGAACCATACCACATTTTCTGATCGCAAAATAAGCGTAGACCGGTCTAGTTTTATTTCAAAAAGAATTTTGGTGGAATCTAGAATATTTTTGCTCTCAAGGATCAAAATATGTTAACTACCAAATCCAAAATTTTCTACGGCGCTGGCATAGTCTTGGTTTTGATTGTTTTTTGGGTGATTTTCGGGATAAGCATGAATAGTAAATTGCTAGATCCCGAAAATCTTTTTGCAGTTACATTGATAAGTGAACGCACCTATGGGGAATTTTGGAGCGAATCTACATATTCTCATTTTGTTACCTACAGACCTGTGATAGCCACCATATTTAAGCTGGAATATGATCTCTTGGGTTTTAATCCCAGAGTTTTGAATTTCACATCTCTGGCCCTGTTAGCTGTGCTTTCCTGCCAGATTTACGATATTATCCAAAGGCGCTCTGCAAATATGCTGACGGCAGTAATAACGGCTCTATTTTTCGTTACAGATTGGAGACTTCAAGAGAATGTAGACACTTTTATTGGCGCACAAGATACTTTGGCGGGTATTTTTGGTTTATGGGCATTATGGGTTTTGTGGTTTAGTCAAACTAAATATAAAGCCGGGATCACATTTTTTTTATTATTAGCGTCTTTTATGAGTAAAGAGTTCGGGCTGGCATTTGCGTTAGCTGTGCTTATTTTTGCTTTGTATGAGAAACCAGAACAATGGAAATCAATCGTTATAGCGTCTATTGGCGCAGTTGCAGTTTTTGTTACGATTCGATTGATCCTGGGTTTGACTCCGTTGCCTGAAGAATACCCATCCTTTATGAATAGAGCAAAATGGAGCCTTATTAATATCGCAAGCGGTTTTATTTTTACATTTCTTCCTTCTTTCACTGGGTCAGATGGGGAGTTGCCTTTGTTCAACAATATTAATCTTCCTCCAACGAACTATGTCCAACCGAATGATTCAGCGATTATTTTATTTCAGGTTATTCCGATTGTGGTTTTGTTTTTATTAGGGTTCTGTAATAAAAAAGAGCGCAAATTATATCTGCCGCTACTTTTTTTGATCATTGGAAATTCTGTGTTGTTCTTCTATAGATATGCTTATCGGTTTCATTTCATAGGAATTATTGGCATGTATTTGATTGTAGGGTTTGGGATTGATTTTCTTTATAATAAATTGAACCGAAAATTAAAATGGACCGAAATTTCCATCATATTTTTAATAGCTTTAGCAATGATATTGCAGCAACGCGGCTTATTTTTACATGGTTATTTCAGGAGTTATCTGGATTGGAATGATCCTGGTCAATGCACGAGTGATTTAGGTTATAGTCCGGCAGAAATCGAGAGGTGTTTAGCGTATAGGAGTATTTGTATTCCTACGGAAGAATACTATTTACAAGAAGATTTTTTTGGATATTATTCCGCAACTACACCCGACACTATACGTTTAGTGATGCAACATTATGGAATTCCCATTGAATACTGTACTTGTTTAGACCCAAGTCCAAAATGTGAATAATGTTAGTGACTTCACTGAAAAAAGCAGCAGATGGAAGGTTCCTCCGGAATATATGGGGGTAGTAGCGGAGCTACTACCCCCATATATTCCGGAGGGCATCTCGCTCAACAGTTTTTTGCATTAAATCAAATTATTACTGGGAGTGCGAAGCCCCCCTATTTTCGGGCTTACTTTTGTAAAAATTGCGTAATTCCTAATCAGGATATTTCGAGAGTGACCTAATGACTTTTTTCATGGAAATTCGTGATCGTGTTATCGGGGATGGAAACCCTTGCCTAATCATCGCCGAAGCGGGAGTCAATCATAATGGGGATGTTGCGCTGGCGAGAAAGCTGATTGATGTGGCCGCTGAAGCGGGTGCAGACGCGGTCAAATTTCAGACCTTTGATGCCAAACGCTTGGCCAGCAGGACGGCACAAAAAGCACAATATCAAAAACAAACATCCGCAGCAGATGAATCGCAATTCGAGATGTTGCAACGTTTGCAATTGTCGCCGCAAGCACACCAGGAACTTCAAGCCTATTGCGGGCAACGCGGTATTTTATTTATGTCCACTCCCTTTGACGAAACCAGCGCAGATTTTTTAGCCGAATTGGGCATGGAAGTATATAAAACTTCATCTGGCGATATCACCAATTTGCCTCTCCTGGCGCATATTGCATGCAAAACCAAGCCCATGATTATCTCCACCGGAATGACAACACTGGAAGAAGTGGCTAAAGCCGTACAAACGGTGCGCGCAACTGGCAACCAGCAGCTTGCACTCTTACATTGCGTCAGCAATTATCCAACAGACCCTTTAGATGTGAATTTGCGCGCCATGCACACACTCGCCCGAGAATTTGATGTCCCGGTGGGGTTTTCGGATCATACCACCGGGATTGATATCGCCATCGCCTCGGTCGCGCTGGGAGCGGCGGTCCTGGAAAAACACTTCACGCTGGATCGCAGCCTCCCGGGGCCAGATCATCAGGCGTCTTTGGAGCCGGACGAGTTGGTGGTGTTGGTGGCAAGTATCCGGCGCGTGGAGGCTGCGCTTGGTGATGGGGTCAAACAGCCTGTTGCATCTGAAATCTCTGTTGCCGATATTGGCCGTCGAAGTTTGCATTGGAAAGAGATGCTTTCTCCGGGTACAATCATTACCCGGGATCATCTGATTGCTTTGCGCCCAGGAACCGGAATTTCTCCTGCACGAATAACAGCTTTCGTAGGTCGTCGTTTACGAAGGGTTGTGCGGTCAGGAGAGCTGGTTCTGGAAGATGATGTTGAGCTATGAGAATTATTGGCGTTGTTACCGTAGGACGCTCGGATTACGGTATTTATGTGCCATTATTACACCAAATACAAGCTGACCCTGAGCTGAGATTGCATCTCATTGTTGCCGGGATGCATCTTTCTCCTGAATTTGGTATGACGGTACAACAGATCCGCGCGGATGGCTTTCGAATTGACGAGCAGATCGAGATGTCATTGTCATCCGATACGCCCGAGGGGGTAGCTAAAACTATTGGGCTGGGAATGATTGGTTTTTCGCAGGCTTTTGCCCGTTCTCGCCCGGATATCCTGATCGTGCTGGGCGATCGCTTTGAGATGCATGCCGCAGCTCTGGCGGCATTGCCCTTCAAGATACCGGTGGCCCATATTCACGGTGGCGAAATCACCCAGGGCGCCATCGATGATGCTCTGCGACACTCGATGACCAAATTGAGTCATTTGCACTTTGTCAGCACACAAGAATATGCTCGGCGGGTGATTCAACTGGGCGAAGAGCCGTGGCGCGTCACTGTTTCGGGAGCGCCCGGTTTGGACAACTTGAGACATATTCAGTTGCTCACTCGTGAAGAATTGTTCGCGCAGTTCGGCATCCCATATGATGAAATAAATTTTCTAGTGGTAACCTACCATCCGGTTACTCTGGAATATGAACACGCAGAATGGCAGACGGCAGAACTGCTAGCCGCTCTCAAAATAGTGAACCTTCCCGTAGTTTTTTCGCAGCCCAACGCTGATACTGGAGGGCGTGTCATAGCGCGAATGTTGGCAGACTTCGTTGATGCTCACTCAAATGCTTACATGATCCATAATTTGGGAACACAGGGTTATTTCAGCATGATGGCTCATGCAGCCGCTATGGTTGGTAACTCGTCGAGCGGCATCATTGAAGCGGCATCATTTGAACTCCCGGTGGTCAATTTAGGGACACGCCAGGCCGGACGCGTGCGCGGAGCGAATGTCATCGATGTTGAATATCCCCGGGAAGCTGTCCTGGATGGCATTCGGCTGGCGCTTTCGCCGCAGTTCCGCGCCGATCTGCGTGGAATGAAGAATCCCTATCGCGAGGGCGAAGCAGCCCAAATCATCATCGCGGCGCTCAAAAAAGCCCAGTTTGACGAAAAGCTGATCGTCAAACAATTCTATGATTTTGGGGGAGATCCGGATATTCGATAACTGTATCCTGTCCACGGGCAATTTAGAATTATTTGCCTGGATTGTGATTGGCTGTTTGGGAACTGCGTGAGAAACCCCTGAATGTGGGCAGCTACCACAGTGATTCTCAAAACCTTTGTGATAATGTAAAGGATATATTATGACTGTGAAGGTGATCGGATTGGGGGCTGGGGGGCATGCCAGAGTTATTATCGAGATTCTTCGTTCTAATGAATCCTATGATTTGGTGGGATTGCTGGACCCCGGGCCGGAATTACACGGCCTGGATGTTTTGGGTGTTCCTGTTCTAGGAGGAGATGACTTGCTTCCAGCGTTGGTACAGGATAATAGCATACATTTTTTTATCGGCCTGGGCGGTGCAGGCAATAATCTGCCGCGCCAGCGTCTCTATGAAAAAGCATTGCAGTATAATATGCAGCCGCTTCGCGTGATCCACCCTCGCGCGATAATATCTTCTACCGCAGAAATTGGCGTGGGCGCAATCATCATGGCTGGGGCTGTTGTCAACACCTGCTCACGCTTAGGCCAGAATGTGATTGTCAATACCAATGCAGTTGTTGAACATGATTGTATGATTGGAGATCATGTTCATATTGCCCCAGGCGCGTTGTTGGCGAGCGCAGTTCGGGTGGAGAAAGGCGCACATATTGGCATTGGTGCAGTTGTCCGCCAGGGACTTATAATTGGCGAGAAGGCTATTATCGGAGCTGGCGCGGTGGTAGTGGAAGATGTTTCACCCAACACTGTTGTGGTAGGTGTTCCGGCACGTCGTTTGCATGGAGGAGAGTAGTTGAATATTCGTATCATACCCAGACTGGATATTAAAGGCCCTAATCTAGTTAAAGGTGTTCATTTGGAAGGATTGCGTGTATTGGGACGTCCCGAAGATTTTGCACGCTTTTATTATCAAAATGGGGCTGATGAACTGATCTATCAGGATGCGGTAGCCAGTCTTTATGGCCGTAACAGCTTGCTGGAGATTATTGAACGTACTGCAAGCGAAATTTTTATCCCCCTGACGGTAAGCGGCGGCCTACGAAGTGTGGAAGATATTCGTACTGTTTTGCGCGCCGGAGCAGACAAGGTTGCCATCAACACCGCAGCCGTCAATACCCCAGAGCTGATCCGCGCTGCGGCGTTGGCTTTTGGTTCATCAACTATAGTAGTTTCTATTGAGGCGATTAAACAGGCAAGTGGAAAATACGAAACCTATGTGGATTATGGCCGAGAAAGCACCGGCGTTGATGCCTATGAATGGGCCTTGCGCGCCGCTGATCTGGGCGCAGGTGAACTGCTGGTCACTTCAATTGATCAAGAAGGTACAGGCAAGGGTTACGATCTGGAATTAACCCGCCAGATTGCACAGGCCGTATCCATCCCCGTGATTGCTCTGGGCGGCGCAGGCCAACTGGAGCATATTTATGCTGTCATTGCTGATGGCTATGCCGATGCGGTTAGCCTGGCTTCAATGTTGCATTATGAATTTATCCATGAATATCAATATCGCGAAGGCGATTATCAGACGGAAGGCAATATCGAATTTTTACAAGGCAAGCGCGGCGAATTTGGGCGCAAAAATATTACGGGAACAACGATTCGCCAAATCAAAGAATACTTGCTAGAGCGTGGGGTTGACTGCCGATTGCAAAAGGAAACTGCCGGTGCCTGATCGCAAAGTACGCATTGCAATTGTAGATTATGGACTGGGGAACTTGTTTAGCGTTAAACTGGCCTGTGAGTGTGCTGGAATGGATGCTCAGATTACAGCCTCCCAACAAGAGCTTTTTGCTGCTGATGCTGTTATTTTACCTGGGGTTGGCGCTTTTGCTGATGCAATGCGCGAGCTAAAAAAATTGGATTTGATTGCCCCCCTGAAAGATTACAGCCAAACCGGAAAATCGCTATTCGGCATTTGTTTGGGGATGCAACTTTTAATGACGGAAAGCTATGAATTCGGAACGCATAAAGGTTTGGGTATAGTTGATGGGGATGTTGTTCCTCTGGAAAATCTATCATCCCTTTTTAACGGTGTCCCCCGAATGTTGAAGGTTCCCCAGGTTGGCTGGAATCAAATCTGGCGTAGACCAGACCATAAAAATTGGGCGGGAACACCGTTCGATAGTCTATCTGATGGTGAATATATGTATTTTGTGCACTCTTTTTATGTGCGCCCGCAAGAAGATGCGCTGGTACTCTCCCGGACGCGCTATGGGCAAATGGAGTTTTGTTCCAGTCTACAGTATAATAGCACCTTCGCTTGTCAGTTCCATCCTGAGCGGAGCGGACGACAAGGTTTATTGGTATACAAAAACATTGCAAAAATTGTAGCAGCAACCCATTGAATGCTGGAAAAGCCTGAAAAGATGATGTGCAGAGAGGATAATGCCCCTGCATACAACATCTCTTAGATCGCCTGTGTATTTGGAGTAACTTATGTCTGGTGAAATAAAACCTTTATATGGTCTTCCTGAGAAGGTTGTATACTGCAAGCGCTGTGTTATGTCGAATCAGCGACCCTCATCATACCCGGAGTTCAAGCACACCAAAGACCGTCAAACTCCTACGTTGAATATCGGTGCGGATGGTATTTGTGATGCTTGCCGATACGCCGATGTGAAAAAAGGCATTAATTGGGAAACTCGCGAGAAAGAGTTGGCCTATTTGTGCGATCAGCATCGTCGCAGTGATGGGTATTATGACTGCATTGTGCCCGGTAGCGGCGGAAAGGATAGCGTCTTTGCAGCGCATATCTTGAAGTATAAATACGGTATGCACCCGCTAACCGTCACCTGGCCTCCGATCATGTACACAGACTATGGTTATCGCAACTTTCGCAACTGGATTGAAGTGGGTGGTTTTGACAATGTGAGCATGAATCAAAATGGCCGCGTGATGAAACTGCTTACGCGGCTGGCAATCGAAAATCTGCTGCATCCGTTTCAGACGTTTATTTTGGGACAGAAGAATCTGGCTCCGAAGATGGCGTTGCGTTATAACATCCCATTGGTGTTTTACGGCGAAAATGAAGCTGAGTACGGCAATCCCATTGCAGAAAACACATCATCGCTGCGAGACAAATCGTACTATACGATGCAGAATTTTAAGAATATGTTCTTGGGCGGTGTTTCGGTACAGGAATTGATTGACCGGTATGACGTCTCTTTGGTTGATCTGATGACCTATTTGCCTGCCGATTACCGCGAGATTGAAAAATCGCAAATCGAAATCCATTATCTGGGATACTATCTAAAATGGGTCCCGCAAGAAGCTTATTATTATGCCGTTGATAATACCGATTTTCAGGCGCGCCCCTTCCGCACCCAGGGCACATATAGCAAATATAATAGTATTGATGATAAGATTGACGATCTGCATTACTATACAACCCACGCCAAATTTGGGCTGGGGCGGGCATCTTATGATTCATCGCAAGAAGTGAGAAACAAGCATCTCACCCGTGAAGAAGCGGTGACCCTTGTCAAGCGCTATGATGGCGAGTTCCCCGACCGTTACTTCGCTGAAGTGATGGATTATATTGGCATGGATCCAGAGCATTTCGTCGAATTATGCGACAAGGCCAGATCGCATCATCTCTGGACGAAAGAGAGTGGTGAGTGGCAGTTGCGCTACCCAGTTTGGGAAGTAGAACCGTAACCGAGGGATGCTTCCCTGTACCACTTTTAAAAAGAGATCGGGTAATGGAATATCCGGAGTGGATTGATAGAGAACGGCGCCTACGCACCAGAATACTTCTGGATTGGCCTGAAGCTCGCGATGAAGGAATTTTCCGAATTTGCCAATCCTGCGGGGAAATTTGTTTGTGCTCTGAGAAATCTTGCCCAAATTGCAATCTCGCCGAAATTACCAAAGAGAAAATTGAAACGGCGGAGTTACTAAGCGGAAACCGGATTCGTTGTCAATACCGGTTTGAGAATTTGCCCTGACCTGAGTAAAAATATGGCCGTTGACCTTTTAGATTTGTGCATTTCATCTGGTAGCGTAATTCGACAGGTGATTGAGAAGATTAATCTCAATGGGCTGGGAATTGCACTCGTTGTGGATGAAAAACGGGTTTTAATTGGCACGATCACTGATGGTGATGTGCGCCGTGCAATTCTTGCCGGAAACGACCTGGATTCTCCTGTAGATGAATTGCTCAAAAATAAAGCCTCAATTTACTCCCCGAAACCAATCACAGTTTCGCCGCGGACAGAGCGCAGTGAAATGCTGCGTCTGATGAAAGAATATGTTATTCATCAATTGCCTGTATTGGATGATGACGGGCGTGTGATTACTCTGGTCACGATGGATGACCTGCTGACCGAAGAAGAACAGCCAAGACTGCCCCTGCAGGCGGTCGTGATGGCGGGTGGCTTTGGCACGCGCCTGCGTCCCCTGACTGAAGATTTGCCTAAACCACTGCTTCCAGTGGGCGATCGCCCCTTACTGGAACGCACCATCGAGCAGTTGCGGCAGGCCGGAATTCGCAATGTGAGTATCACCACACATTTCATGGCCGAAAAGATCAAGCAGCATTTTGGCGATGGCAATGTGTTTGGCGTTGATATTAACTATGTTGAAGAGATCACACCGTTGGGAACGGCAGGCGCTCTGGGTTTGATGGATGTCCCCAAAGACCCCCTGCTGGTGATTAATGGCGATATTCTTACACAAGTAAATTTTCGGGCGATGCTGGATTTCCATCGACAAAATCAGGCCGCCCTTACGGTAGCCGTACGGCGTTTTGAGTTCAAGGTTCCCTATGGCGTTATTAATAGTGAGGGGCCGTTTGTGACGGACCTGAGCGAAAAGCCCGTGCTGAATTTTTTCGTCAACGCTGGCATTTATTTGCTGGAGCCATCGGTTTATCAGTATATTCAATCTGATCAGCGCCTGGATATGACCGAACTGATTCAGATATTACTGAATCACGATAAAAAAATTGCCAGTTTCCCGATTGTTGAATACTGGTTGGATATTGGTCAGCACACCGACTACGAACAGGCGCAACAAGATATAAAGGATGGGAGGTTTCATTCTTGAACTGGCAAACAAAAAAGATTTTAATAACAGGAGCCGGGGGCTTCATCGGTAGTCATCTTACTGAAGAATTGGTGCGCCGCGGCGCGTGGGTGCGTGCCTTTGTCCATTATAATGCCCTTGGACGGCGGGGCTGGCTGGATACATCTACGCTGAAAGATGAGATTGAAGTAGTCGCCGGGGATATTGCCGACCGTGATAGTGTGCGCAGCGCTGTCAGCGGAGTTGATGTTGTATTTCATCTAGCAGCCCTGATTGGTATTCCTTATTCGTATCAGGCTCCCTCATCCTATGTGCAGACCAATATCGTAGGCACGCTGAATGTACTGCAATCTGCCCTGGAGCAGGGCGTGGAGCGCGTGGTGCATACTTCTACCAGCGAAGCCTATGGCACAGCGCAATACGTGCCAATTGATGAGGTGCATCCCTTGCAGGGTCAGTCGCCTTACTCGGCGACTAAGATTGGCGCCGACAAACTCGCCGAATCGTTTCACCGTTCCTTTGGGCTGCCGGTTGCTACCATTCGCCCTTTCAACACCTATGGCCCGCGGCAGTCTGCGCGGGCGGTTATTCCCACCATTATCATGCAGGCGCTCACAAAGCCAGAAATCAACCTCGGTAATCTCGTCCCCACCCGTGATCTGAATTTCGTCAAAGACACCGCCGATGGCTTCATCAAGGTGGCCGAGTCAGCCGCCACGCTTGGAGAAGTCATCAATATTGGCACGGGAAAAGAAATCTCGATTGGTGATCTGGTCAAGCTGATTCTTGAAATTATGGGGTTAGATTTACCCATTCGCAGCGATGACCAGCGCATTCGCCCGGATGCCAGCGAAGTGGATCGGCTCTGCGCAGAAAATACCAAAGCCCACGAGCTGGCAGGCTGGACCCCAAAATCTACCTTGAGAGAAGGGCTTGCCGAGACAATTGCTTGGATCAAGGAAAACCTTGAAACCTATCGACCCAACATCTACTCCGTCTGAACCCGGCACCCCGTCCTCAGACGAAATCATCCCCCTGAGCGTGCCGTAGATGCGCTGTAATTTCTGTATTGTGAGAAGGAATAACACACTTGAATCGGATTGAAAAGGCAAGTCTATGAGTGGTTATGAAGCAGCAGTTCTATTTCTTATTTCTATTTGATAGTAATTTAAAATTTTTGGGTTTGCCTTGAACCAATCTACAGTTTTAGCAAAACCTTGTTCAAGATCGTGTTTTGGATGCCATTCTAGTGCATTTTGTATGCGTTGTATGTCCGCTTGCCAGATACTAGTGTCCCAAGACCGATTATCAAATGTGCCCCATTCAGGTTCCTGGTTTATCTCAAAAAATTGTTTTGAAAGTTGAACTACAGTGTCGATGGTTGTTTGTCGTCCAGAACCCACATTATACACAGATCCGAACTCAATATCTGTAGAACTAGCTAGCCTTAGATATGCATCAACTACATCATCAACATAAATAAAATCCCTGGCTATTTTCGGGCTTACTAAGGGTGGCAAGCGTTTTTCAAATGCGTTTACGATTAAAGTTGGTATAAATCGGTTTGGATCTTCAAAAGGGCCGTACACTGAGTACAAGCGCAACGTATAAATATTGCGCTTCTGGCTCATGCTAATATGACGGCAATATTGGGTTCCAAATGCTTTCGAAATTGCATAATAGCTGTTGGGATCTATCCATTCAGTTTCATTAGGCGCATGGCTTTTTTTACCATACTCCGATGATGATCCAGTATTGATAAAAACTTCGCAACCCGCCTGAAGACTAGCATCTAATAAATTTATTGTTCCGTAGATATTTGTATTAATAATTTGGTGAATATTATTTTGCCAGGAATATGCTCCACTTGTTGCTAAATGAAACACCCAATCGGGTTTTATTTGTTGTACTGTATTTAGAATTTTTTGGTCATCTTCTAAATCAACTTCATGAATAATTATATGATCTAGAATTTCCGTTAATCTCCAAGTGGTAAACCCAGAACGCAATAATAAATGTACTTGAAAGCCGCTAGAAAGCAGCTTTCGAGCCAAATTTGCACCGATAAAACCAGAACCACCTGTTACCAGAACAGTTCTCATTTATTTTAAGTAGTCGGTGAAACCAAGAATATCTAAGTATTTCCCAGCGTGTACCTTAATCTCAGCCTTTTCTTTTTCAGATAGCTCATTGGCTGTTCTCAAATTTGCATCTGGTGTAGCATTCCGAATTGTGCCCCAAGGATAAACTTTTTCCAAAGCTTGACTATTCCAAGTTGGGGTTCTGAGCGTATCAGCTACGCGTAAATCCATTTTTTCACATACTTCGCCCAACGCTTTTACAGGATTAGTAAAAATATCACCAGTCCGTAGAATATGTAAGCGGTCGGGGTATTTCTCTTTATGAAGTAGAGCATGATATTGGTTGGTAACCCAAGCACGCATATAATTCTGCAATGACATAGGGACAGGACGCTTTTTCGTATCCGCATATGCTGACCATGGGTTTCGAACCACATGAATGAAGTGGGCTTGTGGCATTGCATCCAAAACCTTATCTGCATCTACTACGATGATAGGACTATATCCAACATAAACTTCTTCATCGCCTGTTCGGTTATAGTCTTTCCAGGCATCAAATGTAGCTTTGAAAAAGGCGGCTACGTTATCACCTGCTGATCTGCCACTGGCAGAAATATAATCTCTATAAATATTTCTGCGCTCATCATCAGAAAAATCAAATGGCATGTGTCGGAATTTGCTCACATGGGGAGTTCGTGCTCGAACTTTACATTCTTCATCAATAATCGCTAAGTAGTCTTGGTCAGGTGCTGCATCAAGGGAAAATACTGGCCAACGATACTTCACAGGAAATGCTGAAGCCATATGATCAACAACCAATCGCGTTCCCAACTGGGACTCAAATGGATATACATACATCTGGGGGTGACCATCAAGCAAACGGTGGGTCACATTACCACCATTCTCGTACATGGCGCCTATCATTAGTAAACGAAAATTGTCTTTCACGATTCCTAACTCCTTATCTAGATATTGAAGCTGTAATAAAGGTCTTTCTCTTTGGCTATTGCCCTTTTACTTCCTACTTGAGTGGGAAAACCTGTTGAATAAGATGAATGAACTGTTTCAAAGTCAAAAATTTGATTGCCAAATGGCCAAGTGATGCTGCCGATAATTTTTTTAGTTGACATATCTATAGTATGGATACCACAAACGCTTGTATCGACTTCTAAACCCGGCGCATATTGCCGAAATCTTGGAAGCACGCGAGATGTTCCAACAAACGCAATATTTTCCTTGAAATACAGCCCACGTGTCCATCCCGGTAGCTTAATATATGGATGATATTTATGATTTTCGATATAGCCAACCTCACCGTAACCACTATTGTCGACCCAAACCTTTCCTTGATATAGTCTTGCTGAGTGAGGACGCGTTAATCCACCGGCAATGACTTGTCGAGTTTCGCCAGAAAATACTACACCTTGCTTATCAACTTTAAAATTCTTGTGCCCTGGTCGACGAACCGATTTTCTATCTGTGGATGCGGTAAAAAAAGATGTTTCTAGGCTGCTTCCAGAAGCAATTGAGTTTAACTGGATGTAATTTTGTTCAAAGTCAGGTTTTCCATTGTCTTCGATACACTTTGGCCACCAAACTCGATGATATTCATCATTTGGCTCAATACAAACAACGGCATTGTGTCCCACTGCATTAGCATATAGCTTAGTGCCAATGAATTTTAGCTCATGTAGATATGTACATCCTGGGAAGAATTGAGAACTTACAGGTACCATCGGCTTTACGTTCACATAGGATGTAGATAAATCTGATCTAACATCTAACCTTGGCAACAAATTACCTACAGCCCTAAATTGAAATAATTGATTTGGATTTCGCGTACTTGCTATATAAAGGCGATTTTGGATAGTGTCAAATGCAATGCCAGATGGGTGGGGCAAAGGATAAAAGGAAATTCTAGGTTTGCCATCAATGACGCTGAATGCCATTATCAGGTGCTCATATTCTCGGGTGACGAAAAGAGTGATCCCTAACTGTTCAATGATGGGCCAGAAATTTCCAACTGTTTCGTATTGAAACAACTTTGGGTCAATCTCACTTGCATTATTAACTAGAGTGCTCGCTGCTAGGGGATCTCGCCAATCATGTGAGTGCATCTCCCAAATCTGATGTGCATCAAGCTTTTGAGATTTCATTTGGGGTCTTTCCGTATTGCTATCCACATTAAAAGAGCATTGAGATACATCTTTATCGCTGATTTGATATTGGTGGTTGATTTTCCACCATGTCGACGTTGTGAATAAATTGGCACCTCAAGCAAAGGATAGTTGTTTTGCTTACAAAAAGCCACAAACTCTAGATCAATCAGGTCATCATCTCGTGTAAGCTCAAATAAACTCACAAATTCTTTGGGAAAGACCTTCGGTGTACCATTAATATCCCAATACGGGATGTCAAACAAAGCTCGGCATTCCAAATTATAGAGCAAGGATCCTAAACGTCTGACTATGTTGTCGCGGATTTTCCTATTTGCTTTGATCACTCTGTTTTCATTTACCGCCGCATATAACAATAAAAGGGATAAGTCCTGAGCACTAGTTCGAGCAGAATTCGAATAACAAATAAAATCACCAGTTGCAACGTTTAAACCTGCTTTGACGGCCCGTCCCCAGCCGCCAATTTCCATATACTTGCTTTTTATTGTTTGATTTTTTTTCGCTAGCTGCTCGCATACTTTTTTTGACCCATCTTTCGAATTATTTACGACTAAAATAATTTCAAAAGAATATCTGGTTTTTTCTAGTGCATCAATGTATGCAATAACAGCTTGCTCAATATGACCAGCCTGATTGTATACCGGCAAGATGATAGAGAAATCTATACCCCGAGCTTTCACTGGGCTATTACTTCTTTCATGATTCTTTCAGCAATGGATTCCCCAGATATTCCAAAATATTTGTTCATATAGCCCTGAGTTCCAGAAACCCCCCTCGGCACAACAGGCACAGCACACCGTAGTAAACGACAATTGATGTTATTCTCGGCAATGCACTCTGCAATTAGGGAGCCAAGCCCTCCAGCAGGGTAGTGGGCTTCAATAGTAACAACATTGGAATAATTGCTCAAAGCAGATGATAAATCTTCGTTGGGTGAGGGATTTATGCTGGCAACAACAATTACTCCACAAGATATTCCATTTTGTTCTAGTTGATCTGCAGCTTTTAGGGCTTCTAATGTAATACTACCTATCGAAACAAGCAGAACATCTTTTCCATCCCGAATACTTTGTGTTTTACCCAAAGTAAAGTGTCCATCCAATCCAGTAATAATACTTTTGTCATCCTTCCCAATTCGATAATATACGGGGCCAGACAGATCCCACGTCGAGAGCAGAGCACTGCGGGTTTGTTGAAAGTCGGCAGGAGAAATTAACGTAATTTCGGGCTGGACACGCATAATGCCGATATCTTCCAATGAATAGTGCGTGATACCATTAAGGCCATATTCAAAACCACTACCAATTCCAACAATTCGAACCGGCAGCTTGTGCAGAATGGGGCCATTACGAATAAATTCATAAGGCCGCAAAGATGCAAACGTAGCAATAGAGTATACGAAAGGCAAAAAACCCGCTTCCGCTAATCCGGTAGCTACCCCGAGCATATTCTGTTCCGCTACCCCTACGTTAACAAAACGTTGGGGAAATTCGTCTATAAAAGGCTCCACTGCCATATACCCTAAATCGCCTGTAAGCAGCATAATTCGTGGGTCTTTTCTTGCTAGTTCAACTAGGGTCTCAATAAAAGTTTTTCTCATTCCATCCCTTTTATATCTTTTAGCGCTTGGCCAAATTCGCTATCTGACATTGGCCAGTAGTGCCACTTTATTTGATTTTCCATATAGGACACGCCTTTGCCAAAAATTGTGTGAGCAACTAAAAGGTGAGGTGGTCCTGACTGGGTATCAAGTTGCTTAATGGTACTACTAATCTGGTCAACACTATGCCCATCAATGGTGTGAACATCCCATCCAAAGGCAGCCCATTTTTCATCAATTGGGCTTAAATCACAAATGTCTTTTGTGTAGCCTAAAGCCTGTTGCTGATTCAGGTCCAGCATAACTACTAAATTCGATAATTGATGCTGTGCAGCAAACATAATTGCTTCCCAAATCGAACCTTCGTTGCATTCAGCATCACTAATTAATACAAATACACGGCGCTTAGATATCTGAAGGCGTGCAGCAAGCGATGCGCCGCAGCCTATCGATAAACCATGTCCTAGAGAACCCGTCGAAAAATCAATCCCATCTAACGAATATTCAGGATGGGTACCCACTTCAGAACCATTACCGCAAAAGGTATTGAGAGCATCAAAGGTGATTAACTCTCGCAAATAAAGTGCTGCATAGAGTGCTAATGCTGCATGCCCTTTAGATAACACAAAACGGTCTCGATCTTGATCATTCACCGCAGGAATTTGTAATATATCACGATATAAGGCAAGAATAATATCCGCCACTGACAGTGAAGAACCGATATGCCCAACACCAGCCTTCCAAGACTGCTCTAATATAATTTTTCTGATGTGGTAAGATGTGAATTTTGGTATCATAGTATTCTGCCCTATTAATATTGGGGGCTAAGGCACACGGATTCTACCCAATAAACTTGATCTAGTAAACATGTGTATTTTACTAAATATGGTATTGATGGATGTCCTTCTCTCAAAGAGAAAATAGACAAAATGCAAGATACTATTAACCGCCACACTTTTTGTCAGCAAGTCCAGCATTAATACTGGATCTGGAAAAGCAGTACAGTAGAACTCTTATCTTTCTTATGAATAGGGATGTTTATGACCAAGCTAAATATCAAAAAAATTATCCAATCAAAAATTTTCTTTCTTGTATCGCTTGCATTGATCATGGTGATTATGCGTTTAATAATTTTTGATTACCGAATATTTTTTCAGGCCCAATACATCCCAAACCACGACATGTACCAAGGCGCAGCCTTTTTTTCAACTAACGCTCACTCGATGCGACTGAATGGAGAAATTGTTTGGTGGAATAGCATTGCGCAAAATGGTTACGCACAATATTATCAATCATTTTTGTCTCCGCTAGCACCAACCACTGGTAATATTGTTTTTATTGGCTGGATGCAAGCAATTAGAGTTCTGGATTTTTTGTCTATTGCCTTTCCTGAATATCTCCAATACTTAACTATTAACTATGCCGTCTTTCCATTCCTGGCATTCCTAAGTTTTGGATGGTTTGTAAGTTGTTTATTCCGCAGTCGATATGTAGTCAGCTTGATGATGATTATCTATGTGTTTTCCGGGATTGGATTATGGAATTCCGCTTGGTTCTATTTCCAGGAAGCTTTCACACTTTTCTTTTTGTTGGGGGCCTTTCTGGCTTTGCTAAAACGCCCTAATTTGGGCAATTGGTTAATTGCATTGGTTGCCATCCTTATACAGGTTACATCAACTAATTATTGGACAATTTATAATTCTTGGTTTATCCTGATCATTATAATAGCCTATGCGATCACTCACAAGGCGCAATTCCATAGCTGGCTTCTAAAGACAAGATGCCTGATAAAAACTAACAATTTTGGAACATCGGTGATTCTTGGTTTGTTTACGCTTGTACTTCTACTTTGGGGGACTTTACTAACATCAATTTTTACTGAACAAGCAGGAAACTACACGCGGGCGACAATCAATGCTTCTGCGTACTCAACCACACAAGCGTTATCACGAGTTCAGGATCTTCGTTGGCATACCCTTGAGTTGTTCAATCCAGAAATTGAAAGGGCTGTAGAGAATTATAACTATATTAGCAACTATATTCACATGGCTCGCTATATCGGTGCTTTTCTCATACCTTTATTAGCACTGATCCCATTTTATCGTTGGCGTAGCCAGGAAAAGTTTCTAATCGTCAGTACTGGTGCTGTACTGGCGGTTTGTTTGGCACCCATCTTGCTAGTAGGCATATGGCAAGCATTACCATTCTTTGACCGGAATTACCATTTCTTCTATTTTTACACTCACCATTTCCAGTTGATGGTAGTCTTACTTGCTGGTAGTAGCTTGGATCACCTTCTGGGGTCCGCCCATAATATTGATGATCGAAAAACCTTCACTAACATTGTAACTGCTTTGATTGCTGTTACAGGACTTGCTTTTTTTGTTTACCAATTGGTTTCTGCCTCATTTACAAGCGAGCTATCAGATCGTATTTCTCTCGAAGCTAATCTTCACTTTCTCATGTGGATTGCCCTAGTGAGCATTGGGCTTCGCTATGCGCTCCAGTCTAATTCAAAATTGCGATACACATATTTTGCAACCTTTATGATTTTTGTTGCACTAATTGATCTTTCGGCTTATTTCTACGAGGTAACGGTTGGAGATCACATCTTTACTAGATCGCGCTGGCAAAAACAGCCTTACCCTCTTTCGTTGAAAATCCAAGATAAGCTTCACTCCCCCTGGCAAGCTCCTTCCCTTTCAGGTGGTTTTAATGGCGGAATATTTCAAAATATGCCCATAATAAATGATTTTTGGCCAAAAAATCATTATTTAAAGCACATCAATATTACTTCTGTTATGCAATCTACTTCGGACAATATTTTATCTACTCTAATTGATGGTGGGCCACCATTGGAATTTTACCGTCAGGATCAATGTTATCCTGAGAATGTTATAACAGAGAAGGATGTTTTAAATGACCCATATAGCATGGTGATTGGAGATACAAAATGTATTCGCGATTCGCAAGTGGTGAACTACAACTACAAAATGATAAAGTGGTATTACAACCAATTTGCTTTTGATGTCAGTGTGCCAAAGGATGGTTATTTACTTATTCGTCAGTTATATGATCCACTATGGAAGATTGAACTCGATAACAAGCCAGTAGTCGCCCAAGAAGGATCTATGGTAATAACTGTGATTCCAATTGAAGAAGGAGAACATACTCTTACTATGGAGTATTCCCCTCTAGGTAGGCGACTTTATTGGCCTGCCAGCTTATTACTTGAGGTGACAATCCTAGTCTTCTTTATTCTTGCCCGGAATGATCGGCTTCGACAGAATTCGTAAATGAACGTTCCGGTAGTTTGGAGAGTTTGTCAATAATTGTGTGAAAATTTTGGGTCTGGTCAAATAGAAATCTTGGACTTTAGCACCATTTATTCCAAGTAGAAGTTTCGTAGTGTTCCCTAAGAAATAACCGCACAAAAGACTGAAATTTCAGGAACAGCATTGGTGGTGTGTCCATAGCACAAACCAATAAAGGTGAACGCAGTATTTATGAAATGGTCTAAAAAAGATTACATTTTGTATTCATTAGGACTAGGGCTAATACTAATTGTAGTATGGCTAATTATGAGCATAGCCATTAACAGAGCTGCCATTGACCCCGAAACGCTGGCTAGTTTTAAATTTATAAAAGAACGATCGCTATTTGATTTTTGGAGAGGGGAAACTTTTCCGGGTCACTTTGTTGCTTATCGGCCAATTATGGCTTCATTATTCAAGATTGAATACTTGCTTGTTGGGTTTAATTCGCCAATATTTTTCTTAACAGATATTATTTTAATATGTGTATTGGCATACCTTATTTATGATGTAATTTATCGGAAAACCAGAAATCTGTTCCCCAGCATAATTGCCACCCTTTTTTTTGTAACAGACTGGAGGCATTTTAAAAATATCTATATTATCACCGAAGCTCAAGCCACATTGGCTGGAATATTTGGCTTATTAGCATTGTGGATAGTATGGTTTAGTAAAATAAAACGCCGAAATATTCTTATATTCTTTTTATTATTAGCTTCTGTGTTGAGTAAGGAATTTGGGTTAGCTTTTTCATTGGCAGTTTTTATTTTTGCGCTATACGAACGCCCCAAGGAAAGGAAATCGCTTATAGCAGTTTCTATTAGTGTTGTAGTTATTTTTATCGGTATTAGATTATCTCTTGGAGAGCTTCCCTCAACTAGTAGTGATTTTTCATTTTTGACCGCGCTACTAAATATGGCTAGTGGTTTTTTCTTTTCTTTTATCCCTCTTTTCATTACAAAATCGGATGGCGATTTGCCTTCATTGGGAGATATTCACTTTCCCCCTGCTGAAGCTAAGATGATTATTCTATTTCAAATACTTCCAATCGTAATCTTATTCCTTATGGGCTTCAAAGATAAAGAAAACCGCCGGATTACTATTCCTGTCTTTTTTATCATCGTAGGCAATTCGGTACTTTTTTTCTTCAGGTATGCGTATCGTTTCCATTTCATTGGAAATATTGGCATATATTTAATAGCAGGGTTTGGCATCAATCATATTTATAACAAAATGCGTGAGCAGTCTCAAATGCTTGATATTCTGATCGCCATCATCATTTCGCTAATTTTAATACTGCAATGGCGCGGAGAATACTTTCACAATTACTTAGCCCATCTTGTATCTCTAAGCGATCAAGCGCTCTGTACGCGCGAAATGGGTTTGAGTGAACGTGAGGTAGGACTATGCATGAAAAAGAGGGAGCTTTGTATTCCTACAGAAGAATATTATTTGCAAGAAAATTTTGGCGGTTATTACTCTTCGACTGATCCAGATACCGTTGTAATGATAATGGAATATTATAATATGCCTTTAGAAGCTTGCTCTTGTCTGGATCCTGACCCAACTTGCAAGTAATAGCGTTCATTATTCAGCAAAACACGCCGTAAAATTTCTCAAAAGTGTATTTTAAGTTGGAAGTATTTTCGTTGGATGCCCTGAAATGAGGCTTGTCTTGAACCCAAAACAGAGCGACCTACCAAACCTTGAACCTGGCGCGCCACCCTCGGGAGACAGCATCCCCCTGTGCGTTCCTGAAATCCGCGGTAACGAATGGCAATATATTAGGGATTGTCTGGATACCAACTGGGTTTCATCCGTGGGGAAATATGTCACACACTTCGAGGAGAAACTGGCAACCTATGTTGGCACGCAGCACGCTGTAGCCACAAGTAATGGAACTGCCGCGCTACATGTTGCTCTGCTGGTTGCTGGGGTAGAACCTGATGATGAAGTACTGATCTCGGCCCTGACCTTTATTGCACCGGCAAATGCCGTGCGCTACGCAAGCGCCTGGCCCGTGTTTATCGATGCAGAGCCGCGTTACTGGCAGATGGATACTCAGCAAGTCGTGGATTTTCTAGAAAATGGTTGTCACTGGAAATCCGGCGCGCTTTTCAATAAACAGACCGGACGGCGCGTCAAAGCCATTATTCCAGTGCATATTCTTGGACATCCTGTGGATATCGACCCTATTTTGGAAGCAGCCCGCAAATATGATTTGACAGTTATCGAAGATGCCACCGAAAGCCTGGGAGCCAGCTATAAGGGGCGCAATGTAGGTGCGCTGGGTGATATTGCCTGCTTTAGTTTCAACGGTAACAAAATCATCACCACCGGCGGTGGTGGAATGTTGGTTACTGACCGTGATGATTTTGCAGAAAAAGCGCGTTACCTGACTACCCAGGCTAAAGACGACCCGTTGGAATATATTCATCATCAAGTGGGTTATAACTACCGTCTGACAAATATCCAGGCAGCCATGGGGGTAGCGCAGTTGGAACTGTTGGATGAGTATATAGCGATCAAGATGCGTATAGCCAAGAAATACGCACGGGCTTTCGCCGATATTGATGGTATCCACTTGATAGAACAGGCAGAATGGGCCAATAGTACTTTTTGGCTAAATACCATTTTGGTAGATGCGGCTCAATATGGTCTCGACAGCCGACAACTGATGCATAAATTGGCCCGGAATAATATTCAATCGCGCCCGCTTTGGCAACCTTTGCACCGCAGTCCAGCCTATGCGGATGCTGTTTTCTCAATGCCCTGCCCTGTTGCCGATCTATTGAACCGCGATGCGCTCAGCTTGCCAAGTTCAGTTGGCTTGCGTGCTCAAGATCAGCAGCGTGTGATTGAATTGCTCCGCGCTCAAATTTCCTGATGCCCACCCCTGGAAATATTCTCTGTCTTCCTCACAACCCGGCGGCCTTTTCGGAGATGCTGGAAATTGTCGCGGCTTTGCTGCGGGTAGGACGCTATCAACCAATATTCATTTTTGATGGTTCTGGATACGATTCCGCTGTGCAGGTTTGCGAGGAACAGGGCATCGCTTATCGCACGGTCAGAAAACCATCTACATACAACCGTTCACAACCTGACGGTGCGGTGCTTTCCCAACGCCCCAAACGACGTTCAAGCGCGTCCGCCATTTTTTCTTGGGTAAAGAAAACTTTCCTGGCACAATTTATTCTGGCATGGTTTCAATATGCTCTCATCGTGCAGCGGGTACGGCGCCTGCTCGATGGAATCAACCCCCAAGGCATCTTGCTAGTCGGTGATCGTCATATTGGAATTGAAACTGCGCTAGTGGAGCTTGCCAACCGGCGCGGCATCCCCTCGTTGCTTATTCCTTATGCCTTGTCCGATCGAGAGAGCGCTGCTGTATATCGGTTGGCAATGCCAGATTGGCGGCGCACGTACGGGATGGAGAGATGGCTCAACCGCATGGTGGTACGTCTACACCCGGAGTGGAGCTTCACGCAAAATGGAGAAACTCTGCTCTGGCAACCGCCAGCCACTATGCTGGCCGCAGCTATCTGGCGGATGATGCCTGCCGATCCCTGGGTTTTAGGCGGCGGGGCGGGCTGGGCGATGGCTGTCGAGAGCCATCACAGCAAAGACAATTTTATCCTTCAAGGGATGGCTGACGAAAAAATAACCATCGTTGGTAAGCCGCGCTATGACCGCGCCGCAAAAATTTGGCAGCAACGAGTTGAAGCGCGCCAACGTCTTTGCGCCGAGTGGGGGATTGATCCTGAGAAAAAATTGTTGGTTTGTGCTGTGCCGCAATTGGGGGAACATGATCTGCTCCCCTGGGATCAACACTGGGCCGAAACCGAGTTTCTGTTCGGTGTATTTTCTGATTTATTACCCCACACCAATGTAGTATTGAGCTTGCATCCCAAAAGCAATTTTGCTGAATATGCTCCGCGTGCAGAGCGCTATGGCTTGGTGATTGCCCACCAGAGCTATGACCAATTAATCCCCATCAGCGATGTGTTTGTAGCTGCCTATTCTTCAACGGTGACATTGGCAATTGCTGCCCATATTCCGGTGATCGTGGTAGATTTTCACAACTTTGATTACGATATTTTTAATGATGTTAACGGTATCATTATCGTTCGCCAGCGAGAAAAATTTGTGTCAACACTCCAGCGTATTTTGAATGATCAAGCTTTTTACCAGCAACTTGTCGATGGCCAGGCGCAGGCAGCGGAGTATTGGGTACGCTTTGACGGCAAGGCCACCGAGCGCATTTTAGATTTGATCGATGGTCTGGTTACCCGCGGGGAAGAAATACGCAAATTGCCCAGGCGCCAACGGCGCAAGGCGATGCATCCCTGGTCCCAGTGAGAATAAAAAAAGGAGTGGCCTGCGGATGCAGGCCACTCCTTTTTTTATTTCGTCAGCACCCCAATGGCTGCATCAAGTATCGCGTCTATCGCCCCAAGCGCGCTTTCTTCTGTAACAGGGACGAGAATATCGGGAACTACACCCACCCCCTCGATGAGGAGTTCGCCATTCGGGGTTTCGGAGCGTCCCGTGGGGAATTGCAGGGATAACTCTGCCGGCAAGTCGTATTGGCCGCGTCCTACTTCGCCGTAGGCCCCCGCGGTGGGGAAGTGGCCGATAATGGTGGTGTTGTCGCGGTAGGTCATTGAGTTTGCGAAGCCCTCACAGGCGCTGATGCAGTAGGGGCTGACTAACACTGCCACTGGACCATCATAATACAGCGGCCCTGGTTGAATCTGCCCGGGGTAGTCTTTGTACTCAAATTCACCCAGTAATTCGTTGTAGTACGAGCGTCGCGAGATTTCAATCTCTTTATCATAAAAATAACCTGCGAACGCGCCCGCCAACCCGGAACTGCCGCCACCGTTGACGCGCATATCTAAAATGATGCCGGGAACTTCGAGATCAATCAGCGTACTGATGTAATGCTCCCACAATTGAGCCATCAGATTGTAGTCATCGGAGAAGGTGTTAATGCGGATATAGCCCAGCCCGGAGGGTTCCAGTATTTCGCCGACAATCGCCGGACTGACTGCGTCTGTAGCCAGGGATGGAATCCAGGCGAAAAGTGAGTCGTATTCAACCTCGGCTTTGAGTGTGATGTCGCGTTTACTCCCGCCGGGATTTTTTACGTTGATTGTGACTTCGTGGTTGGGGGCGACGCGCGTCAAGAAAACGAGTTGCTCGAAGCGTTTGTGGTGTTCGGTGGAGTACGGCCCGAAGAAGGGTTCTATGGCGTCAATCGCTTCGCCAATGGGCGTAGAATCCCATTGGTGAATTTCAGCGCCCACCTCCAGCCCCGCGCGTGCTGCCGGGGACTCCGGGAACACATCCACCACCAGGACGCGGCCATCACTCAATTCGGTCAAAATCATCCCAAAGCTGCCGCTGTAATTTTTATAAAATAGTTGTGAAATCATGTCGTTAAAGCCGATGCCGATATGCGCATCGGGGATTGCCAATGTGAAGGCTTTCAGCGCCCAGAAAAAATCTTCATCGTCTTGCGCGGCGGCGATTTGAGGCGCATATTCGTCGTGGAGCGCCTGCCAGTCGAGATTCTTGTCGGGTGTGAAGGGGTATTCGCGGGCGACTTTCTCGTACAGGGCATTGAAGGCCTCGGTGTAGCTCAAGTCGGTATAATCGTTGACAGCTGTATCGCCCTCAACGAGCGTGATGTTGGGCTGGGCCTGTTTATGAATGCGAAAAGGCTGTTCGTTGAGATCGATGATATTGTAGCCCGCCGGAATGAGCGCAATCGGGTCGTCATCGGTGAAGAGTTTTTCATCTGCGCCGAAAGCGGTGGGGAAGCCTTGCTCGTTGTCGGGCGCCCAGACGATCAGCGTGCCGCCCGTGATCTCGTAGTCGCGGTCGGAATCTGTAATTGTGCTGGCATACGCCGTAGACCAGCCGGTGCCGTCGCGCGGTTCAAGAAATGGCCCGCCCCAGGTATTTGACCAATAGGCCACAGCAAAAATCTGCACGCCAGGATCGCTCTCGTCATTGTTATCCACGTCGCTGGGTGTGCCCTGTGGGATGGCAGGCAGCGCCAATTCGTAGAGCAGCGTATCATCACCGATCAGTTCTACTGGCCCGATGGCCTGCCCACCGAGGGGGAACTCAAATTCGAGATCGCGGGCGATGAACCCGGCCTGGTCTTCAAGCATCACAAAGGCCTCAGAAACCGTATCGAGGAAAAACGGCGATGTAAAGGGAATTTCGCCGTGGATATGAACTGGCTCGTCGGGGTGTTCTGCGCCGGGGTGTACGGGTATGGGCGGCAACGCGGTTGGCGTTGGTATGAGCGTGGGGATTGGCGTGGGTGTGTTTGTGATGCCGGTTATGGCGCTGCACGCCAGTGTGGCTGCTGCCAGAACCAGAAGAATACCAATAAATAGGGTCTTGTTGCTCATTGAGTCCATCCTTGGGGTTGATGTATACTTGAATTACTCATCTCATTGTGGCGAGAATTCCTCAACAAAGTATGCCACATTCCCAAACACGGAGCAAGCGATGGATTTATTCGAACAGATCACCTCTCAGAAACAACTTAGCCAGAGGGTACTATTGGCAGTGCGCGCTGCTATTCGTGATATATATTATCCGGATACGCCCGCGGAAGACATCCAATGCGGCGATATGAGTTCCTTTGCGCGTGGCACAAATACAGATGCGTTTCCGGATATGGATTTGATCTTTTTCAACGCCCCCTTGGATGAGAGCCGGGGATATAAAGATTGGACGGCGATTGGAACCCGGGAGTTGGTCGGCAAAAAAGAGGGTATTACCAGCCTCGAAGAGTTGCGTCTTTATGATGCGCGCCTGACCGATGCCGTTCTGCAGGTGGGGGCTGCATTAGAGAACTGTTTTCAGCGGCCTCAAGGGATGGCCCAATTTAACTTTGTGCGTACCTGGCCCGGATACCCTGGTGTGGTCTTCAATCTCTCGTTGCCGCACCCGCAATATGGCGAACTGGCTTTCGATATCGATATTGATTATTCGAACAGCCACTATGGCGTGGAACATGCCCGCCGCTTTGCGCAGTACTTCCAGCGGGTAGTAAGTGAACTTGACGCAGGGCGTGCTGTTCAACTTGTAGAAGAGATCAAACGACTAAAAGTGCAGGCCAAAAACCTGGCCCGCGACGCCGATGGCTGGATTGACCGCGCCAAGAAACTTCCCGGTTTCGTCATCGAGGGTTTGTTCGTACAGCGCTTTCCGCCCTATACCTATGCCGAATTGATGGCCCAGATCGTTGCCCATCACTGGAATTCGGGGCGTGAACCAACAGATCGCTGGGTTGGCGATCAGCGCAATCAAATTATTGCTGCCGGGTTCTCGTTCTCTGCTTTACTGGAAAATATGGCCTGTGATAATGCCTCTCTTACCAAAGGTGCCTGGGGGATTCTTTTGGAGATTGCACAGACACAGCGCGCTTGAGTCGCTTCGGCGAAGCACTCAGGTGCTTGATTTCAATGTTGACGTTTGATACATTGGAGGCATTCTAACCATATGGAGGTAACCATGACCTACCTTGAGAAAGTTCGCGCCTCCAGCGCTGACCCCCAGGCGTTGGAGAAATTGTATCAATCGGCCCGTGCGCAGACTCAGTTGGCCGATTTCCGCGCCGGGTTGTTGGCTTGCTATGAAGATAGCCCTGAAAACGTGCTGCTGGCGGCCTGGTATTTTCGCCTGCAGCAAAGCGCACCGGAGGCAGAATCCGCCCCAAAAAGGGCGACCAACTGGAAGCTTGCCATTTCGATGAGCATCCTCACCGGCCTGGTACTCTGGCTCATCACCACCGAAGATGGGCCGATGTTCCTCGATCATCTGCCCTATTTTGTACTCTTTTGGTCGCCGATTGCCGCTCTTTTCAGTATGGTATTTTTAGCGGGGACAGCCAAGAAGAATTACAGTCGAACTGCCGCGCTTACTGCGGCTTTATTGTTGTCAGGATTATATGTCTTTTTGATTTCCCCTGGGCTAACCGGTAAATTCCAGACGCGTTATCTGGAATTGATGGCAATTCACTTGCCGCTGCTGGCCTGGATTACGCTGGGGATCACCGTATTGGGGATGAAATCCAGCTTTGAGGATCGCTTTGCCTTTTTAATCAAATCCATTGAGACGATGATCACCGCCGGTTTGTATCTCATCTTTGGTATGGTGCTGGGCGGGATCACCTTTGGCATGTTCGCTGCCCTCAATGTGGAGATTCCCGATGCGGTGATGCGCCTGATCTTGATTGGTGGTTTCGGCCTGCTGCCCACTCTGGCAATCGCGACGATCTACGATCCCGCGTCCAGCCCTGCCGGGCAAGATTTTACTCAGGGATTGAGCAAGTTCATCGCGACTATGATGCGCATCCTGCTGCCCTTGTTGCTCGCTGTGCTGGTGGTGTATGTTTTCCTGATCCCTTTCAACTTCATGGAACCTTTCAACCAACGTGATGTGCTTATCGTCTACAATGCCCTGCTTTTCGCCATTATGGGCCTGCTGATGGGCGCAACACCGATACGACCGGATGAACTGGAGCCGAATATGCAGCGTTGGCTGCGCAACGGCATCCTGGCTGTGGCAATCTTGGGCACGCTGATCAGCATCTATGCTCTCGCGGCAATCGTCTACCGTACATTCGAGGGTGGTATGACAATCAATCGCCTGGCCGTAATCGGTTGGAATGCGATCAATATCGGCATCTTGATAACTTTGATCGTTAAGCAGTTCAAAGATGGTCAGGAGCGTTGGGTTGAGTCGCTTCAAAAAGTTTTCAGCCTTGGCACGAATTTCTACGTCATCTGGGGGGTGTTTCTGGTGGTAGCGATACCACTGCTCTTCCGGTAATTGCTGTTAAAAAAACGGACGCGGATTTCGCGGATGTACGCGGATAAAGAGCTTTAAAAAAATCCGTTAATCCGTGTTGATCCGTGTCCGTTTTTTTTCTGTGATTACCATGTATACTTGAACCATGCTCAAACTTCTCCTCGTCGAAGATAACCCCAAACTGCGTACTGCCCTGGCTGTTGGCCTCGATGCCACTCGCGCGGTGCAGACCATCCACGCCTGTGACAGTGGCGAAGATGCTCTGGCCTACTGTATTCAGACATCGGATGTTTCTGAAGACATCCGATGTCTTATTGATGTTATTCTCATGGATGTTCAACTTGCGGGCGAAATGAATGGCATTCAAAGCGCCGTTGCCATCCGGCGCGAGTTCCCCCGTTTGCCCGTGGTTTTCTATTCTATTCAAGATGACGACTCTTACTACCGCGACTTCCTCAATTCTGGTATTCTCAGTCACTATGCATATGTACGCAAATCGAATTATTTATTGCCAGAGATGATCGTTCCGTTGCTCAAAGACGCGGTTTCGGGGCGGGGGTTCATTGATCTGGAGATTGAAGCTCGCGTACATGAAGTTCGCCAGCGCGATCAGAACGATCCGATGGCCCTGCTGGAACCCAACGAGCAGGCCGTTGCGCACCTGTTAGCCGAAGGTCTGACCAACGAACAAATTGCCATCCGCATGGGGTATAAAGATAAACGTACCATTAGCCGCGTTAATGGTCAAATCTACGCTGTTTGGGGGCTAAAAGACTCGCCCACCAACGAAAAGATTGCCCGCACCCGCGCCGCGCTCATCGTGCAAAATGGGCGTTTGATGGAGTGGGATGAATAGCAGTAATAAGTTACCAGTATCCAGTCGCTATTCATCAAGGCGCGGGAGCTGATAACTGGATACCTATGACTGACAACTGGTTGCTGAATACTGCCCTCCTGACCGTCTCGCTCTTCAATACTATCGTGCTGCTCTGGCTGGGGCTGACTGTTGCCCTCAACGCCGAGCGGCGTGATTGGGGCTTGTGGCTGGTTTCCGGCGAGTTGATTCTGGGGGGTGTTTTCTTTTTGGCTCATGTTCAGAACAAGTGATTGGGTAAAATAGATGCATGGATTTTCCAATCACAGAACTAATGGATCGAGAAGCATGTATTGAATGGTTGGATGGGTATTTTCATCCAACCGGGTTGAAATGCCCACATTGCCAGGCAGGCACAGAACAAGCGAACTGGTTTCGGAGAACGAAACGAAGCGACTTGGATGTATATCGTTGCAAAGCGTGTAGCGGCATTTACAACCTGTACAGCGGCACGGTATTTCAAGGCAGGCATTTTACACCGGAGAAAACGGTATTGTTTCTGCGAGAAGTGCTGCAGGGAAAACCGACGGCGAAACTGGCTCGAGAATTGAAGATCAGCCGGACAACGGCGTTGGAAGTGAGACATTTGCTGCAAGCCAACGCCGGAGCAAAGCAGGCAACAGAACCCTTGAGCGATCTGGAAGTCGAAACCGACGAAATGTTCCAGAACGCTGGGGAAAAAAGGAGAATGGCATGGTGATCTGGAAGACCCACCCCGTCGCAGAGCAAACAAGCGGCGCGGGCGAGGCACATATGCGAATGACCGCCCACCGATTTGCTCCGTAATCGGGCGGAAATCACGCCAGGTGCGTATTCGGGTCATGAAAAACACCAAGGGTGACACTTTGTGTCCTTTTGTAGAACGCTTTACCATACCTGAAGCCATTCTCTACACCGATGAGTATGATAGCTACAATCGCCTGCAACGAGTACGCCACACCGTGTGCCATAGCAAGAACGAATGGGCCCGTGATGATGATGGCGATGGCATTCGTGAAGTCCATGTCAACTCGAATGAAGGCGGTTGGACTGGTTTACGAAATTTCCTACGACCCTATCGTGGGGTTCACAAAGCCTACTTATCCGGCTATGCTGCCATTCATGAACTGGCTGTCAATCACAAGTCTGTTTCTCCTGAATTGATCACTCGTTTAGTTCGTCTTCACTAGTTCTAGACATGAGCCAAAGCTTTTTGAGCCAATTGGGGTGTTTTCTCGGCGTCAATCTCGACCATGGCATCATAGACACCTTGCAGGGTTTCATTATCAAACTTGTGATATTCCATATGGTCAACCTCCTTCAACTTGTACTTGGTTTGCGTTCGGGATTTTTCTTTCGAACTACGTACGTTCAAACACCATCACTTATTGCTACTCAGGCGGCGAATCATTTTGAATGTCATCCAGTTCCCTGGGTGAAATTCGCAAGAGTGGATGATGGGTTTATCATCTTCGTTAAATCCGGTTTCGTTGATCACCAGAACCGGCGTGTTTGGCCCATCGTTGACCAGCTCTCTCGGCGGATCAATATTCTCATAGATATCAGCCCTGACCGATGAAACAAAGTGGGATATCTTTTGGTTGCAAGTGATTTCGAAGAATTCGACGAATCTTTCAGTCAGACCTGGATTCAGCGATTCTTCAAGACTGCATACATTTTCAAAAACCCAAACGGGGATTTGGTTTACGACGTAGATAAAGGGGTCGCCATCGGCGGTGAAGATCTTGCGCTGCTCAAGAACCAGACTCCCAGCCCCGAGTCTCAACAATTCCTGAAGCTCTGCATCCGGTTCGATAATTTCTGAAAAAGTGCTGTATCCAGGCTGATACCCGGTATCTTTGATCAGTTGGGTAAATTCGATGAATTCATTCAACGGGTTGGGAATCTTCGTCAGCTCCCGTATGTATGTCCCCACTCCTTGACGACGCTGAACCAAATTGCGGTCTTCCAACTTCGACATAGCCATCCGAATGGTTGAGCGGCTGACATTCAATTCTTCGGCAAGTTGATCCCCCGCAGGCAGTTTACTCCCCGACGGATAGAACTCACTAATGATGCGTTCGTTGATGATCCCAAAAACCTGGTCAACTAAAGATTGTTGTCGAACCAGGAGATCTTCGGACTCGGCATTTGAATTTTCTAGCAAGTAATTCTCCGATCAGCCGCATACCTATTATCAAGTTCACTGGTTGGCTGCCAACTGGCGATAGTATATACCAAGAAACATCCAATGTCAATACAAAGATATCCTCGTGTTCGGCGGGGAGCAGTCGCATGCCGCAGGCATGGGATGCAGTTACAAAAACACAATATATTGTGATATAAATTACATACCAGATATGTTAGAATCTCAATATGAGAGATTTATAAATATGTGCGATGGAAGTTCGCAGAAAACCAGTTGACCTGTAGAAAGGAGGTATTTCAAATAAGGCTCAAATCTCTCATCGGAATGCTGTGGGATTTCAATTGATTGAACCTTCAGCAATAATATTAGTCACGTAGGAGGAAGAAATGTCTAAGTCCAAGTTTTGGTTTTTATCTGTAGCAGTTCTACTCGTAGCATCTCTCATGTTGGTTGCTTGCCAACCCGCCGCTGAAGAGCCTGCTGCTGAAGAACCCGCCGCCGAAGAACCTGCTGCAGAGGCAGGCGGAGGGGAGCTTGAAATTTTCTCGTGGTGGACAGCCGGAGGCGAGGCCGAGGGACTGAACGCTATGTTTGAAATTTACAGTGCTCAGTATCCGGACGTTGAGATTGTGAACGCTACCGTCGCTGGTGGCGCTGGCACAAACGCCAAAGCCGTTCTGGCTACCCGCCTTCAGGGCGGCGATCCTCCAGATTCCTTTCAGGTGCATGCCGGTCTCGAGGTTGAAAAATACGAGCCTGCGACCTACTTGCAGCCAATCGAAGATATGTACGATTTCTCTGTGTTCCCGGCAGATCTTTTGACTTTGTTGGAATATGAAGGTCATATCTGGTCAATGCCCGTGAACATTCACCGCTCCAATGTGCTTTGGTACAACACAGCCATCTTCGAGGCAAATGGCCTTACAGTACCTATGACCAAAGATGAGCTCTTTGAAGCCAGTGAAACTTTGCTGGCTGCGGGCATAATTCCAGTCACTATGGGAACTAAAGACGGCTGGGAAGCCGCGCATGTTTTTGAAGGTCTGCTAGCTGCCACTCTCGGTGCTGAGGATTACCGCGGGCTGTGGACTGGTGAAACGACCTGGATGGATCCCCGTGTAACCGAGGCACTTGAGTATTTTGTCACGCTGCTGGGTTATGTTAATGATGACCATTCTGCATTGACCTGGGATGGTGCCGGTGAATATTTCCTAGAAGATAAAGCCGCAATGATGATCATGGGCGACTGGACCGCGGGTTGGTTCGCCAGCAAAGGCTACAGCGATTATGGCTGGGCCGCCACACCTGGAAGTGATGGTATTTTTGTTGGTCTATCCGACTCATTCTCCCTGCCGCAGGGCGCCCCCAATGCAAAAGCTGCTGAAGATTGGTTGGCAGTTTGCCATTCAAAAGAGGGACAGGAAGCATTCAATCCAGCCAAGGGTTCAATCTGTGCTCGCACAGACTGCGACAACGAAGCCTTTAAAGTTGTTCCCGAAACCTATGACTACCTGACTTCTGCCGCAAACGATTGGGCCAGTGACTCAATTGTGCCAAGCGTTGTTCACGGCGCAGCTTCTTTTGAGAGCTGGGCAACGGATTGGAAAGATACAATTTCCCTATTTGTCGCCAGCGGTGATGTAGCAGGCACTCAGGAAGCCCTTCAGGCACTGTGTGTTGATGCCGGTGTCTGTGAATAATTAGCCAATTTACCAAGGTAGCCCCTGAAAGGGGGCTACCTTTCTTTTTTTTTAAGGTACATGTCAATGCGATATAGCAAAAAAGATCGATCCCTTTCAATTCTCCTTGTCCTTCCCTCAATCTTTGCAATGTTTATCTTCATCTATGGCTTTATTGGGTTCACCGCTTATGCATCGCTCTCAAACTGGCACAAGCTGAAACCCGATTTTACTTTTGTGGGACTGGAAAACTATATCCGCTTGTTTAAGAGCCAGCGATTCATTATTGACATGCAGAACACGTTCACGTTCACATTGCTTTTCTTGATCGTCACAATTATTCTCGGTTTTTTCCTGGCAGTCATACTTGATCAAAATATTAAAGGCGAATCAATCTTTCGGAACATTTTTCTTTTTCCAATGGCGCTTTCCTATATTGTGACCGGCGTCGTCTGGCGCTGGCTTCTTGCACCAGGGACGACGATAACGGGGCCATCAGGGGTAAATATTTTGTTCGACCAATTGGGATTGGGCTTTTTGAAAAGCGGATGGTATACAGACCCCAGCATTGGGGTCAAGGCAGTCGTCATCGCGGCGACCTGGCAGATGGCAGGATATATCATGGCGCTATATCTGGCAGGCATGAGGGCCATCCCGGAGGAGTTGAGAGAAGCTGCCCGGGTGGATGGTGCGACAAAGATCGAGATTTATCGCTATATTATTATTCCTCTTCTTCGTCCAATCACGCTCAGTTCTGTAATTATCCTTGGACATATTTCGTTAAAGATTTTTGACCTCATCGTTTCTATGACCGGCCCCGGGACAGGTTTTTCCACAGATGTTCCCGCTCTATTTATGTTTGATACAACTTTCCGTGGCAATCGCTTTGCTCAAGGTTCCTCCATAGCCATGGTACTGCTACTCCTTGTTGCGCTTCTAGTTGTGCCATATCTTATTAGCAGCTATAGAGAAGAGGTGGAACAATGACCGCACTCATAAAATCTATCCCATGGAATAGAATTTTTCTATATCTGGTGCTGGTGCTTTCAGCGGCTTTTTTCCTATTACCCATTTACATGCTGTTGAATACCGGTTTCAAATCATATCAGGAAGTTAGCCTGTCAAACATGTGGCAACTCCCCCAAAATATCAGCCTGGATTCTTTCACCAAAGCCTGGTTCGGCAGCCAATCCGAGGGATTCCGTGGGCTAAATGAAAATTTCTTAAACAGCATCTGGCTGACAATCCCCGCGGCTTTGTTATCCGCTTTTATTGGTTCGATCAATGGTTATGTTTTTTCGAAATGGAAATTTCCTGGCTCCGATGTGTTATTTGCAATGCTGCTGTTTGGAATGTTCATTCCTTATCAAAGCATCCTGATCCCGATAGTGCGCGTATTGCAGTGGTTATCCAATTACACCGGCCCGATCTATGACGCCGCGACTGAATTGTCTGTGCCCATATGGTTAGGATGGTTTCCATCTTGGGTTGCTGAGTTCATTCCTGGATACGGCACAATTGGTGGCTTGATTCTAATACACGTGATTTACGGTATCCCAATTGCTACACTGGTTTTCCGTAACTACTATAGCGGTATTCCAACAGATTTGCTGGAAGCTGGCATGATTGATGGGGCAGGTTTCCTGGGAATTTATCGCTGGATTCTCTTCCCAATCTCCATGCCCGCTTTTGTGGTTGTGTTGATCTGGCAATTTACATCCATCTGGAACGACTTCTTATTTGGTGTTATTATCACCAGTAATCCAAGCGTTCAGCCGGTTACTGTTGCATTGAACAATCTAGCTGGTTCATACATTGTGGAATGGAATGTTCAAATGGCAGGTTCTTTAATAGCCGCCCTGCCTACGATGTTGATTTTTATATTACTGAGTCGTTATTTTATTCGCGGCTTGATGGCGGGGTCTTTGAAAGGATAATCTACTGAGGAAGCAATTTGCCACATTCAGCCATTGATCTCAAAAAAGTAACCACATATCCAATCCGCGAGCGGCACAATTTGGTGAAATTAACAGATTTAGGAAAACCAGATGATCCAGTGCCTCCTTTTGAAAATGATGAAATTAATCATATTATTGAACGTATTATAGAAGCGCGCCGAGAAGGCCGTCCTGTAATTTGGATGATGGGTGGACATGTGATTAAGTGTGGCTTGGGACCTTTGTTAATTGATTTAATGCACAAAGGAGTCATTACCCATATCGCGGGCAACGGGGCGATCTCCATCCATGATTTCGAACTCGCCATGATCGGCGAAACCAGCGAGAATGTTGCAACCAGTATTGAAGACGGCACATTTGGAATGGCTGAGGAAACCGGCGCATTCATGAATCGTGCCCTTCGCCAGGGCGCAAAGGACGGCTTAGGATACGGGGAATCACTGGGGCGCTATATTGCTGAAGCTGCTTTTCCATACCGGGAATACAGTGTTTTATACAATGCGTACGAATTGGGTGTGCCAATAACCATTCATGTCACAATTGGAGCCGATATTATCCATCAGCATCCGGATTGTGATTTCGGAATTCTGGGTTGGGCCAGCGGTCAGGATTTTAAAATCTTTTGCGCTTCCATCTCCGGTTTGGAAAACGGCGTCTTCTTGAATTTTGGATCTGCTGTAACCGGTGCAGAAGTTTTCTTGAAAGCCATTTCAATTACTCGGAACCTGGGCTACCCGGTGCGCAGTTTTACTACCGCAAACTTCGACATAATCCCTCTGGGAAAGGATTATCGTTCTCCCGTTGGCAAAGATAAACCCGAATATTATTACCGCCCAAGAAAAAATATCGTCAACAGACCTGTCTCACTGAATGGCTTTGGCTACCATATCCAGGGCAATCATCTTCAAACGATCCCCTATCTGTATCATGGTGTATCTGAAAAACTGAAAGCGCATCCATTGAAGGTCCGCATCAAACCTGATGAAGCTGAAGGCGATTTTACTGCTGCGATGATACGCGTTGAAAAACGATCACCACAGGCTGCGGAAGCGCTCCGCGGCATGTTGGAAAGAAGACCACATTTGCAAGATGCTGCACCTTCTCTTTGCAAGAGCTATCTTTCGATTGCCGAAAGCTTCGAGCGTGGGGGAACACTGTTTTTATTTGGCAATGGTGGCAGCATGGCTGATGCACTGCATATTTCTGGCGAATTGTTGAAATCTTATAACCTTCCTCGCCCTCTTCAACAAACCAGGAAGGCTCGCCTGATGAAAGAGCCAGATGGTGAATTTTTAGCGAATAATTTGGAAAATGGCTTTCGGGTAGTAGCGCTGGGCACCAATACAGCCCTAAACAGTGCTATAGACAATGACTTTGGGGAAAGATGGCTGGTTGTCGCTCAACAACTGAACGCTTTAGCACGACCGGGGGATGTTTTCATGGGAATTAGCACCAGTGGCAAGGCAAAGAATATCTATTATGCGGCTATATCAGCGCGCGCATCAGGGGTGACAACAATTTTACTGACCGGGGGGAACGAGAGCCAGCTGTCTGAAATTTCAGAGATTTCAATCCACGCCCCTGCCCAACGAACGGATCTGGTGCAAGAAGAACATATTGCTCTTTACCATTGTCTTTGTGATATGCTCGAACTGGATTTCTTTGCAGCTTAGTGGCCATCCAGAGATAAGTTCTCAAAAGAAGTTCAACTTCTCAGAGAAGTTGAACCTCTAAAACGGGAAGTAATTTATGGATGTTTAGATGCTTATTTAGGCAACGAAATTCTTGCACTTACCACGAAGGGCACTAAGGAACACAAAGGAAAAGTTTCAAAAAACTTCGTGTCTCTTTGTGTCCTTTGTGGTTCCGGCTCGTCCGGGTTAGGACTTGCCATGAAATGAGTTTTCATAATGCGTGCTGAAGCGAGCACTACAAACTGAAAAGTTGTTTCATAACAATTCCTAATGATCATTCCCTGGCGTATGGCACACCCAGCGCAGCCGGGGCAATCGACCTTGCCCTGGTGCTCATCATTGCAAGAATGGCAGCGACATAGGGCATTGCCAGCATGATCTGGAACGGCACCTTCATACCCAGCCCCTGGGCTTGGAGTTGAAATGCATCCAGGAAGGCAAATACCAATGCGGCCACCATCACGCGCCACGGCACCCAGTTTCCGGCGATCACCAACACAATAGCCAGCCAGCCGCGGCCTGCGGTGATCTCCGTGACAAACAATGCGGTTGATCCCAAAGGCAAGAATGCACCACCAAGGCCAGCCATCATTCCCCCAAACATAACTGCCAAATACTGATATTTTCTAACGCTAATCCCTTTGGTATCCACCGCACGGGGATTCTCTCCGATGCCTCTAAGTGCCATACCAAATTTTGTGCGGTAAAGGAAAAACCATACCGCTGGAACCATCAAAAAAGCAATATATGTCAACAATCGCTGAGAGAATATAATCTCACCCAGGTAAGGAATATTCCCCAGGAATGGAATTTCCAATGGAGGAAAAATATCCACCGTAGGGGTGCCTGATGCTCCACCAATATCATAAGAAATTCGGTACCAATAGAATGTCAGCCCAGATGCTAACAAATTCATACCCAGTCCAATTACAGTTTGATTCAAACGTAGGGTTATCCCCATAAACGCCATGACCAAGCTCAAAGCTGCACCAGCCAACATCCCTCCTGCAACGCCAGCCCACAAAGAACCCGTTTCATAGGTGAAATAGAAACCAGCAAAAGCGCCTGTTAGCATCATGCCCTCCACCCCCATATTTAATACACCTGCCTTTTCCGTCACCAGTTCTCCTAAAGCAGCCAATAATACCGGGGTGGCGATTCGGATGGTGGAAGCAAATACACTGATAATAATCACTGGTTGTAAAAAATCAATCAACATCTTTCGCCCTCCGTATGGAGTATCGTGTCAACACCGAAGCACTCAGTACGAACATCAAGATAATCGCCTGGATTGCATAAGCGATCGATACTGGAACCCCTGTTTGTACTTGCATAGCAAATGAACCATTGATCAATCCACCAAATAAAAAGCCAGAAATCACAACGCCTAGAGGATGCAAGTCGGCCAACATGGCGACGATGATGCCCGTAAAACCGAACACCAATGAGATTTCCGGCCTCAACCTGTGGGTCAATCCAGTTAGCTCAACCGCCCCGCCCAAAGCAGCAAATCCGCCGCTGATGAACAGTACCCACATCAACGTACGGCCTGGGTGAATACCTTTGAAGCGGGCCGCGATAGGGTTCAGTCCCATAGCCCTGAGTTCATACCCACGAGGTGTCTTTTCCACCAACAAATAGGCAAAAAATGCTGCCAGAACAGCCAAAATTATACCTGCGTGAAGCCGATATTTGGCGATCAACATTGGAAAAAAGCTCTCTTCAGGGATAAACGGAGAAAGCGGATAAAATGTGTTGGGGTCTCCCCAAACAGTGAATAATAAAAGAGAAAGGGCAAATTCGATGATATAGTTCATCATCACAGTTGAAACGATCACATCCACGTTGAAGCGATTTTTCAGGAACGCCGATAATCCAGCAACAAAGCCTCCAGCCAAGAAGGCAAATATCAAGGTAAGCACGATCAACAATGGTCGAGGAATTCCTTGGAAAAGCGTGATCGCCAGGTAAGCACCCATGGCGCCAGCTAAAAACTGACCCTCACCCCCTATATTCCATATTTGTGCACGAAATGCGACCGCCGCACACAATCCGGTAAATATTAACGGTGTGGCTCTTATCAATGTGTCAATGATCGCTTTGAAGTCACCAAATCCACCAATAAATAAAGCAGAATAAGCCTCGCCAACATTGGCTCCCCACATTCGGATCAGTAACGCACTTACCCCCAGTGCCGCGACAATTGCAATAAGTAATGAGGCGGTTTTTATCACTGCACTATCAGTTTCACGACGTTCGATAAATAATCCCAGGGCTTTGATATGCATATTGTCTCCTAACAACCAGCCATTAAAAGGCCAACTTGCTCAAGATCTGCTTCGGCAGCGTCAAGAACACCACTGATCTCTCCCTGAAATATTACGGCAATCCGGTCTGCTAGTAAAAATAGTTCATCCAGTTCTTCCGTTGCCAATAAAATCGCCATACCAGCTTTGCGCAATTCCAACAATTGTCTGTGAACATATTCTACAACCCCCACATCCAGGCCACGCGTGGGTTGGGCCGCCAACAGTATTGTTGGGGCGCTCTCAAGTTCACGAGCCAAAATCAATTTTTGCTGGTTTCCCCCAGAAAGGTTCTTGGTGAGATGGTTGATCGAGGGAGTCACAACTTCAAATTTCCCGACACATTCTCGAGCAAAGCTTTGGATCGCCTTTGCATCTAAAAATAGGCCTTTTCGGAATAATTCTGACCGATGACGGCCAAGATATAAATTCTCTGAAACTTGAAAGCCTGGAATTAGGCCTGTCCGGTTGCGATCCTCAGGGATGTGCCCTACCCCTCGTGCCATGATTTCGTTCGGCATACGGTTAACTACATTTTCACCCTGCACCAAGATTTCCCCCTTGGTTGCTTTTCGCACCCCCACCAGTGTTTCAAATAACTCTTTTTGCCCGTTACCAGCTACACCGGCCAAACCCAAGATCTCGCCAGCACGGATAGAAAATGATACACCCTTGACCGCATCTTGTTCCCGGTCATCGCGTGTCCAAAGGTTTTTTACAACCAACATCTCTTCGCCAACAGGGTTTTCTTCTTTGGCTACACTGAAAAGCACTTCTCGACCGACCATCATCTGAGCCAGCTCGCGCTGGTTCATTTCGAATGTATTTACAGTAGCAACTTTTTTCCCTTTTCGGAGCACAGTCACCCGGTCTGAAACCGCCATGACCTCGCGCAGCTTGTGGGTGATAAAAATTATCGAGAGGCCATCCTGCTTCATCGCCTCTAATACTGCAAATAGTTTGTCCGTTTCCTGCGGCGTAAGCACTGCGGTGGGCTCATCCAAGATCAGCAGGTCGATGCCTACATATAGAGCCTTCAAGATCTCTACCCATTGCTGCTCCCCAACACAAAGCTGCCAAATTTCCGCATCCAGATCAAGGCTCAGATCATATTGATCACACAATGCCTGTATGCGCTTTTTAGCCTCTTTCAATTTAACGATCGCCCCTAAAGATTCGGTGCCTAGCAGTTTGTCGGAGAGCGATCCGAGATAGCGAAATCGGTGATAGACTTTTGAGTATGGCTAGAAAATTCAAGAAACCCAATTACGAAGTGATGCTCAAACAGACAATCAGTCTGGAAGAAGT